>Ga0105047_10008038_pt1 | contig 17672 bp, 11 predicted proteins | sample MAT04_FD_78384 | JGI IMG/M metagenome (GOLD analysis project Ga0105047, IMG submission 78384) | Freshwater microbial communities from Lake Fryxell liftoff mats and glacier meltwater in Antarctica - MAT-04 (megahit assembly) | ecosystem: Environmental > Aquatic > Freshwater > Ice > Liftoff...
ACAAAAAAAGCATCGTCTGTATACGCCGTGTCATTGACACCCAGATAGTGCAATTGTGACGACAGCGGCAACTGATCGACAAACCGAATGGTAATATCCGGCTCGCGCTGTAATGGCTTTGCAATGGGACCTACTTGTCGCGTAACTGCGGCAATGTCCTGCGCGGTAGCATTCAGTAAACGGATTCCCACAATGCCGTGTAGATCATAATCATGGGAAGCAACGGCTTGACTATTGGTTATCGATGACATCTATACGGTCCATAAAGTGGATAAGCTACTGGTAATCGTTCAATTATTAACAAAATTGTATATAGTTGTTAACTTATAGTTAATAATGTTATTTTAACTGCTTATCAGCATTTTAATGCTTACAGTATGCTTTCACTAAGCATTTTCACCTAGGTGGTTTTGATGAGAATTGTCTGCTGTAGAGGGGAAATACAGAGAGAAAAGGAGAAATGAGGCACTATAACAAATGCAAGAATAGGTCTGTGGTACTAGAGGAGTTATCGCGGTGGAAAGTCCTACTGTTTTGGGAACTGTCATAAAGCTTCACAAAGCCAGATGAAGCCAGTCTGGCTTTGTGAAGCTTTGATCAGCGTTGCCAAAGCTGACGGACGGCTGTTTCCTGATCGATGCATAGCCGGAGTAGATTGACGTAATGTCCATTTTCCAGTTGTGCAGGTGTAAGACGGGTCGCTTCCTTGAGCGCTCGATGCACCCAGCATGTATAGAAAAGTGGCGCGATTGTATCGCTGGCTAATCCAATCCGCTCAGCGTAGGTGTGTGTCACATCTGCGACGCGCCTGCGGAGCGCTGTTGGCGTCAGCAATTGCTGCGTAAAGCCCTGTAGCGAATTGTGCACACCTTGATGCTGGGCCACGCCAACAGCATAGGAACGCAGAAAATAGAATAAATCCCACAACGGCATCCCTTGGGCCTCGGCTGCTTCCCAATCCAAAACGGCCACGCGGCCACTGGGGGTAACTAGCAGATTCCACGTGCCTGGGTCGCCATGTTGAAAGACCAGCGGAAAAGGTGCTTGGCTGCGCTGGAGGGTTGCGAGCTGTTTTGTTAGGAACGCAAGGTGCGTCGGCGATAGCTGATAGATGACCGCGAACTGGGTTAGCAGCAACTGGAGCGTAGCGGCCACCTGGACGGGCGTAGCGGCCAAGGGAGTAGCGGTGGCGACTGCCAATTCGGTAAACCACGTTGTGGCGGCGTTGGCATAGGGACAGTCGGCGCTCAACTGGGTGCGCTGACGAAAGGGCACTCCATCTACCGCGCTTTCGCCCACAATTGCCAAGCCAGCATGGTGACCGGCAAAGACGACCTGCGGCAACGTTTCGCGATCACCAACCCCGTGTGCGTAGAGCGCACGCAATGCACTCACCTCATTCTCGAGCCGCGCATTGAAGATTGGATCGCGCACCATTTTGACAACGTAAGTTGGTGTAGTCGCGGGTTTTGCCTTTGCCCCGCCAGACTGTTCACGCTTAAACAAGAAAAAGAGCAACTTGCGCGAACTGTAATCGCCGCGCGCGGCTAGTCCCCAACCAAAGTCAGCCAGTGTAAGGCCGTCGGCTTGCGCCAGTGTCTGTACATAGGCCGGTAGTTGATCCGCTGCTGTGCCATTGGCCTTGCTGCGCAGGACGCCGCGCCGTTGCAGACGCGACCCCAGCATCTGATCCCGGCTGAGAAACTCTTCGGCAGTGCCTGCGGTCTGCAAGAACTGGGTGCCCAAGCGTTTGGTAAGTGTGCGTACATTGCTTTTGGCACGCTTGATGACCTTGCGAAAAGGTCTATCCGGTCGGCGCTTGGCAGGCATTCCCTCTGTCATTCCCTCTGTGGTTGGCGGCTTGGGCAGATGCTTGTCTTTCGTAATCGGTTTTGCGCCTGTTGTCGAGGGTAGCGCGTTGGCCGGTCGTTGTGATCGGCGCAGCCCCTGCCACGCATATTTTATGCTCTGGCGGTTGATCGAGGGTGTATAGATGCCTTGCGCGCGAAAATAGCCAATCGTGGCCCCATCACGCACGGGCACCGCTGTATGCATTTCGCCAGAGAGCGGTGTCAACCAGAAACGCTGCATGGCAGTAAGTTGGGCATCATCCAGCGGATCAAGTGCCCCCGTATACTCATAGTAGAGCAAGCCTTCCGGCGTGAGAAGTTGCTGCATTTTTGTGTAAAGCGCCGGGTTCTGGCCGAGTGCGCGCACCATTGGTTGATCGGCAAGTAGCAATAGATCGACACTATGATCGGGCAGCAGCAGTTGCTGCTCTGTCCCCAGCGTGAGTACTTGTACCTTGGCACCGGCGCTGTGCTGGCTCGCCACCTTTGCCTGCTGTGGACTGGTGGCAACGATGATCAATTCCTGACTAAACGCGCTCAGCATCGGCAGGGTGGTCTGTTGGGGCAGCCCCATGCAGACCACGCGCATCAAGTGTAGATTGGGTAATAAGAAAAGCCAATTGGCACCAGCGACCTTGCCCTTGAGATTGGTGCCTGGGATAAAAGTCGTAGCTAGGGTTGTGTCTAACATGTCATCTCTAAGATACTGTCGGGATCAATTATCCCGGACAAAGAAATTTTAGGTACCTAGGATATATTTCATGAACGGAATGCGTAACAGCTCCGGAAAGTTTTGGCGCACATTGAGCAGATCGCGATTGAGCCGGAACACAATCAGCGAAGCTACCCCGGCTAATAGAACGCTGATATAGATCGGCGGGTCCGCAAGCCACTGCACCAGCAAAAGTGCGGCTGCACAGAGCGTGATAATCAGATAGACCCGAAAGTAGCGCCATTCAAAGAGGTCGATCCCTGTGCCCATGCGCAACCCCGCCTGTTTCATAATGTTGTGCAGGACGAGCGTGCCTGCCGTGCCCACAGCGGCACCCAACGCACCATAGCGCGGGATCAAGATCAAGTTGGCCCCCAGATTGATCAACACCGCCAGAATATTGATCACCACTACATAGCGCACCTTGCCAAAGACCTTCAATGTAAGGCCATTTTGGCCCAAGGCGGCATTAAAGTAGTAGCTAAACGAAAGCAGGGCCAGAATGATCGCCGATTGCTCGTAGCGTTCGCCATACAAGAAGAGCGTGAGCGGACGTGCCAGCGAGAATGTCAACACAAAGATCGGGAAAGACGCTACTGCGATCCACACGGCGTTTTGCCAATACAGATTGTTAATTCCCTTGCGGTCGTTGCGGGCAAAAAGACGAGCCGCGGCTGGTGTAAAGAGCAGCCCAAAGCTGGCCAGCACTATCTGGTTTAACTTGGCGGTCGGCTGTACCGCACGCAAGGAGGCCACATCGACTGAGCCATGAAAATATTGCAGCATCACGGCGTCCATACTGTTCATGGCCACATAGACCAGATCCGAAGTAAGCAATGGAATGGTAAAAGCCAGAATCTCGCGCCACGGCACAGTGATCGTGCTGAATTGGAAATGTTGAAATAACTCCTGCTTGCGCAGCGACTGGATCAGCATGACGGTGTAAACTGAAATACCCAGAATGCCGGCAAAGAGTTGCCCACCCGCCAAAAAGAAGACATCTTCTTGGGCCAACATCAGCAAAAGTACCACTAGCAATTTCAGACCCGGTCCCACTAGATGCTTGCGGAAAAAGATGGCGCGCGAACTGGTAAAGACGGCGAACATGCCGACCAATAAATCGTCGAGTGCCTGGACAGGGGCCATGAAGATCAAGATCAAGAGTAATTCTAGGGCCCGCTGATCCTGGATATATTTTTCGCCGATAATGCCTTGGAAGGCGAAGATCAGCAACACCATCGATAGACCCAGTGAGAGCATGCTCCCCAGCACCATGAAAATCGTGCCGAAGAGTTTGTTATACTCACCGCGCTCATGATAGATGGGCACAAAGCGTGTAATCGCCCGATCCAAGCCAAAAGTCGCGATACTTTCGCCAATCGCCACCAGCGAAAGGGCATAGCCCAAAGCGCCATAATCGGCTTTGGTTAGATAGCGTACGATCAATACCTGGACGGCAAAGTTGATCAGCTTCGAGAGAAATTGACCAGATAAGAGCAAGCTAGAGCCGCGAATTTGGCGCTTGGTCATCGCCTTCTCTGTGCTAGCGATGGCCCCTTTGACCGGCTTTTTCGGCTCATCACCGTCAGGCAATGGCAGCGTAGTGGTTGAACTCATAAATTGCTAGTACTTTCCTGACATCACGATAATTACGATCATTGCGGCAGCGGCGTCCCAATCTGCTCGGGTGTCATCTCTGACTCCGCATTGGTGGGGCTGAAAATCTGGATGGCTGCTCCCGCCAAGGCCAAGAGGAGCCAGTAATATCTAATATACGAGAGATGCAAAAAGATTGCCGTTGCTAAATAGGCGATAATCGCACAAAACAGGCCCGCGATAATGTAATTGTTCTCGGGGTGACGGGTGGACCAATAGCGTCGCAGTTGGAGCAGCTGATACAGGGTCCAGCCAATGATGCCCATAAAGAGCACAAAGCCAAAAAAGCCGGTATCGGATAACTCTTCCAGGTACATGTTATGTGCACGCCGGTTACCTTCGAGCCTGCGATAACCAATCTCATTGCCATATTCGCCTGTGTACAGATTGGTTTGTCCGGGACCAACCCCCAGCAGCGGATAATCAAAAAAGATATGGAGTGACGCCAAATTGGAGGTTGCGCGCCCACGCACGGCACCGCCCGCCCCGGCTGTATTACCCGACGCCAACTCGGCCACATCACTCGTGGTGGAGAGGCGGTAGAAGTAATCGGGCGCAACTGAAATAATAAAGAAATAACCAATCAACGCTAATAGGGCGAGATGCCAAAGCTTGATGGCGCGAATCACTACCATGACAATGAGGAGAATCCCCACCGATACCCCGGCCCCACGCGAGAAAGAAAGTAAAACCCCGCTAGCAATCGGAATACAAGCCAGCGCCGCAGCAACCCGTATGGGCCATTTTTGGTTGCTCCATACAAAAAAGAGCGTTAATGGCAACAGAACAACCATTACCTGCGCATATCGGTTCTTTTCTCCAATGGGTCCGGAAAGGCGCTGGCGTTTGATATCGTTGCCAAAGTTATCTACCTGGCCTGTGCCCATTACCGCATCTTCGACGATTGCCATGCCGCCAAAATCATTGTCGTAGGCCCCGGTTACTTCCTGATAGATGGAAATTGAACCCATCAGCACACCAGCCAGAATGATCGCCCAAATCGCTTGGCGAAGCAGCGCCGGTGTGCGGACTGTATTGATGATCAGGATATAGAGTGCCAATCCTTCGATCACAAAGGTGACCAACCGATCAACAGACTCATGGATATGGGCCGAAAAGACGGCGGAGATCAGCGATACACCCAAATAGGCGACCATCAGGATCACAGCATGGTTGACGATGATCGGCATCCGGCGGATCAGCAAATAGTGCAGCAGTGGAATGCCCAGCAATAGGAAAAAGGCGGCGGCCAATATATCGGGCGCAGCAAACGTGCGCTTGGCAACAACCGGCAAATTGGCATACATGACAAAGAGCACAATCACGGTTGTTGCTTCTGGCTTGGTTAAAATCAACACGCCTGCACTGATCAAGACCAGCCCCACCAATGCAAATAACGGGCTGATCTGGTTGTAGACAAGCAACCCCACTACAATCGGCGGGCAGAGCAGCGCCAACAGCGTCACAAGGCTGCGGATTGGTACCCTACCAATCGCCTCACCACCCATCGATTGGCCCAATATAGATTGTCGGAGTGCCGCGATAGTAGACATCGATTTCTGTACCTTCTTACAAATGACAAACTGCGGACTGGTCTTTTGTCAAGCTTGCAAGCTTGACTACGCTCGGTGCTCGGCGCATCTCATGGCGCGTCTCACGGCGGCGAAACCGTGGGTGGCAAGGTTGGTGTTTCGTCGTCGGCAAAGCCGTGCGTCAATGTACCAAAGCAGGCATCCTGGCTGCATAGGCTGGGCCGGTCCAACTCGGCCAACCACTTGTCAAAGCCGGGTAGGGTGTGATGATTATAATAGTAGCGATAGGCGATCTCCAAGGCTGCATCGTGTTTCCACTCGGTCTCGCTATCGATAATAATGGCCTTAATCGCGCGTTCGATCGAGCCGCGTCCTGGGTAGAGATGCGTGGTTTGTGTGATACCCTTGGCATCGACATAGCTATAATCGGCAACTTCGCTATTGTCAATATTGTCATAGCAACTTGCGTCACCCCGGCGCAACATCAGTTCGCACTGTTGAATGTTATTGCCCAAGTGGACTTGGGGGTAATTTTGATATTCGCCATTATATTGTGGCACATTGCAAGACTCTTCCCGCCGTGCATCCTCTGGGATGATGCCATTTTCATTAATTTGCGACTTGACCGGTTCCCATTGCTTGTTCTGCTGTACCCCGGCTAGATAGTCACAGGAGTTGGTGCTGTGCAATTCAACGCCATAGCCATTCATACGATCCAACATCAGTTGATTGGCACGAGCGTATGCCTCTTGCGCCGTCAGCTGAATTTCTTTGTAGCTGCCGCGCTTCTTGATATCCGGCATACGATGGATCAGGCGTACATCCGGTCGATCCCAGAGATAGTCTGCAATATAGGCAAGGGTGTTGGTGGCCGCCGCTCCCCAGTTACTTTTGGCCTCTTCTGCCGTATACGAGACGAGATAATACGGATTTTTGACCAGCCAGTTTTGAAAGAGCACTTTGCACTGCCCCGAACCGATGGTCGTATCCTCATACAACGTGGTCGTAGGACCCGTGCAGGTGTGATCCAGCCAGTAGCCTTCGATCAGATCTGCCGCCGCCACGATTTCGGGTGTGCCCCAGCCAAAATTTAGCCGGCATTGCTGCTCATCGAGATCGATTCGCTCGACGTCACTCATCATTTCTTGCAAGATCTCTTCGACCACTTGGGCATAGGCGCTGTCGCCCGTCAGATGATAGGCCAGGGCGCGTGCATAGAGTTTGGGTACCCCGCCTTCTTCGTCCAACCAGTCTGGCTTATCGGCGTTTTTACAGGTTTCCTGCTTTTTGAAATTATATTTCCATTTGCGATCCGCCCAATTAAGCACCCCATCTACGGCGCTCGCGTACGGCTCAATTCCATCCGCCGCTTTCTGGCTGATGAGCACCAATTCGTCCGGCGTTGTTTGGTAGCCGCGCGATTGACCGGCGCTCGGCGTAACACGATCCACCGGCTGGTTGGCCAGCGCGACTGGGGTAGGTGTCGCTTGTAGCAAAGCAACTTCCGGGGTGATTCCTGTTGTTACACTGTTTTCCACTGCCGTTTCTGCTTTGGCTTCGGCTGCCGTGGCATTTGCGCCACAGCCGAGCAAGCAGATAAACCAGAAACAATAAATGAAGAGGGAAAAATGTCGCATAGGCGAATGGGCTCGTTTCATAATGCTGTTGTGTTCGGTCGCACGTTGGGGCGTTGGGGTTCCCACCGTTCAATGCGATGACCGCGCACCAGATTAATGGTTGCCAACAGGGCTGCGGCATTGACCATACAAAAAAAGGCGGGCAGGGCAAAGATTTTTTGTTTACCCACGCGTGAATCGCCTAACCATGTCCCGACCGCACCGCAGCCATAAAAGGCCGCCTGTGCCAATGTTGCCAACTGGTAGAATGGTCCCATCGACCAAAGCAATGGACTCACCAGCAGGAGAACCAACAAGGGCAGAACGACCAGACGCCGCAAGACTTTGTGCGAGAAAAGCTGTAGCGCATAAAAGCCATAGCGGAACGGGTTGAGCAATTCACGCCGCCATACCACCGCGCGCAGACCACGTGTCATCACGCGGACTTTGCGTCCAAACTCTGTCTTGCTCGATGCGGCAACCTCTTCATAGGCAATCGCATCGGGGGCAAAGACCAGGCGATAGCCCTGAGCAATCACGCCTGTCGAAATGGTGAAATCATCGGTCACGCCCGCTGGTGCTGGTTGAAAGAGCGAACGGCGAATGGCATAAATCGCCCCCGTGGCCGAAATCGCATTGCCAGACTCACTCTGCAACTCTTTGAGCTTGCGATCAAAGTCCCAGTAGCTATGTTCTCCGGCATTGGTGACGCGTTTGTGCTTTTGCTTGATATAACACTGGTTCCCAGCGACGCCACCCACTGTCGGATCGGCAAAGGGCCGGGCCAGGGCCTGAATCGCATCGGGCGCATACATGCTATTGGCATCCGAGAAGACCAAGATGTCGCCTGTGGCGATTGCCACGGTCGTATTGAGCGCGGCCGCCTTACCCTGGCGGGGCAATGCTAGCAATCGAATGCCACGATCGGCATATTCTTGCACAATTTCATTGGTGCCATCATTCGAGCCATCCGACGCGACCAGCACTTCGAGACGCTCGCGGGGATAGGTCATTGCCAATACATTCTCCAACTTGGCGCGAATGCTGTGGGCCTCGTTATAGGCGGCAATGATCAAGCTGACGGTAGGCGTGATCGGCGCGCTGTGATAACGCTGCCGCCAGATCAGGCCGCGCAGCAAGACCAACAGAGGAAAGAGCAGATAGGTGTAGAGCACCAGGGCCAGTGCACCCCAGAATAGCAGTAATCGCATGGTTATCCTTTCTTCCGGCCTGGCTTGGCCTTGCCCGTTGCTGCGGTTGTAAAATGTTCCGCCAGTTGCGCGGCGTTGAGCATCAGATCAAACTCGTTGACAACCGTATGCCGTCCAGCTTGGGCAAAGCGCTGGCGTAGCTCTGGATGATGATATAGTTTTTCTACAGCATTGGCAATTGCGACGGCATCGCCTGGCGGGGTTAACAACCCTGTTTGACCATCCTTGACCAATTCCGGGATGCCCGAAAGATCGCTGGCAACAACGGGGACACTGCTGCCCATCGCTTCCATCAGCACCACCGGAATGCCCTCACGGCGGCCATCGCTGGAGGGCACGCTGGGCGTCACCACCACATCGGCGCTATGCAACAGCTTGATCACTTCCTCGCGCTTGAGGCGTCCATGAAAGTGCATGTGGGCCGCCAAACCAGCCGCTTCCGCTTGTTTGCTCAGCGCCGCCAGATCTGGCCCGTCACCCGCAAAATGGCAGGCAACTTCAATGCCCCGTTCATGTAACAAGCGACATGCTTCGATCAGGTAGGTCTGCCCTTTAACCTCGTGCAGTGTGCCGATGCAGAGCACGCTAAAAGGGCCATTGCCCTGATCATAAGGCGTTGGTGCGCTGCGTTCTTGGAAGACGCTGGTATCAACACCGCAGTGGATGACAATCACTTTGTCGCCAAATTGGCCTGCGCATTCATCCAGAATCACCTTGCGATTATACTCGGAAATGGGCACAACAAAGGCCGCATCTGCCACCTTTTCACGCAGCATATGGCGATCGCGGTGAATGTCCGAGCCATGTGCGGTAAAGCTATAGGGAATACCTGACAAGCGATGGATCACATAGGCCGCGGCTGCCGGATGGCTGGCAAAGTGAGCGTGGATATGCGTAACGCCTTCGCTCTGCATCAGATGTGCAAAGTGGACAGCCTTGGGAAAGAGCGCCAGGGCACCGGTAAAATAGCGAAAGCTGCCCAAGTTGGCGCGCAGCAAGCTACCCAATGCGCCCACATAGGCACGCGGCTTCTTGCGCAGAAAATTGAGATGCGTACGCAAAATTGGCAAAGAGATCAGCGGTTGAAAGTGCGCCCGCTCCACCATGGGCACTGCTTCGGGGTGGACGACATTTGTCCGCTCGCGGCGCAGTGGATAGACTTCGACTGTCACCCCTTGCTGTTCCATTGCCAGCATTTCATACAGGATAAATGTCTCCGTAATCTTGGGGAAACGCGACATCATATAGGCAACTTTACGGCGTGGCATCGATGCAGTTGCTGGCGGTTTGTTGTGTACACCATTGGTTTTTGCTGCACTATGGCGTGCGCTTTGCTTTTGCTTTGAACCGGCTGGGACTTTGATACTCATTGTTTCATTTCCATTCGTACTTGGCCACGGCTAGCAGTTTCCCAAACATTTCTCATGGGAAAGTTGGTCTGCTATCAAATTTTAGGTGTCAAATAGAAATGGAAGAACCGTAGACGCCAAAGGACTGCTGCCCTTTCTGCGTGTCCACAAGAGGACTCTCCTACCGATTCTTCCACTTCGAATAATGCTATAACGCCTGTTGAATCCTACAGACTGTTCGCCCCAGCATAACCACGCCAGATTAGTGACATGACGTCGCGACGCACTTGTTCTGGATCCTGGGTGGCATCCACTACCACCATCTGCCGTAGTTGGGGCTGCAGTGACAAATATTGTTGACGCTGCTGCTCGAGCAAAGTTGCGCTGTGTTCACCCTTGCGTGCAAAAAGAATTTCCCCCGGCGCGTCTAAGAGAATTACCAGATCGGGGGCTGGGCAGGTGTAAACTAGCAGCCAACGTCGCCACTGTTTCAGCCGACTTTGCGGCTGACGCGCAGATAGCAACGCATCGTAAGTATAGCGATCAAACACCACAAGCCGGCGGCGTGCCTGATGGTAACGTGCCGTCGAATAGCGCCCCCACTGGGTGAAGAGATTGCCCAGCAAGCCGGCTTTGGCCAATGAGAAGCCGACTTTCTGTTCTTTTTTTTTCTGGTAAAGCCCCATATAGACAGAGCGAACAGGAAAGTAGAAAGAATTCCGAATGCTGTCCGTCAAGGTTGACTTCCCCGCACCATCGGGTGCGAGCAGCGCTACGGTCAGCGAACGGGGGCGACGGGCATTCACCCAGGTATTGAGTTTGCGTAGCACACGATGCCCCACCTGGCGACGCACGGTACCGACCGGATTGCGTTGCGTCAAGCGGCTGGCAACTGGCTTGCTGGCAGCCAGTAGTGTTGTCCATTGGCTAGCATCAATGGCTGCCGCTACTTCAGCCCAGGGCATTGTTGGCAACCAGTAGTGTTGCAACAAGCTGGTCAGGTAGGCTTCATCGGTAATTTGCTGGCGCAGAGTTTGCAAACGCGCTGCATGATGCTCGGCAATATAGCCCTTGTCCAACACACAATGTAATAACAGCGTGATCAACTCACACTCTGGTGCGGGTACAAAGACCTGATCTACGGGTTGTCGCCGTGCGAGGCACTCGGTGGCCAGGTCGGTCTGCAAGGCTCGAATTGGCTTGCCAAAGACGATGGCGGTGACAATGTCCAACTTGACCCATTGATCGGCTTCTGGCTCGTAGGCCACAAAAAAATGATGGGGTGCATGGCCCCAGTTGGGCATCGGCACAAACCCAAGCTGTGTCAAGACCGCGCGCACTTGGCCCAGTTGCTTGTCGCAGACAAGCAGATCAACTTCATCTTTGTCCGCAATTTCATGCAGACGTGCGCCATCGCGCATTACACAATATTGCAGATTACTCTGGTTTAGTTTTTCGAAAAATGACAGCAACAGCCGATTCATGAATGGCCCTTTCCCATCCCGAAAGCGTACAACCCCAAAAGTTCTAGCCCTGAAGTTTTACCGAGTGCAGAGGCATCGAAGCATCTTTTGCGAGTTTGAACTGCTGTTCTGTCGCTGCGACACTGTTTTGCGTAAAAGTATTGCGTTGTCCACTAGAATTGTGATTCAAAATCGTGCCGACCAGCTTGGTATCCAGCGAATGCAAACTTTCCACAATTTCGTTGACCATGGTGCGGCGTGTCTTACCACTCTGTGCTACCAAAACAACACCATCGACTCGCGAGGCCAAGATCAAACTATCTGCGAACAAGAGCATGGGCGAAGCCACGACGATAATAATATCGGTCTGACTTTTGAGCACATCAATCAGATCTGCCATATGGGGCGAGGCCAACAATTCAAAAGGATTGGATGGAATGGGGCCGCTGGGCAGAATTGACAAATTCGGTTCCCAGTCGACAGAGAGCAAATTGACGCTTCTGGACTGAGTCATCAGCACGTCGGTCAAGCCCTTTTGATTCGGAATCCCAAACCATTGAGCAAGTGTCGGGCGATGCAAGAAGGCATCTACCACCGTAACCCGTAGGCCTGTTTGGGCTAGCACCACCGCGAGATTCGCCGCGATTTCGCTCGTGTCGTCACTGGCCGATGTCCCGCTAATCAACACCGAGTGCAGCGGTTGGCTGGCTTGGAAAAGTGGTTGATTCGGTTTCGCCACTTGGCCTTCGGTTTGCTTGCGTGCTTCGGCAAATTGCATATTGTAGCGAGAAAGCAACAACTTGCTGCCCAACATGCGGTAGTTTTCCGCGGCTTGCGATTCAGGCTTTGCCAGAACGGGTAAGCGCTCGCGCCCAATGCCGGGCAGTGCTTTGTATTTGCTAATGGCGCCCAAAAAGGGAATCCGTGTCGAGCGCATCAATTCTTCGGATGTATCAATTGTGTCTTTAAAATATTCAAAAGCGACAACAATCGCCAGTGCCAGCACCAAGCCGGCGAGCACACCCATGAGGACTGTCAGATTAAATCCGGAATCCATGAGTTGACCGAGCGAGGCGCGTTCAATAATTTTGACCTGATTGGTATAGCTCGCTCGCAGCGTTTCATAAAGCGAAGAGAGCGTACCCAGCACGGTGGCCAATTGTGTGCGTTCTTCGGCCAGGCGATCGGTAATCAGCAATTTGTCGGTAGTCTGGCTCGCGGCTTGCAGTTGGGTTTCCAACTCTTGGATCGTCACTTGGCTGCGATTAATGTCTTCGGTAATCTTTTCGATCTGCGTGCTGACCTGCTGTTTGAGCAGCCGCTCCGAGCTATTCGGGCTTGACGGGCTCAGATAGACCAGCGTATCGGCAACCGCATTGGCAACACTGGCTGCTTCTACGGCGTTGCCATACTCGACATTGATATTCAGAATTTGCGTTGTGTCATCGGCATGAGTCTTGACCGACTTGGCTAGCTTATCTGGACTAGTCGGCAGGTTGAGTTGTGCAATGACCGCTTCTAGTACTGGTTGTGTCGTGGCTAACTCTGCATATGTCTGCATAAGTTGCCCACCCGCGCGCAGTGCATTGAGATCAGGGCTGAGGCTGTCAATGCCAGGACCAACCAGCAGCCGGGCAGATGCTTGATAGCTAGGCGGCTGTTCTTTGGCGATCCAATAAGCCACGGCTCCACTGATAAGACTGGCAAGCAAGAGCAACCATACCCAGCGCCGAATAATGTTCAAATATTGCTGTACCAACAGATTTACCTTACTTTCTTCTGGATACTCTCGGTCACGATCTCGTGTGAATATAGACGGCAGTGTAGCATGGGCACAAGATTTGACGGAGCCGTGATATGTCAACTGGACCGGTAGCTTACCTGAACTTCAGCTAAATGGCTAATTACGTATGTACACCATTTTTCGCAATATCAGCCGAAGCCGTATCGACCCATATATTAATCGGTAGCCGATCATTCGTCATTTCAGTTTCTGCATTTTCAAGCATCGTCTCAAACGTGACCGCTTCATCGGGAAAGGTCGACATGCCAATTTTGAGCGATAAGCCTAATTTGTCTTTTGTGACCGCCTGCAGTTTGCGTACAATTTCATAGAGGCTGGCGCGATCTGTTTCGGGCAACAGGGTGACAAAGTGATCATTGCGCTTGGTAACAATCGCCAGATCGCCCAGTTCGGTGACTAGCAATTCGGCGAGGCGAGCCGAGAGATATTTTTCCAGGGTCTCGCGTTTGATCTCCTCCACAAACCGATAGAGTGGGGTGTCTTCTAAGCGTTTCTCTAGCGATTCGCCAGAGTCTTCGACAGCAGTAATCGCCAACAGGGCGGCCGCCCGTTGATGGCGTCGGGCACGGCGAATTTCTCGGTAGATCTGTGCTTGGCCTGTGTCAAACGGTTGAAGATCCTCATTAAATTCCCCAATTGTCAGGCTGGTCACGACCTTTTGCCATTCTTCTACTTGTAGGCTAATCATTCTGGCGAGTACAACCGTCAAGCTAATCGCGCTGATCTCTGCAATAATAAGGGCAAGATTCTCACCACCGAGTTCAAGCCCCCAAAACCACTTGAGGAGAAAGTAGGGCGGCAATACGAGCGCAAACAGCCATTGCATGGGTAGCTTGCAAAGTTGAGCCGATAGCAACAACAGAACGGCACAAGCTGGTGCAAAAATGTAGACAAATGAAGCGATGTTGATGGGGGCAACAATTCGTTCAACGTTATAGAAAAGAAAAAACCACCCGCACATGGCGATAAATAGATAGCGTAGGTGTCTCATAGATATTCCTCAAATTCTGTCAGCGAAGTATTCTGAGCGCAAATTGGTGGGTTGGCAATACAACGCTAACTTCGAGTTAATCACTTGTTAACGATTACCAGGTATCCTTCTCGCATGAGCAGAAAAGATTTTACCAACAGGCTCATGACGTTTGTTGTACATTACCAAAAGCATAAGGCAAAGAGACAAGACGCAGCTACAAGCGATCTACGGGTGGCTACATGGAAGCTATCTGTCGCATTATCCTACTGTTGCGCTAGCGGTGAGGCTGATGGGGTGCCAAATTTTTAGTAGGCGCCGCGCTGTGTAAAGATCGCACTCACTGTCCGAAACAAAATCTGAATATCTAAGCGGATGCTTTTGCGCTCAATGTATTCAATGTCTAGGCGCAGGCGATCATCAAAGTCGAGATTGCTGCGGCCACTGACCTGCCACAAGCCAGTCAGCCCTGGGATAACTTCCAGGCGTTCTGTGTGCCACAGCGAATAGGTGCTCACATCAAAGGATGTTGGTCGTGGGCCTACCCAACTCATATCGCCTTTGATAATATTGAAAATCTGCGGCAATTCATCCAAACTTGTTTTGCGCAGAATGCGTCCTACCCGCGTCACACGTGGGTCATTGGTGATCTTAAAATCTGGCCAGGTTAGTTCATTCAGGTGGGCATACTTGAGCTTGAGCTCTTCGGCGTTGCTCGCCATTGTGCGCAGTTTGTACATTCTAAAGCGCTTCCCACCTTTGCCCGTGCGCAGCTGCGTGAAAAAGACCGATCCCGGATTATCCAGCCAAATGAGTAATCCGCAGATTGCAATCACTGGCAAAATTGTCGGCAAAACAAGCAGACAGAGTGTCAGATCAAGCACACGCTTCATCAACTGGTAATTCCTGCGAAATAGGAATACATACGATGGACGCACAAGCACCATTTGCATAATTCTAACCTTTCCTCAAACTGCCCACTACCTGGCTAAATATCCTACCAATTGCCTATGTATTTTTGTGCCAACTTGCTGCTATACTGAATCTGTCGTATCTATGGCGTATATAGATGGACAAATAGAGCAAGCTGGTCCAAAATTTTATAATAAAAGTACTGTGAAAAGTACACTCAGTGCTATGGGAACTTTTTACTGGGGCAAAAAGGTTCGTTTGACACCGTATTGACTACTGGGCTTATTGTCACAGTGGCTAAAAGAGCATCCAGCGGAACCGTGGAACAGTAGCTTGCGACATTTGACTTAATGGCATTTATTATATAGCAAATTTAGTCAATTTTAATATTACAATCTGCTTACCAAATTCTCCTGTGCGCTCAGGGGGTTTCTCTGGTGCAATAAACGATTTTTGTGGTGTATTTCATCTGCTCGTAGGCATGGAAATACTTATTTAGCTTACAATGATGCATTCGGTAGCGCGCCAAATCCGCCGATGGTGGAAAATGGATGGCGCTCGCGTAATGATAAACTGGCAATCAATAGAGAAGGCGTAGCACACCCAGTGCTACGCCTTCTCTATATGTCAAAAACCGTAAGGTTTCTTGATTTTCTATTAGCCTATGTGCCAGTTACATGCTCTGGCGCAAACTTGTGATGCCTTCCCAGTGGCCACTCTCCCAAGAGCGGATCATAGCGGCCTGCACACCAGCCAGGGTAAGCGCGCTGGCAAAGCTTGGTTCGCGCTGTTTGCCCTCGACAATGGACTGAAGAAAGTTATAGGCTTCAATACATTTGAGGTCTTCATAGCCAATGCCAATGCCATCCCCCGGATTAAAGCGACCATGATAGGGAAATCCTGGGCCACCAATTAAATTCGTGTAGCCATCGGAAATGGCATCTTCATTGGGTAGATAAAGCGCCAACTCGTTGAGTCGCTCAAAATTCCACTTGAGCGCGCCTTTGGTACCATTGACTTCAAATGACATTTCACATTTGGGACCAAAGATCGCGCGGCAAGTTTCAAAACTGCCCTGCGCCCCGTTGGTAAATTGCACCAGCGCGCCCACATAATCTTCATTTTCGACTGGCCCTGTTGGATCTTCCGGCGTGCCCAGGCCAAAGTGCGTACCTTCGCCGGTGGGCAGGGGGCGTTCGGGGATAAAGGTGTGGCGTGTACTGACCACGCGCTCAATCGGCCCAATCAGCATATGGGCCATATCGACCACATGCGACATAATATCGCCCAGCACGCCGCTGCCTGCATACGCTTGTTTGAAGCGCCAGGTGAGGTGCCCCAGCGGATTGCTGCCATACATGGCAAAGAAGCGCCCACGATAGTGCGTAATGCGTCCCAGCCGTCCTTCGTCGATTAACATTTTGGCATATTGCACCATGGGTGCCCAGCGATAGTTAAAGCCAACAAAGCTCATTACCCCGGCGTTACGCGCCAGCGCTTCGATCTCAGCTGTCTCTTGCGGTGTGCGACCGACGGGTTTTTCACAGAAAACATGCTTGCCTGCCGCAGTGGCGGCGCGTACCATTTCCAGATGTAAATAGTTGGGCGAGGCAATATTGACCACCTGTACAGCCGGGTGATTGATCACCGCGTGCCAATCGGTGGTCGATTCGGCAAAGCCCAACGCTTCTTGTGCCTGTTTTGCGCGCGCCGCCATATCATCGGCACAGATCACCAGGCGCGGCCGGATGCCGCTATCATAAAACCGGTCGCTGATCGCCCGGTAGGCGCGGCTATGTGCCTGCCCCATCCAACCCATGCCGATGACGCCGATGCCTATCGTGTGTGTCAAGAGATGCTCCAAGTAAAATAGTCAATAATCAATGGCTAATAACAAATTGTCAATGATTAGGAATACACCTACGTTGACAATTAGCCGTTAGCCATTGATTATTGATAATTGTTAAAACTTCCGGCTCCACTCGCGTGGCCAGCGTTCTACCACCACCTTGGTCTGGGTGTAGAACTCAACGCCGTGACGCGATTGGGCGTGCAGATCGCCAAAGAAGCTCTCGTTCCAGCCGCTAAAGGGGAAGTAGGCCATGGGCGCCGCGACACCAATGTTGATGCCCACATTGCCGGCATCGACTTCGTGGCGGAACTTGCGCGCAATCGAGCCGCTGGCGGTAAAGATGCTTGCTTGGTTGCCATAGGCGCGATTATTGACCAACTGGATCGCCGCATCTACATCGGTGGCGTGCATCAAGCTGAGCACCGGCCCAAAGATTTCGGTCTTGGCTGTTTCGCTGGCTGGGTTGACATTTTCCAAAATTGTCGGGAAGACCCAATAGCCATCATCGTAGCCCGCCACTTTTTTGTCGCGCCCATCGACGAGTACATTGGCCCCTTCCTGCGCGCCCTTGGCGATCAGGCTTTCAATGCGATTCTTGCTCTCCTGTGTGATCACCGGCCCCATTTCAATGCCTTGCTCCAGCCCATAACCCACCTTGCGGCTGGTGGCGGCGTCGGCAATCTGCTCGGTAAAGACATCTCTGGCCTCGCCCACGGTGACGGCCACCGAGACGGCCAGACAGCGT
>Ga0105047_10008040_pt1 | contig 17671 bp, 18 predicted proteins | sample MAT04_FD_78384 | JGI IMG/M metagenome (GOLD analysis project Ga0105047, IMG submission 78384) | Freshwater microbial communities from Lake Fryxell liftoff mats and glacier meltwater in Antarctica - MAT-04 (megahit assembly) | ecosystem: Environmental > Aquatic > Freshwater > Ice > Liftoff...
GGCCGCCTTCGCAGAATGAGAATGTCTTCGTCTACCGCGTGACGGCCAACTACGCGCAGAAGCTATAAACGATGAATCTGGATGCGCTCAAGAACTTGAACTTCCGCGACCCGCGCATTGTGATGCGCGCGATCCTGGGCCTGCTGCTGCTGGGAAACCTGGTCGCTTTCTACTTTGTGATCTTCCCGTTGGGCGGGGCGCCGGAAGAGTTGGACGCGCAACTGCAAACCTTGTGGAGCAGGCTTCGGCCCAACGCAAATCGCTGGATCGGCTGCGCGCGTTGACGACCAAGGTGGAAGGCGCCCGCCGCCAGGCCGGCGACTTTGAATCGACCAACTTCACCGACCGGCGGGTAGTTTACTCAACGCTCGTGAACGAGATTACCCAAGCCGCCGATAGCGCGGGCATCAAGCTGAAGGACCATGCGCTGCAAAACGAGGAGATCGAAGGCTCCGATACGCTGGGCATGATTACGGTGAACGCGAACTACGAGGGCACCTATGGGGACTTGCTGAACTTCGTCAACCGCATGGACCGGTCGGAGCGATTCGTGATTATCGACAGCCTGGCGGCCACGCCCCAGCAGGGCTCGAATCAACTAAACGTGACGATGAAGATGAACCTTTTCGTCCGCAACACGGCGGACCTGGTGTTGCCGAAGACGATCAGCAAGCCCGGAGCGAAGGCTCCGAACCCTGAATCGCCGGCACCGTCCGCCTTACCGGGGGCACCGCAGGCGAATGCGCCTTTGCCTGGTTTCCAACCAGCGGAAGCGCCCGCGGCGCAGCCGGCGGCGGTCACCGACGCGCCGAACACCCCGCCGGTGGGGACGAGGCCCAGCGGTGGACGCCCGATGGGCACGCCGCCCTTAACCTCGCCGCTCCCGGGTTCGCGTTCGCTGGGCACCGGCCCCACCCATTCTCCGCTCCCCGGCTCGCGCGTTTTAGGCACGCCGCCCACTAGCTCGCCGTTGCCGTCGTCGCCACTCAAAGGGGCCAAACTATGAAGATGGGCGCGGAGCCGAAACAAATCGCGGCGCTAAGTATTCTCGGCCTGGTGCTGGGCTATGTCGTTTATGACAACCTCTTGTCGGGCCCCAACATCGAGCCGATCCCGGTAAAGTCCGGCGTGACGGCCGCAGCACGCCCGGTGGTTGCCAGCAAGTCCATGGCGCCGCCCTCGATCGCGAAGAAGGGCCGCACCGCCGCCGACTTCCGTCCCTCACTCCGTCCCAAAACCGACGAGGTGCGCGACCCCGCCACGATTGACCCGTCGTTGCAAATGGACCTGCTCGCCAAGCTGCGCAACGTCACCTACTCCGGCGCCGGGCGCAACCTGTTTGAATTCTCCGGCGCCGGACCCGCCGCACCCACCACGCCCGACCCCAAGATCATCCCCGGCAGCAAGCCGGTGGCTGCTAAACCCCAGCGCGCGCAGGCCATCTTCCCTCAGTTTCAAGAACCGCCGCCACCGCCGCCTAAGCCGCGTGCCCCGGCCATTACCCTCAAGTACTACGGGTTTGTTTCCAATAGCAGCCGTTCGATAAACCGGAAGGGCTTCTTTTTGGACGGCGAAGAGATTATCGTGGTGGGAGAGGGCGAAACTATCAAGAGCCGTTACAAAGTGCTGCGCATCGGGCTGACGTCGGCGGAAATGCAGGACATCCAGTTCGCCGATGACCGTCAACAACTTCCCCTTGTGGAAGAACCGGCCGGAACCTAAAATGCCCAGACCCGTCGTCCGCAAACCCGGCGAAGGCGGCTTCGCGCTGCTGATCGTCTTCGTGATGGCCGCGGCAATCTCGATTAGCCTGTACCTGGAATTGCCGCGCTCCGTATTCGAGTCCCAACGCGCCAAAGAAGAACTGCTTTTCGACCGCGGCGACCAGTATAAGATGGGCATCAAGCGCTATTATATGAAGTTCCAGCGCTACCCGAACACTATCGAAGAGATGGAGCAAACCAACGGGACGCGCTACCTGCGACGCCGTTATAAGGATCCCTTCACCGGCAAAGACGATTGGAAGATTCTGAAGTTCGGGCCCGGCGGCGAGATTGAAGGCTCGGTCCACAATAAGAAGAAGACGGGGCTCGAGAAAGAGAAAGACCCCAAGAGCAGCCAGGGCAGCGTGGTGGCCGGCCCGAGCCTGGGCGACTTGAACCAGGGCGACAATGGTGACAACCGGCTGGGGCCAAACGGTGAGGACCGTAACCCGGCGCTCAACCGCCGACCCAGCGACACGGGTATCGGAGCGCAGTTGGCCAACGCCGGGGCCGGCGCGGCCACAGCCGCCCAGTTAGCGGGCGCGGCCGCTGGAGTATACGGGGCGGCGACCTTGCCGCAGTTTCAACCCGGGTATCAGGCCGCTCAGCCCCCTGGCCAGTTTCCGGCCTTACCCGGCGCGGCGCCCAATCCGTTCGGTGGCCAGAGTGGCAATCCCAGCTTCACGGGCGGCCAGCCTTTTCCGCAGCAGCAAGGCTTTCCACAACAGCCGCAGTATCAGCAGCCTAACCAGGGGGGCCCGAATCGGCTGCCGGGCGGGGCCTCGCCCTATCCAGGTATGCCCGGGCAAGCGGCCAATTCGCAGAACGGCGGGCAGATCGGCGTCCCGTTCGGCGGCCCCGGTGGGCAACCCGGAGGCATCGGACAACCCAATGGGCAGAACCCGGCGTTGCAGATGATCAACCAATTGCTCACCTCGCCGCGCCAGGGTGTCCAGGTGGGTCAGTTAACGGGCGGCAACCTCGCGGGTGCCATGCCCACCGGTATTGCCGGCGTCGTGAGCAAGCACAAGGGCCAAGGCATCAAGGTGCTCGAAGAGCGCACCAAGATTCACGAGTGGGAGTTCATTTACGACGTCCGCAAGGACAAGAGCCTGCAAAAGGGTGCGATGGGGCCGCAACAAAGTGGCACTTTGCCGGGCTCTGGACTTAACAATTCCTCCGGCATCGGTCCCAATTCGAACGGCCTCCAAAACCGCCGGCAGTAAAGCCTACCCCTCGCCCGCCGCTTGCAGTAAAATTCAGCGATGAACACTCGTCGAGAATTGTTGGCTGCCTTATGCGCGACCGGAGTCGCTTATGGGGCGAAAGGCAAGCCGCTGGGAGTGCAGCTGTACACCATCCGCGGCCTGGTGCAGAACAAGGCCCGCGAATCGATGCAGTCGCTGGCCCAGATTGGCTTCAAGGAAGTGGAGACCCTGCGCGCCATCCACCCCGTAATTTTGCCCCTGTGTAAAGAGTTTGGCTTGAAGCCAGTGGCCGCGCACTTTGACCTCGCCCTCATCACTAGCCAAACGCCCGCCTTTCAAAAAGCACTCGACGAGGCCAAAGGCGCCGGCATTCAATACATCGTCGTCCCCTACGTCGCCCCGCCCGACCGCGGCGGGCCGGACGTCTACAAACGCATGGCCAAGCAGATCAATGCAGCCGGCGATACTTGCGCCAAAATGGGCCTTCAGCTCTGCTATCACCAGCACGCGTTCGAGTTCGGCGAAGTGGAAGGCAAGCGCCCCTGGGACATCCTGCTCTCCGAGACCGACGCGCGCACCATGGCCCTAGAGCTTGACGTCTTCTGGGTCGCCGTCGCCGGCCTCGACCCCGTCACGCTCATCCGCCAACTTAAGGGCCGCGTAAAGTTGCTCCACTTGAAAGACCGTGCCCCCGGCGTCCCCAAACAGTACACCGAAGCGGTCTCCCCCGGCGCCTTCCGCGAAGTGGGCCTCGGCTCGCTCGACTTTCCCGCCATCTTGAAAGCCGCCGCCGACATGAAGGTGCAGCATTACTTCGTCGAGCAGGACCAAACCGCCGGCGACCCCATCGAGAGCGTCCGCACCAGCTTCAAGAACCTTGCCAAGATGGGATTCTAAAACCATGAGCGTATTCAAAGACCAAATCCTCGCCGGACGCGTCGCCTTCGTCACCGGTGGCACGAGCGGCATCGGGCTCGGCGTCGCCAAGGCGCTGGCACTGCAGGGCGCGCGCGTGATGATCAACGGCCGCAATCCGGAGAAGCTGGCCGCCGCCGTGGCCGAAATCCAGGCCGCCGGAATCGAGGCGGGGGGCGGCCAAGCCGATGGCATCGCCGCCGATGTCCGCAACTACGATGCGCTAGCCGCCGCCATCGCCCAATGCCGCGCCCAATGGGGACTCATCGATATCCTCCTCTGCGGTGCCGCCGGCAACTTCCCCGCCCCCGTCACCGGCATGAGCGCTAACGGCTTCAAGGCCGTCATGGACATCGACGTCCTCGGCACCTTCAACGCCTGCCGCGCCGCGCACGAGCACCTGCGCGCCCCGGGCGCGAGCGTCGTCGCCATCTCAGCCAACCACGCCAGCGTCGCCTACGCCATGCAAGCCCACGTCTGCGCGGCCAAAGCCGGCGTCGAGCGCTTGCTGCAGGTGCTGGCACTCGAGTGGGGCCCGCAAGGCATTCGCTGCAATCTGGTGAACCCCGGCCCCATCGACGACACCGAAGGCATGCGACGCTTAGCCCCCACTCCGGAGGCCCGCGCCGCCTCGGTGAAGAGTGTCCCGCTGGGCCGCTTCGGCACCAAGGACGACATCGCCAACCTGGTCCTCTTCCTCTGCTCCGAAGCCGGTGCCTACTGCAACGGCGGCGTCTTTGTGTGCGACGGCGGCCAAGCGCTGATGGGCGCGCGGGCGATGGGTTGAGAATGGAGCCCATGCAGATAGTCGCGCGCGTTTGTGGCTCCTTCGACGAAGCGGACCGCGCCGACGCGCAAACCTATCGCGAAATAACCCCGGACCGGCGTGTCGAACTCGCGCTCTATTTATTCGATTCCCGCTATGCTTCCGCCGACTGGCCGCAGCGAATGGAGCGCGTCGCCAAGCTCGTAAAAAGGTGTCGCCAACCCAACATTCCCAGCACAATCCAGCCCGAAAAGTAGGATAATCAAGGTATGGAGAATCAAGGAGAAGTTCGTATATTTCGTAGCTTCGCCGCCGCGGACAAGGCTGACCGTGCCGAGTATCGCGCCATGACTCCGGACTACCGGGTCGACCTTCGCCCTACATCTCCACCTCTGGTTGTGTCGAAGTCTCAACCATGGCGAAACACCGAGATTCGCTCGAGTCTGTAGAGCGTTGGGGCTCGAACCGGCTGACATGAGACAATAGAAAAATGGAAAAGGCTCCCAAGACCATTCGCGTTTTCCATAGCTTTGCAGACGCTGATCGCGCCGATCGCGAAGAATATCGCGCCATGACACCTTCGCAGCGCGTAATGATCTCGCTCCAACTTTACGATTGGTATTACAGGAGTTTCCGAAATGTCGGGAAAGATGGAGTTATACCGCGACTGGCGCGAGTTCATCGAGTGCTTCAACGCGAGCCAAGTTGAGTACCTCGTGGTGGGCGCGTTAGCGATCGCCGTCCACGGGCGCCCTCGCTTCACGAGAGATCTGGATGTCTGGGTAAGTCCTTCGCTCGAGAACGGCCAGAAAATCGTCACCGCCTTGCGATTGTTCGGCTTTCCCTTAGCCGGAATCTCTCCCGAAGATTTCAGTAAGCCGGATGTGATCTTCCAGCTGGGAGTGGAACCCGTGCGCATCGACGTGATTACCAGCATTTCCGGCGTGCCGGACTTCACCGAAGCCTGGAATGACCGCACTCCCGGTGACTTCGACGGCATTCCGACCAACTATCTGGGCCGCGAAAGCCTCTTGCGCAACAAGGCCGCCACGGGACGCAAGAAGGACATCGAAGATCTCGATAATCTGACTAACGTCGACTAATTTTCGCGATGATCGGCTCCGATCCTGACGATAGCGTAGAATCTTAAGGAACATGCCAAAAACAGTTTCCCTCGCCCGCCAACTAGGCTTGGCGAGCGCTACCGCGCTGGTCGTCTCAAATATGGTCGGCACTGGCATCTTCACCACCACCGGCTTCCTGGCCGGCGACTTAGGCTCGGTCCCGCTGGTTTTGTTGATCTGGTTCGTCGGTGCCCTCGTCGCCATCGCCGGCGCCTTCTGCTACTCCGAGTTGGGCGTCAACTTCCCGAGTTCGGGCGGCGAATATGTGTACCTCACCCAAGCTTACGGACCCGTGTGGGGCTTCATGACGGGCTGGATCTCCTTCATCGCCGGCTTCTCTTCACCCATTGCCGCGGCGGCCCTCGCGTTCTCCAGTTATCTCGGCTACTTCTTCCCCGCCCTCAAGAACTCCACGCCGTTCTTCACCATCGGCAATACGCTGCGCTTCGGCCCGGCCGAGGTCGTGGCTTGCTCACTCATCCTCGCCATGACCCTGGTAAATCTCCTCGACCTCAAAATGGTGGCCGGCCTGCAAAACATCTTCACCAGCTTCAAAATCGGCGTTTTGCTGGTGCTCTGCGTTGCCGGCTTCCTGGCCGGCACCGGCGACTGGGGCCACTTCTCGATGGCCGCCGTCCGCACCTCCACCAGTTCCGTCTGGGCGCAGTTTTCGGTCAGCCTCTGTTTCATCTACGCCAGCTACAGCGGCTGGAATGCCGCCACCTATGTCGCCGAAGAGATTGACCAGCCAGCCAAGACCTTGCCCCGGGCCCTCGCTTCCGGCACGGCCATTGTCGCCCTACTCTACCTGGCCCTCAACGTGCTTTTCATCTATGCCATGCCGCTCGAACAGATGAAAGGCGTCATCGCCATTGGCTCCACCAGCGCCGCCAAGCTCTTCGGACCCGGCATTGCCGGCACATTCGCGGCGCTGATGGCGATCGCGCTCTTCTCTACGGTCAACGCCATGGTTACCATCGGGCCGCGAGTCTACTACGCCATGGCCAAAAATCGGGCCTTCTTTAGCTTTGCCGGCGTGCTTTCCGAACGCACGCGCACCCCGATCAACGGCATCCTGCTGCAGTGCGCGTTTGCCATGTTGGTAACGATGACCCCCTTGCCTTCGCTCATGCTGTTCATCGGCTTCACGCTGAACATCTTCACCGTCATCACGGTGGCCTCGTTGTTCTTCTTCCGCGGCAAACCCAATTGGCAGAAGCTTCCGGTGGTAAGCTTCCTGTGGCCCCTGTTCCCGGTTTTCTACATCATCGTCGGCCTGTGGATCGCTTACTTCGGACTCACCATGGAACCGAAGATGTCGCTCACCGCGTTCGGCATCATCGCCTTGGGCGCGCTGGTGTATCGTTTCCGCATCAAAGACGGCTTGTCGGCCAAGGCCGCGAGGGTTTAACGCTTGATTCTCGACGGCATCAAAATCAGAGACCAGATTCTGGCCGAGGCCAAACCTCGCGTGGCGGCCTTGAAGCGCCCGCCCGGCCTCGCCGTCGTCCTCGTCGGCGAAAACCCGGCCAGCGAAATCTACGTCCGTAACAAGATCAAGGCCTGCCACGACCTCGGAATCTACAGCGAAAAGTACTCGCCCCCCACCTCCGTCACCACCGCCGAACTGCTCACGCTGATCCGCCAGTTGAACCAACAGGACACCATCGATAGCATCCTCGTCCAGATGCCCCTGCCGCCCCAGGTCGATGCAGGCGCCGTCCTCGAAGCCATCCGCCCCGACAAGGACGCCGATGGTTTCCACCCCTACAATGTCGGCCTGCTCGTCTCCGGCGCTCCGGCCCCGCGTGCCTGCACTCCCGCCGGCGTGATGGAACTCCTGCGCCGCTACCAGATCCCGATTGAAGGCCAGCGCGCCGTCGTCGTCGGCCGTAGCGAGATCGTTGGCAAGCCCATGGCGCTGATGCTACTGGCCGCCAATGCCACCGTCACCATCTGCCATTCGCGCACCCAAAACTTGGCTGAAGAGTGCCGCCGCGCTGAGATCCTGGTCGCTGGCATCGGCAAGCCCGCCTTTCTCACGAAGGAACACATCGCCAAGGGCGCGGTCGTTATCGACGTCGGCATCAACCGCATCACTGACCCCGCCGAAGCCGCCCAGATCTTCCGCCACGATGAGAAAGTACTCGCCAATCTGAAGACCCGCGGCAGCCTCGTCATCGGCGACGCCCATCCGCTCGACATGGCCGAATTCGCCTCCGCCTACACGCCCGTCCCCGGCGGCGTCGGCCCCCTCACCATCGCCATGCTGATGATGAATACCCTCCACCTCGCCGAACGGCGCCAAGCCTAAGATGCTGCGCGTCGGACTCACCGGTGGGCTCGCCACCGGCAAAAGCTTCGTGGGCCAGGCGCTGGTCGAAATGGGCTGCCATCTCCTCCAGGCCGACCACGTCGGCCACGCCGTTCTCGCGCCCGATGGCGAGGCCTACACGGCCGTAGTCGCCGCCTTTGGCCCTGAGATCCTCGACCACCAAGTCATCAACCGCAAGCGCCTCGGCGAGATCGTCTTCCGCGATCCCGCCCAACTCGCCCGCTTGAACGCCCTCGTGCATCCCGCCGTCTTCGCCCGCCAGGAAGCCTGGTTCGCCGAAGTCCACAAGCAGGATCCCCATGCCGTCGCCATTGTCGAAGCGGCCATTATGGTGGAGACCGGTAGCTACCTCCGCTACCAGAAAATGGTACTCACCGTTTGCCGGCCGGAACTCCAACTCGCCCGCGCTATGGCCCGAGATAGCCTCACCGAAGCCCAGGTCCGCGAACGTCTGGCGCGCCAATTGCCCGAAAGCGAGAAGCGTCGGCATGCCCACTACGTCATCGACACCTCCGGCACCCCAGAGGACACACTTGAACAGACGGCCCAAGTTTGCGCACAATTGAAGAGAAGCGCCCTATGAAATCAAGAATCGCCCTGCTCACGGTGGCCCTGGTGGGCACCTTTGTTTTCCTCACCTCCCGCGCCGCCATGCCGGACTCCTGGCTCGGCAGGATGATCCATGGCCAACCGGGCTCGCGCACCGGCTTCTCCCGCATCTGGGACGGGCCCGAAGTCGCGCGTACCGCCGGCCTGAGCGCCGATGAATTGAACAGCGTCGACATCTACAAGTCCGCCAACAGCGCCACGGTGAATATCTCCGCCACCACTTACCAATACGATTGGTTCAACCGCGCCGTCCCTTCGGGCAGCATTGGCTCCGGCTTCCTCATCAACGACAAGGGCCAAATCCTCACCAACTACCACGTCGTGGGCCAAGCGGGCACCGCGCCCGGCGCCAAGCTCAGTGTTACCCTCGCCGACAAATCGAAATACGAAGCCCGGGTGCTCGACAAGGACCCCGCCAACGACCTGGCCCTGATCCAGATCGAGCCACGCAAGAAACTCACCCATCTGCGCCTCGGCGATTCCGACGCCTTGCAGGTCGGCCAGAAGGTACTCGCCATCGGCAATCCCTTCGGCTTCGATGGCTCACTCACCACCGGCATTGTCAGTGCCCTCGGCCGCGCCCTTCGCGACGAGAACGGCGGCGAGATGGAAGGCCTCATCCAGACTGACGCCGCCATTAACTCCGGCAACTCCGGCGGCCCGCTACTGAACTCGGCCGGCGACGTCATCGGCATCAACACCGCCATCCTCGGCGTCACCGGCGGCAACATCGGCATCGGCTTCGCCATGCCCATCAGCCGCGCCCGCCGCATGCTCGATGACTTTGCCGCCGGCCGTACCTATGCCCCGCCCCAGCGCCTCGGCGTGAATGTGATGCCCGTCAGCGGCGAACTCGCCGAAGCGCTCGATCTGCCGGCCGAAGGCGGCCTGCTGGTCAGCAAGGTGGTGCCCGGCTCCGCCGCCGCCCTCGCCGGTCTCCGCGGCGGAAATCGCGAAGTCGTCATCGGCAATGCCATCATCCTCATCGGCGGCGACCTGATCACCGCTGTCGACGGCAAGCCCATCGAACGGGCCGACGCCATCCCTCGCGCCCTCGGCCGCAAGCGGGTTGGAGAGATCCTCGAACTCACCGTCTTTCGCTCCGGCAAGACCGTCAAACTCAGCGTCAAGCTTCTCGCCTCCCGGCCCGACGAACGCCTCTAACCTCTACGGCTCCGACGGCCCAACAGCCCCATCGCCACCAGACCGCCTCCCAACAACGCGTACGTAGCCGGTTCCGGTACGCCGTCGCTCATCAGCCGCTGCGACGTTGTAATCCCTTGCACGTTCACGTAAACCACCCCGCCCAAGGCCGTCCGCCCCACGCTGGCCGCCAGATAGTTCGTGGCATTCGACAGGACGATGGAGTCCGTCAGGTTCGCCGCATTCGTGCTCTGCTGAATTCGCCCCGCAGTGAAGCCATCGCCGTTATCATGCACAACGTCCCAAATCGCCAGTTGCAGCGCCGCCGCCTGCTGCCGCTTCAGCGTGGCATTGGCCTGCGCATTGATCGTCGGCAGCGTATTCAGCAGCATCCACTGAATCCGGCCGCCGCCAGTGATGGCGTCCTGACCGAATAAGTTCACGTTATGGTTTCCTTGGTTGATCAAAACAAAGTAATCGACGCAGAACGCGTCCACCCGCAAGCTGCCATCCACAATCAGGTTCATCACGCCGGCCGGTACCGCCTCGTTGATGGTCTGCTGCGCTACGGCAAGCTGGCCATTGGTTAGCATATCTCCCACGTTGTAAGTGGCCCGCATCCAGAAGTTGAAACTCCGTGCAGGGTCTGTGCCGGTAAAGTTGATTACGGCAGCCCCCGCTTCAGCCACCGTGAAAGCCGCCAACAAAAGTAAGTAGAGTGCCTTAGAACGAATCATGTATCCATCTTGTGCATTACATTCGTTTTGCATAATTAGGAAAAAGACGAATTTCACCAGGATAAATGCTTTAGTACTTGGTCGGTACTTTCGTTGGGGATTGCGCCGAAAGTTATGAATCTACGGCCGAAACGTAGTTTTCTGGTACTAGCACCCTGCTCCGCACTTACGACCGATGGGCTAGTACCGCCACGCCCTCGCGCCCATCGTAGTGCATACTCCGCGGCAAATCGTGCCGCCGGTAGCACCAGGCGCGATCGATCTCCAGCCCCGCCTCTAAGAAAACCCTACTCAGCACCTGAGCGTCGAGTAAGTGGATCGCCCGGGGAATCTGCCCCAGTTTGCGATGCGAAGAGACCGCGTGGGTGTCTTCTACGTAGCCCGGCCAGAGTTCTCCTAAGGCGACTCGCCGCTCATACTCAGGGATGAATCGCGAAAACGGCTGCTGGTAAGGGGTGCCCGCATGCACGAATAACCGCCCGCCCGGCGCCAACCACTTAGCCGCCTGGGCCGCGCCTAAGGTAAGTTCTTCGCCCGTTAGAAAATGCAGCACATTCGAAGCATGCACCGCTGATAAACTCTCAGGCGGCAGATCGAGTTCCCCCGGAAAACAGCCCGGCAGAATCTCCAAGCCCGGATGGGTGGCGAGTTCGGCTAGATGCGACGCATCCAGATCATTCGCGATCACCCGCGCCCCTTTCGCCAAAGCCGCTAAACTCGCGATCCCAAAAGCGGCACCAATATCGAGCACCGGCAACCGTCCGGGCCCGCAATCCTCCACAAAAAGTTGACTGAGGGCGTTCAACTGGTTCGAACTCCAACCCATCCGGTTGAGCGTGGGTTGACGGCGATGGGCATCGGGCATTTAAGCTAAGGTTACATGCGTTGCGCCATCATTGGAGCGGGCTTGGCCGGAATCGCGGCCGCCCACAAACTGAAAGAACTCGATTGGGAGCCCGTGCTTTACGACAAAGGCCGGCGCCCAGGCGGCCGGATGGCTACGCGCCGCCTCACCGGTACGGAGGGCGACGAAGCCCTGCTCGACTCCGGCGCGCAATTCTTCACCGTGCGCAGCCCCGCGTTCGCCGCGCAATTGCACCAATGGCAAACTGCCGGTCTGGCTCAGGAATGGCGGCATGGGGTCTTAGAGCCCGAACACCCGCGTTACTGCGGCACCGGCGGCATGAACTCACTGATGCGCCACTGGTGCGCCGAACTCACCCTTCACACGGGCATCCGCGTCGAGAAACTTGAGCCCACCGCCCGCGGCTGGCGCATCCAGGATGAGCACTTCGACGCCGCCATCCTCACCGCGCCCATGCCCCAGTCACTCGAACTGATCGGCCAGCCGGAGCATCCCGTATTGGCCAAGATCGCCTACGACCGGTGCCTCGCCGTACTCGCCATTCCAGTGAAGCCGGTCACCATCCTGGGCGCTGCCGCCTGGCGCGCCTTCGACGAAGGCCCTCTTAGCTTCGTCGCCGACAACCGCCGTAAGGGGATCTCACTCACCCCCGCCATCACCATCCACGCGAGCGGCGCTGACAGCCTGGAGCATTGGGACGATCCGCTCGCGGTGGAGCACTTACTGCGCGAAGCGGGCGTTGAAGCGCATACCACGTACTTACACCGCTGGAAATTCGCCAAAGCCACCGTGCTCCACCCCGAGGCCTGTTACCGCCAACCCAACGGACCGCCCCTCGCCTTTGCCGGCGATGGCTTCGCCGCGCCGCGCGTCGAAGGTGCCGTGCTCTCCGGCTGGGCCGCCGCCCACGCCATTACCGGGAAGTGATCACGAAAACGGCCACTTCGGACATTAGATTCGGGAACGACTTCACCTCGCCTTGGCCGGCCAAAAAGATACTCCGCTCCACGGGCCAATTTTCTTTGGCACACAGCACCTCAAAGTCGTCCACCGTCAGAAAGTGGATATTCGGAGAATCGTACCAGTCGTACGGAAACAGGCGATTCCGCGGCGCGCGTCCGCTGAATAAGTGCGCCAGCCGGACGCTGTAATGTCCGAAATTCGGAAAAGCGACAATGGCGCGCTTGCCCACGCGCAACATACTCCGCATCACCCGCAATGGATGCCGGGTCTGTTGCAGTGTTTGGCTCAGGATCACATAATCGAAGGCCTGGTCGGGATAGTCCTTCAAGCTGGTTTCGATATCGCCCTGATAAACGGAGGCACCGCGGGCAATGGCGGTTTGCACTAAGTCCGGCAGTAACTCCACGCCACGCGCATCGACATCCTTGTGCTCCATCAGCCAGGCGATCAACTCACCGTCGCCACAGCCCAGATCGAGCACCCGGGAACCGGGCGCAATAATCGACGTAATGATCTTATAGTCCAGCCGGCTCAGGACATTCTGCACAAAGGGACGGCTCATGCGGAGTTCCCCCGTCCCAAATTCCGGAAGGTACTCGCCAGGAAGCCCGTAACTAACTCGGTCTGCTCTTTCACCTCAAGTAAAAAGGCATCGTGACCGTAACTGGACGGCAGCTCGCAGTAAGCCACATCGCGATTCCGCCCCCGCAACGCGCTCACAATCTCCAGCGACTGATAAGTGGGATAAAGCCAGTCCGAAGTAAAGCTAATTACCAGGAACCGCGCGCGCGTTTTTTCGAAGGCCGCCCCAAGCGAAGCATGGCCCAAGGCAAGGTCAAAGTAGTCCATCGCCTTCGTAATATAGAGATACGAATTGGCGTCGAAGCGATCTACAAACTGGCTGCCGCGATAGCGAAGATAGCTCTCCACCTCAAACTCAGCGGAAAAGTCATAGCCCAACTCCGCGCGCTGGCGCAGGCGGCGGCCGAATTTCTCCTTCATCGAGTCGTCGCTCATGTAAGTGATGTGGCCCACCATGCGCGCCACCGCCAGACCGCGCTTAGGCGCGCCCTGGCCATAGTAATTACCTTCGCGCCAATCGGGGTCGCTCATAATGCTTTGCCGGCCTACTTCGTTGAAAGCGATCTGCTGCGCGCTGTGGCGCGACGTAGTCGCGATCGGGATCACACTCGCCACGGCTTCCGGAAATAGCACCGCCCAGGCCAAAGTCTGCATCCCGCCCATGGAGCCCCCGCTGACGCTCAGCAGCCTCGCGATGCCCAAATGGTCGATCAGCATCTTCTGCAGCCGCACCATATCGCCGATCGTCACCACCGGAAACGCCATGGCGTAAGGCGCATGCGTCACCGGATTCACGCTGCCCGGCCCCGTGGTACCCCGGCAACCGCCCAATATGTTCGCGCAGATCACGAAGTACTTGCCGGTGTCGAAGGCTAGGCCCGGGCCCACCATGTCGCTCCACCACCCGGGGCGGCCATCTTCTTTGCTAATCCCCGCCGCATGCGCGTCGCCAGAGAAGGCGTGGCACAGCAGGATCGCGTTCGAACGGGCGGCATTCAATTCGCCATAAGTCTCATAAGCACAATCGACTGGCGACAAAGTGACGCCGCAATCGAGAGCCAAAGAGGGGAAGGTGACGAGTTGTGTTTCAACGACCATGAAGCCAAGAGTGATCTTTCAGATTACAGCCTTCCGGGCCCGGTGTGCTAACTTATAAAAAATCCCCCCCACGCGATAAGGAGAGCTACGGTTGAACACAGCCATCCTCGCTCTGGAAGATGGAGCCATCTTCGAGGGCCTCGGTTTTGGTGCGCCCGCGGAGAGCCAGGGAGAGGTCGTTTTTAACACGTCCCTCACGGGCTACCAGGAAATTTTCACCGACCCCAGTTATTCCGGGCAGATCGTCTGCCTCACCAATCCCCAAATTGGCAATTACGGCACCAATGACGCGGACGACGAAGCCGTGCGACCTTTCATCGAAGGTCTCCTCGTGCGCGAAGTATCCGCCGCCAGCAACTGGCGCTCCGAACGCGGCGCCGATGAGTACCTGAAGCGCCACCGGATCCCCGCTTCGGCCGAAATTGACACCCGCGCCCTCGTACGCCGCCTGCGGACCAAAGGCTCGCTCCGTGGCATCCTCTCCACTCTGCCGGGCGCTGACCCCAAGGAACTCGTGGAGCGCGCCCGCCTGGTGCCTTCCATGGCCGGGCTCGACCTCGCCACCCGCGTCAGCACCAAAAGCCAATACCCCTGGACCGAAACCATCGGCCTCGGCTCGCCTTCCGAAATCCTCCGCGCCGTCACGCCGCCCGAATTCAACGTCGTCGCCTACGACTTCGGCATCAAACGCAACATCCTCCGCTGCCTCGCCCACGCCGGAGCCAGGCTCACCGTCGTTCCGGCCGGCACCACGGCCGAAGACGTAATGGCGCTTAAGCCCGATGGGGTCTTTCTCTCGAACGGCCCCGGCGATCCCGAGCCGCTCGACTTCCAAGCCAAGCAAATTAGCGCCTTGATCGGCCGGGTACCGATGTTCGGTATCTGCCTGGGCCATCAGATCATGGGCCTCGCCTTGGGCGGCAAGACCTATAAGCTCAAGTTCGGCCACCGCGGCGGCAATCATCCGGTGCTAAACAAGCTCACCAACCAAGTGGAGATCACCGTGCAAAACCATGGCTTCGCCGTGGACCCGGACTCGCTCAATCAGAACCGTCTCGAACTCACCCACGTGAACTTAAACGACCAAACGCTCGAAGGCTTTCGCCACCGCGAGCACCCTGCCTTCTGCGTCCAATACCATCCCGAGGCCTCGCCCGGGCCCCACGATTCGCAGTATCTCTTTGACGATTTCGCCCAGCTGATGCGCGATTGGAAGAAGGCCTAATGCCCCGCCGCAACGACCTCAAACGCATTCTCATCATCGGCTCCGGCCCCATCGTCATCGGCCAAGCCTGCGAGTTCGACTACTCCGGCACCCAAGCCTGCAAAGTCCTCCGGGCCGACGGCTACGAAGTGGTGCTCATCAATTCGAACCCGGCCACCATCATGACGGACCCGGAAATCGCCGACCGCACTTACGTCGAGCCGCTCACCGTCGAATACGCCACCGAAGTCATCCGGCGCGAGCGGCCCGACGCGATTCTTTCCACCGTCGGCGGCCAAACCGGCTTGAACCTGTCGATCGCCTTGGCCGAAGCCGGCGTGCTCGAAAAGTACGGCGTCGAACTGATTGGCGCCAAGATCGACGCCATCAAGAAGGCCGAAGACCGTCTGCTCTTCAAAGACGCCATGCGCAAAATCGGCTTGGCAACGCCCACGTCGATGTTGCTCAAGGACATCGAAAGCGGCGTAAAGTTTGCCGAGCGCATCGGTTTCCCATTGATCCTGCGCCCCAGCTTCACCATGGGCGGCTCCGGCGGCGGCATCGCTTACAACCTCGAAGACCTGCACGATATTCTCAGCCGCGGCTTGGAGTTATCGCCCGTCGGCGAAGTGCTGGCCGAAGAGAGCGTGCTGGGTTGGAAAGAGTTCGAGCTCGAGGTGATGCGCGATCAAGCCGACAACTGCATCATCGTTTGTTCGATTGAGAATTTCGACCCCATGGGCGTCCACACCGGCGACTCCATCACCGTCGCGCCCGCGCAAACCCTAACCGACCGCGAATATCAAATGATGCGCGACGCAGCCCTGGCCGTGTTGCGCGAGATTGGCGTCGACACCGGCGGCTCGAATGTACAATTCGCCATCAACCCCGTGGACGGCCGTATGGTGGTGGTGGAGATGAACCCGCGCGTCTCGCGCAGTTCGGCCTTAGCTTCGAAGGCCACAGGCTTCCCCATTGCTAAAATCGCCGCCAAACTGGCCGTCGGTTACCGGCTCGACGAAATCAAGAACGACATCACGCGACTTACTCCGGCGTGCTTCGAACCCACCATCGACTATGTCGTCGTGAAGATCCCGCGTTGGCAGTTTGAGAAATTCCCTGGCGCCGAACAAACGTTGGGTACGCAGATGAAGAGCGTGGGCGAAGTGATGTCCATGGGCCGCACCTTCAAGCAAGCCCTCGGCAAAGCCATTCGTTCACTCGAAACGGGCAAGAGCGCCTCGGCCGAAGTCTTCGACCCGCAGTTGATCAACACACGCCTGATTACAGCTACGCCCGAGCGGCTCGGCTATATCCGCTTCGCTTTTGAGCAAGGGCGGACGGTGGAAGAAGTGCAGGAGATGACCAATATCGATCCTTGGTTCCTGCGCCAAGTGGCCGAGATGATCGCTGAAGAACAATCCTTCGCCGATCGCACTCTCAACACGATCACCAAAGAAGAAATGCGCCGCGCCAAGCGCAATGGCCACTCCGATGTTACTCTCGCTCGCAAGATGAATGTCACTCCCGATGAAGTGCGCGCTTACCGGAAATCGTTGGGCGTCGAGCCCGTTTACAACCGCGTCGATACCTGCGCCGCGGAGTTTGAAAGCTTCACGCCTTACTTATATTCGAGTTACGAGACCGAATGCGAAGCCCTGCCCAGCACCCGGAAAAAGGTGATGATTCTAGGCGCCGGCCCCAATCGCATCGGCCAAGGCATTGAGTTCGATTACGCCTGCTGCCACGCGTCTTATGCGTTGCAGGAATTCGGCGTCGAGTCGATCATGGTGAACTGTAACCCAGAGACCGTGTCGACCGACTACGACACCTCCGATCGCCTCTATTTTGAGCCCCTAACCCTGGAAGATGTCCTCAATATTCAGGACAAAGAAAAACCCGACGGCGCGATTGTGCAATTCGGCGGGCAAACTCCTCTGAACCTGTCTTTGCCCTTAAAAGCCCACGGCGTCTCCGTCATCGGCACCCAGCCAGAAGATATTGACTTAGCCGAGGACCGCAAGCGTTTCGGCGCCTTGCTCGACGAGTTAGGCATTCCGTCCCCGGCCAATCGCACCGCCCGTAGCGAACAAGAAGCCGCCGATGCCGCGAAGGAAATCGGGTACCCGGTCTTAGTGCGGCCCAGTTACGTCCTGGGCGGCCGGGCCATGGTGATCGCTTACGAAGAAGATACGGTGCGCCGTTACATGAGGGAAGCCGTGCACTTCTCGCAGGATCGCCCCATTCTCATTGACCGCTTCCTCGAAGACGCGGTCGAAGTCGATGTCGACTGCCTCTCGGACGGCGACGATGTGTTGATTGCCGGCATCATGGAGCATATCGAAGAAGCCGGTATCCA
>Ga0105047_10008041_pt1 | contig 17668 bp, 14 predicted proteins | sample MAT04_FD_78384 | JGI IMG/M metagenome (GOLD analysis project Ga0105047, IMG submission 78384) | Freshwater microbial communities from Lake Fryxell liftoff mats and glacier meltwater in Antarctica - MAT-04 (megahit assembly) | ecosystem: Environmental > Aquatic > Freshwater > Ice > Liftoff...
ACCACCTTCAGCGTTTACTTGCCCCTCAACCTCTGAGTCCGCTACCATCCCGCCGCATGGCCGGGACAACACAGTTCTTGGGAATTGAAGGCGGTGGGACGCGCACCGTCGCGTGGCGGGCGGACGCGGCGGGAAAAATCCTGCAACGCACCACGCTCGGTCCGTTCAATCTGAAACTCACCACCGACGCGCAAGCGCTCCGGCTCCTGCGCCCCCTGCGGTCGCCGCAACTCGCCGCGGTGAGTCTCTGTGTCGCCGGCTGCCGGACGGAAACCGACCGGCAGCGGCTGCGTCGGTTGGTGCAGCGGGTGTTTGGTGGCGTGCCCTGTTTTGTGGGGAACGACCTTGATTCCGGTTTGGCAGCAGCCTTTGGCGTGGCCGGTGACGGGATTCTCATCATCAGCGGTACCGGCTCGTGTGTGATCGGTCGCCGAGATGGGCAAGTCGCCCGGGTGGGTGGTTGGGGACATCTCTTGGGAGATCATGGCAGCGGTTATTGGATCGCCATCACCGGCTTGCGTCACGCCATCAGGGAATATGATCGGCACGGCCGTACCAACGAACGCCTGCTCCGCCGGCTCCATCTGCAGTCGTACGACGGACTCGTGGAGTGGATTCAGTCCGCCGGCAAAGATGAAGTGGCGGCACTGGCGAATCTTTTCATTGAGCACGATGCCGGCTTGTTGCTGCAAGCGGCGTCTTTTTTGGCGCAAGACTGTCACGCGGTGGCCACCCGGCTCGATTACACGGCGCCGCGTGTCGCGTTGGCCGGCGGCATCCTCCGGCACCACCGGAAATTGGCGATACTTGTCCACAACCGGGTCGTGACGATGTTGCCGGGAGCGACAACGCGCGTGTTGCGCGGTGAATCGGTGCGGGGCGCGTTATCGCTCGCGCAGAGTACTTGACGCGTGGGGCAGTTTCGGGCACTTTTCGCGCACTATGAATCTGAAATTTTCTAAACGATGGGTGGCGGCGTCTTTCGCCGTTTTGACGTTGTTGGCGAATACGACGCAGGCGGTGGACAAGAAGGAAGGCTGGGACACCAGTTTGGCCGTGGGCTTTAACCTCACCTCGGGCAACAGCGACACGTTGCTGGCGACGGTGCGGATCAACACCGAACGGGAGTGGGAAAAAGATATTTGGCGACTCGGTGCCGGTGCGGCGCTCGGTAAATCCGAAGGCGACACCACGACCGAGCGCGCCGATGCCGGCGCGGAATATCAACATTTGTTCACCGAACGGGTGTACGGCGGTTTGCGCGCGGATGCGTTGCATGACGGCACGGCGGATCTGTCGTACCGGTTCACCGTTGGTCCGTCGGTGGGTTATTACTTCATCAAAACCGACCTCACCCGGCTGAGCGGGGAAATCGGTCCGTCGTTCGTCGCGGAACGCATCGGTGGCGAGAACAGCAGCTACTGCGCGCTGCGGTTGGGCGAGCGGTTTGATCGCAAACTGAGTGCTACCGCCAAAGTGTGGCAGACCCTCGAAGTCCTGCCCCAAATTGATGACTTTGATAACTACCTCGCCAATTTCGAGGTGGGCATCGAGGCCGCCCTGAACAACAAACTTAGCCTGCGCGTTGTCTTCCAAGACAAGTATGACAACCAACCGGCGGCCGGCAAGAAGCACAATGACATGGCGGTGATTAGCTCGCTGGTTTATAAATTCTAGCGGGCACGATTGTCGGCCCGTGGATTAGCTTGATTCCGCGAGGTATTCCGACAAAATCACGCCCGCGCATGAAGAATTCATCTCAACGCACCTGGGGCGGACGATTTGCGGACGGGCCGACGGCTGCTGTGAAGCAGTTCAGTGAAAGCGTCAGTTTCGACTGGCGGCTTTACCAGCACGACATTGCCGGCTCCGTCGCCCACGCCAAAGGTTTGGCCAAGGTCGGCATCCTCACGAAGGCGGAAGCCGGGAAGATCGTGCGGGGTTTGCGCGCCATCGAAAAGCGGATTGCGGCCGGTAAGTTTGTTTGGGATCCCGCGCTCGAAGACGTTCACATGAACATCGAGGCCGCGCTCGGGCCGGTGGGCCGCAAACTGCACACCGCCCGGAGCCGGAATGATCAAGTGGCCACGGACTTGCGGTTGTGGGTCCGGGATGCCCGGGTGCAAGCCGTTCACGCGTTGCGGCAGTTGCTGCGGTCGTTGGTCTGGCTGGCGGAAAAGAATGTGACCGTGGTCATCCCCGGCTACACCCACTTGCAGCGGGCGCAGCCGGTTTTGCTGGCGCATCATCTCCTCGCGTATGTGGAAATGTTCCACCGGGACTGTCAGCGGTTCATCATCAACACCAATGTGGAATCGCCGCTCGGTTCCGGCGCGATTGCCGGTAGCACGCTCAAGCTCGACCGGGAATTTGTCGCGCGCGAGTTGTTTTTCGCCGGCCCCACCCAGAATTCGATGGATGCGGTGGCCGACCGGGATTTTGTGTTGGATTTTCTCTTCACGACCGCGGTGACGGGGATGCATTTGTCCCGGCTCGCGGAGGATTTGATTTTGTGGTCGACCGCCGAGTTCGGGTTTATCCGGATCGGTGATGCGTACACGACGGGGTCGTCGTTGATGCCGCAGAAGAAAAACCCGGACGTGGCGGAATTGACGCGGGGCAAGACGGGCCGGCTGTACGGCAATCTCATTGCAGTGCTCACCGTGATGAAAGGTTTGCCGCTGACGTACAACCGGGACATGCAGGAGGACAAGGAACCGTTGTTCGATTCCGCCGATACGTTGCTCGCGACGCTCCGCGTGATGGCCGACATGTTGCGGAACGTGCAGGTGAATCAAGCCCGCTGCGAGGCGGCGGCGGGCGATCCGATGTTGTTGGCGACTGACTTGGTGGATTTCCTGGTGAAGCAGGGGATGCCGTTCCGGCAAGCGCATCACGCCATCGGGGCGTTGGTGGCGGAATCGGAAAAGACCGGCCAACCCTTACCGCAGGTGGCCGGCCGGAAATACGGCCCGGCGGCGGCGCGGGTATTTGATGTGCGTCGCGCGTTGGCGGCGCGAACGGCGGTCGGTGCTCCGTCGCCGAAAAACGTGCGCGCGCAACTCGCGCGGTGGCACGCCACATTGTCGTAAGCGCATGATTCTGGGCGTTGAAATCGGCGGGACAAAGTTGCAGATCGGGGTATGCGATGCGCGTGGCCGGCTGCGAAAACTCGCGCGTGTGCCGGTCCAGCGTTCGGCCGGTCGAGCCGGGATTTTACGACAGTTGGCCGAACTGATTCCCCCGTTGTTACCCGGCGTCAGCCGGGTGGGAGTGGGGTTTGGCGGGCCGGTGGATGTGGTGCGCGGGCGCGTGGTGAAATCGCATCACATTTTGGGGTGGAGTGGGTTTGCGTTACGGACGTGGTTTGAACGGGAGTTTGGTTTGCCGGTGACGGTGGAGAACGATTCGCATTGCGCCGGCTTGGCGGAGGCGCGGCTGGGGGCGGGTCGGGGGAAGCGTGCGGTGTTCTATTTCAATGTGGGGACCGGCATTGGCGGCGCGTTGGTGGTGGATGGGAAATTGTACCAAGGCCGGTATGGAGCGGCGGAGTTTGGTCATCTGCGGTTGAGTGATGGCCGGACGTTGGAGGCAGTCGCATCGGGTTTGGCGATCGAACGTGGCGTGAGCACCGTGGCGCAAGCGGGCCGGCAGGTGGGCGCGATGTTGGCGAATGTGATCGCGTTGTTTAACCCGGACGTAGTCGTGGTGGGAGGTGGCGTGGCGTTAGCCGGGGAGAAGTTTTGGAAACCGTTGCGGGAGACGACGCGGCGGCTGGTGTTTGAGCCGTATCAGCGGAATTATCGGATTGTGCCGGCGCGGTTGGGGGAATCGGTGGTGGTGGTGGGAGCGACGTTGGTGGCGGGTGAGCCATGAGATATTTAGTTTTCGGTGATGTGCATGCGAATCTGGCTGCGTTGGACGCGGTGTTGAGCGCCGCGGACCGGCTGGGTGTGGACGCGTATTTGTGCGTGGGCGATTTGGTGGGGTATGGGCCGGAGCCGTTGGAGTGTTTGGAGCGGTTGTGGCAGTTGTATCGGGCGGAGCGATTGGCATGGGTGGCGGGCAATCACGATCTCGTGGCGCGGGGAACGATGGAGCCAGACGGGTTTGGGCCGGAGGCGGTGGAGACGTTGCGGTGGACACGAGACGTAGTGAACAAACAGGCTTGGGCGCGAGAGTTTTTGGCCACGGGCCAGTTGTTCGCGAAAGTCGAGGGTGGCATTTGGTTGACGCATGATTCGTTGGCGGCTCCCGGCAGCGGGCATTATCATCGGACGACGCAAAATGCGGATCGGGAGTTACAGGAGTTGGCGCGGCACGCGGGGCGGGTTTGTTTTTATGGGCATACCCACACGCAGCGGGCGGAAGTGTTGAGCGGTTCGGCGGCGATGTTGGCGCCGATGAAGCCGGCTGGCACGGAGGCGCGGGATCCGTCGCCGTTGCGGTTGGGGCCGGATGAGCGGGCGTGGGTGGGGACCGGGTCGGCTGGTTTTCCGACGGCGAAGAAGGGCGCGGCGGAGTTTGTGATTTGGCATGAGGCGGAGCAGACGGTGGAGAAGTACACGGTGGCGTTTTCGCGCGAAGAGGCGCGGGAGCGGGTGCGGACGGTGTTGGGGCCGGTGTGCAGTGCGGCCGTGACGGAACGGATTATCCGGTGGTTGTGAGGAAGGACACGAACGATGAATGAATTTGCTTATCGAAAAGGGGAGTTGTACTGCGAGGATTTGCCGTTGCGGAAGTTGGCGGAGGAGTTTGGGACGCCGTTGTACGTGTACAGCGAGAGTCACATCGTCGGCCGGTATCGTGAGTACGATGCGGCGTTCGGCGGCTTGGATCACATGGTGTGTTGCGCGGTGAAGGCAAACAGCAATCTGGCGGTGGTGCGGGCGTTGGCGAAGGTGGGGGCGGGTTTCGACATTGTGAGTGGCGGTGAGTTGTATCGCGTGGTGCAGGCCGGGGGCGATCCGCACCGGTGCGTGTTTGCCGGTGTGGGCAAGACCCGTGAGGAGATCGAGTATGCGTTGAAGATGGGGGTGTATTCGTTCAACGTGGAGAGCGAGCCGGAGTTGCACATGATCGATGCGGTGGCGCGGGCGCGCGGCCAGCGGGCGCCGATTGCGTTGCGGGTGAATCCCGGCGTGGATCCGCACACGCATCATTATATTTCCACCGGCAAGCACGAGAGCAAGTTTGGGATTTCCATCCAGCAAGCGTTGCCGGTGTACCGCGCGGCGGCGGCGATGCCGGGGATTGAGATTCGCGGCGTGCAGATGCACATCGGTTCGCAGATCACGACGACGGCGCCCTTTGTGAAGGCGGTCCGCAAGATGTTGCCGCTGGTGCAACAGGTGCGGGAGTTGGCACCGCAAACAATGCGTTGCTTTGACATCGGCGGCGGCTTGGGGATTCGCTATCGCAATGAGAAAGCACCGGCTCCGCGGGCGTTGGCGGCGGCGGTGCTGCCGTATTTGCGGAAGCTGGGATTACGGATCTTGTTGGAGCCGGGGCGTTCGATTGTTGGGAACGGCGGGGTGTTGGTGACGCGGGTGTTGTATGTGAAGCAGACGCCGGTAAAACGGTTTGTGATTATGGACGCGGCGATGAATGATCTGATCCGCCCGGCGTTGTACGGCAGTTACCATGACATTGTGCCGGTGGCGACCAAGTCACGGCGGAAGATCACCGCCGATGTGGTGGGGCCGGTGTGCGAGTCGGGCGATTTCTTCGCGGAGGGCCGGCGGATTCCCGCCGTGGAAGCGGGGGAATTGTTGAGCGTGATGAGCGCCGGGGCGTACGGGATGGTGATGGCGTCGAACTACAATTCACGCGGTCGCCCGGCCGAGGTGTTGGTGCGCGGTCGCCGGTATGAATTGGTGCGCCGGCGGGAGTCGGTGAAGGATTTGATCGCGGGCGAGACGCTGCCGAGCTGGCTGTAGCCGGCAGGTCAGGCCATCAACTGTTTGACGCAATCAATCAACCCCTGCACCGGGAACGGCTTGACGAGGTATTTCACGTCGGCACGCGTGAGGAAGAGGTTGATGTTCGGGTCGGCAGCAAAACCGGTGATGAAGATGAACCGGTCGGACAGTTCGGGGCGCAGTTCGCGGGCTTTGAGATAGAATTCATCGCCGCGGAGCCGGGGCATCATCACATCGCAAACGATGGCGTCGTATTGGTTGGCCCGGACTTTGAGAATCGCCTCTTCGCCATCGTAGGCGACATCCACCAGAAAATTCTCATCCGCCAAGATCCACTGGAGCGTGGCCGCCAGTTGTTTGTCGTCGTCCACCAACAAGATGGCTTTGAATTGGAGTTCGTGGGACGGGCTGCTGGCTTTTTCTGGTAGTTTCTCGAAGTTCATATCGAGGCTTACTTTAGCACGCGTGATGCCAGTCGCAACCGGCCATCTATGGGGAGCGGGCGGGTGTGGCGGCTCCGAGTTTTGAGGCACAGTTTTGTGACCAACTACACTATTGACAGACTTTCGGGCATTTCTATACTACGCGCCGAAGTCTCTGGAAGTGCAACGCCGTTCCGAAGAGATCGGGGCGTCGTTTTCGTACGCCGGACTGACAAAGGAGAAAAGGAAGTTATGGCATCAGGAAAAGTGAAGTGGTTCGATACAAAAAAGGGCTTTGGCTTTATCCAACAGGATGGCGGCCCGGATGTGTTCGTGCATTACTCGAACATCGGCGGCGATGGGTTTAAGAATCTGGAAGAAGGCCAACCGGTCGATTTTGAGTTGGTGGATTCTCCGAAGGGTCCGAAAGCCCAGAACGTCATCCCGAAATAGTCGGTCTCGAAACTTCAATCCCCCGATCGCCTGTGCGGTCGGGGGATTCTCATTTACCGGCCTTTTTTCCAACGCCGAAACTCCTCCGGGTGATCCCGCTTTTGGAGCGGCCGATCGCGCACCCCGGTGTCGTCGCACCCCAACAGCAGCGCATGCGCCTTGTACACCCGGGGCCGGCCAATCACCCGCAACGCCGGCCCCGCCGGCACCGGCCGCTTGTCCAGCACGAGATAGCTGACCGGCAACGATCGCAAATCTACGCCGGCGATTTTGGCGAAGCGCGCCCAGTTCCCGTCGGTAAAAACTTGGGGTGGCGGTTGGGCAAAGTGATGACACCAATGGCGTTCGTTGCCGGCTTGCAACAGACCGCAGTGCCCCTGATGGGGACAGGGCGCGACGATTTGAAACACCGGCTGCAAACGTTCGCGCAACGCGATCAACCGGCGGCTGACCGCCGGTGTGCCCGGCTCCACCCAAATGACAGCGCGGGCGTGGCCGGCCACGATGAGCAGTTCCTCGGTTTGTTGGTCTGATAGTTCGGTCAGAACATGACTCAACAACAACGTGCCGAACGTATGATCCGGTGGGGCGTCGAGCCAGACGTTCAATCCCGGAAACTTCGCCCGCGCCCGGCGGGCGGCAAATTGCATCGCCAACGGGGACCGATCCCAAAACATCATTTGCGACGCGGCAGCCGCGCCAAATTTCCCGAGAAACGCGCGGGCGGCGATGCCGGTGCCGCAACCCCAGTCCACGACGACGCCGTCCGGCGGCGACCAGTTGCGTTGGGCGAGTTCTGCGAGGACGTGATCCCATTTCCAGCCGATGCGTTGGGCAAATGTCTGGTCGTAACTTTCGAGGTCCCGGTCATCGCGCCAGTAGTCGGCCGCGCCGGCGGTGCCGGCGAGGAAGGCGGTGCGGAGCCGGGCGAGTGCCGGCCAATTAAGCGTTTCCCAGTTCATCGAGCGGGTCGTGGGTGATGCCAAAAAACGTTTTGAACGGTGTGATCTGATCGCCGTTGGCCGGTCGGCCCGTTCGGATGCCGGCAATGAGGAGATTCTTGGGGGTGTGCTCGGTGGCGACAAATTCGATGATCTTGGTGCGGTAGCCGGCGGCTTCGAGGTGCAGGGCGCGCAGTCCATCGGTAACCCATTCCGCGAGTCGCTCGGCCATGATGCCATGCTCCAGCACCGGCGCGAGTGGCGCGGGTTTGCCAAGTTGGGGACGGATCGCTTGGTGACAACACGGGGCGACGAGAATGAGTTTGGCTCGGAGCGCAATGCCGCGCCGGATGGCGTCATCGGTGGCGGTGTTGCAGGCGTGCAACGCGATCAGTGCGTCCAGCGGCGGCAGGGGCGTCGCGTTGATCGAGCCGGTGACGAACTGCAAACCAGTCGCGCCCATTTGGTTGGCGAGTGCCGAGGTGGTGGCGACCAGATCGGGTCGCGCTTCCACACCGATGATCCGCACCGGCTGCTGCCAAACTCGGTGTAACAGATGCCACATCCCAAACGTCAGATACCCTTTGCCGCAGCCCATGTCGGCAATCGTCCGCAGCCCGGCATCCTTGGCGAGGTGCGAGAAGATCTCCAGGTACCGGTTGATCTGGGCGTATTTGTCCGCTAGCGCGACTCGGACGTTGCCGGCTTGGTTGAGGATTCCCAAACCGGTCAGCCAGTCGCGCGCGGTATCATCGAGAATTGTCTGGGGGGCTTGATCATGGTCCCGGGAGGGCGCTTGTGGGCTGGACGGTTTGTGGGTGATGAGCCGCGGCCGGTCGATCGCAAATTGCCAATCACGTTTCGTGGTGCAGAGCAAAGCCCCTTGAAACTTGTCGCCGAGTTGACTGGCGATCCAAGAGCCGGCGTCCGCGACGGGCAGGTTCTGTGTGACGTCGCGAGTCGCGTAGCGATAGGTGAGGGAAAGGTGCGAGCCGGTCTTCAAGTGGATCAGCCGGGCGATGAGTTTGTCGGGCGCATCGGCTGCCGGGAGTGGGCGCGTCAGAATGAGCCGGACAAAGGTGTCGTCTTGCAAGCTGGTCGTCAGCCGCCGCGCGAACTCCTCACGGGCAGGTTGGGTCATTTCGCCACGGGAGCCGCCGGCGGCGCAGAAGCTTCGGAAGCTGCTTGGGCGGCTGCCGCATCGGCGGCGCGTTGCTCGTTGCGCTGGGTGTACCCGGACTTCGGCAGGAAGTCGGCCGGCAGATATTTCGTCACGCAGCCGAAATACCAGACGCTCCACAGTACGGCGATGACGATGACAGCGAAGATTAACCGGTTGCGACCGGCATTATTCTCGGCATAGGGATCCACCAAGTCGCGATGCGAGCCGGCGGGGACAGTCGCAACGCCTGTCAGCGAACCGCCGAACGGGATATTAACTTTGGCGCGGGCGTTGACGGCCCAGCCGTTGGCGTCGAGGATGGGGCCGAGGTTGCGTTGGCGCAGTTTGAGCCAGGCAATGATGACGGACGGTCCGCTGATGATGAGGAAAATCGCCAGAATCCCCAGTGGCATCCAGATGCCCAAACCAAAGAACCCTTGGAGCAACGCGCCCAGGGCTGCGGTGATGCCGCCGACGGCAACACCGATGGCGGCCACGGTTCCGATGTCAATTTTCTTGGGTCCGGGTGGGGGAGTTTTCGTCTGATCGGCGGTTGCGGTGGCCGTGGCGGCGGCGGCGAGTTTTTGATCGCTGGCGGCGTCGGCGGCGGCGGCGCGCTTGGCAATCAGGTCCTCGACCATGCGGATGAATTTCTTGTAGGGCGAGAAGAACGCTTGCCGGATGCTGATCGGATTGTCCACAATCTTGACGATGGTGGCGTCCCAATCCCGGCCCTGCCGGTCATAGAAGATGCCATTGCGACCGACCATCAAGTTGTCACTATCGCCGCCGGAGAACACGGCGCCGATGGTCAATTTTTCGCCCGTGCTTTTGCGGACGCAATCACAGTAGGCGAGATAGCACCGGCTTAAGCCGGCCATCAGGCCGTGTTTCGCCATGTCCTCGACGCGCACGCACAAATCGCAACTGCGCTGATCGAGGTAGAGCGTGCCGGCTTGGAAGATGGCTTTGACTTTGCGGCCGTAGAAATCGCGGAAGGTGACAAAGTTGTTGAGGAATTTGACGAGGTCGCGATTGCAGCGCACGAGTTTTTCAACGGCCGCGATTGCATTGGCTTCTGGTTCGAGCGCCTTGTCTTGGGCGATGAGGGCATTGATCTGCTCGGCAGACTTGCCGGCGGCGACTTCACGGATGCGGGCGAGGCCCAGTTTTTCCACGAAACCACCGGCTTTGCCGGCCGTCCAGGTGTCGTACGGAGCTAGTTTGCCACAGATTTTCACCCACTCGGCTTCGGTGAGTGAATCTTTTTCACCGAGCAACGGTTTGATGGCTGCGGTGCGCAAGACCGCGATGGCGTCGGACCAAGCCGGATTGATGCCGACGATGAGCGGGAGTGGTTTACTAGGTTCAATGCGTGCCAGAGGGAAGCCGGAGACCTCGGTGGCGGCGCTGCTGATGTCTTTGCTGGAGAAAGTTTGGTACTCGGCTTCCTGACGGTTAAGGGCGTTGAGCGCGCGCGCGTCAAATGCACCCAGCCGGCAGCGGGCGAAATAGTCATCCACTTTGGTCTTTAAGGCTTTGACGGCGGTGGCGGCGGCGGCAGTGTTTTCACCGAGCGGAAGCAGGGTCGGATCGCCTTCGGACTTCTGGTGCCATTCAAGGTAGGCTTTGAGGTCGGCAAAAAACTGATCGGCTTTGGCTTGATTGATACCGGGTTTGCCACTGCGATCGGTGATGGAGCCGAGGCAGGCGATGATGTCGTTGATGACGGCTTTGGTGGCATCGTCGCTGGCCGCGTCGGCGGGGATGATGCCGTCACCGTTAAAGTTGGTTTGCGAGAAAATCTTGGTGGTGTCGGCGGTTTCGTCCACGGTGATTTCCGTGGCGGTGGGTTTGCCGAGATTGGCGAGGGTTTGTTTGGCGGAGGCGAGCAACTGTTTGCCTTCCGGTGTGGCGTCGTTGATAGCGGCGAGCGGCAGGGCCGGGTTGCCCTTGAAAAGGTCGTCCGGATTTTTCAGCAACGACACCGCCCATTTGGCAGCGGCGATGATTTCCGGAACGCGAATGCGACCGTCTTTGTCTGTATCAATCAGGTCGAGCGTCTTGGAATCAAACTCCAAACCGCGCGTGGGACAGGCAAGGGCGACCCACAATTTTTGATCGAGTTGATCGAGATGGGCGAGGTCGGCGCCATTCCGCAAATTAACCTGATCGAAACCGCCCGCGCGGTAGAAATACCATTGATGCTCGTTCGCCATAGTCGCTTCTTTGTAGGGGGGGAGTGGATTAGGACATTCAGGCGCAAATAGCAACTGCGAATTGGTCACGGTGCCAGCACCAACGGAAAAATTGGTGGGCCCGGCAGGACTCGAACCTGCGACCAAAGGATTATGAGTCCTCCGCTCTAACCAACTGAGCTACAGGCCCACCGGACGGTGGGCAGTGTTATCATATGCCTTGGGCTTCGAGGAAGCCTTGAATTTGGCGCAGCCGGGTGGGGTGACGCATTTTGCGGAGGGCTTTGGCTTCGATTTGGCGAATGCGTTCGCGGGTGACGCGGAATTGGCGACCCACTTCTTCGAGGGTGCGGGAGTAGCCGTCGCCCAAGCCAAAGCGGAGTTGGAGAACTTTGCGCTCGCGGTCGGTAAGGGTGTCGAGCACGTCAGCGAGTTTTTCTTTGAGGAGCGAATAGGACGCCATGTCGGCGGGGTTTTCGGCGCTCTTGTCTTCGATAAGGTCGCCAAAGCTGGTGTCGTCGCTGTCGCCAATCGGGGATTGGAGGGAGATCGGTTGTTGCGCCATTTTGAGGACGGCCCGGACGCGATCCACCGGCATCTGGGTTTCTTCGGCGACTTCTTCCGGGCTGGGTTCGCGGCCAAACTCTTGGACGAGTTGTTTTTGGACGCGCATCAGTTTGTTGATCGTCTCGATCATGTGGACGGGAATACGAATGGTACGGGCTTGGTCCGCGATGGAGCGGGTGATGGCCTGCCGGATCCACCACGTGGCGTAGGTGGAAAATTTGTAGCCGCGCCGGTACTCGAATTTTTCGACGGCTTTCATCAGGCCCATGTTGCCTTCCTGAATGAGGTCGAGGAAAGAGAGGCCGCGGTTGGTGTATTTCTTGGCGATGGAGATGACGAGGCGCAAGTTGGCTTCGACCATTTCGCTCTTGGCCTGCATGCCTTTTTTCATCCACGTCTTGAGTTCGTCGTGCGTCTTGAGGAAGTCCTCGGTGATCATCCGCACTTGGAGTTCGAGACGTTTGAGGGCGCGCTGTTCGTTCTTGATGTCGGCGGCCGGCTTCTTGAGTTTCTTGGCGCGTTCCAGTTCCAGCAGGACTTCGTCGAATTTCTCACGAACTTCGTTGGCCTTTTCGACAAATTCTTCGAGGACTTTTTGTTTGAAGAAGAACTTCTCGAACAATTTCTGGAGCGACTGGTCGGACTTCTTGAATTCCTTGTGAAGTTTCGCGCGTTCGTCCTTGCTCAGGCTGGCGCTGGTCAGCTTCTCGTACTTGTCGTCCACGACCTTGTCGGAGCGCTCGACGGCGGAGAGGAGCCGGGGCAGGGCGCGCATGTATTGTTCGCGGCTATCAATCTTCTTGTCGAGGATCACGCGGTCGAACCGTTCTTTGCCATTCTGCAGCCGGTGGGCGAGGGCGACGTGTTCTTTGGCGGTGAATCCGAAATTGTTGACGATGGATTTGACGTGGATTTCGGCGGCTTCGATGCGTTTGGAGATTTCCACTTCCTGTTCGCGGGTGAGCAGCGGCACTTGGCCCATCTGCTTGAGATACATGCGGACCGGGTCGTCGAGGATGTCGAGGCGGGAATCGGCTTTGGCTTGTTCCTTTTCTTCCTCGGCGTTGTCTTTCTTGTAGCGGTCAACCTCGGAGGCATCAATGATATCAATGTCCATCCCGCGGAGCATGATGAGGATCGAATCGAGTTCCTCGGCGGAAAGAATGTTTTCCGGCAGGATATCGTTGATGTCCCCGTACGTGAGGTACCCTTGATCGTTGGAGAGCTTGATCAGTTCTTTGATCTTCTCGTTCTTCTCTTCACGGTCGAGTTTGGCGGGGACTTCAGGCGGCAACGGCGGGGTCTTCGAAGGATGTTTGGGCATAATGATTCAGGGGCTATGATGCTTGGGACGTTGACGTTTTCCTCACCGAAAGCCGCGCATTATGGTCGAGTTTGCTGCGCAAGTCAAGAAAGCGCTGTTGGAGTTTCAGTAGTTCGTCGGTTGACAAATTGCGGTTGCCGAGCTTTTTCTGGGTTGTCCGGAGTTCGGATTCCAACCACCGCCGCTCGATTGCCACAAGGCAATCGCCGGTGGCGGTGAGCAATCGCTCCGGCTCGGGCGCTTTTTGGAGCAGCAACCGCGAAATGAGCCGGGTGGTTTCGTCATCGGGGTGGTTGGTGAGCAGCGCGGACGGGTTGGACCACTGGCCGGCGGCGTACACGGCGAGTACCTGGCGGATGGCCGCGCCGGCGAGGGAATCGGTCAGCCGGTCCGGGTTGAGTTTTTCGTGAACGGTGTGCAGCGCGCGGTCATCAGCCAGCATCACCTGGAGCAGGATTTCTTCGGCGGCGGTGCCGGTGGGTTTGGCGGTGGTGGTTTCTTCGACCGGCTCTGGTTCGTCGCGCGTTTGCCGGGGGCGAACTTTTTTCAACTCGGTTCGTACCGCCGATTCCGGGACATCGAGCCGGCTGGCGGTTTGTTGGAGATACGTCGCGCGGAGAACATCGTTGGGGATTTTGACGATCCACTCCACGGCTTGCCGGGTGATTTGCACTTTGCCGCGTTCGCTGTGCGGGTCGAGTTGTTGACAGAGCCGGTCGAGGAAGAAGCTGAAGAACGTGGGCGCGCCGGCGATGATGGCTTGGAGTTTTTCCGCGCCTTCTTGTTTGATGAAACTGTCGGGGTCGTGGTCGCCGGGCAGGGTGGCGACGCGAATGACGAGGCCGGCGGCGAGGAGCGCCTCGGCGCTGCGGACGGCGGCGTTTTGACCGGCGTTATCGGCGTCGAACATCAGGACGACTTCGTCGGTGTAGCGTTTGAGGATGCGGGCGTGGTGTTCGGTGAGGGCGGTGCCTTGGGGGGCGACGACGTTTTCGATGCCGGCGTCGTGGCAGGAAATGGTGTCCACCTGGCCTTCGCAGACGATGGCGAATTTGGCGTCGAGGATCGCGCGTTTGGCTTTGTCGAGCGCGAACAGGACTTTGCCTTTCTGGAAGATGGGGGTTTCGGGGGAGTTGACGTACTTGGCGGTTTCCTTGTCGTCGGTGAGGATGCGGCCGCTGAAGGCAATGACCCGGCCTTGTTCGTCGCAGATGGAGAACATCAGCCGGCCACGGAAACGGTCGTAGCGACCGCGTTCGCCGGGGACGACGAGGCCGGCGGTTTCGAGGAGCGGGACGGGGATTTGTTTTTCCTGCGCCCAGAGAAGTAATGCATCCCACGAATCCGGCGAGAAACCGATGCGCCAGCGTTTGGCGGTGTCGAGCGAGAGGGCGCGTTTGGCGAGGTAATCGCGGGGGACGTTGAAGCGGAGCAGATTTTCGTGGAGCCAGGTGGCGACGTTGTCGTGGAGTTTGAGGAGGGCTTCTTTTTCGTCGTGGCTGGCGCTGCGGCCGGGGGTCTCGGTGAGTTCGAGGCGGACGCCGGCGCGTTCGGCGAGGCGTTTGACGGAAGCGATGAAATCGAGGTTTTCGTATTTCATCACGAACTTGAAAACATCGCCGCCTTCGCCGCAGCCGAAGCAATGCCAAATCTGTTTTTGCTGATTGACGTTGAAGCTGGGGGTTTTCTCTTTGTGAAACGGACAGAGCGCGCGGAAGTTCGCGCCGGCGCGTTTGAGAGGGAAGTACGCGCCAATGACGTCCACGATGTCGTTGGCTTGGCGGACTTGCTCGAGCGTATGTTCAGGGATGAAGCCGGCCATGGGGGAGGGGGAATGCGGGCGACATGGGGTTAGCGCGCTTTGAGGCCGGCGAGGTAGCGTTCAAACTCTTGCTGCAGCGCCGGCCGGTCGCGGCCGAAGCGGTTGTAGAAACTGGTGACGGGATCTTTGCGGAGTTTGAGGTCGGCGACGTACTTGCGCACATCGCTATCGCGGTACGTATTGCCTTCGCGGTGCAGGAGGAAATGGACGAGCGCCCAGCCGGTGGGATAGGTGCGTTGCGGATCTTGATAGAAGGTGGGTTGATCCATCTGGATGAGATTGGCGATGGAAACGAGTTTCTGCGCGCGGAGGAGATTTTGCACGTGCTGGAGCATCGGTTTGTTGATCGCGCCGACGTGCAGTTTGCTTTGCAGGATGTAACTGGTTTCAAAATACTGGGCGAAACCTTCGTTGAACCAAATCGGGACGTTCGGGCCCAGTTCGTAATAGATGAACTGATGGAAGCCTTCGTGGGCGAGCACGGCCCAGAGATTGTCGTGATTGTAGGTGACCAACTCGAAGAACCGATTCCCGTCGGTATCGGTCGCGAGGTGACAGAAGCCGGCGAGGGTGGTGTGGGTTTGCCGGGTGGTGGTCGCGGCGTATTGGCGGAAATCGGCCAGATTGCTGAACACGATGACCCGGGCGCGTTCTTTGGGTTGCCAGTTCGCGAAAAATTTCGAGTACTGGAGCAACATCTGGTTCATGAACCAGCTCGTGTTGTTGCCCAACGCCCGCCCGGCTTGGGAGAGCACCTGATATTGGCCGATGCTGACGTTGTAGAAATCATCAAACAGCGGCGGCGTCTCGCCCCCGGCCTTGGTTTTTTGAGGAGCGAGGGCAAGTAGCCACAAGCCCATGATCACGTAACGCAACACGGCCGCACCATACTCTGGCCGGCGAATCAGCACAAGCGCCGGCACCTCAATAATGGGATGAACTGGCTCGACGCGCCCACCGGTGTCGTGTATTGCTTCGGCGTGAATTTTCATTGGCAGAAATGGATCCGAAATTGGGCGATGGCCGGGGTAGTGGTCGTGGCCGGCTGCGGTCGGCCAGAGCCGGTGGAGCCAGTGGAGCCGGCGGCAAAACCCGTGGCGGTCGTGGAAGTGGCGCTGGCGGGCGCCCCACAATCACAGGCCGGCCTCAAGCTGGTGGATGACCAAGGGTTGGCGAACGGTCTCATCGCGCTGGCGGCACAAACCAATTTGACAGCGGGCGTGCCGGCGCAGTTGGTTGCCGGGTTCTTTGATTCATTGGCGGCGGGCGAGTCGCTCGTGACGGACGGCAACGGCCGGGTGGCGGTCGCGCAGTTGCGGCCACAGCACTGGGTGATCGCGCGTGCCGCGGAGCAGTTGTGGGTGGTGCCGGCGCACGCGGTGCGGGATTGGAAGTTGCGGTTGGATGAGTCGAATGCCGGCGGGCAACGGGTGGCCGCGCTGGTCCGCGAGCGGGATGCGGTCCGGGTGGCGCTGACGGACGCGGCGCAACAGGCATTCAAAGCGGGCCGGTTTGCGCAGGCGCGTTCGTTGGCGGAACTCCTCGGGGACGCGGGATTGGTGGACGCCATCAATCGGGACGCCGCGGCGGCGTTGGTCGCGCAAGGCCAGGCGGCATTTGACCGAAGCGATTTTGCGACGGCCCGGCAGTTGGCGGAGCAGGCGGAAGCCTTGGTGCCGGCGCAGACGGCGGCGGTCGCGTTGTGGCAAAAAACGGTGGAGGAGCAGGGCGGTGAGTTGCGGGTGTTCCGTGGACATACCGCCACGGTGTGGTGCGTGGCGGCGAGCGCGGATGGTAAACACATCGCGAGCGGCGGCGCGGATCGGTCGGTGAAGATTTGGGACGCGGAGACCGGCCGGGAAGTGCGGACATTGACCGGCCATTCAGCCACCGTGACCGGCGTGACGTTCAGTCCGGACAGCAAGTGGCTGGCGAGTGGCAGTCTGGATGGGACGGTTCGACTTTGGGATGCGGAGAGCGGGGAATTGAAGCGCGCCACCGCTTCGCGGGGAAACCAATTGACGGGACTGACATTCAGCCCGGACGGCAAATGGTTGGTCGGCGGCACCGACGAAAATCTGGTGCGCCTGTGGGAGGTGCCGGCGTTGCGGCCGGACAAGAGTTTGACCGGCCACGGCTGGAAGGTGACAAGCGTGGCGATTAGCCCGGACGGACGCCGGATAATCACCGGCAGTGAAGATGACACCGCGCGGTTGTGGGACACGGCGACCGGCGAGACGTTGTTTGTCTTGCGGCACGGATTCACGGATGTGACCGCAGTGGCGTTTGATTCCACCGGTCAAATCGGCGTGACGGGAAGCAAAGATCGCTTGGTGAAAACGTGGGACGTGAATACCGGGCGTGAGATCCATTCGTTCAGCAGTCACAACGGGATTGTCCGCGCCGTCGCGGTGGCGCAGGGCGGTCAGCACGTCCTGAGTGTCGGCGAGGATGGGGTCTTGAAAGTGTGGACTATCGCCACCAGCCGCGAAGCGCGCGCCTACCCGGCGCACACCGGCACGGCAACGAGCTTGGCGTTGTTGCCGAAAGGTCGCCTGGCCGTGACCGCCGGCGAAGACAGCTTGGTCAAACTCTGGCAGTTGCCACGCGTGACCTGGCCAGCCGGCGCGATTGACCGGGTCCGGTAGTCTCCGCCGGGACGCGGCAGTGGAGTTCCGCCCCCGGAGATGAAGCACGATTTGTCGGCAGATCCGCCAAGTTCGCTCTTGTTCGCTCATCTCCGCCGGGCGTATGGTGCTCACCGTTGACTCCGTGAATCAATCATCGCAATCCAGCACCATGGCGAAAACCACCCCGCAATCCATTCAACAGGCGGTGGCGTTGCTCCGTGCGGCTGC
>Ga0105047_10008042_pt1 | contig 17667 bp, 17 predicted proteins | sample MAT04_FD_78384 | JGI IMG/M metagenome (GOLD analysis project Ga0105047, IMG submission 78384) | Freshwater microbial communities from Lake Fryxell liftoff mats and glacier meltwater in Antarctica - MAT-04 (megahit assembly) | ecosystem: Environmental > Aquatic > Freshwater > Ice > Liftoff...
GAAGAGTGAGACCACGGCATCGAACGTGCGCCCCAGGTCGAAGGCGCGCATGTCCGCGACGCGCACGTTGCTTGCCGCGCAGCGGGCGCGCGCCCGTGCGACGAACGCCGGTGCAAGGTCGACGCCCGCCACATCGTCATAGTGACGCGCGAATTGCTCGAGATGTAGCCCGGTACCGCAGCCCACATCGAGCAGCGACCGTGCCCCGGGACACCGCGCGCGAAGGATCCCGTCGACCACATCAGCCTCGGCCGCGTAGTCCTTCGCCATCCCCGAATAGATCCGGTCATACCACTCGGCGGATTGCAGATAGGTCTGCTCGGCGGCAGCAGTGCCAGCCGCTTCCACCATCATCGGACGAGGTCGTAGCGGAGCGTGACGTGGTGCCCCGCATCATCCACCCGAAACGATCCTGTGCCGTTGATCCCCTCGAGCTCCCCTGTGCCGCTGTCAGGCACGACCAGGAAGTAGTCACTGACGGGCACCCCGTCGAGAATGGTGGAGGAGTGGGCGAGCGTGAATCCGCCTGCGCGACCATCGACCTCGCCCGTGAATGCCTCGATCGCTACGTACGTGGCCGTGTGGTCGGAGGTGCGTGCCGTGAGCAGTCGCGCCTCGCTCTCGCCCGAGATGGCTCCGATGAAGCGCTTCACCACGCGCGTCTCGCCGAGCTCTGCGTGCGCCGCTGGCGCGTTCTCCCACGCGCTGGGTTCCCAGGAGATGACCTCAAACTCGCTCTGCGCCTCATGCATGGAGCCATCGTATCGGCTCGCGATGTGCCGAGACGGGGTCCGCGCAGCGGTGGTGGTGTGTCAGTCCGCAGTCGGCGATGCGCCGAGCGCGTTTGTGTCTCCCTCAGTGCTGTACCCAGAACCTGACTACAACCGAACCGTTCCGTGCTCACCAAGCTCCTCGTCCGTGCCACGACCGAACGCAGCGTTCGCGGCACCGATGCGCATGAGGATCCCGCAGATGATGCGCGGGCCAGTATGTTCCCGTGAGTGACGGCATGGGTAGCATTGCGCGATGCAGAGGCGCGGCTACCTTCGCCGCACATCGATCCCAGGAGTTGCCATCCATGCGCGTCCGTCCGTTCACCGTTGTTGCGCTCGTCGCCTCACTCGTCGTCCCCGCTGCTGCGTCCGCGATGACCGCGCCCGTCATCGCGCCGCCCACCCCCGACTCGCTCGCCGCGAGCCAACCCGTGTTCACGTGGGTGCTCGGCCCTGCTGGTGAGTACGTCAGCAGCATCAGTATCAGCACCGATGCCACTGTGGATGCGAACGGCGGCCTGGCGACCACCACCAACGGCACGTTCTTGTATCCGCTCCAATCAGTACTCACCGCGACGCCCACCCGCAAGCTCGCGGCGGGCACGTACTTTTGGAACGCGGGCTTCAACGCGGCAGAGGGCCAGCCGTACGAGCGCGGGTACACGCCGGTGCAATCGTTTCGCATCAACCCATACGTCAAGGGCCTGGTGGGCACCTTCACGCAGTACAACTACATCCCCGCGCTGTTGGCGTCGGGCAGCTTCGTGTCCAACACCAAGACTGCGGTCGTGACGTGTACGGTGCGCAAGGGTGCGGTGCGCATCAGCTCGCAGAAAAAGGTGCTGACGTACATGACGATCGCGGCGCGCAATAACTTCTACTGCAGTGATCTCACGGTACCGGAGCGCTACGACGGCCAGAAGCTCAACCTGTTCGTCAAGGTCGTCTCGGGCGGCAAGGTCGTCTCGACGGTGAAGTTCTTCCGCGCGATCTGAGCTGACGCGCACAGCTTGTTCCGGCACACGGCCCGGCGGTCCTGCGACTGCCGGGCCGTTGTCGTCGCTGACCTCCTCGCGGGTGAGATCGAGCGGGACTCACGACCCACACTGGTAAATTGCCCGCATGACCTCCGCTTCCTCCGCGACCTCCACGTCCGAGCTGACCGCCGCCGACCTCGCGCTTACGCCCGAGGAGCGCTGGCCGATCTACACGCCTGATGAGATCGAGGCGGTCGCTGAGACATTGCGCACGGGCAAGGTCAACCAGTGGAACGGCGATCGCGTGTTCGCCTTCCAGAGGGCGTACGAGGAGTACGTGGGCCACGGCCGTCGCGCCATCGCGCTCTCCAACGGCTCCGTGGCGCTGGAGCTCGCGCTGCGCGCATTCGGTGTGGGACCGGGCGACGAGGTCATCGTCACGCCTCGCACGTTCGTCGCGTCGGCGTTCTGCGTCATGCTCGTGGGTGCTACGCCGGTGTTCGCGGATGTCGATCCGGACAGCGGCAATATCACCCCAGTGAGCGCGGCAGCCGTCATCACCGAGCGCACCAAGGGGATCATCCCCGTGCACCTCGCCGGGTGGCCAGCAGACATGGTCGGCTTCTCCGAGCTCGCCGCAGCGCGAGGGCTCTTCGTGATCGAGGACTGCGCCCAGGCGCACGGCGCCGAGATCGACGGTCGCCCGGTGGGCACATTCGGCGAAGCTGCGGCCTTCTCGTTCTGCCGGGACAAAATCTTGACCACGGGTGGCGAAGGAGGCCTCGTGCTCTTTCGCGACGCTGCTGCGTTCGAGTGGTCGTGGTCGTTCAAGGATCACGGCAAGAGCCGCGCGAAGATGAACGAGACCCCGAGCGAGCCCGGCTTTCGCTGGCTGCACGACGGTGTGGGAACCAACTGGCGCATGCTCGAGATGTCTGCGGTAATTGGCATCTCACAGCTCGCGCGGCTCGATGAGACGCGTCGCCTGCGCGCCGAGCGTGCCGCCATCTGGATCGAGGCGCTTGGCGACATCGACGGTCTGCGCGTGCCCGTGCCGGCGGACGGCATGACCCACGCCAACTACAAGCTCTACGGGTACGTTGATCGCGATCCGGTGCGTGATGAGGCGCTGCGCGACGCGATCCTGCTCCGCATGGAGGAGCGTGGCCTGCTCGCGCTGTCTGGCACCTGCTCTGAGGTGTACCGCGAGGAGGCGTTTGCGCAGCTCGACGTGCCGCGTCTGCCCGTCGCTCGTCGGCTGGGGGAGACGAGCCTGCTGTTTGAGGTGCACCCCACGCTCGATCTTGAGCGATTGCGCGCCCGCGCTTCGGTCGTCGCGGACATCATCCGCTCCGTCCTCGGCTGAGCACAGGGATTCAGGGCGCATGCGCGATGGGGCGCCTTGTACGTGTCAGCGCACGTGTTCATCTGCTCGGTTGCAGGTGCACGTACGGTAATCGGATGCCGATGGGAACTGCAGGTAGAGGGGTGCGGGACGATCGGGAGGTGTAAGGCATGAGCGGATCCATCGGAGCGGCGCTGGCGAGCTTCGCCGACCTGTCCGTGCGTGGCACGCTCGATCGGGCGGGCGCGCGTGCGGGCACCGCAGCAAGCGGCTTGTCCTCCTCCTCCTCCTCGTTCGCGAGCCAGCTCGAGGCGAGCTTCCAGGCGCGAGCGAAACTCGCGGGCATCGATCTGCCCGCCTTGGCGACCAGTACGTTGATACCGGCTTCGGGCGGAGCGCATGTCCCAGAGAGCGCCAACGACATCTGGAAGCGCGCACAGATGCTGTCGATCGCGGCGGGCAACGGGCCGGGAGACGCCATGATGAAGTCGCTCGCCGATGCCGCCGACGCACGCGCCCAGCGCCGGCACAGCGGAGCGGATTCCTTCTTCGGGTGACAGACGCCCCGGCTGCCCGCGCAGCCAGCTATCGTGGCGGGATGAACGCCACCCCCTCGCCCGCCACGCCGCACCTCTTCCGGCCCCTTGCACTGCGCGGCGTCACCCTGCGCAACCGCATCGGAATGTCACCGATGTGCCAGTACTCAAGCGTCGACGGATTCGCCAACAACTGGCACCTCGTCCACCTCGTCGCGCGCGCCATCGGGGGAGCAGGTCTCATCATCACCGAAGCTGCGGCCGTCACACCCGAGGGGCGCATCTCGCCCGAGGATCTCGGGATCTGGTCCGACGAACACGTGGCGCCGCTCGCGCGCATCGTCGATGGCATGCGTGACCACGGCGCCGTCGCAGGTATCCAGCTCGCACACGCGGGGCGCAAAGCATCCACGAGTCGTCCGTGGGACGGCGGCGCACCGCTTCCCGAAGGTCACGCCGCGTGGTGGCGCGCCGTCGCACCCAGCGCGGTCGCCTACGACGCAGCGCACCAGACGCCACACGAGCTCACGATCGGTGAGATCCAGGACGTCGTTGCCGCATTCACCTGCGCCGCCGAGCGTGCACTGTGCGCCGGATTCCAGCTCGTAGAGCTGCACGGCGCGCACGGCTATCTGCTCCACTCGTTCCTGTCTCCACTCGCCAACATGCGCACCGACGAGTACGGCGGCGACTTCGACCGTCGCGTGCGCTTGCTGCTGGAAGTGACGCGTGCCGTGCGCGCGGTGTGGCCCGATACGCTCCCGCTCGCGGTGCGACTGTCCGCCGCCGACCATGTGCCCGGCGGCTGGACACTGGAGGACACCGTGCGCCTTGCGCCGCTCCTTCGCGAAGCCGGCGTCGACATCATCGACTGCAGCTCTGGTGGGCTGCACCCAGATCAGCGCATCCAGGCGGGTCCGGGCTACCAGGTGCCGTTCGCGCGCGCGGTGCGCGACGCCGGCGAGCCGAGTGCCGCTGTGGGCATCATCACCGAGCCTGAGCAGGCCGAGGCGCTTGTGCGGGACGGCGCCTGTGATCTCGTGCTCCTGGGCCGCGAGTTGTTGCGCGACCCGCACTGGCCGGTGCGTGCCGCGCACGTGCTCGGAGTGGACCCCGTCGCCGCCGGTATCATTCCGAAGCAGTATCTGCGCTCGGCACGGCCGTCGACCGCTCCGATTCCCACGCCTGCGTGACGCTGCGCTGAGCGGGAAATCACCTCCTATGACCGCTGAGCGAAGAGCGCATCACCATCCGCAGAGCTCGAGCCAACCATCTCAGCGACGTGTCCATCGACATCTCCAAACGCCAGCTCGTGGTGTTCACCGACGTGCATTGACCGTGTCGCCCACGCGGATGGTCGCGCCCACCTTGCGCGGCACGGCGTAGACGCCGAAGGTCACGCCGCGTTCGGTGCGGCGCTCACGGGCCAGAGTCCGGAGTGGCTCTCGGTGGCGCTCGCCGGTGTGCTGATCCGTGGTGGTGATCACACACCGGGTACACGCCTTCGTGATGACGAGCTCGACGTCGCCAACCTGCAGCGTGCACCACTCGTCTTCGTCCCACGAACGATCGTGGTCGAGCACGATGTTAGGACGAAAGCGGTCCATCGAGACCGCCTCGTCCATCTCCACTTGGAGTGCGTCGAGCGATGCCGTGGAGGTGATGAGCAACGGATAGGCGTCCGCGAATCCGACGATGTCCTGGGCGCTCGCGGCGTACTCGGGATCCACGGGGCGGAGGATGTCGTCTGGCATGTACACGAGCCGGCTCGGCGCGCCGAGCACCTCGCCGATGAACTCCGCAGCCACGTCGCCTTGGTCGATGGACGGGCCGGTGTGACGCCATACGGTCACCTCGCTCCGAGGCCCGTCGCCCGCTGCTGCGACATCGACGAACAGCTCGCCGACCTTGCCGTGTGACAGCACGAGGTCCCCGCCGTCGACCTCGACGCGCACCGTGGCGAGTTCCGGACGCTCACGTTGACTGACGAATCGCCCGTTGACGTCCACGATCATGAACCGGCGGTCGAGCGCGAACCCGCGCCGCTCGATCACGGCATCATCGAGATTGATCCCGCGACAGGATTTCACGGGGTACACGTGCAGGCTCGTGATGCGCATATCGGCGTGCTACCCGAACAGGACCCTTCCCTCCCCCTGAGGTGATTTTCCCGCGGTCGGGAGCGCACAAAGCACCCCCGCTTCCCGCACGTGATTTTCCCGCGGTCGGGAGGACCAAGGTTCAACATGCTCTACTTGGCGCGGTGAGTGTTACTGAGCTTCCCCCCAGCGCACGCCGAGTAACACTCACCGAGAAGTGCCTGCACGCGATGCGCCCACACGTCACGTTCAAGCGCCCCGCAAGTTGCGACGCAGGGCGCTCCGACGCCCAGCAGTGCCGCGCTGGCACGCTCCCGAATGCGGAAAATTAACCTGCGCGATAGGGCGGGTCGTGTGGCGCTCCCGACCGCGGGAAAATCACCGACGCGGCGCAGCTGTAGCGTTGAGGGGCGTGCACGCACCAGGCGCTCCCTGGTACCCATGTCCCCCCACTGGGTACTCACGTCGCATGTGCTTCTCGCCTGAGTCGAGCTTCACCGCCGCAGCCGTGCTCGGGGTGACGGGCGTGGTTGCCCTGCGCGCCGCTGGCCGCGCACGCGCGCTTCCACTCGCACTGGTTCCGCTGCTCTTCGCAGCGCACCAGTTCGTCGAGGGATTCACCTGGCTCGAGTTCGACTCGGGGAGCGCTCGTGTGCTCGAAGGTGGACCGACCATCTGGATCTACACGCTCATCGCGTTCGTGCTCTGGCCCGTCTACATTCCGTTCGCAGTTGGGATGCTCGAGCCCGACCGCAGGCGGCGCCGGGTCATCGCCGCCTGCGGAGTGCTTGGCGTCACCGCGAGCGGCTACTTCCTCGTATCGCTCCTCAGCCAGACTCCCACCGCTCATGTACTCGAGCATGGGATCGCCTACTACACGCACGGTCCGTGGTTGACGGAAGCAACGGTGCCCTACATCTTCGCAGCCATCGTTCCGTGTCTCGTGTCCAGCATCGTTCGGCTCCGCGTGGTTGGCGTGATCTGGGCGATCTCGGCGGTCCTGGCCATGGTGCTCGTCAACGCGAACGCCTTCGCCTCGACGTGGTGCTTCTTCGCCGCAGCCATCAGTCTGACTATCATCACCGTGGTGAGCGCCTCTCGCGATCAGACCGACTCCGTCCAAGCCCTACCGGCCCATGTCTGATTCCGCCATGCTCATTCCTCGGCGATATCACATCCCAGCCTCGATGCGCACTGCTGTCATCGCCCGTGACGGACGCATCTGCGGCATGTGCGGGCGCCCAGTTGTGCGCCGCTCCGCCCGCAGTGGGCGCGACCGTACGCCCGGTAACCAGCTCACGCTCGACCACATCGTGCCCGTGTCGCTGGGCGGCGCCAACGACGTCAACAACCTGCGCGTGTGCTGTCGCGCCTGCAACATGACCAAGAGCAGTCGAGGCTGACACCTCACGCTCGCCGGTTCCGCCACGCTGACTGCCGCACGCCTCGCCGCACACCTTTACGATGCTGCCAGCACGTGTGCCGGGGGCACTCGTCGCGACGTCCGACTCTGAGGGGGTGCACACAATGAGCGAGCTGAATGAGGCCCCGGTCGAAGTGGTCGCCAACGACTGCGCGATCTGTCACCGCTTCGTCCTCGTCGGCGAGCAACTCATGCCCCATCACGACCCGCGCACCGGCCGCTACGGCGCTGTTTGCGACCTCTGTCGCGGTCGCGCCAGGGGTCGCGGCTGGACCGCCGAACCCACTGTCTCTTGGCGCCGCAACGGCGGCCGACTCCGCGTCGAGACCGTGCCGGCCCCTGTCGAGGAGTTTCTCGTCGAGCCGGAGGAGGAGCCTGCGGCCATCGCCCCCAAGCTCGCCATCCTGAGCCGCGCCACCGGTGAGCGCGCCTTTGAGCCACTCGATGCGCCCGTGCCCGATCCTGCCCTGCTCGAGCGCGTGCGCCGCCAGGACATCGAGCTCAGCCGCATCCGCCGTGAGTTGGATCCCGCCCGCCGCGCCGACGAGCAGCGTGCCTTCCAGCGCCAGTCCGTCGAGCTGCGCGACGCCCGCTCCGCGCTCCGCGAGCGCGATGCCACCATCCAGCGCCTGCAACGCGCTCGCCACGACGAGACGAGCGAGATGCGCATGTGCGGACACGCGCTCGACTCCTTTAACCAGTCCTCTGACCTCGAGCGCATGGCGCGCATTGCCCGCACGCTCGACGCACCCACAGTGAACGTCCACGACGAGGGACCGGGTATCCCGCGACGCGTCCGCATCACGCTTTCCTGGGACATCGCCTGGTACGAGTTCGTCGTGAAGCTCGACCTCGGCTCGGGCCGCGCCAGCGTCCACGAGACCGGCACCGGCGGCGACCCCACAGTGCTCCCACTCGAGCGCCGCCGTTCCAACGCCGCGTGGCGCAACCACGGTCTCGTCCTGAGCTAACCGCTCACTCGTCGCCGTACAGCTCTGCATACCGTGGGTTCGTGCGGTCAGCGAGTAACCCGATCGTCAACAGGCCGATGGCAAAGCCCGCTGCGTGCGCCATGTACGCCACCCCGCCGTCGAGCGTCGTCGGCGCGAAGATGCTCTTCCACGTCCCCAAGAACTGCAGCAGACCCCACACGCCGGCGACCACCCACGCGCGCAGCCACAGGAACACCGGGATGGGAAAGATGAGCCACGTGAGCACCTTCACGCGCGGATACAGGTACAGGTACGCACCGATCACCGCCGCAATCGCGCCGCTCGCGCCCACCGTCGGCACGGTCGCGCTCCCCGCCGCGAGCGCCTGGGCGAACCCCGCGATCATCCCCGAGCCCAGGTAGAACGCCAGGAACCCGAGCGGGTGCATCGAGTTCTCCACGTTGTTGCCGTACACGTACAGGAACAGCATGTTGAACGCGAGATGGATGATGCCGCCGTGCAAGAACATGCTCGTGATGAGCGTGAGCACCGGTGCGTGCTGATCCACCTTCGCCACAACCGTACGCGGTGACGGGTCGAGGATCCCTCCGTCGATCACCACGGCGCCCGGCTGATTGGCGCACTTGCCGGTGATCTCACACGGGACGGCGCCGTACTCAGCCACCCAGAGCGCGTGTTTGCTCACCTTGCGCGTCGAGCCCTGTGCCTGCGTGTCCGCTGGCGTGAGCCCCACCAGGTACACGGCGACGTTCACCGCGATGAGCAGCCATGTCACCCATGACCCGCGCAGCGTCGGGAGCGCATCTTTGAGCGGCAAGAACACGGCGCCAGTCTAGAACCCGCAGCCCGCGCAACGGATTCAAATATAACATGTTGACAGATCTGCAAGCGGATGGTTATCTAGGTGCATGACCTCCCTCGCCTCCCTCCGCTCACGCCGCTTCGTCCTCCTGCTCACCCTCGCCGCAAGCATCGCCACCTGCGCGTTGCTTCCGGCCGGGGCATTCGCCCGAGCGCCCGGCGGGTACCAGGCGCCTGATGCCAACCGCCTTGAGGGCTCCGCAGCTATCAGGATTGGCGCCACCACCTTTACCGCCACGAGCGCGGTTGGACAGTCCATCTCCTTCAACCGGTGTGGAAGCGGCGGTTGTCAGTTCGAGAGCCTGGGCGGTATCGCATCCTCTGCACCGGCCATCGTCCAGTCGAGCCGGGGGCTTACCGTGTTCGTGCGCGGCACCGACAACGGCCTCTACGCCAACTCCCGCAACACGCTTGCCCCGGTGCTGGGAACGTGGAGTGGATGGTCACGTATCGCCAGCAACCTCGCCAGCGGCCCAGCGGCCGCGTCAAGGGGCACGGACCTGCGCATCCACCTCGCATACCGCGGCGCTAACAACCAGCTGTACTTGGGCACCTACAATGCCGCCAACGGCATGACGTGGCTTCCCGCTCGGGGCGGCACGCTGACCTCGGCGCCCGCGCTAATTATGGATTCCAACGCCCAGGGTGCGGTCGCGGTGCGCGGCACCGACAACGCGATGTACGTCATGACGACCGGCGACGGCATCTCGTGGAGCGGCTACCAGTACCGCGGCGGCTCGCTCACCTCAGCTCCGCAGAGCGTCGGCAACAACAGCTTCGCCCTCTGCGGCACCGACACGCAGCTGTACTCCATGACGTTCATGAACGCGGCGTCGGGCTTCACGTCTTACTCCGGCACCGGCAGCCCGTGCTTCTACGCTCCGGTGTGGGAATCGAAGGTCGGCGTCAGCTGACGCTCACGCGTCGAAGGTTCATCAGCGTGAGGTGTGGACGGGCCCGCCCGACTGCACCTCACGCTCACTCGTGCCTGGGATCAACCCTGGTTCTGCAGGGCGATCGGCTTGTGCTGCCAGCTCGTGCGTGCACGACCGGTGTACACATCGGCGATCGGGCGCACCATCGCGATGCGATCGAGCGCGACCTTCTCAGCCGCCTCGTGCGGCGGGATGCCCTGCTGTTCAGCGAGGTCAAACACGCGCGTGAGGTTGTCGTAGATCTTCTCGACGCGCTTGCGGGCTTGGTCGATGTTGTACCCGCCCAGCTCTTCGGACACGTTGATGAGCCCGCCCGCGTTGATCACGTAGTCGGGCGCGTACAAGATGCCCTGGTCGTGCAGTAGCTGTCCCGTCGTGTCCTGATCGAGCACGTTGTTCGCGGCACCGGCGATGATTTTGAGGTCGCCGCTCGCGGTGAGCTTCTCAAGGTTCGCTGGGTTGATGATGCCGCCGAGGGCGCACGGAGCGAAGATGTCGGCGGGGACGTCGTAGATGTCTGCCGGGGCAACTACGGTGGCGCCGGTCATCTCGACCACGTGGGCGAGATTGTCGTCGTGCATGTCGGTGACGGTGAGCACGGCGCCGGCCTCGGCCAACTGCTGCGCAAGATACGTGCCGACGTGGCCACAGCCTTGGATGGAGATGCGCAGGCCGTCGAGCTTGTGGGTGCCGTGCACCTTCTTCGCGGCGGCACGGATGCCCTGGAACACGCCGAATGCGGTCATGGGGGAGGGATCGCCCGACCCGCCGGCGGCATCGATGCCGGTGACGTACGGGGTCTCCATGGCCACGTAGTCCATGTCCTGCGTGGCGGTGCCGACGTCCTCAGCGGCGATGTAGCGGCCGTTGAGCGTGTCGACGAAACGGCCGAGCGCGCGGAAGAGCGCCTCGCTCTTGTCCTTGCGCGGGTCGCCGATGACGACGGTCTTGCCGCCGCCGAGGTTGAGCCCGGACACGGCCGCCTTGAACGTCATGCCGCGCGCGAGGCGCATGGCATCGACGATGGCGTCGCGCTCGTTCTCGTACGGCCACATGCGAATACCACCGAGGGCCGGGCCCAGGGTGGTGTTGTGGATGCAGATGATGGCGCGCAGGTTCGTATACGGCTCGTGGCACATGACCACTTGCTCGTACTGGTACTGGTTCATGAGGTCGAACACCTCGAGGCCGGCAACGTCGGCTGCCTGGGCGATCTCGGTGGTCGAGGTCGGCGTGATAGTGCTCATGTGGGGTACCTCCCTGCGAGGCGAGCGCGGCGCCAAAGCGCGTCACGATCGGCCTTGTACACGGTGCTGACGAGGGCGTCCGGGGGAGTGGAAGCGTCCTGCATACAGCCGCGCGATGCTACCATACGGTCGATTCCGGGCTCCACTCGATGGAGCAGCCGGAGGCGAGAGGGACCCTGCTTGTGAGCGAGAGCCATCCGAGTCATCGAGGCGCCGTCGCGGCTGGCCACGATGCCGTGGCGCGCGTGGGGGCCGATGTGCTCGAGGCAGGCGGCAATGCCGTCGACGCCGTGGTCGCCATGATCGCCGCTGGTGGCGTGTGCGAGGGCACGCTCACCGGACTGGGCGGTGGCGGGTTTATGATCGTCGCAGGCACGGGCGTTCCCGAGCCGGTGATGCTCGACTTCTTCGTTCGCCAGCCGGGTCTGGACCGACGCCCCTGGCTGGCGCCCTGGGAATCGCACACGCTCGAGTTCGACGGGATCGTGCTCAACTACGGCACTGGGCCGGCATCCGTAGCCGTACCAGGGATGGCTCGCGGCATGGCGCACGCGATGCGGCGGTTCGGACGGCTCGGACTCGAGGCGGCACTGGCGCCAGCGGTGCAGCTCGCCCGTGATGGCGTGGCCCTAACCGAGACGCAGGCGGGTGAGCACGCCGTGAACGTCGCGCTCATCGCACGCGATCCGCACGGCGCCGAGATCTGGCACCCCGCTGGGCACACCTTTGGGCTCGGAGAGGTATTCCGCCAGCCGCACCTGGCGGATGCACTCGAGGAAGTTGCTCGCACCGACGGCGAATCTCCCCATACGGGCGACATCGCTCGCGCGCTCATGTCGTGGAGCGACGCACGCGGCGGTCGTATCGGCGTGTCCGACCTCACCAAGTACGAGGTGCGGGAGATAGCGCCGCTCACGTTCGGTCACGATGACGTACGTATCTACGCGAACCCCGAACCCTCGATGGGTGGTGTCGCCACGGTGCGTCTGCTTGAGGCGATGCTTGAGGAACGGGCGAGCGGCGCGACATCGCGGGACGTGGCGGTCGGCAATGCGCTCGCGCGCGTTCTGAGCGACATCGATGCACCGCGCACCCGCGTGCCCGAGGTTGGCGAGCCGGTCTCGGTGCGCCACATCAGGGACGACCTCGAGCCAGGGGGCGAGCACGGTGCTGCCCAGGCGCTGCACGATCGCGGCGTGGGCGGCGGCGATGCCCCGGACTTCGCACGATCACCCAACACCACCCACGTGAGCGCGATCGACTCCGACGGCATGATCGCCGGCGCCACCACCACCATCGGCTACGGCGCGGGCGAGTTCATCCCGGGCACGGGCATCCAACTGAGCAACATGCTCGCGGAATACGACCACACCATCGTGCGTCCAGCGGGCGCGACCGTGCCCAGCATGATGACCCCGACGATCCTCGCCAGCCCGCGCACGCTCGTGCAGATCGGGTCGGCGGGCAGCGACCGCATCCCGCACGCCATCGCCCAGATCGTTGAGCGCATGTGGAGCGGCATGCCGCTGCGCGTGGCGGTCGACGCACCACGTTTCTCCTACGACGGTCGCTCCATCCACGCCGAGCCCGGTATGGATGAAGGAGCGCTCATCGCCCTCGCCGAGCACCACGATGTCGTGCGCTGGGCCGAGCTCGACCCCTACTTCGGCACCACCAACGGCACCGCAGTGCGCAACGGCATCGCCCACGCCGCCGGCGACCCTCGTCGCCAGGCAGCTGGCATCGTCGTGTAGCTACCACCGCCTCACGCGCGTCCCTCCACGCGCGTCGAGATACTGATTTTTGCCGTTCAGCGGCAAGAATCAGTATCTCGACGATCGATGCGGACGCGCCCACGCACACACGCGGGGCCACGCCAAAGCGTGACCCCGTGATGCGTGTGTCCTTGCTACGAGCCCGTCACGGCTCGCTGTGTCCCGCCCAAAGTGGGTGTGGTGCTGGTCGCTCGTGAGTCGATCCCTCAGGTGGGGAGAGTCGGTGGCAGCGTGGACCATGCGGGCACGGGCGGCTGCGACGGCAACGTCGCATCCAGTCCGGGCTGCGGTGCCGGCGGTGCCGGGGGCGCCGTGGGTGCTCCGCCGATGGTGGGCGGTGGGATGTTCGCGGGCGGTGTGTTGGGATCCTTGTGATCCACCGGGCCCTTCGTGGGCGGCTTGCCGCTCGGCGGTGCGGGCGGCGTGGGGGCGGGCCCGGTGCCCTGAGCCGGCGGCGCGGCAGGCGGCGTCTGGGTGGCGTCGTTGTCACACGCCGGAATCGTCAGCACCTGGCCGGGATAGATGAGGTTGGGATCCTTGATCTGATCCTTGTTCGCCTCGTAGATCGCCTGCCACTTCACTCCGTAGCGATTGCCGATGCGCGTGAGGTTGTCACTCTTGACCACGGTGTAGGTGCCCTGATCGCCCTTCGCGGGCGGCGCCACCGGCCCCGTCTGAGCGGGAGCATCGACCTTGCCAGGTGGCGGGGGCATGTCGGTCGGCGCGGACGGATCGCCCTTCCCTTGCGACGGAGGCGGTGTGCCACCCTTGCTGGGAGCGGACGGCCACCAGTCACCGCTCATCCCCGGCGGAGGAGGTGGCACATTGCTCCCAGGACCATCGGTCTTGGCCGGCGGAGTGCCCTTCACCGGTGCCTCATCCTTGCTTGGAGGCCCGCTCGGCGGAGGCGTCTGCTGCGTTGGCGTCTGCTGTGTGGGACCCTGCGCGCCGGGCACACCACTAGGTGCACCCATGTGGTCGCGTGGGCAGCGCACCATAACGTATCCCTGCTGCGCACCTTGCTGTGGCGCGCTATACCCCGGCGCGTAGCCGGGCAACATCGTGTACTGCGGCGCGGACTCGTACTTCATCGGGGCGGTCTGCGCGTAGCCGATCATCGCGGGGGAGGGCGTCATGGTCGTGCTCCCACCGGGAAGGAACGCGCGCACGAAGGCGGGCAGGCCGGTATTGGGATCCGAGCTCGGAGCATTCGCGCCGCCACCGGTGATCGGTGCAGCGGCGCCCAGGATAGCGATGAGCGCATCGTTGACCAGCGTCGCGGTGACTGATTGCTCGCCCGAGGTGAGCTGCTGCCCGGTGATGGGAGATCCGCCGCCTGCGACGATCGGCGTGCCTGCCGTCGGATTGGTGACGGTGGTATTGGGCAGGCTCTGTGAGCCGCTAGTCACTGAATTCGTCATGGTAGTTCCCCCCGGATGTTCCCCGTGCCGATCACCCGCTCGTCGCCTGCTCGTCCCCCCTGGAACCAGCACGCACGGATGATCCGCGTCTCCCCTTCATCGCCCCGATGTCGCTCGCTGTTTCACCGCATCCGACACCCCGGAATTACGAACGGGGGCACCGCTCCTCAAGGAGTGATACCCCCGCCACACCACCACGTGTGACCGTGTCAGACACGGCCGTGACACCCGTTGCGGTTCGTGCGGGCGGACCCGCTGGAGAACGTGTGCATCAGGTGCTGTGAAGTCCAGCCACGGACAGCAAGCGTGCTACGCGGTGCGGAGATCGTAGATAAGGCCGGCCCGGCCCTCCACGATGTCCACGAGGCGCTGCGCCTGACGAGTTGCGTCCAAGCACTCAAAACGCTCCGCTTCACGTGCGAGCACGAGGGCCTCTCGTCGCAACCAGCGTTGTGTGCGTCGGCGTCGATAGTGGATTCGGAGTGAGTGAGCCATCTTGGATTCCCTTCGTCAGGCGGCCTGTACCTGAACGTCGGCTCGCAACCGTACGCCCGTTGCGCTGTGGCCACCCGTTGGCCCGTTCGCGCGCTCAGGCACGGGTGTCAACCCCCATTCCTCGCGTGCGCGCACATGCGCGCGTGAGAACCTAATCCGCAGTCGTGGCGCTCTGGGTCGCATGCTGCTCAATGAGCCGCCGGCTTTTTAACACGAGCTCGCGGATGTCGAACGGCTTGGAGATGAACCCATCCGCGCCCAGATCCATCGAGCGCTGCTCAACCCGTGGACCCAACGCGCTCATCGCGAGCACTGGTACGCGCACCCCGAACTGCTCAAGGTACTTCATAACCTGGAACCCGTCGATCCCCGGCATCATGATGTCGAGCAGCACGAGCGCCGGCGGTCGCTGATCGAGCGCGTCGAGCCCGAGCAGACCACTCTCGGCCTCTACAACCTCGAACCCCACACTGGAGAATGCCTCGCGCAGCACGAACCTGATCGCCTGGTCATCATCGATGATAAGGACGAGCGGTTTGGCATGTGGCACCACTGAGCGTGCCAGCCGCTGGACATCGCTGGCACGAAATCTGCGGTGCCCACCGACCGTGCGGTGCTCCTCCAGGCGCCCATCAGCCGCCCAGTTGCGCACGGTCGTCGCGCTGACTCGCAGCACGCGGGCTGCCTCGTTCACGGTGAGAAAATCGTCGGGTTCATGCGGCATACAAGCTCTTTGCCTACCCGCGGTGAACCCGTTCGAACCGCCCTGCAACCCTGTGTCCAGAACATGCCGTTGTGCAATTGTGGAATTTGTTCTAAAGAAGCTGGGGACCGCTGCCGACAAGAGGAAGGTCGAGGCGGCAGGACGTCGCTGAGCTCCCCGGAGGATATCGGGGAGAACACACCATCGTCATGGAGGACGACTCAGATGAGTCTTCGCATTAACACCAACGTCGAGGCGTTCAACGCCCATCGCAACCTCGCTGGTACCAGTGACAAGCTGTCCAAGGCGATGGAGAAGCTCTCGTCGGGCTTCCGCATCAACCGCGCTGGAGACGACGCCGCCGGCCTCGGTATCTCCGAGCGGATGCGTGGTCAGATCCGTGGTCTCACCCAGGCAACACGCAACGCCCAGGACGGCATCAGCCTCGTCCAGACGGCGGAAGGTGCCATGGACGAGATGCACTCCATCCTCCACCGCGTTCGAGAGCTCGCCGTCCAGTACCAGAACGGCGTGAACAACAACGCCGCGACGCAGATGGCGATCACCACGGAGGTTGCACAGCTGTCGCTCGAGTTCCAGCGCATGGTCAATGCTGCGAACTTCAACGGCACGCAGCTGCTCAACGTCACGGGTGGCGGTACCATCACGCTGCAGATCGGTGCGAACCAGGGCGAGACGCTCTCGATCACCACGATCGACCTGTTCGCGTCCGTCACCACGGCGAACCTCCCATTCACCGCATTCATCGGTGGCACGCCGAACCTCACGGACATCGACACGCTCATCAACGACATCTCCACCCAGCGTGGTGCGTTCGGTGCGATCCAGAATCGCCTCGAGCACACCGTGAACGCCCTCGGTATCTACCAGGAGAACCTGATGGCTGCCGAGAGCCGCATCCGCGACGTGGACATGGCTGCTGAGATGACGAACTTCACGAAGCTGCAGATCTTGCAGCAGAGCGGCACGGCGATGTTGGCCCAGGCCAACATGTCGAGCCAGGGTGTGCTGAGCCTCCTCCAGTAACACCTCATCGCGCGCAAGTTGACGGCACGGGTCCTCGTCCGCCAACGCACCGGTGAACGAGGAAGCCTCAGGACGTATGCGGTCGACACCCTTCGGGGCGTCGGCCGCTACGTCGTTGGGAAGGAGGTTGGGAAACGTCGCCGCACGTGCAAGCGACCTGTTCGCCACGTTCGCTGCTGCATCGCGCGACTGGGACTTCGGGGAACTACAGGAGTCTGTCTACTCGTTCAGGGCGCGCGGGTACCTCGCGCCTGACATTGGACGAGGTGCATGGCGTCGCAGGGGGCGCAGGTGTCGCGGAGCTCCACGTGCACGTTGTGCCGCGCGGTGTGAAGCGCATCGAAATCTTCCCGCTGGTCGAGGACGTGCGACGCGGCATGTGGAGCCTGGAGGACGGCTACGCCGATGACCCTGATGGGTCGCCACATGGCTGGCTGGTCTCGACGAGTGACACGCCGCTCGCCGACCGCGCCTACGCGCCGTTGCACTCGGTGCTGTAGCGGATCACACCTCGAGCACGACGATCTCGGGCGGACACCCCACGCGCAGCGGGATGGTCGTCGAGCCCACGCCGCCGGTGGTGTGAATCCAGCGCCCGGGCTCGGGCTGGTGCGTGCCCTCGAACCACGGACGGCTGTGCTGAGGCAGGTAGAACGGGTCGAGCGGGCGTAGGCGGATCTGCCCGTGGTGGGTGTGACCCGCGAGGTGGAGCAGCTCGTGGTGCTCGTTCGTGAGCGTGGGCTCGTGCCCGAGGACGATGCAGCGCGCGCCGGCGGGCACGTCAGCCAGCATTGCGCGCGCATCTGGACGACCGCGTCGACTGTCGAGCCCACCGATCCAGATAGCGCCCTCGTCCGCCGTGCCGGCGCGCAGCTCGCGCGCGTTGTTGGTGAGCACCGCCACGCCGCTGCGTGACAACAGCCGGGTGATCGCACGCGCGTCGACGTAATGGTCGTGATTGCCGAGCGACGCGTATGCCGGCGCCGCGAGGTGCGAGAGCTCCTGCGCACACGCGGCGACCGCATCCAGGTCGTGACCCACGAAATCGCCCGGCATCGCAACGAGGTCGACGTCCTC
>Ga0105047_10008044_pt1 | contig 17667 bp, 12 predicted proteins | sample MAT04_FD_78384 | JGI IMG/M metagenome (GOLD analysis project Ga0105047, IMG submission 78384) | Freshwater microbial communities from Lake Fryxell liftoff mats and glacier meltwater in Antarctica - MAT-04 (megahit assembly) | ecosystem: Environmental > Aquatic > Freshwater > Ice > Liftoff...
GCCCTTCGGAGTCGACATAGCGCATGGCGACGAGGTCGCGCGCTTCAAGATCGGCCAACGTCGCTTCATCCTTAACCTGAAAGTTGCCTTCGCCGTGTGCGATTGGGCAGAAAATGAGATCGTCGATTTCTGCCAGGAAACCGGCCTTGGCCTGGCGATTCGTTTGTAGGTGCACCCAGCGGCACTCAAAGTGCCCGGACGCATTCTCCGTTAGCGTCACGCGCCGTTCGGCCATCTCGGCCATCTTCTCGGCGCGCCCCTTGCCGGCGGCTGCACTGCCCGGCAACACCCCTGCCTTGACGAGCGTCTGGAAGCCGTTGCAAATGCCCACGACGAGCCTGCCGCTTTCCACGAAGGCATGCAGTTGGTCATGAAAATAGGCTTGCAGGTCGAGGGCGAGACGCGTGCCGGCGCCCAGCGCGTCGCCGTAGGAAAAGCCGCCGGGCAGCAGCAGCAATGGGTAGCCGGCGAATTGCCGTTCGTTGCGCCGGAGCTGGTTGATGTGCACGATCTCCGGCGCCCCGCCGGCCAGTTCACAGGCGCGCGCAGCTTCCGTATCGCGATTGGTGCCGGAAGCGTGGAGGATCAGGATGGATGGTTTCATCGCAAGCTCGGTTTCGTTGGAGAATCAGTCTGCGCGACGCCAGGCCGCTACCAGTTGTTTGATGCCCAGGTCCATGATAGTCGCCTGACTGTCGGTAATCGTCAAATGCTGTGTACCGGTCACTGCGCCGATACGCACCAAATGCTCGCTGGCAAAGAGCGTCTCCATCGCGCCGGCGTCGCCGGGGGCTACTTCGCACAGCAGCCGGCCGTTGCTTTCGCCAAAGAGCACGTCGATGACGGAAAGGCTTGCCGGTCCCTGTTTGCGCAACGGCCTGATCGCAATGTCGGCGCCGCGGCGTCCACCCAGCGCCATTTCAGCGATGGCCACGGCGAGGCCGCCTTCGCTCAGGTCATGACAGGCTGCGACTAGACCACTCTGCATGGCTTTGTGCAGCAGGCGGTAACGGTCAAGGGGCTGCGCGGGCAGGGTAGGCGCCGTCCCCTCGCCACAGTTGAGGAGATGAGACAAAAGCGACCCGCCCAGTTCGCTACGCGTTTCGCCCAACAGATAGATCAGGTTGCCCGGTGTTTTCAGGTCGGACGTGACGCAGTGATGGATGTCAGGCACGATACTGATGGCGGAAATCAGCAGCGTGCCTGGGATCGGCTTGCCGTTGAATTCGTTGTACAAGCTGTCCTTGCCGGAGATGAAGGGTGTGCGATACAACAGCGCGGCGTCGTAGCACCCTTGGCAGGCGCGAACGAGCGTACCGAGGCGGTCGGGATAGGTTGGGTTGCCCCAGCAGAAATTGTCCAGAATCGCGATTTGATCCGGGTCAGCGCCTACGGCCACGGCGTTGCGCACGGCCTCGTCGATGGCACTGACGGCCATGGCGTAGGGATCACAGCGACCGAGCAGTGGGTTGATGCCGGCGCTCAAGGCAAAGCCGCGGTCGTGGTGCCAGGTGCCGAGCGGTTTGAGGACGGCGGCATCGGCGGGTCCATCCATCAGCGGGCCTGTAAAGGGTCGCACGATTGTCCCGCCGCGCACTTCGTGGTCGTAGCGCCGTACCACCGATTCCTTGCTGGCAACGGATGGGTAGGCCAGCATCTGGAGCAGTAGGGCAGCGCAATCATCAATCGTGAAGCGCGCATCGTGAATGATGTCCTCGCCGCCCGATTTTTGCTCCCTCTCTTTCTCTTGCCAGAGCGCCTGCATATGGCGGCGGGGAAGGCCGTTGTGGAGAAACTCCATCGGCAAGTCCGCCACCACGCGGTTGCCCATGCGCACCCGCAACTGCCCGTCGCCGGTAAACGAGCCCAGCACGCTGAGTTCGACATCCCATAAGCGCGCCAATGCGGCCAAAGCGGCCAGCTTTGCCGGCGGGACGGCCAGCACGATGCGTTCCTGAGCTTCCGAGAGCCATATCTCCCACGGCGCCAGACCGGGATACTTGAGTGGCGCCTGGGCCAGGTCGACGCCTACGCCCAACTGCTCCCCCATTTCGCCGATGGCAGAAGAGAAGCCGCCGGCGCCGCAATCGGTGATAGCGGTGTAAAGCTCAGCATCGCGTGCGGCCTCGATCAGTTCGATCAGACCTTTTTCGGTGATGGGGTCGCCGATCTGTACGGCGCTGCCCGTGGTCTCGCTGGTTTCGTGGGTCAGTTCGGCCGAAGAGAAGGTGGCGCCGTGAAGCCCGTCGCGGCCCGTGCGCCCGCCGAGGGCGACAACCAGATCGCCGATTTGCGCGGCGCGCGGATGTTTGCCGTGCGGCAACAAGCCGGCGCAGCCGCAGAAAACCAGCGGGTTGCCCAGATACCCCTCGTCATAGAAAATGGCGCCGTTGACGGTGGGCAAGCCAAGCTTGTTGCCATAGTCGCCCACGCCCGCCACCACGCCGTCGGCGATGCGCTGCGGATGCAACACGCCGTCCGGCAATTGGTCGTAGGGGAAGTCCTGCGGGCCGAAACAAAGCACGTCTGTGGTGGCAATCGGGCGAGCCGAGACGCCGATAATATCGCGCACGACACCGCCCACGCCGGTGTTGGCGCCGCCGAAGGGTTCCAGCGCCGACGGGTGATTGTGGGTCTCGACCTTGAAGGCCAGGTCATAGTCGTCGTCAAAGGCGATGATGCCGGCATTGTCGACAAAGGCGGAACGCAGCCACCCCGGCTGCAGGGCATCGGTCGCCGCGCGGATGTATTGGTGAATGAGACCGTCAATCGTCTCCTGGCTGCGCACGCTGCCGTCCGCATTGCGCCAGGTGAAGTCGATCTTTGCCTTGAAGGTCTTGTGCACGCAGTGTTCGGACCAGGTTTGCGCCAGCGTTTCCAACTCGACATCGGTGGGTTCGCGGCCAAGGCCGGCGTAGAAGGCCTGGATGGCAAGCATTTCGGCGCGGTCCAGAGAGAGCAAGCGCTCTTTGCTGATCGCCAGCAACGCGTCGTCCGGCAGCCCGGATAGACGCACGGTTTCTACGTGTTCGCCGGCGCTGATTTCGGCGCCGAAGTGGGGTGTGATCGGGCCGAGGCTGAAGTGCTGGACCGTCTCATTGCAGAGCAACTGGCGTGCCAGGCGACGCAGGTGTTCGTGGGCCAGTGCGCCGGCCAGTTCGTAGCGGGCGCCGGTGGCGACAGCGCAGGCCGGCAGGCCGATCTCGACCATGCCGCGTGCCAGTTCGCGCGCGGCGACATCTGTGACGCCGGGGCGAAAGGCCACTTCGATGACGTACGCTGTGGGGTCAACGGGGGTAGCGCTCGCGGCGTCGGCCCAGGTAGCGGACTCGGTAACCGGATCGGCTAACAGAAAGGCACACAGCCGATCGATCGCGGCGGCGCCGGGATGCTGCGCCAGGAAATAGAGGCGAGAGATCCGGCAGGCGGCCAACCCACCAACGCCCAACGCTGCGGCGTTGCGGATGATACCCTCGCCGGCCGCCGGATGCGTGCCGCGTACCTCAATGCGGACAGTCATGCGGTTTCCCTTTCTCCTACGTGGTCAGGTGCGCTGCCGACAGGTGCTGAGGGTAGTTTACCACAAAGAAGATTGCTGGGTATACGTAGCGCGCCCGGGGGTGAGTGAGTAACCCCGGGCGCGGATGTGCAGGACGCGTGTTACTAAGGCGTCAGCCGGCCCAGGTCGCGCGGGAAGAGGGTGGTCAGGCGCAGATTGGGTGCGCCGGTGAGTTGCATGAGCAGCCGTTCCAGCCCAATCGCAAAGCCGCCGTGCGGGGGCATTCCATAGCGGAAGGCCTCCAGATAGCTCGCAAAAGGTATGGTTGGCAGGTTGCGCTCAGCCAAGGCGGCCAGATAGTCGGCGTAGCGATGCAGCCGCTGCCCGCCCGTCACCAACTCGGTGCCGCGGAAGAGCAGGTCGAACGAGTTTGAGTAGGCGGGACGTGCCGGGTCCGGGTGCGTATAGAAGGGCCGCTTGACCATCGGGTAGCCGGTCACAAAGAGAAAGTCGCTGCCAAACTCGCGCTGTGCCCATTCGCCCAGCCAGCGTTCGTCTTGCGGCGCCAGGTCCGGCTCGCCGCGCACGTCGACGCCGTGCAGGCGCAAAATCAACTCCTGCGCTTCGGCAAAGTGGATGTGCGGAATGGTGAGCGGCACGGTCGGCAGCGTGGCGCCCGTCAGGGCGATCTCGGTGGCATAGCGTTCGGCCAGCGCTGTGAAGATATGCGCCATCACGTTGCGCAGCAGGGCCATGACCGTGAAGTGGTTTTCAATAAAGCCGAACTCGACATCGAGGCTGACATATTCGTTTACATGGCGGGTGGTGTCGTGCGGCTCGGCGCGAAAGACGGGGCCTACCTCGAAGACACGCTCGAAGACGCCGACCATGATCTGTTTGTAGAACTGTGGGCTTTGCGCCAGGTAGGCGCGCTGGCCAAAATAGTCGATTGCAAAGACATTGGCGCCGCTCTCGGTGGCTGAGGCCACGATTTTGGGCGTCTGGATTTCCGTGAAGCCCTGGCTGGACAAGTACTCACGGTAGGCGCCCATCACGCCGGATGCCATCCGGAAGATCGCGCGCCGGGCTGGATGGCGATTGACGAAGACCGCGTGGTTGAGTTGTGTGGTCAGGCCCGCCTTGAGTTCGCGCTTGCCGATTAAGACCGGCAGCGGTTCACTCACTGGCTCGAGTACTTCGATCTGCGGTGCGTGCAGTTCAACCCCACCGGGAGCCTGGGCCGAAGCAACGACCAGGCCGTGAATGCACACAATTGTTTCGGGTTGCGTCTCTTCACCCAATACGGCTTCGATCGCGTCTGGACGTTCGCTGACGATCTGTGCGGTTCCCCAGCCGTCGCGCAGCACCAGAAAGGTGACGCCGCCGAGACGGCGAACGGCGTGCAGCCAGCCTTGCAAACGAACTTGCTGGCCAATATGAGCCGATAGTTCAGTTGTACGGATCCGTTCTACCACAGTTGCAATTGCCATGATTCAACCTCTCACCTGGGCGTATCGGTGTAGCAGTGCGCCCGCCCAGGCGATGGATCAATGGCTGCGCATGCTACAGTTGTTCAAATTGTCGTCGTTGTCATCGTCATTATCATCATTGTCATCGTCCATCGTCATCACCTCCTTTGCACCAGAAAAAGAACACAAAAAGCCCCCGTCCGCTTGTGGACGAGGGCAATAGCCGCATCGTGGTGCCACCACTGTTCGCGCCCGCGGGTCAGGCGAGCGCCTCAAGCAGTTCGTTCGCCGGCCGCCGTTGGCCAAGCGAGATAAACCGCAGCGCAATAACGGGCGCACCCGGGGCCAACTACTGACTGAGCATTTGCTCAGTGTTCCCTGGCCGGCTCAAAGGTGTCATTGTACGTGAGCGTTGACCGGTCTCGCAGCATACAACCGGCTCTCTGCACAACGCTTGGACGCCACAACCTGTCCTTTTCATTGCCTTGTTGAGGACCACACTAACACGGCGCGTGCACGATGTCAACCCTTATGGATGGGCCAATATCGATACGGGGAATGGCACAAGTCGCCCGAACCTATTGATGCGCCAGGATTTGGCTATGCTATACTTTGGTCAATCGCAAATTGGAGTGAAAAAATGGATATCCTCAGGATTCTGATATGGTGTTTCATGGAATGACAAGATAGATATCGGTGAGGATGAGCTTTGGACCAATGGCGTTGAAGTAGTGACGGCGTGAGCCACGGATGGAAATTATGTCGACGATGAAAGTTCGCACTCGTTCCGAGATCCCTATCGAACACACGTGGGATTTGGCAACCATTTATCCGACAGCGGCCGACTGGGAAGCTAAGCTGGCCGAGGTGAATGCGCGCCTGCCTGAGGTTCGCTCGTTTGAGGGGCACTTAGGTGACAGCGCCGACGCTCTCGCCGACTGGTTCGCGGTGTATCAGGCGCTGATGCGGGATGTGCAGCGGCTGAGTATGTATGCATTCCTGGCCTACAGCACCGATACCACCGATCAGACTGCTGCCGCGCGCACAGGGCAGGCCAACAGTCTGGGCGCCGCGGTGCAGGCTGCGCTTGCCTTCGCCGAACCGGAACTAATGGGTATTGGCTTCGATGTGCTGCGCCGGTGGCAGATGGCGCACCCGCGCCTGACCATCATCGGCCACTATCTGGACAATCTGGAGCGGCAAAGCGCGCACGTGCGCTCCGCTGAAGTGGAAGAGGTGCTGGGCCAGGTTGAGGATCCATTGCGCACGGCCAGCGGCATCCACGGCATCCTGGCCAACAGCGAACTTGTCTTCCAGCCGGCGTCGGCAACCGCCGATGACCAGCAATACGAAGTCACCCACGGCACGCTGGGCGCGCTGCTCAGTGATCCAGATCGCACCATGCGCCGCACCGCCTGGGACAGCTACGCCGACGCCCACCTGGCCTACAAGAACACGATGGCCAGTTGTCTTGCCACCGGCATCAAACAAGACGTGTTCAGAGCGCGCGTGCGGCGCTATGGCACCTCGCTGGAAGCCGCGTTGGCGCCCAACAATATTCCGCTCGCCGTGTTCACCAATCTAATCGAGGTCTTTCGTCAAAACTTGCCGACCTGGCATCGCTATTGGCGGCTACGGCGCAAGGTGTTGGCCGTGGAGACCTTGTGCGAATACGACATCAAGGCGCCGCTGGCGGCAACCAAGGTCGCTGTGCCGTTTCAACAGGCCGTCGACTGGATTTGTGAGGGGATGCAGCCGCTGGGCGAGGAGTACGTCAGCGTGTTGCGTCGTGGGTGCCTCTCTGAGCGCTGGGTGGATATCTATCCGAACAAGGGCAAACGGCAGGGAGCTTTCTCGTACGGTGGGCCTGGCGTCCACCCGTTTATCTTGATGAGTTTCAACAACGATCTGGTCGGCGCCAGCACGTTGGCGCACGAGCTGGGTCATGCGCTGCATTCTCATTTCAGTTGGAAGAGCCAGCCGTTGATCTACGCCCGCTACACCCTGTTCGCCGCCGAGGTCGCTTCGAACTTCAACCAGGCTATGGTGCGTGATTATCTGCTGCGCACACAGACTGACCGTGACTTCCAGATCGGCGTGCTCGAAGAAGCAATGTCCAACTTCCATCGCTATTTTTTTGTGATGCCGACACTGGCACGCTTTGAACTGGCGATCCACGAACGCATCGAGCGGGGCCAATCACTGACCTCTGACGGGCTGAACGCCCTGATGGCGGATCTGTTTGCCGAGGGCTACGGCGACGATCTGGTCATGGACCGCGAGCGAACCGGCGTCACCTGGGCCGAATTCTCAACGCACCTGTATTCGAATTTCTATGTCTACCAGTACGCCACCGGCATTGCCGGCGCCCATGTGTTGGCCAACCGGGTGCTCAGCGGCACACCTGGCGCGGTGGAGCAATACCTTGGTTTCTTGAGAGCGGGCGGCTCGCAATATCCGCTCGATGCCTTGCAGCGCGCCGGCGTGGACCTCAGTTCACCGGAACCCGTGGCAACCGCCTTCGGCGTGTTGGCCGATTACGTCGGGCGGTTGGAACAACTGCTGGGCGGGTAAGGGGATGCCCTGATTGAGGAATACGTGGGGAGGCAGGCGCGCTGGCGCCCCCCCTCCCCGTTTTGCTACGCAGCCACCTGAACCGAAATCTTGGCACGATAGGTGTCGATAATAACGGCCAGAATGATGATTGCGCCCGTGACCATCTGGCGGGTGAAGTCACCCATACCGATCAACAGCAAGCCATTGTTCAGCACGCCAATGATACAGGCGCCCAAGAAGGTGCCGACCATCGACCCTTTGCCACCGCTCATGCTCGTCCCGCCGATGACGACGGCGGCGATGGCGTTTAACTCGAAGCCTACGCCTAAAATCGGGCTGGATATATTGAGACGCAGCATGTACATGATGGCGGCCAGTCCTACCGTCACACCGCACAAGGTGAATGCTGCGATCTTGAAGAGGGAAGGGTTGTGGCCGGAAAGACGGACAGCCTCTTCGTTGTTGCCAATGGCAAAGATCATGCGACCGAAAACAGTGCGGTTGAGGACAAAGCGACCGGCGAGTACGAGCACAACGGCAATGATAAAGATGTACGGCATACCGAAAAGTGTTTCGGTGCCAAACTGGTTGAAGGCGGATGGGAAACTGAAGATGGTGCGCGAGCCGCTAATTTGCAGTGCGGCGCCACGCGCAATATTGAGCATGCCCAGCGTAACGATGAACGAATGGATTTTCCAGCGTTCTGTGACGAAACCGTTGAAGAAGCCGCATGCCATGCCTACCGCAATACTGCTCAGCACGGCGCAGACGATCGCCAAGGGTACTGGCAATGCTTCATTCGTGATCACCAAGCCGGCTACGACCGTGCAGAGCGCCAACACCGACCCAACGGACAGGTCGATGCCACCCAACAAGATTACAAAGGTCATGCCTACGGCAATCACCGTATTGATGCTGATTTGGGTAAAGATGTTGGTGAGATTGGCTACGCTGGCAAAGCGCGGGGCAAAGATTGAAAAGATGATGCACAGTACCACAAGAGCCAGGCCGATTCCCGCCTCTCTCAGCAAAAAATAAGCGATGTTTTTCGCCCTCATGGTCGAGCTTCCTCGCGTATAGGCAGTGGAGTGTGATTGATATATTCCTGATAGGCCAGGGACAGAATCTTTTCTTGGCTGAAATCAGAACGTTCGACCTCGCCTGCGATCTTCCAATTGGAGAAGACGACGATGCGATGGCAGATGCCCAGAAGTTCGGGCAGGTCCGACGAGACGATGATGATGCCCTTGCCTTCAGCCGCAAGCCTCCAAAGCAGGGTGTAGATCTCAAATTTGGCGCCGACGTCGATCCCGCGAGTCGGTTCATCAAAGATGAGGACAGTGGGGCGGCGGAAGAGCCATTTGGCCAGTACCACCTTTTGTTGGTTGCCGCCGGACAGAAAGCGCACCCACTTGTCGACTGACGGTGTCTTGATCGACAGTTCTGCAATCAGTCGTTCGGCGGCACTGACCTCAGCGCGGTGGTGCAGCAGACCGCGCGCCGACACCTGCGTCAGGTCAGTCATGGTGATGTTTACGTAGCAGGGCATATCCAAAATGAGACCTTGGCGCTTGCGGTCTTCGGTCAGAAGGCTGATGCCATTCTGCACGGCGTCTTTGGGGCTTGCCACGTGGATTTCCCGATCATGCAGAAAGAGGCGCCCCGATAGCTTCGGATCGGCGCCAAAGATGGCACGCATCGCCTCCGTACGGCCAGAGCCTACAAGGCCGGCAATGCCCAGCAATTCGCCCTCACGCAAATTGAAGGAGATCGGCGCATGGCTGCTTCTGATTTGCAGATTCTCAACCCGGAAGATTTCCTTCCCCGGCTGGATGCTCGCTTCAAATGGGTATTCTGCGCCCATTTCCTTGCCGACCATCATCGTGACGATTTCCGGCACCGTGACGTCCTCAATTGCGCACGTGTTCACCTTGCGGCCGTTGCGCAGCACCGTGATACGGTCACCGATCTCGAACGTTTCCTGGAGCCGGTGTGAAATGTAAATGATGGTGACGCCCCGACGCTTGAGGCGGTCGATGATCTCAAAGAGACGACTGATTTCTTTCGGGGTCAGCGTCGCTGTTGGCTCATCCAGGATCAGTACCTTACTCGCGCTGGAAATGGCCTTGGCAATTTCAATGAGTTGCATTTGTGCCACACCCAGTTGTTCCACTTTGGTTTTGGGTGACACATCTAAACCGACTTCATCCAACACGCTCTGTGTCTTGCGGTAGAGCGACGTGAAATCCACCAACCCTGCATTTTGCGGCAATTGTTCGAAGAAGATGTTTTCCGCTACCGACAAGAACGGAAGCAAGTTGAATTCCTGGTAAACAACGCGGATGCCCGCTTTAATGGCGTCAAGCGGCGTTTGTGGTGTGTAGGGAGCGCCCTGGTAGTACATCTCGCCCTCATCGAGCGCGTAGATGCCACAGATGATTTTGATCAGGCTGGACTTGCCTGCGCCGTTTTCGCCGACCAGGATATGCACCTCGCCCTGGCGAATATCCAGGTCGATGTGGTCTAATGCGGTTACGCCGGGAAACTGTTTGGTGATGCCTTTGAGCGCAAAGATGTTTGGTGCTTCGTTCATAAGGGCGTCCATGACCGCGAAAATCGTGGTAAACTGGGCAAAGGCATCAAGACCAGCGGCAGGCTATTCGTATGGCGCTACGTTGCCTGCCGCTGGTCTTTGCTACTCTGGGCTTACCGGGAATTATTTCAGATCCGCCGCCGTGATCAGCTTCACTGGCGTCTTGATCCAGCCGGTAAGTTTCTCACCGTTCATCATCTTGAAGCCGGTTTCGATACAGTTTTTGGCCATGTCGGGGCCGAACTGGTCGATGGTGGCCAACATCTTGCCCTGCTTTACCAGGTCCAGCGCGGCAGGGATATTGTCGAAGCCCACCACGTCGATCTTGCCGGTAAGGCCGGCGGCATCGATCGCCTTGACCACGCCCAGGGCCATCGAGTCATTCGCTGCCATCACACCCTGCAGGTCCGGGTACTTGGTGATCAGGTTCGTCATCAAGGTGTTGGCTTCTTCGGTCTCCCAATGGGCGGTGGTCGATTCCAGCACATTCAGCTTGGCTTCTTGCGCGGCGCGTTCGAAGCCAGCCTTGCGCATCTTGGCATTGTCAGCGCCAGGGTTGCCCTCGATAATGACAACTTTACCACCCTCGCCGAGCTTCTTGCCCAACTCAGCGCCAGCCAGGTAGGCGCCTTCCTCGTTGTCTGGCCCGACAAAGAGCAGGTCGGTGAGACCAGCCTCGGCCAACGCCTTGTCGTCGAGCTTCACATCGAAGTTAACGACTGTAATGCCGGCGTCCATGGCCTTCTTGGCCGGGGCCACCAGTCCAACCGAATCGGCCGGGGCCAGACAGATCAGATCGACGTCCTGCGTGATGAAGTTTTCGACGGCATTGATTTGCGTGTCGATATCCGTTTCCGAGTTCATGCCGACGGGGACTAACTCGAAGTCGCCGCGCTCATTAGCGTACTTCACGGCGCCTTCTTCCATGGTTTTGAAGAACTCATTGGCCAATGACTTCATGACCAGGCCGACCACCGGCTTGCCATTCTTGCCGGCTGGCGCCGCTGCGGGTGCCGCCGCCAGCAACTCTTTGGCCGTGACAAGCTGTACTGGGGTCTTGATCCAGCCCTTCAGATCTTCGCCGGCCTTGATCCGGAAGCCGATTTCGATCGCATTCTTGGCCATGTCGGGGCCAAACTGGTCGATGGTGGCCAGCATCTTGCCCTGCTTGATCAAGTCCTGCGCAGCGGGGATATTGTCGAAGCCAACCACGTCGATCTTGCCGGTGAGGCCGGCGGCATCGATCGCCTTGACCACGCCCAGGGCCATCGAGTCATTCGCTGCCATCACACCCTGCATTTCTGGGTACTTGGTGATCAAGTTCGTCATCAAGGTGTTGGCTTCTTCGGTCTCCCAATGGGCGGTGGTTGACTCGAGCACTTCGAGGCCCGACTCTAGCGCGGCGCGTTCGAAGCCAGCCTTGCGCATCTTGGCATTGTCAGCGCCAGGGTTGCCTTCCACAATCACAACTTTGCCGCCCTTGCCCAGCTTCTGACCGAGCGCAATACCCGACAGATAGGCGCCTTCCTCGTTGTCTGGCCCGACAAAGAGCAGGTCCGTGAGACCAGCCTCGGCCAGCGCTTTGTCGTCAAGTTTTACGTCGAAATTGACGACTGTGATACCCGCATCAAGCGCTTTCTTGACCGATGGCACGAGGCCTACTGAATCCGCCGGGGCAAGCACGACCATATCGACGCCCTGCGTGATGAAATTCTCGACTGCATTAATCTGGGTGTCGATGTCCGTTTCTGAATTCATACCGACTGGGATCAACTCGAAGTCGCCGCGGTCTTCGGCGTACTTGACGGCGCCCTCTTCCATGATTTTGAAAAACTCGTTGGCCAGTGACTTCATGACCAGGCCAACCACTGGCTTTTCTCCCACCGCAGCCGCCGGCGCCGCTGGCTGTTGGCCCTCCGGTGCTGCCGCTGGCGCCGCGCAGGCGCTCAGCACCAATGCCAGAATCGATAACAAAGAAACTACACGCCATAGGGTCTTCATTGCGTCTTCTCCTGTTGTTTAGATAATCGGGTAGTGCATCGTAAAAACTTCGCGTACGGTCGACTGTGTGCGTGTGAGGCGCCATCTTCGGTGACAAGTGTCGTCTTGGCTGGCGCACGCGTGTTGATGGCGGTTCGGATGCTCGACATCACCTCCTTGAAACACAGGCAAGCGACTCTATGCGGATGCGAAAGCCGCTAAAGCGGCTCCATTGAAACGCGGCCTGGCGGAACTGCACAAAACCGCGCAGTCGAACGCCGGATGATCAACTCGTTGGTCAGCAGGCGTCGCTGCGGCGGCAGCGTTCGGTCGTGCAGACGCTCCAACAGCATGCTGGCGGCAGCGGCGCCCAGTTCACCTTTAGGCTGGGCAATCGTGGTCAGCGATGGGTTGGTGTAATTGGCCAAATGGATATCGTCATAGCCAATGACGGATAGATCCGCCGGCACCCGTCTACCCGCTTCTAAGGCGGCGCCGATGGCGCCGATGGCCATCAGGTCGTTGCAGGCAAAAACGGCGGTTGGCGGATCGGCAAGCGCCAACAAGTGCTGTGTGCCTTGGTAACCAGTGCGGTCGCGAAAATCGCCTGGGAATAGGAGTGTTTCGTCCACCGCAATGGCTGCCGTGTGCAATGCCAGCCGATAGCCTTCGACACGCTGTGCGCTCGATATCAGATCGGATGGGCCTGTAATGCAGCCAATCCGGCGATGTCCCAATGTCAAAAGATGATTCGTTGCAAGCCAACCGCCCTGGACATTGTCGGTCAACAGGCAATCCACCGCTAAGCCTGGAATATCGCGGTCGACGACAACGACAGGAATATTGCGCGCCTGCAGGAGACGTACATGGTGGGCGCTGTCGCCGGCTGCTACCAGAATGATGCCATCCACCTGTTTGTTGGCCAGTACGTCTACGTAGTGCAACTCCCGCGCCAAATTGCCGTCGGAGTTGCAAAGAATCACGCTGTACCCAATGTTGAATGCGGCGTCTTCGATCGCACGCGCAACTTCGGCGAAAAAGGGATTCGCGTTGTCAGGAACGATCAGCCCGATCGTATGTGTTTGCTTGCGGCGCAGGCTGCGCGCAAGCGCATTCGGTTGATAGCCCAACTCATCCATAGCCAACAGGACGCGCCCGCAGAGTGTGTCGCTTACTGGGCGTGTTTCGTTGACAACGTGGGAAACCGTGGTGGCTGAGACGCCCGCACGAACCGCAACATCATGAATCGTTACCATAAGTCCGCCGCGCTCGCAATCGATTACGCAATCGATTGCGAGCAGTATAGCACAGATCTGTGGCCGATGTCAACAGGTTTGGCAAATCTTTCAAACAGGGCTACCCTCCGGTGCTGCCGCTGGCGAAACAAACAGCTCGTTAGCCTGCTTGCTCTTGTTCGGTGTCCTCGGCTTCCATCTCGAGATGGAAGTGATGCAAAAAACGGTGCAGCAGAGGCGCCAACAAGACACCGGCCAGGATCAAAAAGACGAGCCCGGCATAAAGCGCATAGAAGGAAATAAACAGCTTCCCTTGCAACGTATTGACCACATTGACGGGTCCCATCCCACCCAGCAACATCGAAGCATTCACCAGGGAGTCGACCCAGCCTAACTGGCCGAGGTAGTGATAGCCAACGATGCCCAGGATCAGCGATCCGGCGGCAATCGCCAGCGCAAGCAGGGTATGTTGCAGCATGCGCCAGAAAAATACGCGTCTGGATACAACGGGTTGATTAAGGTTTTCAAACATACGCTGTCTCCTTTGCGTGCCTGATCCGGGAATTTAGTGCCTCATTGTGGCACTTACGACGCACCTTGACAAACCGCGCACGGGCTGCTACAGTGCATACAATCGTTTGCGCAATCGATTGTACTGCGTTTGGGATCACACCCAAAGGACAGGAGGTGTCCTAATCGTCACGATCCGTGAAGTGGCGGAGCGCGCCGGCGTCTCCACCAGCACCGTCTCCCACGTTGTCAATGAAACCCGATATGTCAGCCCCGCGATCCACGTGCGTGTGCGCCAGGCGATGGCTGAACTTGGCTACCAGCCGAACGCGTTGGCACGCAGCCTGCGTGTGAAACGCTCACAAACACTTGGGATGCTCGTGCCGGACATCGCCAACCCCTTCTTTGCCGAAATCGTGCGTGCGATCGAGGAAGTCGCCTTCCAGGCCGGCTACAGCCTTTTTCTATGCAGCTCAGAAGGTGATCTGGCCAAAGAACGCTTATTCGCCAACGTGCTGGTGGAAAAACAAGTCGACGGCATCGTCTTTGTGGCGGCGGGCGCCAGTGTGGATGTCGTGGAGCGGCTAGTGGCGCGTGCAGTGCCGATGGTGCTGATCGATCGGGAACTGCCCGGTGTACAGGTAGACGTGGTGCTCGCCGACAATCTGGCCGGCGGCAAGAACGCGACGGCGCATCTCGCCGAACTAGGGCATCGCCGGATCGCCTGTATCACCGGTCCATCGGAGTTGACATTGAGTGCTCAGCGCGTGATCGGGTATCGAGCAACGCTGCAGGAATACGCCATTGCGCCTGACGAAACCCTCGTGCGGCGCGGCAGTTTCGACTTCGCTAGTGGCTTGTGCTTGACACAGACGCTGTTGGATCTGCCCAATCGCCCCACCGCCATATTTGCCTGCAACGATGTGATGGCAATTGGCGCGATGCATGCCGTGCTTACCGCCGGGCTGCGCGTGCCCGAAGAAATCTCAGTCATTGGCTTTGACGATGTGCCGGTGGCCCCTTACACCAATCCGCCGCTGACGACGATTGCACAGCCGATTGCTGGGTTTGGCCAGACGGCGATCCAGATGCTGCTCGCCCGCATCGCAGATAAAGACCTGCCGGCGCAGCGCCAGACGTTGCCGATGCATCTGATCATTCGCGCATCGACCGCCCGGGTGCCGGCCTAGGCAAGCGGCATGCTAGGCGGCGCGGTATAGCCGGTGTTTGGTTTCTTCCACACGCACGAGCCGGCCGGCCTCGGCCAGGTATTCAAGGTGTGCCAACGTTTCGGCTACCGCAAAGCGGATTTCGTGGGTGCTGAAGCGATCGTAGTCAAAGACCGCATAGCTCACATCCAGTGCGGTCGCACCCTCTCTTGCGGCAGCGTACATGGCGTCGAGCCGGTGTGCGTGGTGCGCCTGTAACTCAGCCAACCGCGCCTGCCAGGTGGTTACAGCCGCATAGTGACCCGGAAGTGCCAATGTTACGTCCAGCGCGGCCAGGTGTGCCAGCGAATCCAGGTAACGCGCCAGCGGGTCGGTTTCGGTGGTCGGCCAGACGCCAATGTTGGGTGTGATGCGGTTGAGCACCTGGTCGCCACAGATGACCAGGCGATCCTGGGCGCTATAGAAAATCAACTGCCCGTCGGCATGCCCTGGGGCATGGATGGCTTGAAAGTGCCGCCCGCCCATCGTCACTGACTCGCCCGGTGCGATGGTCAGGATTTCGTGCGGATGCGGGAAGGTGAGCGAGCGTAGGTAGTCCTGCTGGGTCTGGATGATCGTCGCGACATCGGGTGAAACGCCAGCGGCATGCAGGTAGCGATCGAGGTCGGCGTTGCGTTCGGCGGTCATTTCCTCCAGCCAGGTGACCCGTGCGATTTCGTGTTCGCGCGGTGACAGAAAGACCGGCGCGCCGGTTTGCTCTTGCAGCCAGCCCGCCAGGCCGAAGTGGTCCGGGTGCATGTGCGTGAGCACGATACGCCGGATGTCGTGTGGGGCGATGGCGAGTTCGCGCCAGGCAGCCTGCCACAACTCGCGGATCTCGGGCCGGTTGAGCCCGGCATCCACGATCGTCCAGCCGTCGTCATCGCGCAGCAAGTAGCAGTTTACGTGGTTGAGCGCAAACGGCAACGGCAAACGGACGCTGTAGATGCGCTCGGCGACGGCGTGACAGGAGACCTTTTCGGCAAATGTGGTCATGTGCGTTTGTTTCTCGTCGATAAATAGTGATGCCACAGTATCCGCGCGGCGACGGCACGCCAGGGACGCCAAGGTTCGGCCAGCACCATCAATTCCTCTGAGCCAGGACGTTGCTCCAGGTGTTTGACTTGTTGCGCGGCCACCGCCACCGCCAGGTCATGTACCGGCCAGGCGTCGGGTCTGCCCAAGACCATGAGCAAATAGATCTCCGCTGTCCACGGGCCAATGCCTTTGAGGCGCACCAATGCGGCGCGCACGGCGTCGTCGTCCATCCCGGCCAGCGCATACGGGTCAAAACGCGCGTGGACGATGGCTTCGGCCAGATAGCGGCCATAGCTCGTTTTCTGGCGGCTGAAGCCGATCGATCGCAGTGTAGCATCATCCAGTTGCAGAAAGCTTGCCGGGGTGATCTCGCCCAAAGCGGTCTCCAAGCGGACGAACGCGGCGCGTGCCGATGCTAACGACACCTGTTGTTCCAGGATCATCCAAATCAGCGTGGCAAAGCCAGGGTCACGCGCCCACAAAGGGGGTGGGCCCCATTGGTCGATCACGCGTGCCAGGTCCGCATCGCGGCGGGCTAATTCGTCGACGCCGGCAAGCAGCGCGGCCTCCGTCAACTCCGGGAAGGGTGGTTTGATTGGCATCAATCGAAATCTGTGGGCCAGTCTGGATGCTGATGCAGGGCAAAGAGGCGGGCGATCTGGTCGGGCGTCACGCGTGATTTCGACAGTTCCGGGATCTCATGGGCGCGGAAGAATGCGCTCTCGCCGGTTTCGTGGCTGCGGGTGGGGGCGCCGCCCACCAACTCGCATTGGAAGAAGAGCTTGTAGATGTGAAAGGGATAGGGTGGCGTGTGGGGGTGTTTGCTGCGGTCATAGACAGCGAGCAACCGGGAGGCGCGCGTCGCGTAGCCGGTTTCTTCCCACACCTCACGCACCACGGCTTCTGCCGGCGATTCGTTGGGGTCTGCCCAGCCGCCCGGCAGCGTCCAGCGGCCGTCATCAGCCAGCTCACGGACGAGCAACAGAGCATCGTCGCGAAAGACTACCCCGCGCCCGTCGACTTTGGGGGTGGCGTAGCCGAGTTCCTGGGAAAAAAGGTCCAGGACGCGCGGGGTGCCGACGCCGGCGCCGGTCGCCATCATTTCGGCCGCCACCTGACGCACTTGTTCGTAGCGCTCGATGTCGTAGGTGCCCTGCGCATAGGTCAGCCCATTCTGGGCGATCGCCTGCAGTTGGCGCGCCCATTGCAGCCACTTGGGGTCAAAGCTGTCCGCCATTGATCTTGCTCCTTGTGCTGTGTTGCCCACCTTCTGCGGATGGTGGCGTCGATTTGGTCGTGAATGTAGCGTTTGGGATGATAGGGATGGTAGGGCACACCCTTGGTAAATTTGGGCACCAGGGTAAGCGAGTCAAAATGACCGTTGATCCAGTCAACGTCGCGCTGCAACATGGCGGCGTCGGTCTCGACGGTCCGCCACGGGTTGGGTGTGGCGTGATCGGCGTTGAGTGGGCGGCGCTGGTGCTGATCGTTGTCGAAATGGTAGCCGTCCATCCAGATGTATTCATGGTGCGAGGGAATCGAACGCTCGCCCAGGTGCACGAGGTAACTAAATTTGAGA
>Ga0105047_10008045_pt1 | contig 17667 bp, 11 predicted proteins | sample MAT04_FD_78384 | JGI IMG/M metagenome (GOLD analysis project Ga0105047, IMG submission 78384) | Freshwater microbial communities from Lake Fryxell liftoff mats and glacier meltwater in Antarctica - MAT-04 (megahit assembly) | ecosystem: Environmental > Aquatic > Freshwater > Ice > Liftoff...
AAAATCTCACTTGTTCAACTGTGATTAATGAAACACTTTGGATTGAAATAAAAAACAAATTGATCGGATATTTCAAGGAGATTGCTTTGTATGGCTGGCAATTCGAGCGATTTGAAAACGCATGGTGCGAATGGCTGAAGGAGAATGCCGGTTTCGACTGGACGGAAGAACATCTGCAGGATTATGTTGAAGCTATGCTTAAAGCAAATCTGAAGGGTGAAATCACTACTTCGAAAATAAATCTTTGTTCATGCGCTTCACAAATCGTAAGCGAATACGGATCAGCATTTTACAAATGGATGAAAAAGAATTTGGATGCGGGTCGCGAACTGAAAGATTTTTCGAAATTCAATTCGCCCGAAGTCCTGCTTTGTACTCGTGTTTCATTTAAGCCGGGAACTTCCGAAAAAATTGAAGAATTCCTCTCAGCCAAATACAAATCATATAGAAAGGTATCCTACCTGCTCTGGAAAGTTGTGAACCTGCTTAGCAAATTGAAAAACACCTACCCGGGAGCTACGCTGCACGATTGCGATGATGGCAGCGACCAGAACCCTGTCAGGCTGGGCAGCACAGCTTTAGGAAACTTTTCTGTCGGCAGGAATCTGACTCTGTAGAATCAAGTCCGGCAAATCAGTAAAGAAATTAAACCGTATCCAAAACCAGCATTTATTATGAAACCAACCCAAGATAAATATCCACTCTTCGAAGCCAACCAGGTGCTTACCAGTCATCATCTGAACCAGATTTTTGATTACCTCGATGAGCAGGAACGACTCACACGAGCCAATCTGATAGGAATAGGTATAGAATGTGGGCTGGAGATACGACCCGAAACAGAGGATAATGAAAAACGCATTCACATCTCCAAAGGTTGCGGGGTAAGTTCGGCAGGATATCTTTTAATTGAACCTGAGGATATTACTTTGGTTTCGTATCAGAAATATACACTTCCAACCGAAGTAGAGTATCCACCGTTTACCTACGAATCGGGCGGTAAAGATGTACAATATCCTCTCTGGGAAATGTATCCGGCTGGGCAACCAAATTCCATTCTGCTTGGTAAGGACAAAAATTTTTTATCGGATAAAGCAGTAGTATTGTTTTTGGAACTAAAGAAAGAAGGGCTGCGCAACTGTAGCCCGAATAATTGTGACGACAAAGGCGACATGATTACGGCTACCCTTAGGCGACTGCTGATTGGGAAAGATGACCTCGCCAAGATCATCGCAAAAGCAAACAAATTAGGAATCGGATATACTGCCACGGATATTGAAGAAAGCATGCTTTCGCGCTTGAATCTTCCTGATTTGCGTTTGCCACGCTACAATGTGCCCAATACAACGCCAGTTTCGTCGAATGATGTTCTTGCAGCTTTTCATGCTGTTTTCCAAAATAATAAGCTGGCAGCTAATACCGGCAAAGCGCTTTCGTTAGCATACAAAGTATTTTACCCTTTACTTGCTGATGAGTTCCCATTGAATCCATTTGCTGATTTCAGTGCAAAATTCGGTACTCTCGATCATGTTCCTGCATCTACCAGCCAGGTGCGTTTTCTTCAATATTATTTCGATCTTTTTGATGACCTGCTGCAAGCGTACGAAGAATTCCGGTGGAAAGCCGCCAGTCTGATGTGTGCCTGTTGTCCGCCCGAAGGACTTTTCCCCCGTCATCTTATGCTCGGTTTGGTTAATCCTGCTTCTGTCAATAATCCGGGAGTTTACCGCCACGATTTTCTCAGTTCACCGGCAATTCAAGGTTGCGAAGCTCGTAAAGCTGAGGTACAGCAACTATTCAAAAGACTTGTCGAGATGGTGCTTCGTTTCACTTCTAATCCAACACCTCCCGATTTCTCCAATAAAGAAGTTGCACGCAAATTTATACCTGTACGCATAACGCCGACAAAACTGGCTGATGTTACGCTTTCACAAAAAGCAATACCTTATTATTATCTGCAAAACGGAACACCTCCTCTGTTTCAGTTGTGGAATGTAGAAAAAACACGTCGAAACCGGGCAAACCAAAACCTGAGTTTCCGGTCGGATGAATATGTTCCAAAACCACCGCTGTTTGTAACCCGCGCGCTGGAATACGATCTTGAACCGTATAATTTCCTGCGTATCGAAGGCCATCTGGGCAAAAATGTTAAAAGTGTAATGAGTACCTTACTGGCACTCAAAAACAGTAATCGTTTGCCGGTAGAGATTATCGCGTTACGCACCGGCGAATTTGATGCCCGTATGCCTGTTGACCTTAGCAAAGAAAAATGTCGTTTCGAAGACCTCGAAGCTTTGTTTGATGCACTCAGGGATGAGTTTATCAGTTCGCTGGGCAAAACACTGGCGTCATTTTATCGCCGGAAAGTGAGTAAAGATGTTATTCTGACCGATGGTTTTAAATCCAGCTTGTTAAGGAGGTTTAAAAATGATGCAGTGGTTGAACCTTCAACTTTCGGGGCGATGCTCGAAACTCATTTTGCCACTTTAAGTAAATCGGACTCGGAAAAGATTATGGCTTCAAAAAAAGTCAGAGGGTTCAATATAAAAGATGCATTTTTGGGCGAAAGTGCTGTTATTCTGGCTGCTGCTTCGTATGCCGAAGTTTTGCTTGATATAAGCAATTATCTTAAAAACAGGGCTTTAAGCGAATTTGACCTACGCGAATTCAGTGATTTGTTCGGGCAACTGGAGGATTTGAATAACAAGTACAAAACACAGATAAAGGAAAATTCTGACGAATGGAACCAAATCTTCGATCTGATTGAGGCTGTGCGTTATGCCAATCAAATGGAAGCCTTCCGTTCCATCGGAGAGGAATACAGAAAACGATTGATTGATGTTAAGAAAAAGCAATTTTTAAGCGATTTTCTTCAGCAGAATCCCGGCATACAGCACAAAGCAGGTGTTCCACTTGGCGGCACATTTATTATCGTATATCACGATGACCCAACTCCAATGAGGTTGCAAAATGCAACGAGAACTGCATTCAGTTCATTATCAACAAATTTCGAATTATCAGGTCTCGAAAAGGAAAGCTCCGTAAGTATAACAAAGGCATTCGAGCGGTTGCAGATAAAAGGCGAAAACGTTGAAGTAGATCCCGATATAAAACTGATTATCAACGAAATGTCGAGGAGTATTGTCCGTCCGGGCTTTGACCGGGTAAAAGGGATACGCGAAAAATCAGCTGAGAAAATCATCGCGGAAACGGTAAACGAATTTGCTGACGGAACTGTAATCGCGGACTTCTACCTGCCATACATCTGCTGTTCCGACTGCTCGCCTATACAATATATTTTTCCTAAAGATCCTGTTACATTTACAACACGTATTGAATGCACCAACCCGAATAACGAGGCTAAAATTGTGGTTTCGCCGATTGGAGGAACTGAACCTTTCAAAATAAAAATCAATAACGAAGATTTCACTGTTTTAAAACCTGATTTCCTTCTGGCCGCTGGTAAATACTCACTTACACTAATGGATTCGGAAGGCACATTAACTGATGTGCAGCAGATTGAAATTCCTGCCAACCTAAGCCTTGGAGAACCCAATTTCGATTGTGGCGACGGGAATAATTATGTAGCTGTAATCGAAATCACAGGTGGTTTTCCGCCTTATTCGGCAAACATCGGAAGTATTATAAATGAAAAAACTTTCTTTGCCAGCGGACTTCCCGGCCTTACGGATATTGAAATAGTAATTACCGACAGCCGGAAATGTTCAGCTAAAACTACCATAAACCATTCCTGCGGTTCGGATCTGGCTTTTACAGTAAATATTGGCTGTACTTCGCCTAAAAACCTGGCACGTGTTGAAATTATTCCATCCGGTGGCGTTGAGCCATTTGAAATACAGGTTGATAATGAACCATTTATCCTTCTTGAAGGGCGCATGAATTTGTCTTCGGGAAATCACGGATTAACAGTCCGCGATTCGTCAGGAACAACAGCCAGTCAGCAAATCACAATTCCTGAAACTGTTGCATTAACAATAACTGAATTTATATGTGATAACGAAAAAAACAGCTACCAGGCACGGATTCAGGTAAGTGGCGGCATTGCACCTTATATTTCAGAAACAGGCAAACAGGTGTCGGATAACGAATTTATCACCAACCCGATTCCAGGTGGCGAATCCATTAAGTTTCAGGTTTTCGACAACAGGAAATGTACTTCCAGCATAGTTGTGGAGCATACCTGCGAAGAAGAATGCAACCTGCCTTGCGAAGGTCAGTCAAGGAAATGTGCCTACCGGCTTTGGCTTCAACCTCCTGCAAAAGGCACCGCTTACAGAAATTACAATCCCCTCAAGGAGGTTCAACTGAGGTTCAACGGAATGGATTTCAACCTTCCTCAAATGTCGCAAATCCCTGCCAATGAGCTTAATAATAATTTCGAAGAAGCTATGGCTAAAACAATCGGTATTTTGAATGAAGAAATTCAGAAAGCCCTGATCCAGAAGTTGGGAAATGAAGGTAAAAACCGGCTAGTCCTCACCTATGAACCAACAATAGAAGATCCGTTTGCAGTTCTTTGGATTGAGTATTTCGTTTGCGAAACATTCAATATCGAATTTACTTTCAATCAGTCTAAACCTTCGCCCGCATTCACCTTACAATTCAATTATACGAACGAAACGGATGCAAATGGCACTTCATTTAACGGAACCATTACCACCAATTTTGAACTGGACGGTAAGAGAACTTTAGTTCCAGCTTTCGATTGCCGCGAGAGAAATCAATGTTCAGGCAGTGAATTCGTGAAACTTTGTTCTGATAATACCCTTAAACCCGATTTCATAATCGAAAGAAGCGGCAACAATTCGTTTATTTTCCAAAGTACTACAAAAAATAAAAAACTTACAGCCTGGGTTTGGGATGTTTTAAATACACCTGCCAATGAACCATTTTACCAGGGCGAACAGGTTGAAGCAATTATACCAAAACCAAACGGTATTGTTCGACTTACAGTGATAAACGAATCAGGTTGTTTTGCATTCCTTGATAAAGAATTCAAACTATGACACATTTTATCCGGCAACAATTTATTCATGTTGATCTTAAAGGTTCGGAACCTGAAGGATTTGCCCTGCAAAAGCGGTTGCCTGATCTCTATTACACAAAACTGCTGCCGGCTATCGAAAAAGCACTCGACAAATGTGATGCCCCCGACAGATTGCTGGTTATCAACAAGCTTGAACTAGACATTAGGAATGTTGACCTTTCGAAAATTGACCAGGAACTGGCTTCTGAAATTTCGGAAAAACTGATTCAACAAATTAAAAATGAGCTAATTAAAATTAAAACAGAGAATGAAGCCACCGGGAATGAATTGTATTTCGCAGATATACAGGAAAACCTGTGGACCATTTTTATTTATTTTCTGAAAAACGGTTTTCTTCCATGGAACTTCAAACTGCCCGCCAATAAAACTCTGGAGGAAATGTTGGCGGATTTCTGGATAGAAGATTCAAACCTTAAAAGCAAACCAACACCAGTTGCAAAAATTGCTGATACACTCAGTTGGGCAATTCCCGTGCAACGACTAATTATGCAGTTTTCGAAGCCTTTTGTTAAAATGCTGATGGAAGAAATAGCAACAGGTAGTTCAAAAATACCCACAAACCTGGTTGCCGAAATCAAATCAATAGCATTACCCCAGGAGGAATTTAATCTGGTCAGAAGTTTGATTTTAGAAAAATCTGTTATGCAGATTTCAATGGAAGGAAGAATTTCGAAAGAAGAAATTTCGAAACAGGTACTGGAAGAATTGCGACATAAAACAGATCTTTTCATAAAGATTTCAGACGTTTTTGAACATACTTGGCTAAAAATACCTGAAATTAAGCCCTCGACTCAGCAGCGTAAAGCTGCTAAAGAATCAGGAGTTGCTGAAACCAAAGAAGGTATTTATATTGAGAATGCAGGTCTGATTCTCCTCCACCCCTTCCTGCCTCGTTTTTTTGAAGGCTTGGGAATAGTGGAAGAATCACTGATTATGCACCCTGAAAAAGCATTGGCTTTACTCCAATATCTCACTACCGGTTCGACGAAAACACCTGAATATGAAATGGTTCTGCCAAAAATACTTTGCAACATCCCTCTTTCAACTCCAATACCTTCAGAAAATGAAATTACCGGAGATGAAATTGACGAAGCTTCTGCTTTACTTGATGCTGTAATTAAACATTGGGAAGCACTTCGAAATACATCACAGGACGGTTTAAGAGGAACTTTCCTGTTACGACCGGGAAAACTTTCGCTTAAAAATGACGGCGACTGGCTTTTGCAGGTCGAACCGCGCACTTTTGATATACTGCTGGATCAGTTACCATGGGGCATTACTATGGTAAAACTTCCGTGGATGGAAAAAATGATCTGGGTTGAATGGGGAGGATGATGTGGAATGTAGATTAATCAACTAAAAACTGAAAATGAAATCGACTGCTGAAAAATCTGTTCACACTACGCCTGCTGCTGATCATCAGAAGCCGGCTCAGCCTTTTTTTACAAGGGCTGAAGGAGAAAGATTTTTTGCACCGGTAAAGCAAACTGCATCTTCATCAATTCAGACTAAACTTAATGTAAATAAACCCGGCGATAAATATGAACAGGAAGCTGACAGCACAGCCGAAAGAGTGATGCGCATGTCAAATGCAGGTGTTAAAGAAATTACATCATCATCGCATGAAGACAAGAAAATACAGCGAAAAGAAACCGGATCAGCGGGTTATGAAGAACATTCAAACCAAGGTGACAGAGATACAGCTGTTTCAACAGCACCTGAAACAGAATCTGCAATCCGTGGCAAGACTTCCGGTGGGCAGCCATTGCCCGGCGATACCAGAAATTTTATGGAACCCCGCTTTGGAAACGATTTCAGCAATGTTCGTATTCATAACGATTCGGCATCGGCACAACTTAACAATCAATTGAATGCCAGGGCGTTCACCTATCAGAATCACATCTTTTTCGGGCAAAATCAGTTTCAGCCACATTCGGCACAAGGAAAGCAACTACTGGCACATGAGCTTACACACGTTGTTCAGCAAGGTGCTTCAAAATCTTTGAAAGCTCAGCCAACGCATCAACCGGATACTGTTACTGATACTCTTCAAGCCAAACCTTCTCAAACCGGATCGCCGGATACTCATAGAGGAATCCTGGGTGTTTTGTCAACTGGTGTTGGTGCTGTTGCCAGTGCTTTTACACGCATTATTTCGAATGTAAGCCGTGCAATTGGTGCAGGCATCAGTACCGCAGCAACCTGGATTCAAAATATTGCACGCCGTATCGGCGCTGGTATTGAGAATACATGGGCGTTTATCAGTAATATAGCCAGCCGAATAGGATCAGGGCTGCAATCCTCATGGAATTTTATTCAGAGTATAGCTTCACGTATAGGTCAAACTGCAACTACCGCCTGGGGCTGGATACAAAATATTGCCGGCAGAATCGGTATGGCTATCACTTCAGCATGGTCATGGGTTGAAGGAGTAGCGTCAAGGCTAGGCCTGACTTATACATTGGCTTGGACGTGGGTGCAGACATTGGCCTCACGCATAGGCCATACCATCACAAATGCATGGAACTGGATTAACGGTTTGGCTGCACGAATCGGCATATCATTTACAACTGCATGGGGCTGGATTCAGAATGTTGCCGGAATTCTGCGAACAGCGATAGTATCGGCTTGGGGTTGGGTGCAAAATATGGCTACCCGTGTAGGAATGATGGTTTCCCGGGCCTGGATCTGGATTCAGATTATGGCAGCAAGGGTAACGATGGCTATTACAGTCGCCTGGAACTGGGCTGTTGCAATGGCTGCGAGGATAGGTATGGTAATAACATCTGCCTGGAATTTTTTAGTAAATATAGCTACCAGGATATCGAACACGGTTCTCAGGGCATGGGAACTTGTAAAACATATGGCATCTCAACTCCTTATGCCAATAACAAGTGCGTGGAACTGGGCAGTTGCTATGGCAACCAACATCAGATTAGTGATTGTTTCGGCATGGAATCGCATAGTTTCCATTGCAAGGCAAATGGCATTAGCAATTATAGTGGCATGGAGCTGGTTAATTTCTATTGCAGCCCACATCGGAAGAACACTGCTTGTAGCATGGAATTGGGTTAAAAATCTTGCTGTCAGACTGAGAAGAGCAATTATTACCGCCTGGAACTGGATTGTGCAAATTGCAGTTTACATCGGAAAAGAAATAAAAAAGGCACTCAACTGGTTGATAAATCTCGCTAAGCGACTGATGAGGAGTATAGCAGAAGCTTGGGACTGGTACCTTCATGCTCCGGATATTGATATCAAAACTGCAATAGGGGCACCGGATGGTTCAGGAAAATCGCGGAAAAAAATTGGTGTTGGCGAGAGAGTAACTTTTACCGGCAGCAAAACCGGCGAATGGAAAGCCACAGGAGGTGCTCCGTTAACACAAGCAACAGGGCTGAGTTTCATTTGGATCGCTCCGGGTCGAAGCGAGTCAGTTACAATAAGTCTGACTTCCGGAAAATATACCCGTTCTATCTTGATAAATGTACTGGAACCAAATGCTATAAAAGCAAAGAAGAAAAATGAAATCGGATTTCCCCGCAGACGTATGGGAGCCGGTATGAAACTTAAATTTCATTATTATCCCCGAACTGTTTCGTTTGGCAATATAGATGCCAAAGAAGTTTCCGGTCCTGATTCGAACCGGAGAGGTTATTTTAAAGATCATCCCGACGATTACAACCACGATTCAGGTGATACCTTTTTCCCGGTTAACGACAACAATGAAGATTCAGCTACCGATACTGCCTCCATTCAGGGTTATCCTTCCCCATGGAAAGCAGGTGGATTTGACTGGATTATTCCCAATCATTTTAAATTGAGGACCGAAGCCGGTGATGGAAAGAAATTTACAGATGTAACTCAGTCGTTTGTACTTAAAGGTGTTGATGGTACCACCCAGGTTCTTAAAGCCGGTGAATCAGTTGAACGCAGCCCGTAAAAAGAAATCTGTGTTCTTTCATCAAAACATACAACATAGCACTATAAAAAGGTCGGTAAAACTATGAATTACAATTTGTTATCTTCAGCATTGCTCTATCTTCAAACTGTTATAAACGGAAGATTTGAGAATCTTTCCGATGAAAGTTATACTAATACCAATTCAAATATAAATTTTGGGAAAGATGACACTTCGTCTTTTACACGATTCATCAATCTGCACAAACCCGATTCCAGAGAATATATATTGCTTCTGCTCGCTTTAGCCCCTCACGTGCAGCCCAATTTTTATAACCAGATCATTGCGAGGCATCTTCCCGAAGGAGGTGATTTTCCAGAATTTGGTGGAGTAAGAGGAAACAACCACCGCGGGATTCTGCCAACAGGCGAAACAGCTCAATTTGTGCTTGCCGGCGACGATCTGAAGCAGAGACTTGAAGTACAACTATTATTAAGTAGCGAACATTGGTTTGCGCAAAAACATATCCTCTGGCTCGAACAGGTAATGCAAGGAGAACCATTGATGAGCGGCAAACTGGTTCTGGATACTGAAGTTATTGAACTGCTTACCGCAGGCGTAATAAGTAAACCACGGTTCAGTATTGATTTTCCGGCGGAACATATTGAAACTGAAATGGATTGGGACGACCTGGTTCTGCATCCGAAAACATTAACCCAGATTAAAGAGATTGAACATTGGATAACGCACAGCCAAACTCTTTTGCACAATTGGGGAATGAAAAAACGCATCAAACCTGGCTTTCGCGCCTTGTTTTACGGCCCACCAGGTACAGGAAAAACTCTCACAGCCAGCTTATTAGGGAAATATACCGGTAAAGATGTTTTCAGGATTGATCTTTCGCGGGTAGTATCTAAATATATTGGAGAAACGGAGAAAAACCTATCGAGCCTTTTTGATAAAGCTGAAGATAAAAACTGGATTCTATTTTTTGATGAGGCGGATGCCCTTTTCGGGAAACGGACTGATATCCGCGATGCTCATGATAAGTATGCCAACCAGGAAGTAGCATATCTTTTGCAAAAAATCGAAAATTACAATGGGCTTGTAATACTGGCCACCAATCAGCGAGGTAATATTGATGAGGCATTTGTGAGGCGTTTCCAGACCATAATCCATTTTCCGATGCCGGGAGCCACTGAGCGTGAAGGGATTTGGAACAAAACTTTCCCAAAGCAGATTGATATTGATCCGGATATTAACTGGCAACACATCGCTTCCCGTTACGAACTTACCGGGGCCGGAATTATTAATGTTGCTCATTATTGTGCCATCGAAGTGCTTGCAAGCAAAAAGCACCATCTTAGCCTGAAACAATTGGAAGCTGCTATTATGCGTGAATATATTAAGGAAGGGAAAGTTATCTGAAGAAACCCTTTGTGTATCAAATTCAGCATAAAAAACCAGGATATCTCCTTAAAGGCACAGTTATCAAATCCATCCTGACTGATCATAAAAAGTTGTTCGAAAATGCTGAAGCATCTAAACAAAAATAGTATTACCTTTGCCAAAGTTTTAACAAGATTCTCTCCGGATTTTTTTATACATAAAATAGATTTTCTGCGAGCCGGTTATAAAACCAGCCAACAATAACATCAATCTCAGCAAATTACTTCTTTACTTTTATTTCCAAAAGGCCATCAGGCAATATATGCAAAACACATACAGTATGGAATACAACACCACCCGCGACTCATTAAAGATTTCTGAGTATGGACGGAATATTCAGAATATGATCATGCATATTACCACGCTCACCGACCGCGAGCAGCGTAACCGCATGACAGCCACACTTGTTAATATCCTTGCTATCATGAATCCTGATATGCGCGACCAGGTTGATATCAAACATAAATTATACGATCACGTTCACCTGATGTCGGATTTTACACTCGATATTGATTCTCCTTATCCCGTTCCTCCACGCCCCGAAGAAGCACCCAAACCAGCACGTGTTCCCTATACTCAGGAAGCTATAAAACTAAGACCATACGGCAAATATATGCAGCGCATGATCGAAAAAGCCGTTGAATACGAAGAAGGTGAAGAAAAAGACGAACTGGTAAAAACCATCGCCAACAACCTCAAAAAAATGTATCTCAACTGGAATCGCGATTCAGTTAACGATGAGTTGATACACGAACATTTAAGCCTTCTTTCGGGTAAAAAATTAAAACTCCGCGACGACGACCGCCTGCATTCAACCACCGATATACTGAAAGCAAACAAGCAGGTACTAGATAAACCTAAAGCAACCCCGTTCAAACGCCGCAAATTCACCGGCAAAAATAACGAAAGCAACAATAACGGGCGGAAGAAGAAATTCGGGAAATCCTGAGGATCAAAGGACTATAGACCAAAATTCAAATTCAAATTCCAAATACCAAAAGCCAAATTCCAAGTTTCAAATCCAAAAAAGCAATTCTGTGTCCTTTAGTGTAAAGGACATTATCTGCTCTAAAATGTATTTTTTGAATCAGAGATTTTCTTTTTAATTAGTATTGCATACCTGCTTACTTCTTCACAAGTTCAAACAATTCTTTTCTTAAACTTAAGCACCGCACGGCCAAATTTTATAATTTCGGCGAACTTATCAATTCCTGTCTTATGAGTTCGTTCGAAATACACGGTGGCCTTCAGCTAAAAGGCAATATAATTCCTCAAGGTGCTAAAAATGAAGCATTGCAGATTCTTTGTGCTGTTTTGCTTACGCCCGAAGAAGTTACCATCAATAATATTCCCGATATCCTTGATGTTAATAAGTTGATTGACCTTCTGGCTGCAATGGGCGTAACCGTTACAAAAAAAGGCACTGGCATATATACTTTCAAGGCCGAAACCGTAAATCTCGATTACCTCGAAACGGATGAGTTCCGTCATCTTGCATCCAGTCTGCGTGGTTCGGTTATGATACTCGGACCGCTTTTGGCCCGCTACGGAAAAGGAAGCATTCCAAAACCCGGTGGCGATAAAATTGGTCGCCGGAGGCTCGATACCCACTTTATTGGTTTACAGAAACTTGGAGCTGATTTCGATTTTGATTCGTCGAAAGGATTTACCCGCGTTAAAGCTGATAAACTTACTGGCGCATACATGTTGCTCGACGAAGCATCAGTTACTGGAACAGCCAATATCCTGATGGCGGCGGTAATGGCCAAAGGCAGGACCACTATTTTTAATGCTGCATGTGAACCGTATTTAGTTCAACTGAGCGAAATGCTGGTCCGCATGGGGGCAAAAATTGAAGGCATAGGATCCAACCTTCTTAAAATTGAAGGTGTTGAGTATTTGTCAGGTACTATTCACACTCTTTTACCTGACATGATTGAAGTGGGCAGTTTTATCGGTCTGGCTGCAATGACACAGAGTGATATCACCATTTGCAATGTGAATTATCCTGCTTTGGGAATTATCCCCGAAGTATTCCGCAAATTAGGTATCATCATCGAACATCAGGGCGACAACATTCATATTCCCGCACAGGAGCATTATGAGGTTGAATCGTTTATGGATGGCGGTATTATGACTATTGCGGATGCTCCATGGCCCGGATTTACGCCCGACCTTATAAGTGTTGTTCTGGTAACAGCCATTCAGGCAAGAGGAAGTGTGCTTATTCATCAGAAAATGTTCGAGAGTCGATTGTTCTTTGTTGATAAACTTATTGATATGGGTGCTCAGATCATTCTGTGCGATCCTCACCGGGCAACAGTAATCGGTCTCGACCGGCAAAACAAACTCCGGGGCATACGCATGTCGTCACCCGATATCAGGGCTGGGGTTTCGCTGCTTATTGCAGCACTTTCTGCAAAAGGCACCAGTATTATTGATAATATCGACCAGATTGACCGCGGCTACCAGAATATCGACGGAAGGCTGAACGCACTGGGAGCAAGGATTACGAGGGTTTAGGGAGGAGTGGGGCGACAGGGCATTGGAGCTTTATTGTATGTCTTGTCCTGAAATAGGTGTACACAAATTATAATGCTAAGAAATGATTCGCACTTAGCCTGTTTTATATTCGGTGCTTCACACTGCCAAAATGGCTATTAAAATTGATTGGCAGATTTTTTGTTATCACATACCTGTTTACATTAAACTACACATCACTAACCGTGTTAGAGATGCATTACTCTTTTATAAATACTGACAATCAGATAATTGCAAAATGTTTAATCGCATGAAACAGAAAAAGCATAACGAAAACACAAACGACAAAAAAGTCGAAGAAACTATAACTGACAATATTGCAGAACCAGAAGCACAGCCAGCAACAGATCAGGAACCGGTTTCGGAAGTTCCAAAAAATTACACTGAAGAAGAGTATCAACTCAAAGTTAACGAGCTGAACGATAAATACCTACGCCTGTATTCGGAGTTTGATAATTTTCGCAAACGGACGTTGAAAGAAAAGATTGATCTGAGTCGTACGGCTTCCGAGGAGGTTATTAAGGATTTACTGCCTGTTCTCGACGATTTCGACCGGGCCACCTCAGCCATGCAAGGCACTGATCAGTTGGAAGCCGTAAAAGAAGGTATTCAACTGATACATACCAAAATGAAAGCTGTATTTGCAGCCAAAGGACTTCTGGAAATTAAAAGCTTAGGTGAAGAGTTCAATACCGACTTTCACGAAGCTGTCACCAGCATTCCTGCTCCTTCAGAAGACCTGAAGAACAAAGTAGTTGACGAAATTCAGAAAGGATATTTGCTTCACGATAAAGTAATTCGGTTTTCGAAAGTAGTAACAGGCAGCTAAGCTAATCCCTATACTACAGAAAACACTACTACACCCGATTTTCACATCAAAAGAGAAACAGTGACTAAACGAGACTATTACGAAATACTTGGCGTTACGCGTAATGCCGGCGAGGCCGAAATAAAAAAGGCTTATCGCCAGATGGCATTAAAATTCCATCCCGATAAGAACCCGAATAACAAAGAAGCGGAAGATAAATTTAAGGAAGCAGCTGAAGCATACGAAGTTCTGAGTGATCCTGAAAAACGCAAACGCTACGATCAGTTTGGTCACGATGGCCTTCGCAACGGTGGTGGCGGTTTTAGCGGTGGCGGGATGAATATGGAGGATATCTTCAGTCATTTCGGCGATATTTTCGGTGGTGCTTTCGGTGGAAGCTTCGGCGGTTTCAGCGGGCAACAGCAGCGCGGAGGAAGGCGGGTTAACCGCGGCACCAACCTGAGGGTGAAAGTGAGGCTTACGCTGGAAGAAATTAATACCGGCGTTGAAAAGAAAATAAAAGTCAATAAATATATTTCCTGTACGCATTGCAAAGGTTCAGGAGCTGAAGGTGGATCAGCCTATTCAACTTGTTCAACCTGCCGCGGCACAGGCCAGGTAACGCGTGTTACCAACACCTTCCTCGGGCAAATGCAAACTGCATCAACCTGTCCGACCTGTAGCGGCGAAGGGCAAATCATTCAGCACAAATGCGTTCATTGTGCCGGAAATGGTGTTGTGAAAGGCGAAGATGTAATCACAATTGATATTCCTGCTGGTGTTTCGGATGGCATTCAACTTTCGGTTAACGGAAAAGGAAATGCGGCTGCACGCGGCGGTGTTCCAGGCGATTTAATTATTCAAATAGAAGAAGCACCGCACGAAAGCCTTCACCGCGAAGGCAACAACCTGCTTTACGATCTTTATATCAGTTTTCCGGATGCAACACTGGGATGCTCTGTCGAAATTCCTACTCTTGAAGGGAAAGCGCGGATAAAAATTGAGCCCGGAACTCAAGGCGGGCGAATGCTACGACTTAAAGGAAAAGGCTTACCATCAATCAATTCCTATGGCAAAGGCGATCTGCTGGTCACCATTAATGTATGGACACCACGAAACCTTAACCGGCAGGAAAAAGAAATTCTGGAAAAATTACAGGTTGCCGAAAATTTCAAACCTCAGCCAAGTGCCCGCGACAAGGGCTTTTTCGATAGAATGAAAGAGTATTTTCAATAAAAGAAAACATGGATTTCCGGCAATCAGCTTACTGATTTCCATAGTTAAATTCCACTACCAAAAGGCAACCTTAACACTTGAAAAGGTTGCTTTTTTTTGTTAAAAACATTAAAACAAGGAGTGCGAATAACATAATTCGTAATTTTACCCGGAGTTACTACAAAAATCAGTTGTTTTACCATTTACAAACCAACCAATGATTCTTCAAGCCAATTCAGTTACAAAAAAATTTGGCGAGTTTACCGCTCTTAATCAAGTAAGCATACAGGTTCCCGAGAACAGTATTTTCGGGTTGCTTGGCCCAAATGGTGCAGGAAAAACTACGCTTATACGTATCATAAATCAAATTACAGGTCCTGATGAAGGCGAAGTAATTTTTAACGGAAGACGCTTGCATCCCGATCATATTTCAATGATTGGCTATCTGCCCGAAGAACGCGGACTGTATAAAAAAATGAAAGTTGGCGAGCAGGCGCTGTATCTTGCCCAGCTTAAAGGACTTAGTCATCATGAAGCAAAAATCAGGTTAAAAAAATGGTTCGAGAAATTCGAAATACAGGCATGGTGGGATAAAAAAGTTGAAGAGCTATCGAAAGGGATGCAGCAAAAAATACAGTTTGTTGTTACCGTGGTGCACGAACCCAAATTGCTGATATTCGATGAGCCTTTCAGCGGTTTTGATCCTATAAATGTGAACCTCCTGAGAGATGAAATTCTCGAACTTCGGAAAAACGGTGCAACGATCATTTTCTCCACGCATAATATGGCATCAGTCGAAGAACTTTGCGATAACATTGCTTTGATCAACAAATCAGTAAAAATACTCGACGGACCGGTTAAAGAAATCAAACGCCAGTATTTTACCAACAGCTACCAGGTTCAGTACCGCAATTTCAACGGAACACCTTATGAGTTACACAAAACGGGAATTGATGTATTAAGTTCAACCTTCGAAGATGGCGTTTGCACGGCAACTTTCAGATTATCGACTGACTATGGGCCTAATGATCTGCTTGCCAGCTTGTTGCCACATGTTAGTATAATCACTTTCAATGAGTTGATCCCCTCTATGAATGATATTTTCATCTCCACCGTAAATTCAGTTAACGCAAATCATATCCTGTAATCCTGAAATATAAAGCTATGAATAAGATATTTCTCATTATACAACGTGAATACCTGACCAAGGTTAAGAAAAAATCATTTATTGTAATGACCATTCTGGGACCGATTCTGATGGCTTCACTTTTTGTGTTGCCGGTATACCTGGCAAGCCGACAGGACGATAACCAACTGATCAGTGTATTGGATGAAACAGGATTGTTTTTCAGCAAATTCGAAAACAACGAAAATTACACATTCATACCTGTAATCACTGATTTGCAGGAAGCAAAAGAAACTCTCACAAAACAGGGCAATTTCCTTTTATTGCATATACCTGCAACTCAACTTAATATTCCTGATAATGCGATAATATATTCGGACAAGCAGCCTACGCTCAACCTAAAAGGATATATTTCAGGCGTGATGAGCCGCGAACTCGAAAAGCATAAACTCGCTGCCGAAATAAGGAAAGAAATTTTGCGTAACACCCCCGGATATCAGGTTGGAAGCGATACCACCGCTGAAGATCTGATGAGTGAAACAATTTTGAAAAATATTCGTACCGATGTAAAAATAACCACCTACAAAACTGATGAAACCGGCAATGAACAGAAAAGTTATACTGAACTTACCATGGTAGTTGGTTATGTTGGCAGCATCATGATTTATATGTTTATTTTTCTTTTTGGGGCACAGGTAATGCGAGGTGTGATTGAAGAAAAAACAAGCAGGATTGTAGAAGTTATTGTTTCGTCGGTTAAACCATTCCAGTTGATGATGGGCAAAGTTTTAGGCGTTGCGCTGGTAGGACTTACACAATTTTTGCTTTGGATTGCATTTACTTTTATTATTATCACGGCAATCCAGGCTGCCTTTCCCGATCAGTTTAAGAAAACCCCGATAGAGCAAACGAAAATAGCCGGTCAAAATATTGCACTTCCTAACGAAGCCGTCCCCACAGCACCAAACGCAATTACTGCCGATACGGGGAATGATAAGTTAAACGAAGTTTTTGAAGCATTTTCGTCTATCAATCTACCGGTTATGATCATGGCATTCCTGTTTTATTTCCTTTTCGGATACCTTTTATATGCAGCTCTTTTTGCAGCTATAGGTTCAGCGGTGGATAACGAAACGGACACACAGCAATTTATGGTTCCTATTACCGTTCCGCTAATTCTTTCGCTGATAGTGGCTCAAACCGTAATTCAAAATCCGGAAAGTCCGCTGGCATTCTGGCTTTCGATGATACCTTTAACATCGCCTGTAATTATGATGGTGCGCATACCTTTCGGAGTACCAACATGGGAAATAATACTTTCAGGTACATTATTAATACTTGGTTTCTTTTTCACAACCTGGCTTGCAGCTAAAATATACCGCACAGGTATCCTTATGTATGGTAAAAAATCGAATTACCGTGAACTTTGGAAATGGATTCGCTATAAAGGGTAAATAGTGAATAATGAATAGTGAATAGTGAATAGTGAATAGTGAATAGTGAATAATGAATAGTGAATAGTGAATAGTGAATAGTGAATAGTGAATAGTGAATAGTGAATA
>Ga0105047_10008047_pt1 | contig 17661 bp, 14 predicted proteins | sample MAT04_FD_78384 | JGI IMG/M metagenome (GOLD analysis project Ga0105047, IMG submission 78384) | Freshwater microbial communities from Lake Fryxell liftoff mats and glacier meltwater in Antarctica - MAT-04 (megahit assembly) | ecosystem: Environmental > Aquatic > Freshwater > Ice > Liftoff...
CGCGAGCAAACACCCCCCCGCGTCGGTGACCAGGGTGTCCAACTCGCCAGCGCGGATGCGCAACCCGAGATCGGCGGCGTGGCCGAATAGCTCGTGCATAGATGGAGATCACGGCGAACCGTAGTTCGGGCCGATTCCGCGAGGCGTCGCGCGGACTCGGCCCGAACTAAAGTGTCACTACCCAATAGAAGCTTGACTGATACGTGAAGCTACGATTTTTTGATTCCTGACTTCGTGGGCGGGTGTGCGGCGAGCAATTCGGAGAAACTGGGGTAGTTCCTTGCGTCCGCCAAGATCTTGGCCAAATCGGGGTGCATTGCTTGAAGGTTTGAACTTTGCGCCAAGCTGAAGAGATTGCATGCCTCCCACCATGCTTTTCGAGGTACACCGGCAACACGCAACAGCTCTGATTCAGTGAATTTCGTTTTGCCGGTTGCACGGCATTTACAAAATCGTTCGCGGGCGTGTCATCGAGCTTCTCCCGCTTCTCAAGTTCACGCGCATGCGAAAGACGCACCAATTGCTCAACTTTGATGTCGTCTGGGAGCCGATCAAGAAAAAGCTTTCCACAAACCCTACGCACCTTCAGGTGGCGTGAAACGTCTTTTTGGTTTGTTTTGAGCTCCGTCGCAATCTCACGTTGCGACTTCCCGAGCGAATGCAAATCCCACATGAGGGCAATTCGATCTTTAATCGACCCCTCAAGCGCATTCTTTGCCATCAAAGTCTCCTATTTGAAGGATGGTGAAAGGCCTTTACTCGCAGACTCGGCCCGACCTACAAGAATCCTCAGCTATCGTAATACAGCGCGAACTCATACGGGTGCGGGCGCATCCGCACGGCGGTGACTTCCTCCGTGCGTTTGTATTGCACCCAGGTTTCGATCACGTCCTCGGTGAAGACGCCGCCGTGCAGGAGGAACTCGTGATCTTTCTCCAGCGCGTTGAGCGCGTCGTCCAAGGTCGCGGGGGTGCTGGGCACGTCCTTCAATTCCTCCGGTTGCAGGTCGTAGATGTCTTTGTCGAGCGGTTCGCCGGGGTCGATCTTGTTGCGCATGCCGTCGAGCATGGCCATGAGCATCGCGGCGAAAGCCAAGTACGGGTTCGCCGCGCCGTCGGGCAGGCGGTACTCAATGCGCTTCGACTTCGGTCGACTGGAATAGACCGGGATGCGGATCGCCGCGGAGCGGTTGCGCTGGCTGTAAGCGAGGCTCGTGGGCGCTTCGAAACCGGGCACGAGGCGCTTGTAGCTGTTCGTGGTCGGGTTCGTAATGGCGCAGAGCGCCCGAGCGTGTTTCAAAATCCCGCCGATGGCGTAGCGGGCCGCATCGGACAATCCCGAGTAGCCCGAACCGGCGAAGAGGTTGGTACCGTTTTTCCACAGCGACGAGTGAATGTGCATGCCGCTGCCGAACTCGTCGAAGAGCGGCTTAGGCATGAACGTGGCGGTCTTGCCGTGCCGGCGGGCGACGTTTTTTACTACGTACTTATATTTCAGCACGTTGTCGGCCATCGCTACGAGGTCGTTGTAGCGGATGTCGATGGCGCACTGCCCCCCGCTGGCTTTCTCGTGGTGGTGGCTTTCGACGGTCATGCCGATGCCCCCCATCGCGAGCATCATCTCCGTGCGCAGGTCGTTCATCGAATCGGCCGGCGTGCAGGGGAAGTAGCCCTGTCCTTTCGGGATTTTGTACCCGAGGTTCGGCTTCTCGTCGCGACCGGTGTTCCAAACGGCTTCGTTGCTGTCGACGTAATAGAACGCGCTGTGGCTGGTTTGGTCATACTTCACGTCGTCGAAGACGAAGAATTCGAGCGACGGGCCGAACTGCGCCGTGTCGGCTAGCCCCGTCGACTTCATGTAGTTGACCGACTTGCGGGCGACGTTGCGCGGGTCTTTCGAGTAATCCTCGCGGGTGCTCGGGTCTTGAATGTTGCACAAGATGCCGAGTGTGATTTCGCGCGCGAAAGGGTCGAAAAAGAGCGTCTCGGGTTGCGGCACCACGAGCATGTCCGACTCGTTGATCTTCTGCCAACCGCGCAGTCCGGAGCCGTCGAAACCGATCCCTTCTTCGAAAGTCTCTTCCGTCACCATCTCGGCGGGCACGGTGAAGTGTTTCCAGAGACCGGGGAAGTCCATGAATCGCAGATCGACGGCACGCACTTCTTTTTCGCGCAGGAGCGCCAGCACTTCACGCGGGGTCACGGGCATCCCTCTCGGATGATTCGTTCGATTTGAATTGGGCGGGAGGGAAGAGGCAAACCCCGCGACAATTCTAGTATAGCAATCCGGGGGAAACTGTCGGAATTGTGCACCCGGAGACACCGCCATGTCCGTGACACTCCCGATTCGCCGCGTCATTCTGTATAAGCACGGCGTCGGTTACTTCGAGCGCGAGGGGCCGGTCTCCGGTTCCGCGCCGGTGCAGTTGAACTTCAAGCAGCGCGAAGTGTCGGACGTGCTCAAATCGCTGACGGTGCTCGACCTCAACGGTGGCCTCGTCTCGGCGGTCAGCTACGATTCGACGACACCGATCGAGCAACTGCTCGCCGAGATTGCGCTGAGCATTCCGGATGCCGGGAGTTTGGTCGGGCTGTTGCCTCAGTTGAAAGGGGCCCGAATCCAAGTCCGACCCGTCGCCGCGGCGGCCCCGACCGTCGGCGCGCTGCTCGGAATCGATACCGTCGATGCCGTTGCCGAACAGGGGCTGGCACAGCAGGTGCGCGTCTCGATCCTCACCGATGCCGGGGATGTACTGTCCTTCGACCTGTTCGATCTCGAATTGCGACTGCTCGACGAGGGCATCCGCCGCGATCTCGACTTCTACCTCAAGACGCAACTCGCCTCGAAGAAGAAGGACGCTCGGACCTTCACGCTGTTCACCCAAGGCGAAGGGGAGCGCACGTTGCGGGCGAGTTACGTCCTCGAATCGCCCGTGTGGAAGGCGACCTACCGCATCCTGCTGAACGAGGGCGAACCGCCACGGATTCAAGGCTGGGCGGTGGTGGACAACACCTCCGATGAAGATTGGGAGGAAGTCGATCTGACGCTGGTGGCCGGGCTGCCGGTGTCGTTCCGGCACGATCTGTACACGCCGAGGTATATCCGCCGTCCTGTGGTGGAGGTCAGCGAAACGACGGGCGTGCTGCCGCCGATAGCGGAAGCAGCGATGGAAACGATGGATTCGATGTTGATGTCAACGGAAGCGAATGAATCGCCTCAAGCAGCTCGCGGTGGGCGGATGATTAGGAAAATGTCCGCGCCGGGACAATCTGGGATGTTTCGAGATGTTTCTGGCGCATCGTCGATGCCGGCGCAAACGCGAGAGCGGCAGGTCGGCGATCTCTTCGAGTACACCATCGAAAAACCAGTGTCCGTCGGGCGGAACCAATCCGCGCTCGTGCCGATTCTGCTGAAGCCGTTCGCGGGGAAGTCGGTGCTGCTCTACCAAAAGCAGGCCCGCGCCGCGAACCCGATGCGCTGCGTCGAGTTCGAGAACACCACCGGCCTGACGCTCGAAGGTGGGCCGATCACGGTGCTCGACTCCGGCAGCTACGTCGGCGAGGCGATGCTCGACACGATGGTACCGAAGGAAACTCGACTCATCGGCTACTGCGTCGAACTCGCCGTGCGCGCGCTCGACAACGTCGAATCGGACAACCAATCCGCATCGCGCGTCCGCATCAACCAGGGGATAATGACCGCCTATTACGGGCAGGTGCAGAAGACCGTCTACGCCTTCGCCAGCAAGTCCGCGAAGGAGCAGGTGCTCTACCTCGACCACCCGCGGCCGGCCGATTGGAAGCTCGTCGATTCCCCGACTCCGCACGAAATCACCGAGAATTTCTGGCGATTCCGCTTCGCGCTGCCCCCGAACGCCCCGACAAAATTCACCGTCACCATCGAGAGGCCACTGTCGCAAACATACCGGCTCATCGATTCTTCGGAATCGCAGTTCGCGTCGTGGGTGCAACTCGGCTTCCTCGATGCCAAGACGGAAAAGGTGGTCCGCGCCTCGTTCGCGATTCGCGCGACGATGGCCGGCTTCGAACAACAGATCCGCGACCTCGACGCCGAGCGGGTGCGGATCGGTGCGGAGCAAGAACGCATCCGCGCCAACCTCGTTCCCCTCGGCGACCGCGCGTCCGAGAAAGAACTGCGCGAGCGCTACATCCGCACTCTGAACCAACAGGAAGACCGAATCGTCGCCATCGCCAGCGAACGCACCGAGGCGAGCGAATCGCTGATGTCCGCCCGCAAGGAATTGGAGGATTCTCTGAACGGATTGACGTTCGATGGGGACGTAAAAGCCTGAGCCGCGTGTCCTGCCCGGCCGAACACCAACCGACCCGCAAGAGCGTCGAACGCACATAGATCGTCGTAACGAAATCGACCGTCGGCACGCGGACGGTGTCGTTCGTCGGCATCGTCCAATAGCCGAAATTCTCACGGCGGAAATGACCGCCAACATTCACATCAAATTGCGCGACCTCCTCGGCAACGCCGGACTACTGCGGGAACTCGTCCGGGTCGCCGGAGTGGACATCGTCGTGCATGCCGACCGGACCCTGCGCAAACTCAGCGAGGGCGAACTGTTTTTGGAACTCAGCCGCGAGCCCAAAAAAGACGGCGAAGCGCTCATTCTGATGGTGCGGTCCGCCGAGTCCCCCGGCCGATCCCGGTCGGCTTCCTCTCGGGGAGTGAGAAGTTCCGCGTGGCCCTCGCCATTGCGCTGGGCATCGGCCAATTCGCTTCGGGCCAAACGCGACCGCTGGAATGCGTCATCATCGACGAGGGCTTCGGGTCGCTCGACAAGGAAGGCTTGCACGCCGTCGCCGAAGAACTCAACCGCCTCAAAAAGCACCGCAAACGCATCATCTTGGTCAGTCATCAAGAAGAATTCACCGACCACTTCCCGGTCGTGATCCAACTGCATAATGCCGATGCCGGAGTCACTGCACCCACCGAGCGGCATTGCAGACCGTCCGTGCGGCCCGATTTTCCGATAGCAACGTACAACGCGCAACGTGCAACGTGCTAAGCAAGTTCAATCATAGCATTAGGTTGCGGCGAATCGTGGCGTTGATTTCACACGATGCCGCCCCGATAGATTCATTTGAAGGGAATAAAACGACCCGCTCCGGGTTCCCATTACTAAGGAGTTCCGCGGCATGACTGCGCCCCAACTCGGCGTGCGCGATCTGATCGATGCTCATTACGAGTCGCTGTATCGCTACGCCTATCGGTTGGCGGGTAATTCCTCGGATGCTGAGGATTTGACGCAGGACGCGTTCGGCAAGGCCATTGCCCGGCTCGGCCAATTGCGGAATCCGGAGCGAGCCAAGCCTTGGCTATTCCAGATTCTTCGGAATGGGTATCTACACCGCATTCGGGATGAGCGGCGGAAAAAGCTGGTGCCGCTCGAATCGATTGGTGATTTGGCTTCGGCCGCCCCCGAGGCACTGCCGGAGATCGACGCGGCGGCTTTGCAGACGGCGCTCGATGAATTGGATGAAGCGTTCCGGACGCCCTTGATCCTGTTCTATTTTGAAGATTTCAGTTACCGCGACATCGCCGAACAGATGGATTTGCCGATCGGTACGGTGATGTCGCGGTTGGCGCGGGCCAAAGGTTATTTGAAGGTCCGACTCTCCTCCGGAATTGATCCGGAAACGGCCCCGAAAGTCGCCTCACCCGGTTAGTCGGAGGGGGTATCATGAATTGCAATCTCGCCCGCATGCTCTTGGAATTCCCGCGCGCCGACCTAGCCTCCGACGACCGCGCCTCCTTGGCCGCCCACGTCGCCTCTTGCCCGCAGTGCGCCGCGATCTCTGCGAGCGAAGCCGCGTTCTACGGAACTCTCGCCAAAGCGATGCAATCAGTGCCGATTCCGGCCGATTTGCATTCCAAGTTGCTCCGAGAAGGCTTCGCTCTCCGCGGGGCCCGCCACCGCCGGCAGCTTTATCAATGGTCGGCGCTCGCGGCCGGTGTTTTTTTGGCCATCGGCGTCGGCTTCAGCGGCTATTTGCGGAATCGCCCAACAATCGACACGGACGCCGTCGCTTTCGCCGCCGAGCGCGATTGGGAAATCCGGGAGGCGCCCGTCCGCGAATGGTTGGTGCAGCAGGATCTCCCCGGGGAATTGCCCTACGACTTCGACTATCGCCATTACGCCTTTCACGGCAAAGGCGAGCTGGCCGGCCGCGACGCGCCGGTGATCGTGTTCCACGGCCAATTCACGAACGAGTTCGGAAAAGTCGAAATCCATACTGCTCGGGTGTACGTTGTGGAGGCGTCGAGGTTCAAACTCCACGAATTGAAGGAGGCTCAAGCGAGTCTCGTCCGCGTGACCGTGAAATCCCACCCGACCCGGCCCGACATCGCGTACGTCATCGTCTGCACGAGTGACACGCTCGACCCGTTTTTAAAGCGATCCATCGATCCGAAAGTGTGACGTCGGTATCGACCGCCGCCTAAAATCATACAGTGCCCCGGGATTACCGGGGTTCGTTCCTTTTCCATGCGGAGGTTTGGCGATGAAGATCGAGCTGATGTACTGCACGGCCTGAGGCTACTACAACAAAGCCCTCGGTCTGAGGGACACGTTGATGGACGCGCTCGGCAAAAGAGTGACTGATTTCCAATTGGTACCATCGCGCGGCGGCTGCTTTGAACTGTCCGTGGACGGCGAACTGATCCACTCGAAGCTGAAGTCGGGGGCGTTCCCCGACGACGAGGTCTTGACCGCGAAGTTGGCGGCGATGCCGGTGACCTGAAGTAAGCGGGCGGATATACTGACGCGGAGTGGGTTTCCCCTCCGCGTTGTTCGTTGCATCGTATTCGCCCCGGCACCCATGAATTACGACCCCCTACCCGAGTTTCGCCGCTGCCCGGCGACCGGGCGTTGGGTGATCTTCGCCCCGGAACGGGCCCGCCGGCCGATCACGCTGGCCCACACCGAGCCTCACCATCGCGACCGAGTCAACCCCGGCACGGTTTGCCCTTTCTGCGAGGGGAATGAAAAGCTCGCCGCGGACGAAGTCTACTCCGTGCGGCCCGACGGTTCGGCAAAGGATTCTCCCGGTTGGGAACTCCGCGTCGTCCCGAACAAGTTCCCCGCGTTGCGGTCGAATATGGCCTCCACCCTGCCGGCGCTCGATCCGTTCTTCGAAATCCGCCCGGGGATCGGCAACCACGAAGTGGTCATTCCCTGCCGGCACCACGAACCGAACCCGGCGAAGTTGACCCTCGACCAATACGCGGCGTTGCTGGTCGCTTACCGCGAACGGATGTTAGCACTCGCCTCCGGCAGGCTCTGGAAATACGCCCAAGTCTTCCAGAACGTGGGCGCGGAAGCCGGGGCGTCGCTGGCCCACCTGCACGCGCAGATCATCGCCCTGCCTATGGTGCCCGACGCGATCCAATCGGAGATGGCCTTCGCGGAACACGTCCATGACCAGCGGGGAAATTGCGTCTACTGCGAGATGGTGGCGAAAGAGTTGGCCGGGGGTTCCCGGATCGTGCGCGAAACGGAGCGGTTCGTGGCGTTCTGCCCGTTCGCCCCGAGGTTCTCCTACGAATTCTGGGTGATGCCGAAGTCCCACTCCGCCCACTACGAATTCACGGGCGCCGCGGCGCTGCGCGAACTCGCGGGACTATTTCTCGAATTGCTACCGGCGCTCGACGCGGTCTTGGCGGAACCGGCGTACAACATTTTCCTGCACACCTCTCCCCTGACACCGCTCGGCCAGAAACCGGCGCCGATGCCGCACTACCATTGGCACTGGGAACTGATCCCGCGCACCGCCCGCGCCGCCGGGTTCGAGTGGGGCAGCGGTTGTTTCTTGAACGCCGTGCCACCGGAGAAAGCCGCGTACGAACTCCGGCAGCAGTTGCCGGCGTTGCATGGTCAGTGACCGTTGCGTGTGTCACAGTATGATTCGGGCACTGGCACTCGACTTTTGTTCGCATCACCAGTCTTCGTTGAACACGACCGTCGGTTTGGGCGGCGCTTGGCCGATCAATTTCAGCATCACCGCATAGTAGACGGCCTCGCCGATGGCGTCGGTCTGCGACGCGGGCAAATCGGTCGTTTGGCCGAAGCCGCTCACCGGGGTCTGTTGGAAACCCGTCTGACCCAATCCGATCCGGCCCTCCGCCTTCCAAACTGCCGTGTCGTCTGGCTTCAACCGGATTTCGACGGTCCATTCGGCCCCTTCTTGCGTCGGCGAATAAACGATCGTGATCAATGCCGGTTTGTCCGCGGGCGCTTGCCCGAAGACGATCAAATCTTTGCCGACGGCCGTGGCGATGCCGTCCGCGAAGCGCGAACGGAGGCCGTTGGAAAGACTCGTGACCGCCTGCGGCCCCATCATCGTCACCGAGAGGGATACGGCCGGCGTCTCCGGGCCGCGCAGCGAATTCAAGAGCGCGACCAAGCCCGCGCGCAGCTCGGGATCGGAGTTCTGGTTGTTTTGCACCTGCACGACTGGCTCGTCGTACAGCTTGGCCAAAAGGGCCTTGGCCTCGTCGCGGTTGCGGGTATTCCGCTCGTTCAATAGGTAATCGCGCAGGCCGTGTGCGCCGGTGGATTTCTCGGCTTTCTCTTTGCCGAGGTTGTCACGGGCGGCGGCGAATGCCATGTCGTCTTGGATCATGCCGTCGGTGGCGAAGAAGAATGCGAACGCCGCGGCCCCGATGGCCGTCCAGGTCAGAAGGCCGAGGATTCCGGTTTTCGACCGGCCGACGGCGGTGGCGCGGTCGGGCATCGAATCGATCCGCAGATCGGCTTCAGTGAGGTTGGCCGGGGCTTCATCTTGGAACGCCATGTAACGGGCGACGGCCCCGGCTTCGTCGGACGCGAGGTGGGCAAACGGCCCGTCTTCGCGGCCGCGGACCCAAGATAACGCGTGGTAGAAATCGGCGACCTTTTCGGCGAAGAGTTGGTTCGGCACCGGCAGCACGAATTGATCGAGTTCCGTTTGGACGTGGACATCCGGAGGCCGCGGTATGAGCTTGGCCGACGGCAAAATGTTCGCGAGCCGGATGGTCTCGCCTTCGCCGATGTAGGCGCGGTCGGTGTCGAAGTAGAAGAAGTATCCGGCGTAACTGTCGGGAATCGCCAACTTGCGTCGGACGGCGAACCAAAGCAGCCAACCGCCGACCAAGACGCCGGCGGTCTGGAGCATCGCCATGGCCCAAGGGGCCTTGCTAGACGTGTAGCCGATCCACAGGAAAAGAGGGATGACGCAAAGGCCCGCGAGCCCGGCCCAGAGGGGGCGTTTGTCGGAGACGGCTTGGAAAATCCCCGGTGCGCCGCGCCCTTGGCCGCGGCGCACGTCGGCGAGGTATTTCTTCGCATCGGGATTGAGCTGTGCGAAATCGAACGATTCGATCATCGTCGTTCTCCGGGGATCTTCGATTGTTCAGTCCGACATTTTATGCGGGACGAACCGGCTCGTGTTCTGCGTGATCATATTGCCGTCTTCGCGGATGCCGATGCCGCAGGCCCAACCATGGACGACCCAACTGCCGACGATCGGGTACATGCCGTCGTGCTCTTTCAAGCTCGCCAACTGCTGATAGACGCAGACGGACGTGTCGTACGCGCCCGTCGTCTCTTGCTCCGCGACGCCGTTGCGGACGACTTGGATGTTCGCACCTTCGCGCGCGTGGATCGGCTTCTTCACGTAGCTGCCGAAGCTCGGCGCCTCGAACCACGCCGGCAGCAGGAACGGCGAATCGGGGTTCAACTGGTAGAGCAGTGGCAAGATCGACTTACAGGAGAGGATCATCTTCCACGGCGGCTCGATCCACTTCGTCCCCGAGGCGGGAATGTGCTGGGCGAAGGTGTCTTTCGTCAGCCATTCCCACGGGTAGAGTTTGAAGATGTTCTGGATCACGCGGTTCTGCGGATCAGTGAACCGCTTCCGGGCCGTGTCGTAGCCGATGGCTTCGATGTTGAGGTACGCGGTTTGAATCCCGGCTTGGATGGCCGTGTCGCGGAGGTACTCGACCGTGATGTAATCTTCGACGTTCCCTTCGATGGCCGCGAAGTGGATCGGGGCTGGATCGGACGCCTTGGCCGCGGCCCACGCTTCGAGCAGCCGGTCGTGGATGCTGTTGAACTGATCGCCGCGCTCGTCGGTTTCCTTCAACCAATGCCATTGGGCGACGGAGGCTTCCACCAACCCGGTCGGCGTATCGGCGTTGAACTCGAGCAATTTCGGCGGACCGACGCCGTCGAACGCGAGGTCAAAGCGCCCGTAGATCGAGGGCCAATCTTCGTCCCAACTGCGGATCACGATCGCTTCAAACTCGGGAGGGATCAAGAACAGGCCGAACATGCGGTTATCGATGACGTGCTGGACGAGTTCGAGGCACATTTCCCACAGGGCGTAGGTCGCGCGTTCAATACTGTCGACTTCGAACTTCGAGAGGGTGTAACAGGCTGATTCATCCCAGTACGGCTCGCCGCCCAAGGTGTGGAAATGGAGTCCCAAGGCCTCGACCTTCCGCTGCCAATCGGCCCGGGGTTCGACCGCCATGCGGTGCATGTCAGCTACCGCCGCCGGCGAACGCGCGACCGGCCGAGCCGAAGCCGCCGGCACGAGTGGTTGGCGAATACGCCGAAGGTCGGCCCGACGCGTTGCCGGCATAGGCTGGACTATGGATGAACAAGAACAGCGGCACCATACCGTGGCGGTGGTGCGTGCGGTCGTGCCCGGTGCGGTCCGCAGCTTGTTCGTCAGCTATCTTTTCCATCTCGTCTTCGGGGGCCGGCGCGGCGAAATATCCTGCGGTGAGGATGCCCGCCCCGAGAAGAACCAACCCGAATTCCCGGCTCATACGGCTCATGGGACACCTCGCGCGAAATGATCAATTACATACAGTATAGGAAGGTAGCATATCTTTGTGCGGGACGGAACGGGGAATCTCTGAGAGTTCGACAGCGATGGGAAATCGGACGCCGTCGCAAATCACTTCTTCAATTCTTCAAAAGTCCGGTTCAGGATCGGGTACTTCTTCCAATCCTTGTAGTCGAAGTGCCACCATTCCTCTTCGTAGACGGCGAAGCCTTCGTCTTCCATGACGCGTTTCAGCAGGTCGCGGTGCCAGCGCTGGCGCGAAGTGCCACCGGTGTAGTCGGCGAAGGCCCGATCGGAAAACTCGTCGTAGCCGCTCACCATCTCGACCGGCTTTCCCGTTTTCAGATCGTACAGACCGAGGTCGACGGCACAACCGCGATTGTGTCGGGAACCCTTGGACGGATCGGCGACGAAGCCGTGGAATTTCTCCGGAGTCGCGTCCCAAAACATCTTGGTGACGGACCAAGGCCGATATGCGTCGTAGATGAGGAGTCCGTAGCCGAGTTTTTTCACACTCGCATGGACGCGGGTCAGCGCCTCGGCGGCGGGCTTCTGGAGGTAGGCTTTTGCAGAACTGTAAAATGGCGATCCGAGAAAGTTGTTTTCGGTGGCGTAGCGGATGTCGAACTTCAAGCCGTCGAGCGCGGCGAGATCGACGAGATCGGGTTTGAGGAACTCGCCCTTCTCAATCGGCGGTTTCGCGGCGAGGGCGATCTGGCGCAATTCGTCGAGAGGCTTCACCGGTTTGATTTTGAAAGTCTCGCCGTTCTCCCCGTCGAGTTTGCGGCGTTCGAAGACGACTTTGGCCGCTTCGACCTTCGTCGCCCGCCCGGCCTTATCCCGAGTGAAGATCAACTTTTCCCCGTAGTACATGCCCCGGTCGGCAGGGAATGCGAACACGTCCTCGGACTCTTCCGTCAACGGATCGATTTCGATCCACTCGATCAGCGCGTGCAGTTGGCCGTCGCGCTCATAGATGAACAGCGTGTTGTGATCCCAGCCGTATTCGCCGATGAGGCCCTTCCACTTTACGGGCGGTTCGGGCGGGGCCTCGGTCGGGGGTTTCTCGCGGACGAACTTGGTTTTGCCAAGGGCGATGGTGTCACCGTCGCGCGCGAGTTTCATCCCCCAGCGCTGCGGGTCGTCGACGATGAGGTCGAATCCGGACTTTTTCAATTGGAACAGGGCGCCGCCGATTTTGGGATGCACGAACAACCGGCCGCGCGATTCGATGAGGTCGAGCCAGTTATCGCCGTCGCGGTAACGGCCGGCCAGTTCGCGCGCCTCGCCTGCAGGTAGGGGTTCGCTCGTTTCGATCTTCGGGAATTCTTTCCCGGCTTTAGCCGCGAGCATCAACCGGAGGGCTTCGTTGGCTACCCGCGTCGTGACGGCGTTGGAAATATCCCGCGACGAGATGGCCACGACGCCGAGTTTTTCCGTCGGCAGCGCGGCGAACTCCGTGGCGAAACCGTAGACCGCACCGCCGTGGCCGATGCGCGCCTTGCCGTCGAGATCGCCGACGATGAATCCGAGCCCGAAGCCACGCTCTCCTTTCTTTTTGGCGAACTGCGGGCGGAACATCTCGTCGAAGGTATCGACCTTCAAGATTTGTCGGTCACCCGATTTGCCACCGTTGAATAGACACTTGTGAAACTGCGCGAGGTCGAGCACCGAGGCGTACAAACAGCCGGCCGGGGCCATGCCGAGTTCGAAAGTCGGCGCCGGGAACTCGCGTCCGTGGTAGGTCCACATCACGGCTTCCGCGAGGTGCTTCTTCACTTCCGCCGTCGGCAGGAACGAGCCCGATTTCATGCCGAGTGGGTCGAGGACGCGGCGTTGGACGTACTTTTCGAACTTCTCATTTTGTGACATTTCGAGTGTGTAGCCGACGAGCGCGATGGCGGCGTTCGAGTACTTCATCCGTTCGCCGGGATCGTAGACGAGTTCGATCCCATTGAGGCTGGCGGCGGTCTTGGCAAGCGTCGGCTCGGTCGGGTCGAAGTAGTTACCGACTGGAGACTCGCGGATCAGCCCGGACTGGTGCGCCATCAGCATCCGCAGCGTGATCGGCTTTTGGCCGTCTTTGTACTTCGGTTTGAAGTCGGGCACGTAGTTGACGACCGGGGCGTCGAGGTCGAGCTTCTTCGCTTCGACCAATTGCATGATGGCGACGTCGGTGAACAGCTTCGACACCGAGCCGGCACGATAAACCGTCTCCGCCGTCGCCGGGATCTTTTTCGCCCGATCTTGACACCCGAAGCCTTGAGCCCAGACGACCCGTTGGTCGTCGACGAGGGCGATGGAGAACGCGGGGAGCCGCTTCAATTCCACCTCGGCCGCGATGAACTTCTCGAGTTCGGCCACCGCCTCCCGGTAGGGTTTCGCCGCGGGGACGGTCGGCTGCGCGAAGGCGGGTGTCGCCGCAAGCAGGATTAACAGGCTCAGGGCGAATCGCATGGGGAACCCATTGGGTTAGAAATCGTTATTGAAGGTGTTACCGTCGATGCGGCTGTGGGGCAAAAACCACGTCCGCGAACCGACAGAGTTTCGGATGCACCGGACTCTGCCGTCCGAGAAGGCCGTCATCACCCTGCCCAGTATGCCGGTTTATGGCCGTGACTTGCCAAGTGCCGCAGCCGCTACACGAATCCATCCCAATGTCGGGGCGGGAGAGAATCGGATAAGACGATGCCCGATAGTATCACCGGTGCGGCACGGACGCATTAGGAAAATCGGCGGTGAAGTCCCGGCGGGCACTTCTATAAAACCCACATGCCCATAGCGCAGCTCACCATTCTCGGCGTCGGATTGCTCGGTGGCTCCGTCGGCCTCGCGGCCAAAGCGCGCGGAGCGGCCCTGCGTATCCGCGGCGTCGGTCGTGACGAACGCAACCTCGCCCGCGCTTTAAGCTGCGGTGCCATCGATTCATTCTCCACCGATGTGACCGAAGCCGTGGCCGACGCGGACATCGTCGTAATCTGCACTCCGGTGGACTGCATCGCCGCCGATGTTCTGGACGTGGCGAATGCCGCGCCGGCCCACTGCCTCATCACCGATGTCGGCAGTACTAAGGGGAACATCCTCGCGGCCCTCGCCGGGAAACTGAGCGCGATCGGGCCGACGTTCATCCCCGCGCATCCGCTGGCCGGTTCCGAGAAGCGCGGCAGCGCGAATGCGAGCGCCGATCTGTTCGTCGATCGCCTCGTGATCACTACGCCGACGGCCGACACCGACGGCGAAGCGACCGCGGCAATCGAATATTTCTGGCGTCAACTCGGCGCCCGTGTCCTGCGGATGACGCCCGAGGAACACGACCGAGCCTTGGCCTTCACCAGCCACTTGCCCCACGCCATGGCGAGCGCGTTGGCGGCCGTCACGCCGGCCGGATGGTTGAACCTCACGGCCGGGGGATTCCGCGATAGCACGCGGATCGCGGCCGGGGACCCAGAGTTATGGGCCGCGATTTTCGAGGCCAACGGCCCGGCGGTCCTCGGGGCCGTCGATCATTTTCTACTGCGGATTCAGGACTTTCAACGGTTTGTCGCTACGGGCGATCACGACGGGTTGATTCACTGGTTGGCCGAAGGGAAGAGGGTGCGCGATGCTCTGGGAAGTTGAAATCGCTCCGAAGGGCCACGACGGCGAACGCGAACGGGTGTGCGCTGAATTCGATCTGATCACGCGTACCACCCGCGGTGGCGACTGGGTCATTCGCTCCGCGCGCGGATTCCTGTTGGAAGGCGCGGCTCTGACCCAATCCGACGCGCAGAAGCTAGCGGATGTTCTCTTGATCGACGCCATCGTCGAGACGGGGACGGTGCGCGAACTCGGGGCGATGCTCGATTCGCCGGTGTACACCGTGCTTTACAAACCGGGCGTGATGGACCCCACCGCCGAGAGCGTGTTGAAGGTTGCCGCCGATTTGGAAATGCCTCTGAGCGCCGTGCGCACCTTCCGCCGCTACTACGGCCGCGACGGAATCGGTTCCACCGACCGCGAGACGCTCTTCCGCAAGGTGCTGGCCAACGACGCCATCGAACACGTGGTGATCGGCCCGGTTCAAGCTTCACACCTCGCGCTCGGTCAACCGCGAGACTTCCACCTGATGCCCGTACCGCTCGCCGACCTCGACGACGCCGGGTTGATGCGCGTCAGCAAATCGGGGACGCTCGCGCTGACCATCGAAGAAATGCGGACGATTCAGGATCACTTCCGCAAGCAGGACCGGGCGCCGACCGACATCGAACTCGAAAGTATCGCCCAAACTTGGAGCGAGCATTGCTCGCATAAGACCCTCAAAGGTGAGGTGCAATACGCCGAGACCATCGCGGGAGTGACAACCCACCGTCACTACAATAATTTGCTGAAGGAGACGATCTTCGGGGCGACGCAGACCATCCGGGCCCGCCTCGGGGCCGACGATTGGTGCGTCAGCGTGTTTTCGGACAATGCCGGGATCGTGAAGTTTCACCCCGAGTTCCACCTCTGTTTCAAGGTGGAAACCCACAATCGACCGAGCGCCATCGAACCCTACGGTGGGGCCAACACGGGTCTCGGCGGCGTCATCCGCGACGTATTGGGCACCGGCCTCGGCGGCAAACCCGTCTGCAATACCGACATATTCTGTTTCGCCCGGCCCGACTTTCCCGCCGAGCAACTCCCGGCGGGTGTGCTCCACCCGCGTCGCACCATGAATGGCGTCGTCGCCGGGGTGCGCGACTACGGCAACCGCATGGGCATCCCCACCGTCAACGGGGCCATCGTGTTCGAGGATCGCTACCTCGCGAACCCGCTCGTCTTCTGCGGCACCGTCGGCCTCATCCCCGTCGGCATGGAATTTAAGCAAGTCCTCGACGGGGACCTCATCGTCGCAATCGGCGGGCGCACCGGCCGCGACGGCATCCACGGCGCGACGTTTTCGAGCGAGGGATTGCACGACGAATCGGAGAAAGTCAGCGGCGGGGCCGTGCAGATCGGCAACGCCATCACCGAGAAGAAACTCCTCGACGTGATCCTGCAAGCCCGCGATCTCGGGCTGTACACGGCCATCACCGATTGCGGGGCCGGAGGGTTCAGTAGCGCCGTCGGCGAGATGGGGGCCGAACTCGGCGCAACGGTGAATCTCGATGCGGCACCGCTGAAATACGAGGGGCTGAGCTACACCGAGATTTGGATTTCCGAATCGCAAGAGCGCATGGTGGTATCCGTGCGGCCCGAGAAATGGCCCGCGTTGAAGGCGCTGTGCGAAGCCGAAGACGTCGAAGCCGCGTGCCTCGGGACGTTCGACGCCACTGGCCGTTTGATCCTCAAATTCCTCGGGCAAACTGTCGGCAACGTCGATATGCACTTTCTCCACGACGGCCGGCCGAACGTCGTCCGCCGTGCCGAGTGGCAAGCCGTTGTCAGTGAACCGGTCGCCCGACCGAAGTTCAACCCGCAAGAGATGCTGTTCAAGATCTTGGCGATGCCATCGGTGGCGTCGAAGGAATCGGTGATCCGCCAGTACGACCACGAAGTGCAAGGCGGCAGCGTGATCAAACCGCTGACGGGCGTCCGCAACGACGGCCCGAGCGATGCGGCCGTGGTGATGCCGGTGCTCGGTTCGATGCTGGGCTTCGCGGTCGGCAACGGCATCAACCCGCGCTACGCCGACCTCGACCCCTACGCCGGCGCGGCCGCGGCCATCGACGAAGCGCTGCGCAATGTCGTCGCCGTCGGCGGCGATCCGAGCCGCACGGCCATTCTCGATAATTTCTGCTGGGGGAACGTCACCGAACCGGCGATGCTCGGGGCGCTGGTTCGCACCGCCGAGGCCTGCCGGGATGTCGCTCTCGCTTTCGGCACACCGTTCATTTCGGGCAAAGACAGTTTGAACAACAGCTTCGTGGCCAAGGATGGCACCAAGATTTCGATCCCTCACACGCTGCTGATTTCGACTTTGGCCATCGTCCCCGATGTCCGGCACTGCGTCACCATGGACTTCAAAGCTTCGGGGAACGACGTCTACGTGCTCGGGAATACGCACAACGAACTCGGCGGCTCACATCTCCACGAACTCCTGAAGTTGCAGGGCGGTCTGCCTCCGAAGGTCGATCTGGAACTGGCCCCGAAAATCTTCAAGGCGCTCCATGCCGCGATTCGGGCCGGGCTCATCCGCGCGTGTCACGATTGCAGAGAGGGAGGCCTCGCGATTGCCCCCGCCGCGATGGCGTTCGCCGGGGAAGTCGGCGCCGATGTCACCGGGTTGTCCGTGCTGCCGGGCGCCAATGGATTGCCGGACGACGCGAAGCTCTTCAGCGAGTCGGCGACTCGGTTCGTGATCGAAGCGACCGCCGACAACGCCGCTGCGCTATCGCTGTTGTTCCAAGGACTACCCTTCGCGAAGATCGGCGTGACTGTGAAGGAGCCGCGTTTGCGAATCGCCGATGCCAACGGGGAATGGCTCGTTTGGGCGAAACTGACCGAATTGAAGGAAGCTTGGCAAGCTCCGCTGCGGGGGTAACCGATTTTATGAGCCGGAAAGTCCGGCGACGGACAGGATCCCCAACGGGAGAACAATTCCGGCTACACTCACCCCATGGCCGACACCCCCATCGCCGCCGTCTACGACGAACTCCGGGCACTGGCCGCGCACCGGCTCGCCGACGATCCGGCGGGTTGGTCGCTCGGCGCCACGGCCCTCGTCCACGAAGCCTATTTGAAGCTCCACGGCAAGGCCTTGTGGGAATCGGATCGGCATTACTTCCACGCCGCCGCGCAGGCCATGCGGCGAATCCTCGTCGATCGCGCTCGCGCC
>Ga0105047_10008050_pt1 | contig 17659 bp, 11 predicted proteins | sample MAT04_FD_78384 | JGI IMG/M metagenome (GOLD analysis project Ga0105047, IMG submission 78384) | Freshwater microbial communities from Lake Fryxell liftoff mats and glacier meltwater in Antarctica - MAT-04 (megahit assembly) | ecosystem: Environmental > Aquatic > Freshwater > Ice > Liftoff...
CGGCGCAGAGGGTGCGGTTGCGGGTGGTCGTGCCGCTGGCGGCAACGAATTTGCCGTCCGGCGTCATGGCGAGCGCGCCGAAGTTGGTGATGGTTTCGCCGTTGGGAAGCGTGAAGGAGCGGAGGGCGGTGGGCGCTGTAGCCGCCGACGTTAGTCGGCGCTGATCGTTTTCCCCCGCAGGTAAATCCAGCAGCCATTGCCGGCGCACGGAACGGCCCGCCTCAATGGTGAGCAGGTCGGCGCGGAGTTCGGTAGTGGAGGGATAGCGGCGAGTCGGCTCGGGCTGGCAGGCTTTGTCCACGACGGCGCTGAACTCCTGCCAACGCGCGCGGTCGGGCAGGTCGGCGAGTTTCGTCAGCGGTTCGGGGAAGCGCTGGCGGTCTTTGCCGGTGGAGATTTCGTAGAGGACTTCGCCAAGGCTGTAGAGATCGGCCTGGGGTTTGCCGGGGCCTTCGGGCGCTTTGAAACCCTCGGTGCCCACCATCGTCTTCGCCTCGTCCACGCGGGTGACGGTGCCGACATCCGCCAGCTTGGGCACGCCGCCCACGAAGATAATGTTGGAGGGCTTGATGTCGCGGTGGATGAGGCCTCGCGCATGGAGGAACTCGAGCGCGTCGGTGAGCGCCACACCGACGCGCAGGCACTCGGCGAGCGGCAGGCGGTGCTCGGTGTGGAGGCGGGCGGAGAGGGTGAGCGGGGTGTAGGTGGCGGGGTCGAGAAGGGAGGATGCCTGATGCCGGATACCTGATGCCTGATGCAGGATACCTGATGCCTGATGCCGGATACCTGATGCCGGATACCTGATGCCGGAAGCCGGGGCAGTGGCAGACGGCGAGGAGTCTGAGTCGCGGCCCTCTGGTATCCGGCATCCGGCATCCGGCCTCGGTCCACCATCGTCCGCCAGCTCCATCGCGTAGTAGAAGAAGCCTTCCGCCGCGTTCACGCCGACGTCGAGGAGGTCCACGAGGCCGGGATGCTCGCGGGAAAGTGGCTCGAAGTGGCGCACGCCGGCAAACTCGCGCTCGTAGTCCGCGGGATCCTCGAACGCGGCGCGGTGGATGACCTTCACGGCGCGGAAGGCGCCGAGGGCGTTGCGGGCGAGCCAGACTTCGCCGAAGGAGCCTTGGCCGATGCGGCGGAGCAGTTGGTAGTTGGGGACGCTGGGCGGGGCCGGTGGGGATGGTTCTGCAGGCATGACGGGTCTTGAGTTCCGCGTCGTGCGCGGGGTTACTGGCGGACGGGTTTCAGGTTTTCGTCCAGCGGCGTCATCTTGGGCATCAACAAATGCACGACGCCCAGCAAGATCAGGTAGGCGGAGCCGGCGATCATGAACGCAAAGAAATAGCCCGCTGGCCCGCTGGAAGTGAGCACCTTGCCGAGCGAGAAATCCGCCGTCAGCCCCGCCACCGCGCCGACCATGCCGCCGATGCCGGTCACCGAGGCGGTGGCTTTCTTGGGGAACACATCCGAGACCAGGGTGAAGATGTTCGCCGACCACGCTTGGTGGCCCGCGGCCGCCAGCGCGATCAGCAGGACCGCCAGCCAATACATATTGTCCGAGCGCGCGCTGCTGATGAGGGCGGATTCCATGCGGTTGGTTTGCGCCTTGCCGAGTGCGAGGGTGGCGGCGGCGACGAAGGCCGGCTCGGAATCGTATCGCTTGCCGCGCAAGCTGCTCAGCGCGCCGGCCACGTCTGCGGGCACCGCGATCTTTACCCGCTCCAGGAAAGCCTCGTTCACCTCGAAGTTCCCGGCGGCGCTCGCGGTCAGCGCGGGCAGCGCGGGCTTGATTGCGTTCGCGCCCAGCGCCTCGGCGACGGCGGCGGTGAATTCCTTCGCTGACGTGAAGCTCTTGCCCGACAAGCTCCGCAGCAGCGTCTGGGTTTCGGCAGGCACGGTTTCCTTGACCTTCTGCTTCTGGGGTTTGCCGTCCACGGTGACGATGTTTTCGACGGTGAAGGTGGCGGTCTGGACGCGTTGAAAGAAGCGCTCGTTCAAGTCGAAGGTCGTGCCGATGGTGGTCACGAACATCACCGGCAGGATGCAGACGGCGCAGAGCAGCAAGGTGGTCTTGCGGGCGCGGTTGATGGGCCAGCCGCGCTGGATGAAAAACGATGACAGCCAGCCGCCGCCGATGCTGCCGATGTCGGCAATGACGTAGATCGTGATCAGCGGCAGCGCGAGGCTCTTGATGTTGAGGCCGAACTTGTCGAAGAGAAACTTGCCGCCCCAGAAGAGGTAGAACCACCACACGGCATCCGTCATCTTGGCGGCGGCAAAGGCCCAGGTTTCCTTCACGCCGATGACTTTCAGCCAGGGGATTTTCCCGGTGGCGGTCTCGGCGACCGAGTCGCTCTGGATGTAATCGTATTCCGCCCTGGACAGGCGCGGGTGGCGATCCGGCGGTTCGTAAATGGCCCACCAGCACGCGACCCACACGGCGCTGAACACACCGGTCAGGAGGAAGGCATATTGCCAGTGCTCGCCGGTGGGCAAGACGACCAGCGGGATGGCCAGCGGGGCGAGGATGGCGCCCACATTGGAGCCGGCGTTGAAGATGCCCGTGGCGAAGGCGCGCTCTTTTTTCGGGAACCACTCGCCGACGGCTTTGATGGCGGAAGGGAAGTTGCCCGATTCGCCAAAGCCCAGGCCAAAGCGGGCCAGGCAAAACCCGAGCACACTGAACGCCGGTTGCACCGCCGCGTGCAACATGCCGAACACGCTCCAGATGGCGATGGACAGGGTGTAGCCGAGCTTGGTGCCAAAGCGGTCAATGATCGCGCCCATGCTCAACATGCCGAGGGCGTAGGCGACCTTGAAGGCGATGTTGATGTTCGCGTAATCCGTATCGCTCCACTGGAAAACCTTGTATTGGAGCGTGGGCGCGAGCACGCCCAGGACACTGCGGTCCATGTAATTGATGGTCGTGGCGGCGAAGAGCAGGGCGCAAATCCGCCAGCGGTAGCGGGTTTGCGCTGCCGTCGAGGCGGTCGTCGTCACGCGCGCCTCCGGCGGTTGGGGGTGCCGGGTGTGGGGTGGGGGTTAGAGGTTCCGCACGGAGAACTTGCAACTTTCAACCTGCCCCCTGCACCCGCCGCCGAGTGAATCCTGAAATCCGATGTCCGAAATCCGATGTCCGAAAGAAATCCGAAACCCGAAGCCCGAACGGCTTGCGCCGCCGGGCAGTTTGGGCCGCCCTTATCCTGACGCGGCGTGCCGGCCCGTTTCGGTCTTCGGATTTCGGGCTTCCTTCGGATTTCGGGCCTTCGGATTTCGGAAGTCGGGTTAACCGGTGACCGGGTGAAATTCCGGCGGGCAGACGCTGGGGCGTCCGGGCAAACAGGCAAGGGTCCGGCAAGCATGGCGCAGGCTAAAATTCACGCTGGGCCGGGTCAATGCGGCAGTCCTGAGCCCGGCGAGAATCGGGCTGAATCTACCAGCCGTCGGGCAATTGACTTGAGCGGAACGGTCCTACCCCCGGCGGCCCGATCGCCAAGCCAACAGCCCCAAGCCCAGGCCCAGCAGGGTGAAACTGGACGGCTCAGGCACGACGCTGTTGATCCACAGGCCCACCGCCGACACCCGGCCGAAACCGCTGAAGTCGCCGTAGTCGGAGTTGGGACTGCCATCGGTGGCGGCGACGAAGGACGTCACGCCAGCCAGGTAAAAGTTACCGTCGAGGGTCACGAACACGCCGCCGCCCCTGTCGCCCGGTGCCACCGCCCCTTCGAGCGTCAGGGGCGTCGGCTCCCCGAAACCGTTGTCGGCCGGCGAGTGGGGATTGTCGAAATCGCTGCCCAGAACCATCGTCGGATTGCCGAAGTTACCGTCCACCATGTTCTGGAAAGCGCGCTTCTGGTTATCGAGGGTGCGGTATCCAGTCAGGCCGGTGCCCGTCATGCCGAAGCCAACGAAAGTGCCCGCCAGCCCAAGCTCGGCCGACCCGGCGTAGAGCGCGGCGGGCGTGACGCTCGTGATCGGGGTGGCGAGGCGAGCCAGACCGAAGTCGTAACCGGCGAACTTGTCGGTGCTGCGCCAGTTTGGATGGCTGACAAGTTGGCTGGACGGGTAGCTCGCTCCGTTCAGCGTGAAGGTTCCGGCGCTGGCACCGGTGAAGAGATGGGCGCCCGTCAGCACCCAACCGGGCGCGATCAGGGTGGCTGAACCGGTATAGCCCCAGTCGTTGACGAAGGTGCCCACGCAGGCGTATTCGGGCCGGAGCGCAAGGTTACGGTAACTGCTCTCCGGCTGATCGTCGCGGATGGTGGCGCCCAGCGCTGAGGCGGCGCCGAGGCTCAGCCACAGCCCGGCCAGTCCGGCCTGAACGGTGCGGCGGGCAAAGGGAATTCGTTGGGTTGAGACCGTTGCTCCGAAGTTGGGGAGCACGCCCGCCCTCGGGCGTGGCTGGACGCGCCCTCGCGGCCAGCCGCCGGCACCCGCGCGAGGGGGGCAGTTGCGGGAACATTCCACCCGTCCGGAGTTTTCCGCGGGGGCGCGGAAAACAGCGCCCGGGGCGGGCGCGCTCCCCATTCCGCTTCGGGTTAATGTTTCAACGCATGAGAGGAAGCGGCCCGCAATCGGTTTCATGGTCGGCATCGTATCCGCATGAAAAGGGTCGTCAAGCCCGCCCAACCCGGGTTTTGGCGCCGCGTCGCCGGCTAAGCCGTAACGAAGCAGTCGGAGCGCGGCTGGCTCAGCCGCAGCCACGTTCGCAAGCCGCTGGCCCAAGGCTTGGTCAACACGGCCACCAGCGCGTTGCCACTCACTGTTTGCTGGTCGTGAGCGCTCGACGAAGTAGCTGGCTTATTCCTTATTCCACGCGGCTGCGGCTGGGACAGCCGCGCTCCGCAACTGCATGGCTACGGCCAAGGAAATTCCTTTCACGCCCGCACCTGGCCGCTGCCGAAGCCGAGCCACTTGTAGCTGGTGAGTTCCTCCAGGCCCATCGGCCCGCGGGCGCCGATCTTGTCCGTGCTGATGCCGATTTCCGCGCCCATGCCGAACTCCCCGCCGTCGGTGAAGCGCGTGCTGGCGTTCCAGTACACCGCCGCGCTGTCCACCTCCGCCAGGAATTGCCGCGCCGCCGCCTCGTCCGCCGTCACGATGGCGTCGCTGTGCGCGCTGCCGCACGTGGCGATATGCGCGATGGCCGCGGCCACGCCGTCCACGACGCGGACGTTCAGGATGTAGTCGTTGTACTCCGTGTAGAAGTCTTGCTCGGTGGCGGGGCGGAGGCTGGATGCCGGATGCCGGAGGCCCGATGCCAGAATCGCTTCAGCGACCGGGTCGGCGCGGAGTTGAACTTTCTGGTCCCAAAGTTTCGCGGCTATCTGGGGGAGAAATGTCTTCGCCACCGCCGTGTCCACCAGCAGCGTCTCCATCGCATTGCAGACGGCGGGGCGCTGGCATTTGGCATTCAGCACGATTCCCTCCGCCATCACCAAGTCCGCGGCGCGGTCCACATAGACGTGGCAAACGCCCTTGTAGTGCTTGATGACTGGCACCTTGCTGCACTCGGTCACGGCGCGGATGAGGCCCTCGCCGCCGCGAGGCATGCACAGGTCCACGTATTGCGTGAGCGAGAGCAACGCCGGGATGGCTTCGCGGTCGGTGGTGGGCACGACCTGGATGGCGTGCTGGGGAAACTTGTCCCCCAGCGCCGCGCGACCGGCGGCGACCATCGTCTCAGCGATGACTTGATTGGAATGCAAGGCCTCGCGCCCGCCGCGCAGAATGGTGGCGTTGCCCGACTTGAAGCACAGGCTCGCGGCGTCGGCGGTGACGTTGGGACGCGACTCGTAAATGATGACGACGACGCCGATGGGCACGGAGACTTTCTGGAGCTTCAGCCCGTTGGGCCGCGTGCGTTCGTCGAGCAAGCGCCCGACCGGATCCGGCAAGGCGGCGACCTCCCGCAAGCCGTTGGCCATGCCGGCGATGCGTTTTTCGTCGAGCCGCAGCCGGTCCAGCATCGCGGTGGCGAGGCCGGACTGCGCGCCGGCTTCGAGGTCGAGGGCGTTGGCGGCCTGGATGGCTGGGGCGTGCTGCTGCAGCGCATCGGCCATGGCGAGCAGGCCGGCGTTTTTTTCCGTTGAGTTCAACTGCGCCAACGCGCGCGCCGCAGCCTTCGCCCCACGGGCGAGGGCAGTCATTTGTTCCAGCAGATTCATGCCGGCAATCGTAGAGCAGTCCGGGTGGGGGCAAAAGTCGTTTCCCGGCTTCCGGCCTGCCCCCAAAGTTGAATCACCCCGCAGATTCGGGGACGACCGCAGTTAGAGGAAATTCCATCTGTGGTCGTCGCCGAATCTGCGGGGTGGTTTCCTGGTCCCGGCGCTCGCGGTGGGCAGGGGAGGCTTGCAAGCGGCGCAGGGCCGCCCACAATTCCGGCGATGAACGAACCGCTCGCCTTGGTTTGCTACGAACGCCTGATGCCCGGCAGCCAGTTGGTCAACCGGCTGCAGGACGTGGGCTACCGCGTGCAGACAGTGGCCGACGCGCGCGAACTGCCCACCACGGCCGAGAAGGCGGGCGCGCTGGTGGCGTTCGTGGATCTCGTCTCGCGCAAGACCGACGCGGCGCAGGCCATTGCGAAGCTGCGCCAGCAATCCGTGACGCGGCATCTGCCGGTCATCGCCTTCGCTGGTGAACGGGAAGCGCCGCTGCAAGCGGCGGCGCGCGCTGCGGGGGCTTCGCTCGTCGTGAGTGACACCGCGCTGCTGATGCACCTGCAACCGCTGCTGGACCAGGCGCTGGCGATGGAGTGAGAGTTCCCCGCAGATTCGGGGACGACGGCAGATACTGAAGCCCTGTTTTCCCATGCTCAAGACCTACCTGATCCCCGCGGCGCAAGCCGACAGCCAGCGCGTGCTGGTGATGCTGCACGGCCTCGGCGACAGCATCCAAGGTTACCTCTGGCTGCCCGAGGCGCTGCGCCTGCCGTGGCTCAATTACCTCCTCGTGAATGCGCCGACGCCTTACTTCGACGGCGGCTCCTGGTATGACTTTGAAGGCGATATGGTGCCGGGGGTGCGTCGCAGCCGGGCGCTCCTGTTCCAGGTGCTGGATGAACTTCGGGCGAAGGGCTTTCCCACCGAGCAGACGACCTTTGGCGGCTTCTCGCAAGGGTGCGTGATGACGATGGAAGTCGGCTGCCGCTATCCGCATCGCCTCGCCGGCGTCGTGGGCATCAGCGGCTACCTCTGCGAACCGCAGACTTTGGTGAAGGAACTTTCGCCCGTGGCTCGGGAGCAAAGGTTTCTGGTCACGCACGGTCGCTGGGATCCGCTGCTGCCGCTGGAGCGGGCGAAGGGCCACATCGCCCTGCTGCAAGCTGCCGGGCTGAACGTCACCTGGCGGGAGTTCGACAAGGATCACACCATCGCGGCGGACGAACTGGGGGTGATCCGGGAATTTGTGCAGGCGGGATATCCGGGGTGAGGCGGGGGAGCGAAATCCGAAGTCCGAAGTCCGAAATGGACCGTCACGCCGCTGCCGCCGGAGCACGGCTGTCTCAGCCGCAGCCGCGGAGGAATAACGGCCAGACGAGCTGCTCCGCCAGGTGCCCACGACTGCCCGGAAGTGAGCACGGACACTTCCGCAGGCGTGGTAGCAAGACCCCGCGCCATCGGCTTGGGAACGCGGCTGCGGCTGAGCCGGCCGCGCGCCGCCTGCATCGTCACGGTCGAGGCTGAGAACCAGGGCCTACTTGGCGTCTTCCTTCACCTGCTTGTCGTCGTCCGCGGCCTTGGGTTTCTCTTCCTGCACGATGGGCTTGGCCGTCTTGGCCTGGTCGGCGATTTCGAGCACGTCCGCCGCAGGCAGCACGACGGTGACAGGGTTACTCTGCTTGGTCGCGCGGTTGACGGCGATGCCGAGGAGCTTGCCGTCCATGGTGAAGCTGGGGGCGCCCTGGGTGGCGTTGTTGATGCGGAGGAACTGGCGAGGCTTCTTGGTGACGGTGATGATCTGGCCGCGACTGACCTGGGGCTGGCGGTTGAGGACTTCATCGGCGCGCGAGAGACTGATGACTTGGTCGGCGAGGTCGGCGGTGCCGGCGTCCTTGAGACTGATGGCGGTGTAAGTCACGCCCTTGGCTTCCTTGGCGTTGGCCTTGGGCCGCAGGAAGGCGAGGTCGAGATCGGCGTCTTTCATCACCACGTCGGCGGGAATCTCGGTGCCGTCGGCCATGATAATCTTGACCTCCTTGAGGATGGAAGAAGCCTCGATCGTGACCTTGCCCTGGGGCGTGTTGACCTCTCGTCCGTTGGCAATTTTGGCCGGATCAATGTTGCTGAGGGCGGTGACGACCATGCCGCTGGGGTCAATGATCGTGCCCACGGCCTCGAACTTCTGCTCGCGATCGGGGATGTTCATCGGGTTGCGCGAGTCGCCGGAGCTGATGGAGATTTTGGCGACGCCGGAGATCCAGATGACGGCTTCCTTGTATTGGTCGCAAATCTTCTTGGCGGCGGCGGTGTCGTCAGTTGCAGCGCGAGCGGCGGCGGGGAGCAGGCAGGCGGCGGCGAGGAGGCAGGGAATGAGATGTTTCATGGTTGGGTAGGGGTGACTTGTTAGGGAAATGATAGTTACTAGAGGTTGTTTCAGACTCCGTAGTCGTGGACGTTAGTCCGCGCCAATCTCAGATGCTAGCGCCGACCGGCGTCGGCGGCTACGGGGTTTTGAAAGCGCATTACCACTTGGGTTCGATTTCGAGGTAGAAGGTATGCACGCCGCGGCGGACAAAGAAGACCACGCGGCGCGGTTTGCTCTCGCGGTAGCCCTGGAGGAGGGCCTTGAGCGTGGCGACGCTGTCCAGTGGTTTGCCATCCACACTGAGCAGGACATCGCCGGGGGAGAGGCCGGCCAGGGCGGTCCAGCCGGCGTTCTGCACGGCACTGACTTTGAGGCCGCGGACGTCGGCGTCGAGCTTGTCGTCCACGCGGTCGTTGAGGGAAAGCTCGCGGGCGGTGAACTCGAAACGGTCGTCCTTGAATTCGGGCAATTCATTGGAGGGCTTGGGCTGGCGGCCCAGAGTGGCGGTGAGCTTCAGCGGTTCGCCGCCGCGCTGGCCGGCCAGTTCGACCGTGGCCCCGACCTTGTAGGCGCGGATGAGGTTGTCGAACAACTCCTCATCGCTGGGCGTGCTGGCCGGGATGACCTGCTCGTCGAGCTTGAGGAAAATGTCGCCCACCTTCACGCCGGCCCTCTCGGCGGGTGAGTCAGGCAGGAGGCGCGTGACGCGGACGCCCTTCTTGCCTTCGAGCTTGAGCGCCTCGGCGATCTGGCTGGTGAGCACCTGCGTGTTCAAGCCCAGCCAGGCCTTGGCGGGACGCGCGGGTTTGTCATCTTCCTGATCCGGGCCGATGCGCGCCACGGTGACGAACTGACTCTGATTCCGCTCGAAGGTGACGAGCACGGGGCGAATCTCTTTTTCGTCCTTGGTCAGTTCCCGGGTGACTGCCTGGAGGGCTTTCACGTTGTCCACGGGCCGGCCTTCGACCGACAGAAGAATGTCGCCGCCGCGCAGCGCGGGCTTGGATTCGGAACTGGGGCCGCCGGGACGGAGGGTATCCACGAGCACGCCCTTGCGATCCTTGCGCTGTTCTTCGAGCGCGGCGTAAAGCGTGAAGTCGCGCACGGTGAGGCCCCAGGGTTTCAGCTCCACTTCGCGGGCCTCGCGCGGCTCGCGCTCCGTGGTCGTGAGTTGCCAGGAGATGGGCTGGCCGTCGCGCATACCCTTCACGGTGGCGGTGGCACCGACGGGCGTGGTGAGGACGAGGCGGTTGAAGAGGGGCAAATCTTCCGGCGCGCGGCTTTCGATCACGGGGCTGCCATTGAATTCGAGGATGAAATCACCCGGCTTGAGGCCAGCCTTGGAGGCCGGGCTGTCGGGCATGATTTCCGCCACCAACACGCCCTTGGCGTCGGTCATGGACTTGAGCAGCGGCTGGACGTCGAGGCCGATCCAACTGCGGGAAATGTGGCCCTTGGCGATCAGTTCCTTGGCCACCGCCTGGGCGAGGTTGCCGGGAATCGCGCCGCCGAGGCTGCCGATGCCGACTTCGTTGACGCCGACGATTTCGCCTTTGAGATTCACGAGCGGGCCGCCGCTGTTGCCAGGGTAGATCACCGCGTCGTGGCCGATCCAACGGACCAGTTCGCCGACGTCCTCACCGTCGAGCGTCATGCTGCCACTGCCGCCGGGGGAAATCATTTCCGTGTTGGCGACGATGCCTTTGGTGACCGATTGCGAGAGGCCGGCGGGGCTGCCCATGGCGAGCACGACATCGCCGACCTTGAGTTTGTCCGAGTCGCCGAACTGCGCAAAGGGCACCGGCGCGGCGGGATCACGACGGCTGGCGGGATCCATTTTCAGCACCGACAAATCGCTGAGCGGATCGGTGCCGATGAGTTCGGCGTCCAGTTCTTCGCGGTTGGCCAGGCGCACGGTGAGCCGGGTGGCGCGACCGGAGACATGGTGATTCGTAAGAATGTAACCGTCCTTGGTGATGATGGTGCCGCTGCCGCTGCTGCGGCGTTTGCGCATCCGGCCTTCGTCGCCCTGCTCGCCGACGACATGGATGCGGACAAGCGCGGGATACACGGCCTCCACGGCGCGTTGCAGATCGGGGTCGCCGAGGAGGTCCGCGCTTTGCGCTGCAGGCACAGCGGCGGCCGCCAGCACCGCGGGCGGGCACGGCCCCCAGACGAGCAGTGCCGGGAGCGAAAACAAAAAGACCCGGCCGGGAAAAAGGCGACTCAATTTCATGTGGTTTAGGGGAGGAGAAGGCAGCGTGTTGGCTGAATTGGACCGACCAGCGCCCCAGACGTTCAGGGGGAAATGTGCCGGCGGCAAGTGCAATTGCCGGACCGGCACAGCGCGCATGCATGAAGGGGTACTGGCGGCTGGCGCGCGGACATTTTGTCCGCTCTGCACTTCCGATGATCGGTGCGTCGAGCCTGCACAGGGCACTGAGCACCCGTTCGCCAGTCCAGAGCGGGCGGGATGCCCGCGGTCCGGGGCCTTCATGCATCCGCGCTGGGACCGGCACCGCTCGGCGACGCGGCGCCGGCTGCCGACTTGTCGGGCCGACAGGCTCGCCTGAGCGGCCTCCCTCGGCATGCCCGGGCCGCGCTGCGAATTGCTTAGCCGAATTACCCATTTACACCGTTCGGCTTCGGCGTAGTGTCGCGGCGGCTGACCCCGGGCCGGAATACGGTATCCAAAAATCTCCGGTTGATTCCCCATGCTCGCGGTCAGCTTTTGCTTTTCCCCCGCCGCGCCCTTGCGCCCGCCGTCCCGCCGAAGACCGATTTCTCTGCCGAACTGCCACCCCCTGTCTAAGTTCACCCCAGCGACCTGGCGCGCAGCGAAAACGCGTAGCGAAAAGGCTTGTCGCCCGCGCCCGGTTGGCTTAGCCAGAGGGCATGAATCCTTCCCGCTCGCTCCCACCGTCCGTCCGCCCGTTGTCTCGCCGCCACTTCTTGCGCGCCTCCCTGTTCACCACGAGTGCGCTCACGCTCGGCGCACCGGCCTTCCTGCGCGGGCAGAATCTGAACACCCGACTCAGCATCGGCATCATCGGCTGCGGCGGGCGCGGCGGCTTTGCCGGGGAGAGTTCGCGCGGCGAGAACATCGTCGCGCTGTGCGACGTGGCGGAGGATCGCTTGAACAGCGTCGGGCAGAAACATCCCAGCGCCCGGAAGTATGTGGATTTCCGCAAGCTGCTGGATGCGGCGAAGGATCTCGATGCCATCACCGTCGCGACGGCCGAGCACACGCACGCCTTCGCCACGCTCGGCGCGCTGCAACAGGGCAAGCACGTCTATTGCGAGAAGCCGCTCACGCATTCCATCCACGAGGCGCGTGTCATCGCCGCGGCCGCCGCCAAGGCGAAAGTGGCGACCCAGATGGGCACGCAAATGCACGCGACCGCCAATTACCGCCGGGTGGTTGAGTTGATCCAGACGGGTGCCATTGGCCCGGTGCGCGAGGCGCACACCTGGGTCTCGCGAGCGTGGGGTTGGCAGACGCCGGAGGAGGCCCGGGCGAACAAGGACATCGTCAGCACGCAGGAACGACCGGCGGGTGCTTCCCCGCTGCCGCCGGGCTTGCAGTGGGACCTGTTCCTCGGCCCCGCGCCGCAGCGACCGTTTAACGATGTGTATTGGCCCGGGCCGCGCTGGTATCGCTGGTGGGATTTCGGCAGCGGCACGATGTCCGACATGGGCAGTCACTTGAACGATCTGGCGTTCTGGGCGCTCAAGCTGCGCGACCCGCTCACGATTGAGGCCGAAGGTCCGCCGCCGCATCCGGAGATTGCGCCGGCCTCCATGCTGGCTCGCTACACTTACGGCGCGCGCGGAGACATGCCGCCGGTGACCGTTGCCTGGTATCAAGGCACGCAGAAGCCATCGTATTATACTGAGGGCAAGATTCCCAAGTGGGACATGGGCATCCTGTTCGTGGGTGACGGAGGCATGTTGCTCGCCGACTACGGCAAGCACGTGCTGCTGCCAGAAGAGAAGTTCAAAGACTTCAAGCGGCCCGAGCCTTTCCTCGCGCCATCGCCGGGGCATTTCGAGGAATGGCTGGCAGCGTGCAAGACCGGCCAGCCCACCGGCTCCAATTTTGATTACGCCTCGGCGCTCACCATCGCGAACCACCTCGGCAATGTCGCTTATCGCGTCGGCAAGAAACTGGAGTGGGATCCGCAGAACTTGAAGGCCCGGAATGCGCCGGAAGCCGAGCGCCTCATCCGCAAAACCTATCATAATGGTTGGACCCTGGCGTGACTTCGGCAGGGTGGATTCGCCCTGCCACGGACTCCTCAACTCGAAGTTGGAAAAGCGGCAAGCCAAGGGCAGCGCGGCGGAGCGCGACGTTTACGCCGCTTCAGGGTCCGCCAGGTTGGGTGGGCGCGAACACCCGCAGGGATGGCCAGGCTGAAGCGGCCTGAAGACCGCGCGCCCAGTTCGCCACTGAACCGAACTTCGGAGCTCGGTCTTATTTCTTCTCCAGCACCCCCAGCCCGCGCAGCCATTGCTCGGCGCGCTGCGGCCAGGTGGTGACGGCTTTCTCCGTCGCGCGCAGACCGTAACCGTGCCCGCCGGAAGGATAGAGGTGCATCTCCACCGGCACCTTCGCGTTCTTCAACGCGAGGTAGTAGAAGACGCTGGACTCGACGCGGACGCCATCATCCTGCGTCTGAATCAGGAACGTCGGCGGCGTGTTGGAGGTGATGGTCAACTCCGGCGCAATCTTGTCACCATTGGTTTTCACCGTGAGGTAGGCCGGGTAAATCAGCATCGTGAAGTCCGGGCGGCAGCTTTCCTTGTCCGCGTCGTCAATCGGCTCGTAAGCGCGCTTGTCGTAGCGGGTGCTCGTCACCGCCGAGAGGTGCGCCCCGGCGGAAAAACCCATGATGCCGATCCGCTGCGGGTTGAGGCCCCATTCCTTCGCGCGCTGGCGCGTAAGGCTCAGGGCGCGTTGCGCATCCTGCTGCGGCGCGAGGTAACGCTCCTGTCCCTTGCGCGCCGGCACGCGATACTTCACCAGCACCGCCGTCACGCCGATGGAGTTCAGCCACTCTGCGACCTCGGTGCCTTCCAGGTCCATCGCCAGGATATGGTAGCCGCCGCCGGGGCACACGATCATGGCCGCGCCCGTGGCCTTCTCGGGAGGCGCGGGATAAACCGTCAGGGTGGGCTGGGAAACATTGCCCAGGCGGATGACGCGCTTGCCGGCGACCTGGTCATCCTTCTCCTTGGTCATGTCCTGCTCCTCGCCGAGGTCTCCTTTCTCGCCAGGAGCGCCCTGAGGCCAGAGCGGGATTGGCTGAGGTGTATTGGCGGCGGATACCGGGCTGCCGGCCAGGATCAAGCTGACCAGCGGCAGGCAAAGAATCATTCTCATGGCGCGATAAGATGCCAAACCCATCCATTTGGCAAGCAAACCGGACCTCGCGCGCCTCACTGGGGGCAGCTTGGCGGTGCCGCCCAGTCGCGCAGGGACTCAGCGCGAATAACCCTGGGAGGGCAGCCAACGCTGGCTCGCGGGAAGGCCGGTTCGGCCCCGGAGCCCAGCGCGTATGCATGAAGGCCCCGGAGCGCGGGCATCCTGCCCGCTTTGGCCTGGCGAACTGGTGCTCAGTGCCCTGTGCAGGCTCGACGCACCGATCATCGGAAGTGCAAAGCGAACAAAATGTCCGCGCGCCAGCCGCCAGTACCCCTTCATGCATACGCGCTGCCCGGAGCCGACGCCGGGCGGTCGTTTCCCTATCCCCCAAGACCCGGACGTCTCCGGCTGCCCGACTGTCATCCTATCTGGTGCCAAAAGGCCAGGTGCGGCGGCTCGGCGGCCAGTTCGTCCAACTGGCGCAGCGCGAAGGTCAGGTGCGGCGTCTTGAGATGCGCGTCCAGATGCGCCTGGCTCTCCCAGTTCTCATGGAAAAGAAACTTCCCCGGCTGGTCGGGGGCCACGTGCAGGTCGTAGTTGAGGCAGCCAGCTTCCTGCCGGGTCGGCGCCAGGAGGGAGAGCAAGAGGGCGCGCAATTCGGCTTCCTTGCCGGGGCGCGCGATAATGGTAGCCAGCACGGTAAGTTTGTTTTCAGCGAGCATGTTCGTGGGGTGTCCGCCGCCATGATGCGCGCGGGCGGAAACGCTGTCGAGAGGAGGCTGGACTTGCCGCGCCAGTTTTTCGGACCTTTGCCTCCATGAAGTTCGTTCCCGCTCTGCTCGCCGGACTCGCCGCGACCTCCCTGTCGGTGGCCGCCCAGACCGCCAGTTTCGCCACGCGCGAAACCGTCGGCCGCTTGGCCACCAACCGCTGGTACACGCCGGTCAACCAGATCCTCACGCCCGCCGGACGGCAAGTCGAGTTGCCCAAACTGCGCCCCCAGACCCTCGCCCTCAGCCCGGACGGCCGCCTCCTCGTCACCGCCGGCAAGACCGCGGAAATCGTCGTGCTCGATCCCGTGACCGGCGCGATCCGGCAACGCGTCGCCCTCCCCGCCGAGGCGCAGCGGGAGCCTGCGCCGAAGGCCGTCTCCACCGCCATACTCCAGCCGGACAAGGACGGCCAGGTGAGCTTCACCGGGCTGGTATTCTCGCCCGATGGCACGCGGCTCTACCTCGCGAACGTGAATGGCAGCATCAAGGTTTTTGCGGTGGCCAAGGGGGTCATCAGCGGCCTCGCGACGCTGCCCCTGCCGCACGCGAACGCGCCGGATCGCAAGGCGGAAATCCCGGCCGGCCTCGCGCTTTCCCCGGATGGAAAACGGCTCTACGTCTGCGGCAACCTATCCAACCGACTGCTCGAACTGGACCCCGCCACCGGCGCGTTCCTGCGCGCGTGGGAGGTGGGCTTCGCGCCCTACGACGTCGTGCTCGGCGACGGCCAGGCGTACGTCAGCAACTGGGGCGGACGGCGGCCTGAGCCGGACAGCCTCACCGGCCCCGCCGGCCGTGGCACCCTTGTCCGCGTGGACCCCGTGCGCCACATCGCCAGCGAAGGCTCGGTTTCCATCATCTCACTCGCGCCCGTTCCGGCCTCCGGCCTGCGGGAGCAGAACTCTGAGATCCTCACCGGCCTGCACGCCTCCGCCCTCGCGCTCACTCCCAACGGCCGCCACCTCGTCGTCGCCAATGCCGGCAGCGACACGCTGAGCGTCGTGGATACGCGCACCCGCCAAATCGTAGAAACCATCTGGACGCGCCAGAATCCGGCCGACCTCTTCGGCGCGCAGCCCAACGCACTCGCCTTCGACAAATCCGGGAAGCGACTCTTCGTCTGCAACGGCACGCAAAACGCCGTCGCCGTCATTGAATTCAGTCCCGGCGAATCCAAGCCTCTGGGGCTGATCCCCGTCGGCTGGTTCCCCGGCGCAGTAATCCACGACGCCAAACGAAACCAGCTCTACGTCGCCAATATCAAGGGCTTGCCGGCCGAAAAGGGCCGCGCCAAGACCAACGCCCCGCCCGGCTTCAACTCGCACCAATACCACGGCTCCCTCACGCTGCTGCCGGTGCCTTCCAAGCGCGAGTTGGCCGCGTTCACCGACCTGGCGCTGGCCAACCTCCGCTACCCGTTGCTCAGGCAGGCCGCCCAGCCGCCGCGCCCCGATCAACCCGCCCGCCCGGTGCCAGAGCGCGTCGGCGAACCGAGCGTGTTCAAGCATGTCGTCTATATCATCAAGGAGAACCGCACTTACGATCAGGTGCTGGGCGACGACGCACGCGGCAATGGCGACCCTGAGCTGTGCATTTTTGGCGAGCGCATTACCCCCAACCAGCACAAACTCGTGCGGGAGTTTGTGCTGCTGGATAACACCTATTGCTCCGGGATTCTCAGCGCCGACGGGCACCAGTGGAGCACCACCGCGATGAGCACGGATTACATGGAAAAGTCTTTCGCCGGCTTCCCGCGCAGTTATCCCGATGGCATGGGCGATGATGAGGTGGACGCGCTGGCCTATTCACCCACCGGCTTTCTCTGGGATAATGTCATCGCTCACGGCAAGACCCTCCGCAACTACGGTGAATTCGCCATTACCCGCAAGCAATGGCTCGACCCGGCGCGCAAGGGCAAGCTCAAGTGGCTGGACCATTGGCGCGATTACACCAACGCCACCCCCGCGATCAGGATTTACAGTGATCCCGCCGTCGAGACGCTGCGCCCCTATCTGGCCACCAACTATGTCGGCTGGGATATGGACGTGCCCGATATGTGGCGCGCGGATAGGTTTCTCGCCGAGTTCCGCGAGTATGAGCGCAAAGGCAATCTGCCCCACTTGATTCTCATCTGTCTCCCCAATGACCATACCAGCGGCACCGCCGCCGGGTCGCCGACCCCGGCCGCCTATGCCGCCGACAACGACCTCGCGTTCGGTCGCATCATCGAAGCCATCAGCCGTAGCCGATTCTGGCCGGAGACCTGTATCTTCGGCATCGAAGACGACCCGCAGAACGGCTGGGATCATGTCAGTGGTTACCGCACGACCGCCTACGTCGTTAGTCCTTACACCAAGCGTGGCGCGGTCATCAGCACGCAATACAACACCACCAGTGTCCTGCGCACGATGGAATTGATGCTTGGCCTGCCGCCCATGAACCAGATGGATGCCACCGCGACGCCCATGTCCGATTGCTTCACGGACACGCCCGACTTTACGCCTTATGCCGCGGTGCCTAACCACATACCGCTCGATCAAATGAACCCACCGGCCAAGACGGTGTCGGACGCGCTGCTCCGTCAGCACGCCTACGCCAGTGCCCGGCTCCCGCTCGACCGCGTGGACCAATGTCCCGAGGATCAGTTGAACCGCATTCTCTGGCACGCCATGAAAGGCTCCGCCCAGCCTTATCCCGAATGGGCTGTCGCCAAGGTCGAGGACGACGACTGAAGCCGGGAAATCGAAGTGCCCACGGTGGGCTTGGGGATAAAGCCCTACGGCTGTCGGGCAGACTTTCCAGTCTGCCGGTGAACGGGACTTTCGTGTCCCGTGTTCCTTTCCCCCCACGCGCATCGCCCACCGCTTGAGACTGGCGACAGGAAAGTCGCCGTCACTGGCGGACAGGAATGTCCGCCCTACGCGCCGTAGGGCAGACTTTCCAGTCTGCCAGTGAACGGGACTTTCGTGTCCCGTGGTCCTTTCCCCCC
>Ga0105047_10008051_pt1 | contig 17659 bp, 14 predicted proteins | sample MAT04_FD_78384 | JGI IMG/M metagenome (GOLD analysis project Ga0105047, IMG submission 78384) | Freshwater microbial communities from Lake Fryxell liftoff mats and glacier meltwater in Antarctica - MAT-04 (megahit assembly) | ecosystem: Environmental > Aquatic > Freshwater > Ice > Liftoff...
CCACATGCTCCACCGCTTGTGTGAGCCCCCGTCAATTCCTTTGAGTTTTAGCCTTGCGACCGTACTTCCCAGGCGGTCCACTTAGCACTTTTGCTTCGACCATAATCACGTCAGAGCGACTACGATCTAGTGGACATCGTTTAGGGCCAGGACTACCGGGGTATCTAATCCCGTTTGCTCCCCTGGCTTTCGTGTCTCAGCGTCAGATCATCCCCAGCTACCTGTTTTCACCATTGGCGTTCCAAACGATATCTACGCATTTCACCGCTCCACCGTTTGTTCCAGTAGCCTCTAGATGCCTCAAGACCCGCAGTATACCAAGCAGTTCCACAGTTGAGCTGTGGGATTTCACAAGGTACTTACGGACCCGCCTACACACGCTTTAAGCCCAGTGATTCCGCCTAACGCTTGAGACCTCTGTATTACCGCGGCTGCTGGCACAGAGTTAGCCGTCTCTTCCTCTGGGGTAGATCAGAACTTTCTTACCCCTGACAGGAGTTTACATTCCGAAGAACTTCGTCCTCCACGCGGCGTCGCTCCGTCACACTTGCGTGCATTGCGGAAGATTCGTTACTGCAGCCCCCCGTAGGAGTCTGGGCAGTGTCTCAGTCCCAATGTGGCCGGCCAACCTCTCAGTCCGGCTACGCGTCGTCGGCTTGGTGAGCCGTTACCTCACCAACTACCTGATACGAAATCGCCTGCTCCCAGGGCGATTGCCCTTTGAGAACTCTGTCATGCGACAAAGTTATGTCATCTGGTATTACCTGCCCTTTCAGGCAGCTATCTCAGACCCTGGGGTACATTAGCGATTCATTACTCACCCGTCCGCTACTAACGTATTGCTACGTCCGTACAACTTGCATGTCTTAGCCACGCCGCCAGCGTTCAGGCTGAGCCAGGATCAAACTCTTCAATTAAATTTCTTGGCACATCACCATCCTGATGCCCGGTGTGACTCTTGCGAGCTGACCGAGACTGACACTTTCTGATGATGCGTTAATCCGCGAAACGAGTTTGTCCATCAATGGGTTAAGACAACCCATCGACTTGTTTACTGCTCCCTACCCGGCTGGGGTAAGGAGTCAGTCGTGCCAGACAATTCTGAACGTTTAGGTTCAGAACCGAAAGACACGAATGCAAGGCTCAAACAACTTCTGGCACCCATCCCCGCGTAGGGATGGGATTACTCAAATTCAAATGATCAAGGATCACTTTTTACTTGCGTGCACCACGAAGATGTTTGAGATCTTGGTTGCGTGATGATCGACCTCTTAGAGACTAAGCTAAGAGACCGTTCCATCTCGACTTGGATCGCCAGAACCATTTCCGTACACCGGAAACTTTCTGGCTCACATCCTCGCGGTCATCCGACTCATTCACTTGTCAAAGAGCTTTCTCACCTACATACGAATCAGGCTGCTTTCGCACCAAGTTTCGTGTCACCTCCCCGAAGCGTTTCCGTTTGGGGGAGGCGAATAGTACCGTCGTTTTCCCGATTGTCAACCCTGCTTGCTCAGAAATCTTTTCGACTTCTTTGCACGACCCAAACCCCGTCTTATCAGTCGCTCAGGGCAAAACCTTATCGACATATCCCCTCAGCAGACTTTGGCTTCGTTTCGTTTCCTGCATAATGACGCAAGAACACGAACCGAAGTAAGTCGGCTTCTGAGGCAAGACCCATGTTGCGACAAAAAGCAACGGAACAACTCGCGTGGCCTAGAGCCCCTTACGGTTCAAAGCACCGCAGGCACGAGTCGAAGGGTGTGACGACCTCGAACGACAGGATGGATTATCTATAATATCCTCCCTCGCGTCAAGCGTTTCTCACGATTTTTCTTTATGCTCACGCCCTTCCACAGCCGTTTCGTGCGAAACGCATGCATCAGGGCAGATTTATGGCTGATTCTTTTTCTATTGCCCCTGTTGATAAGTTGTCGCGCTCGCATTTCGCCTTGTTGGCTGGGCTCGCTTTGCTGCCTGGCGTCCTGTCGTGCGTGTTCCTCGGGCGTATTCATCCCGACGAAATCTTCCAGACCCTCGAGCCCGCGTTTGGGCGTGTACACGGGTACGGCGTAGTCGCCTGGGAATGGGTGGACGGGTTACGAAACTGGGCAATCCCCCTCGTCTTTGCATGCATCCTCAAGCTGTGCGCGCTCTGCGGAATCGATCATCCTCAGGCGTATCGAGCAGCCGTTCAGTTGCCCCTTTACCTTCTGCACCTTTGCATGCTCGTATCAGTCTTTCGTTGGATGAGTCGGCGAATCCCTATCTCCCACGCGTTTGCCATGACCGTCCTCCTCGCGCTGTCCGCGACCGTGGTGATCTATGCTGGCCATCCCTTGAGCGAGTCGATCTCCACTGCCTTCATCGTCCTCGGCTTTGAACGCCTCGATCGGTCGGCGACGTCAAAAAGGCAAGGGCTGGTTGCCGGGCTTTTGCTTGGGTTTTCCATTATCGCAAGGTACGCATCGGGCGTGATCGTCATTGGCGCACTGGCGTGGCTGCTGTTCCATCGACGCTGGCCAGTGTTCAAAGGATGCATCATCGGATTACTGACGATGGCCAGCCTGCTTGGCATACTCGACTTCGTCACGTGGGGCCGACCTTTTCATTCGCTGCTGCGCTACATCGAATACAACGTCCTCTCCAACGCCTCTGCCGAGCAATTTGGACGGGAGCCCGCATTTTTTTATGTCCCACTCCTGATCCTCACCCTGCCGTTGTGGGCATGGTTCGGCATAGGTGTGTCGGCCGCCTCAGGCATCCGTCGCCGCGGGCATGCCTCGTCGCCGCGCGTCGGGTTGCCCTTGCTATCTGCCGGGCTGTATCTGCTCTCGATTTCCATCACGCCCCACAAGGAAGCGCGATTTCTTTATCCGGTGTGGATATTGGGAATGCTAGCGGGCGCACCGGCCTTGGGCATGCTGATCGCACGGATACGATTGCGGGCGATGCCGGGTTTCGTGTATTTGCTGGCACTAACGGCTGGAGTGGCAAGCCTCCCCTACGAATACGACCTCCACAGCGACCGCCTCCGCGCAATCGTCGCATCCACGCGTGGCCAAGATGTCCGGGGCCTGGTGGTGATCGGAACAAATCTCTGGGGAACAGGCGGCTACTTTTACATCGGCAAAGATGTGAGGCTTCTGGCATTCACGTCGCCGGACGATCCAGCATTGGAGCAAGCGTTGAACGATCCCACGGTCAACCGCCTCGTCACGAATCAAGTCGGCGATGCAAACCTTGTCTCACATGACTTTGCGAAAGTGCGCGTGGTAGGACGGTACACAATCTACGTGCGGTGATATTCAGGAGTGGCACGTCTAATCAGGCTCACCACGGCCACACGGAAGCACGGAGTCGACCAAAAATTTGAAGTCTTGCGGTCAACGCCAGCGTTTTTTACAACCAGCAACTAATGACCAACAACCCTCTTCCCCATGCGCCCGTGGTGAAATCGGCTTTCTCGTCGCCTGCTAGCTCTTACGCGTTCGCTTACGGGCGGCGCGACGGACCAGCGGCTTGCGTTTGTTCTTCGGATTCATCGTCAGTTTCGCACTGCGTTTTGTCTCGGTCGTCGTCGTCTTGCGCTTGCCTGCCGACGCACCGGGCCCCCGGTCGGGTTTGCGCTCCAGATCCTCGCCGTAATCTTCATCGGCCTTTCGCTCATCCAGCGATTTCGACGCGCTCTTGTCTGCCCGTCCGCGCAGCACGAGCTTCATGGGGACTTCCGGGTACGGCAGCAATTCCCTGAACCGGTTGATCATGAATCGCTGATAAGATTCGATCAGATAATCAGGATTGTTGACGAACAGCACGATCGTTGGCGGGGCCACACCGGTCTGGGTTGCGTAAAAGATTTTCGGTCGTCTGCCGGTGTGTGTGCTGGGCGTGCGCTCTTCCAATATCTGCCTCACCGCCCGATTCAAAACACCCGTCGTCAACCGCGTGTGCGCCTGCTTGAAAAGGTGTTGCGACAGGTCGATCACGCTCTGTACGTTTCGCCCGTCCTTGGCGGTGATGAAGGCGATCGGGGCGTAGTCCAGATGCTTTAATTCCTCGTCAAGATACGTGCGAAACTTCTCCATCAGCTCGCGATCTTCAGGAATCTCCCCGCCTTTCTTCGTCTGTTCGATGAGCGTCGTGCGGGCGAGATCCCACTTGTTGATCACCAAAACGACAGGCTTGTATTGCGATGCAATATACGCTGCGAGCTTTTTGTCCGGCTCGCTGACAGGCTCGGTTGCATCGAGCAGCATCAGCACCACATCGGCTCGGCGGATGGATCGCTCGGCACGGTGGAAACTGTAAAACTCGATATCGTTCGTCACCATGTGACGCTTCTTACGCACGCCAGCTGTGTCGATGACGACAAGCGTTTTGCCCTCCTTTTCAAACCGCACGTCGATGCTGTCGCGCGTCGTGCCGGGCACTTCCGACACGATCACGCGATCCGTGTCGCCTTCAAAAAGATGCGCAATTGCGTTGACGAGCGTCGACTTGCCCGCATTGCGCTTCCCCACAATGGCCACCATCATTTCCGGGGCGGGCAGCTTATCGGGCGCGCGCGACAGGTCGATATTCTGCGCGATGGCAGTGAAAATCTGATCGATATTCCGATTGTTCAGTGCCGACACCCCGAGCGGCGTACCGAAGCCCAGCCGCGCGAAATCACCCAGAGCGGTGTCCGCATTCGGACCATCACACTTGTTGGCCAGCAGCAGCACGCGCAGATTCTGTCGTCGCAGAAGCGAGGCAATCTCCTCATCGCCACCCGTCAGCCCGGCATCACAATCCACCACAAACAGCACCAGGTCCGCCCGCGCCATGGCCATCTCAATCTGATGCTTGATATGCTCGGTCAGCCCGGTCGAATCGTCGAATCCATACCCGCCTGTATCCACGAGTTCGACGAACTTGCCATCGACCAGCAACGGATGCGACACGCGATCGCGCGTCACCCCGGGCATGTCCTGGACAATGGAGATCAACTTGTTGGCAAGGGCATTCAGGAGGGACGACTTCCCCACATTCGGTCGCCCCACAATCGCAATAGCCGGTAGCTTTTTCACGAGACTGTTATAGCGGGGATGGGTCGGATTGAACACAGACGGCAAGAGGACGCACCGAGGCAAGGCTGGCTTGAAGGAGGGGCATTGGCCTGGGGTTTCTCGAAAATTTGAGGAATCACCACGGAGGCACGGAGAAGGAACCAAGGGCTAAAACGTTGTCACTTGCTTGCGAGCGACCGTAGATGCCTGACCCTTGGCCCTTAGCCCCTCATCCCTAACCCTGTCCAAATACTTTGTTAAAAAAAGAACGATGTTGCAATTGCACGCACCACTTCTCTACATTAACAACGCCTGCTCACTTCCGCGCAACGTCACGGGCCATTTCACACCGGCCCATACTTGAAAGGAGTCTGTCATGCCTACCGTTTCTGATATTCTGTCCAGCAAAGGGGAGAGCGTTTACACGATCAGCCCCGACGCAACCGCACTTGAGGCGATCAACAAAATGAATCAGCACAAGATCGGCGCGCTGTTGGTGATGCGCGGCTCAAAGCTGATTGGGATGTTCACTGAGCGGGATGTCCTGCGACGTGTTGCCGGTGCGCTCAAAAGCCCTGCCGACGTGCTTGTTGCCGACGTCATGACCCGCGAGGTTTTCTGCTGTCCCCCGCACACCGATATCGACGACGCTGCCCTGGTCATGAAGGAACGAAGGGTCCGTCATCTTCCTGTGACCGATTCCGACGAGCACATCTGCGGAATGGTGTCGATTGGCGACATCAACGCCTGTCACGTTTCGCAGGCGGAGGCCACGATCACTTTCCTGAACGACTACATCTACGGCCGCGCCTGAGCTGGGCGACTGAGACTGTGTTGAAACTCTCTTGTTGAAGCGCAACGACGCCGCGAAGAAGGCACTGTTGTGACTGTCTTTTTTTACAAGAGTGTTCGTCGTATCGTCGTGGTTTCAGTTCTTTAACTAAGTGAGCGACTTCAACAAAGTCTCCGCCAGACAAGCGAACAAGTCGTCACAAGGGTGACGACTTGTCCGGCGGAAGGTGGCTAATTGTCGCAATCGGGGGCGTGATTACTTTGCAGTCTTCCCCAGCGCTTCCTGCACTTTCCCTACGACCTTCTGCACTTTTCCCTTCACCTGTTGCCCCGTATCGCCACGCACCGCACCGGCGATGTCGTTGGCTTTTCCCTTGATCTGTTTGACTTTGCCTGCAGCAGTATCTTCGTGACCCATATCAATCCTTTCGTAAAAGTTATTAAGCCTATCGCGAACGATGTGCCAAAAATGTAACGACGTGGTCACCTCTCACGTCGTCCCCATCAGCGACTTGATTGGGCGACCTTTTCTGCCGAATTTATTTGGTTTCTACACTTTAATTTTATGGTATATTACCCGCGGTCACTTCGCCGGTCGTAACGCTGGGAGATACAGATGCCTCGTCAATCCTCTCAATGCGCTTTTACCCTGATCGAACTCCTCGTCGTCATCGGTATCATCGCAGTGCTCGTCTCCATACTCTTGCCATCCCTGCAAAAAGCTCGGTTGGAAGCGCAGGTCGTCAACTGCATGTCGAACCAGCGACAGGTGATCATGGCTTTGAAGATGTATGCGGCCGACAACAAGCAGACCGGTTTCCCCTGGCTGCACGAGACGCAGATTTATTCGCAATTCAGTTGGATCCAGGGATTGATCGACGGCAAGTATCTCAACCGCGCGACCGCCAAGTGCACTGCCGAGCCGTTGTTCTGCTTCGGTACGTATCGCGCGATGTGGGACCCGAGCAACTTCACCCCCCAAGGCGTGCCGAGCGACGGCGTGATGGACGGGTGGTATTTCTACCTCGGTCGCGCTCGTGCGCCCGCAGCCGGTATGTTCCCCCGCGTCGGAAGCACGGGCGGGGTGAATGGTCCCATCCAATGGGGCCTCTGGTCCCCACACTGGATCACAGGCGTCAGATCGGGACTGAACTGGGGCCAGTTCGAATCAACCTACGTCCGCGCCGTCGCCGCCAGCAACGTCCGTGACTACCGCCCCCTCACCTCATGCCCCTACAACGCCGCCTACGGAATGGTAACCACCACGTTACCCGCCTACTTCCCTCAAGGCCCCGGCTGGGCTCAGCTCCCCGCGCACAGAAGGTTCACTGCCGTCAACTTCGGCAATGCCGACGGGTCTGTCCTGACGCTGAATGTGAAAATGCAAACGCCGACCAACCCCGTGAACCAGGTCCCGCTGGAAAGCGAGTGGGCACAGTTGATTCGGTCTACCTGGCCGACGCGATAAACATGGTGGCCGGAGTAACTTTCTCCGAGAGAAGGAGCACCTGATCCCGCCGTATCGTGCGTACCTACGAACTATCACACTGAATGGTCCGCAATATCGTCGTAAAAGCACGGTTCTTCGAACCGTCGTTACAACGCGAGATTGACGGGTGCGAGTTTCGACACTGTCACGTGGCGTATTGGTGAAAGAGCAAATCAACCCCTTGCGAACAGTGCGAATATCGTCGCACCTCGCCTAACTTCCGACACGTACACTTCGCCCGCTGTTCTTCGCACTTTTATACATCGCCAGGATAATGGCGATGGCTTTTCTGGCTTCGGGGCCCCAGGTGGCGGCTTCTTCTCCTCGGTCCCAGCTTGCCAGGATCGAGCTGATGTTTTGGTAGTGGAGATCGAGGCCCTGGTTGATGGCTGCGGAGCCGGCAGCCGGGGGTTTGGTGGTGTTGATCTCTGTCATCAGCGCCTCGTCCGCGGGGCGCGCATCCTTGAACGTGAATCGCTTCAGACCGTCTTCGCTGACCGCATGACCGAACTCGCCGCCCACTTCGATTCGGACGCCGGCGCCGGGGTAGATGGCTGTTGTACCGACGATCGTACCGTGAGCACCGTTCTCAAATGTGAGGGCGCAGCTGAGGGTGTCTTCGACTTCGATCTCCGCATGGATTCGGCTGGACGCGTGGGCGCTGACGGTTTCTACAGGGCCGCAAATCCACTGGATCAAGTCGACGTTGTGGACGCTCTGGTTCATCATCGCCCCGCCGCCGTCGAGCTTCCACGTGCCGCGCCATCCACCGTCGCGGTAGTACTGATCGGTGCGATACCACGGGGTGATGGACCCGCCCCACGCGATGCGACCGAAGCGCCCTTCGCGAGCGGCGTCGTAGAGGGCACGGTTCGCGAGGTTCCAACGGTTCTGAAAAATCCCCGCGAGCTTCACCTTGTTTTCGCTGGCGGAGGCGATCATCTTGTCGATGCGATCCAGCTTGATCTCCATCGGCTTCTCGCAGATGACATTCACGCCTGCCTTCATCGCGAGGATGGCGGGCTTCATGTGGTTGCCGCTGGGCGTGCAGATGTGCACGACATCGAGCTGCTCTCTGCTGTGCATCTGCTTCTGCAACGCATAGACGGGAATATGACCGAGCCCGCGTGTCGCGAGCGTGGCTTTCACCTTATCGACGAGAGGGTCGCACACAGCCACCAGCGTGACGTTTGGCATCTTCGAGAGAATCTGCACATGCCAATCCCCGACCACGCCCACCCCCACCACCGCCGCCCGCCACTGTCGCTCCGCCACGCGTCACCCTGCTTTCATGGAAAAATGGTTGATGTCAAAACTTGGGATATCCAAGTCACGCGCCTGCCCAATTGATTGGACAGAAAACTCATTTGCAATGCATGCCCTCTCGCGTCGAACGAATGTCGCGCGTCCGAAAATCACCGAGAGCGTTGCTTCTCAAATTCCGCGATTTTTGCGACGCGTCGGACGTATCGCCCGTCCTGGAACTTTGCCGACAGAAATGTCTCGACGATCATCTTGACCTGCTCCTCGCCGAGCAGATCGGTCCCGAGGCAAAGCACGTTGCAGTGAATGTGCTCACGGGCGGCGCGGGCGGTGATCTCGTCGTGGGCGAGTGCAGCCCGCACGCCGTCGACTTTGTTGGATGCGATCGACATCCCGATCCCATTACCGTCCAGAAGAATCCCAACTTCAAATCGCCCATCGGCAACGCCCTGCGCGACGGGGATCGCATAATCGGGGTAATCCACGGCAGCGGTGCTGTCGCTCCCAAAATCCTCGACGTCGTGCCCCAGCTTTTTCAGCAACGGCAAAAGCCGGCGTTTCGGTTCGTATCCACGATGGTCAGAAGCGATTGCAATCTTCAACGTAAATCCTTTTTGCGACGGCAGTCACTTTTAACCGCAACGACCCCCCGATGCTACGAAGACGCCGAACGAAGCACGGGCATCTTCGGCAGTGAATGGGCTGCAACGTCCCGCTGCCGCGTGCCATTTTTGCTCGAGTCAACAAAGTCATCCACGCTAAGCTTCGCCGAAAGAACAGGTTTCGCCGCGGGGCTTGCCCCGCGCTTCCACGAGGAAAAACGTGTAGCAAGCACGACGGTGAACCCTGACCCATCGCGTTTCAGACCAAACCCGGACACGACGCAATCAAACTCACCCCACCATGAAGTCCCCGTCGGCCATGCGCTCGGTGAGGATTGCTTTCATCTGCTTGGCCAAATCCTGGTAGACGCTGAGGTCGCTACCGATGGGGTCTTCGATGTCGCTACTGGGGTTGAGCGTGCTCACTTTTTCGGCGCTGCCGGGGACGAGCGCCGTCACCGCGCGGGCGTGGCTTTTGCCCATCGTCAGGATGACGTCCGCCTGGTGCACCAGTTCCACTGACAGCGGGCGAGATCGGTGCCTGGATAAGTCGCCTCCGAGCATCCGCACTGCTTCGACCGCCTGCGGAGTCGCGCGAGCACCGGGATAGGCGGACGCACCAGCGCTGACCACGCTTACGCCCTTGGCCTCCAGATCGTCCTCATGCACATGCAACTTTTCGGCCAGCAATGTACGGGCAATCGCCTCGGCCATGGGCGATCGGCAGGTGTTTCCGCTGCAGACAAACAGGATCGTGGTGCGCAGCAACCGGTCTATGATCCGCGCGTCATACACGCCTTCACGAACGATTTCGTACGCGTGGGATTTAACCTGAACGATCGTCGAGGGCTTGGCAAACTTCGTGGGACCGGCGTCGATGACGAGGTCAACATTGTCCCCGAAACCGTCGGCAGGCCGCGCGGTCAGTACCACCGGGCCGGGGGTCATGCCGATCACATCCAGCGCCACGGGATGAGCCGGGCAACGCAGGGTGATCTGACCGTCGTCGTACAGATCGGCTTCGTCGATATCGAGCGCGTCGGCAACCTGACGTCGCCGAGCAAGAGGCACGTCAAAGCGCAGACCAACCGGGCCGGGCCAGAGCTTGCGCATCATGCGATGGCCAAATTCGCTGATCTCACCAAGATACGTGCTGGCAGCCACCGGGTTGGGAAGATGAATGGTGAAGGGTCCTGTGACGCGCGCACCGCGCAGATCTCTCAGACGACGGACGGCAGCAGGGCTGTCGAGAAGGCCTGCGGCGCCGTAGACGGTTTCGGTAGGGAGGCCGACAATACCACCCCCGCGGAGCAGGCCGACAGCGCGACGGACATGCTGCGTGTACTCGCCGGTCTCGAATATCTGAACCGTCTCGGGCATCAAACCTCTTTCGCATTATCCGGGTGATGTTTCGTCAGAGTCAAGTTAAGCGGGCAAAGTTACTGCGATAACGGATGCTCGGGATAGTTCTTCTTGAGCATCACGCGCAACGCTTCGGCATGCTGCGGGTCGCTTTTTTCCAGCAGTTTTGCCGCGCGATCCAGCAACAACGGGGCATACGCGGATTGCGGAACATTCGTTGCAAACGCTTCAGCCACTCGCGCCGCGACCTCGGGCGCGTTGCGTATTTCGATCAAGCGGGTGCGCAACAAAACACTATGTCCCTCCAGAAAATCCGCTGGATACCGCGTCTGCCAGCGCTCCCAGGCATCCTCACCGCTTTCATAATCCTTCTCGTCGATGAAATGCTCGATCGTCCGCGCAAGTGCACCGGCAATCACCACCTGGCGATTGGCCCCGCCTTGCGATCCCAGCGCTTCAAGTACCTCGCGCCCCTGCGCGGATTTGCCGGCGAGGATCAGCGCCTGACCATACAGACGCCGCAATCGTTGCGCGTCACGGAGACCAACCTCATTGGGCACGGCCTCGCCCCCGTCGTCGCGCTCATCCCCCACGAATGTTTCCAGAGCGCGCACCGCTGTCGAAAAATCACCCGCCCACCAGACCAGGAATTGCGCGTAATGACGGACCGCCCGCGGTTGCAGATTGCTCGTGGTCGCAATCTTCCCCCACGATGCCAAGATTTGCTTTCCCTTTCCCTTTTCAAATGCGGCACGCGACAGCTCAACGAGCGCGCGGATTGCTGGTTCAGGCTCCGGGACCGACGGTTCGGTACAAAGTCGATCCGCCACGCGCAACGCTGCGTCGATATCCCCCGCACGCACATTCACATACACAGCCCAGGTCAGCCACGACAGGGGCAGGGTTTTCACGTCATAGCTGGCAACGATTTGCGATTGCGTCGCAAATTGATCTTCGGGCGGGCGATCAAGCCGGGGGAGGTCGCGCGTGACGCTGATGCGAATTGTCTGCGAATTGCTGTTGTTTCCAATCCTGGTGGTCAATCGCACGGGATACACCCCATCCGTCAGAAAAACATGCTCGGGGGATTTATCGCGCGAAGTTTGCCCGTCTCCAAAATCCCATTCACACGAGAACGTGCCGCTCGCCTTGGGGGGCCGGGCACTCAGGCGGATGCGATGACTATAGTGATTGTCGTAGAAGCATTCACCCAGATACTCGGTGGTGAAATCTGCCGTCAGTGTTTTCTTCAACTCTTCGAGACTTCCGGGTACGGCCCGCGGGCTGATGCCGAATGATTCGCGCGCGATGACGTCAAACTTTGCAGACGAGGGGACTTTCCACGCGATGGAGAATCGCCCGTCTCCCCCACCGTTGTAGTGATACGCGACAAAATCATGTCGGCCTCGGGTGAGGTTTATCTTGGCATTAAAGCGAATATCACCCACTAAGCCCGGGATGAAAAGCAATGGCTGGCCGTCGAGATAGAGCGCTCCACGATCATCGGCACCGCCAGCAAATTGATACTCGCCGTCCTGGGCGGCGAAGAGAGAACCGGAAAATCGCGAGGCGGTATGTTCCTGATCTCCGAAAGGATTCCAACCAACGAACGGCCGCTCGACCATCGTTCGCCCGATCAACGTGTCGCGCAGGCATCGCTGCCACGCAGCTTCGATGTCGGCAAACTGATCGAGCGATCCCCCCGCAAAATGCCGCATCTCCATGAGCAATCCCCCGCGTCCCGGCGCATCGTCCGGCAACCGCGGGCCAGGGGGCATCTCCTTGGTATCACCGAAATAGGCCGCGTATTGCGTCTCCCCTTTGGTCAACTGAAAGACGATGCGCAACAGATCGCCGGGGCCGATCATGATCATGCGAAAAGGCACCGGCCGACCGGATTCGGTGGTGACGCGCAAATCCGACGCGTCGTCCGCAAGGTGGCCATTGGTGTAAAACTCCGTCCAACCGATTTCGTCCCCCGACGCATTGCCCGCATCCCAGATAACATCCAGCGCCCGCCGAAACATCTGCGCATGCGCGCTGGTGGCGAACATCAGTATGCAGAAAGCGAAGATGAAATGGGTCTTGGCGATCAAGGGGGTGTCCTGTATGGAGAATACCATGTCACAATCAACGACGTTGCCCCTGCCCCGCGGTTTGCTGCTGGATATGGATGGGACGATCACCGAGCCGATGCTTGATTTCCCACAGATTAAGCGCGAGATGGGCATCGGCACGCAGCCAATCCTCGAGGCAATGACACGCATGTCGCCCACCAACCGCGCGACTGCAGAGGCGATCCTCGCCAGGCACGAACAACATGCTGCCGAAAATTCGCGATTGAGCGAGGGATGCGTCGCGTTTTTACAGTGGATACGCGATGCAGGTCTGAAGAGCGCCCTGGTTACCCGCAACACAAGAGCAAGCGTAACGACCGTGCTAGAGAAGCACCGCCTGTCGTTCGATGCCCTCATCACCCGCGATGACGCCCCCTACAAACCCGACCCGGCCCCCCTCCATCTCGCCTGCCAACGTCTCCACCTGCAACCCGACGAAGTCTGGATGATCGGCGACGGCCAATACGACATAGAAGCCGGCGACCGCGCTGGCATCAAAACGATCTGGATCAGCCACGGCCAAAGCCGACCATCCACGACAAGCCCGTGGCGGGAGGTTCGAAACCTGGTGGAACTGGTCCGATCCCTAAAATCGTAGCAAGCGCAGCGGACCATAATCAGCTGACCGCGCGACCCACGCTTTGAATCCAGTTACCCAATGCCCGCGACGAGATGTTCTCCCCACCCCTGTCGCGGCAGCTTCCACCAATAACCGGGACAGTCCCGGTTATTGGGTCCACATCCGCGGGGTCCGACATGTTGCACGAAGGCATAACCGGACCTGTCCCGGTTATTTTTTTATGACAGGGCAGGACTGTCTCGGTTGCTATCAATCTGATGCCACGGGGTCGAGGGATATCAGCTTGACCAGCACCTCTCGCTTTCTGGGGCCGTCGAAGTCGCAGAGGTAGATGCCTTGCCATTGGCCCAGTACCAATTTGCCGGCCTCTATCAGGATCATCACGCTGTTGCCGGTCAGGATGGTTTTAACGTGCGAATCGCTGTTGCCCTCGGCATGATTGTAGAACGCTTCGGACTTGGGGATCATGGCCTCCAGTTTTTGCAGGACGTCGCGCTTGACGTCGGGGTCAGCATTTTCGTTGATGCACACGCCGGCAGTGGTGTGGGGGGAATAGACGATGACGTAGCCGCTCGTCACGCGCTTGATACGCAGAAACGCGTTGATGCGATCGGTGATGTCGACCATTTCAGATCGCTGGGTGGTGGGGATCGTCAGACGTTCGATGGCGATGTTTTGCATGGCAAAAGTCCTCGGAGTTGTGCCCGCAACGGCTTGGGAAGGTGCACGTCGCTGGCAGGGCGAAGCTGCAGCTTATAGCGACGACTTCGGCGATAAAAGCGGCCGTCCTTGAGATACAACCGATCAAGGGCAAACCAACGATCTGCAAAATGTCTCGACATCAGCACGGCCAGTGCACGCCCAAGCTGCGCATCCTTCTGATCGACCTCGATCAAAAGGTGAAAATCGCCGGAATCAGGTTGGTGACTGACTGCTTCATATCCAAACACTTCCGCAAACCGTTTCAGAAGAGTCGCGACCGTCTGCCCATCACCTGCTCGCCAAAGCTGGTTGGGATTTTTGTGATACAACCCCGCCCCCGTCTGCGGTTTCACGAGCGCGCGCAGCGCGTGCAATTCCCAGTCTGGCGACAGTCGCGGGCAGGAGAGGATCAGCACCGGCAAAACCAACCGCCGACGACGCCGCCCGCGCGGGAAAGTTGGAAGGGGACGCGCCACGGACGGATGCTAGGCGAGCACACTGCAGCAAGCGTCGCTGAGGGAGGAAATAGTTTTAAACACGGGTGGCACTGGATGTGAAATGTTCCACGTGGAACATTCTGGGAAAAGTGAGACCGTCGTCGTTCGGAGCGTCAGGCCGCGGTGGGGATTGGGGATGGAGACTGGGCTTCCTTGCGATGGGTGATGTCGAAAAGCACACCATTCAGACAGAGCAGGCGCCCGTCGGGGGCGTGACCGGAGCGGCCACGGTCCAGGACCCAGCAGAGCGATCCGTCGGCACGACGCAGGCGGTATTCCAACTCGTAGGGTTCGCTGCGCAGGGCGGCGCCTTCGATGGCGAGCAGCACACGGTTGGCGTCGCGTGGGTCGATCAGATCGTGCAGCCGACGCGTGCCAACGGTCACAAAATCGTCCACGGAAAATCCGCACATCGCAACGATCGCATCGGATAGGAACGTCACCTGCCAAGTCGCACCACACTCATAGTGGTATACCGCACCCGGAATGTTCGCGACCAGCATGCGAAGTTGCTCGTCGCTTTGCCGGGCCTTGGCCTCGGCGTCGCGACGGGCGGTGACATCCTTGCTGACAGCGATGTAGTTGGTCAGCTTCTGCTGATCGTCATACACCGGCTGAACATCAACCGATGCCCAATACGCTCGGCGAGAGCGGGTGTAATTGATCAGCTCGACATTGAATCCATCGCCTCGCTGTAATGCTGAGCGCATCAACGCAATGGTGGATGAATCGGTCTGCGGACCCTGCAGAAGTTCGCCGGGCGACTTGCCCGTCGCTTCTTCGGGGAGGTGCCCGGTAAGGCGTACGAAGCCGTCGTTTACCCACTCGATCTTCCCAAGGGCATCGGTGATGACGACGGAATTATCGGTTCGGCTGGCGACCAGCGCGAGCTTGCGACACTCCTGATCCTGCGCGCGTCGGGCTGTTTCCAGCGTCTGCAATTCTGCAAGCATCGCGTTGACGTTGCTGGCGACATCGGCGATTTCGTCCTTGCCATCGCGTGTTACACGGGCGGCGAGCCCACCCTGTTTACCGACGGTGGCTAGCTCATCGCGTAGCTTTGCGAGCCGACGCAGGACGCGTGCATCCAGGAGCGCGAGCGTCAGCAAAGCAAAGACGATCCCCATGCCCGCGATCGAGCGGATCGCATACGCGACGCTCTGTTGACCCTGTTGCCAGATCGTACGGGGAAGGTCGACGCGCAGCATTGTCCCCGGTCGGCCGTTGACATCGCGCAGAAGCGCGAACCCTGAAATGGTTTCGTCAGACGCCGGCCGCACCGACGTACCCGGCGTTTTCTGATCCGACGCCCCCGCAAGCATGACGGCAGGCTCCTTCCAACCAGGCGTGGCCATCGACTCGGCGTAGGGCAAAAGCGAGACCGGCATGTGCAGTTGCTCCGTCAGACGCGCAACCTGCGACCCGACCAGCAACCTGCCGAACAGCAACACACCGTTGGCGGCACCGCTGTGATCGGTGCGTATGACGGGGCGGGCCGCGACGAGCATGGGCCCTTCAGGCAGGATCACCAGCCCGGTGGCGACGCCTTGAGGACTGCTGAACGTGGTTAATCGCGACCCGGGTTTCAGTTGATCGAGCAGCGCATGAGGCACGTCGATCATGTTTCTAGCTTCAAGATCGCAAGCGCGGGCGAGTTTGACGTGCCCTGCATTATCCAGAAAGACAATCGCGCTGACGTTCATGTCAATCAGCGTCACGTCTGCAAGGTTCTGACGGGCAAAGTCGGCGTTGCCATCTTCGAGAAATTGCCACGCGTCGTCCCACGCAGCCCAGTCGTAGCACTTGGTGGCCACCCCGTCGATCATCGCGCCGATGGCGTCGACGGCGCGACGGGTGTTGCGGTCCGTGTCATCTGTTTCAATCCGTGCAAAGCCGCGCATTAGGATCGAGTTGCTGACAAGCGACAGGAGACCCAGCAGCACGACGGCTGCCGATCCGATGGTCAAAAGAATTCGCTTGCGAAGTCTCATAAAAAGCCCCCCACCGGATCACCCGCGACTGCCCGCTCAAACATTTATCGGCGGATTGTTGCCCGCGATTTATGTGATGGGAGACAATCGGTGCATAAATGGACGTGATAAATTGGCCGCGTCCGGGTTATAATCAGCCACTTGACGCAGCACCTGCTTTTTATGGAGAGATCGAATGGGTAAGGCGAATGTTGACCCCGCTGAGTTAAGGCGTTTTGCTGCCGACCTGAATCGCTTTAATCACGATTTATCGGGTCTGGTTTCCTCCCTGCACGGTCGCCTGCGCGGGCTGGAGGCAAATTGGCGGGATCAGGAACAGAAGAAGTTTACCGAAGCCTTTGAACAGACCGTTAAAGTGCTTTCTGTCTTTCTTGAAAATGCTCATCAACACTCGCAGTTCTTGTCCAAGAAAGCGACTCTGATTGAAGAATATCTCAAGCAGCGCTGACGATCGTACACCGACGGATTGAGGCAAGCCCATGCCAGCAGCACGAGTTGAATCAATCGATGACATCAAGGCGTTTCGGATCTTCCTGATCAAGTTCGCCGAGACGGCTAACGCGTCAGTCACCGATGCCGAATCGGATGTCATTCGGACGCTCAACTGGCTGGAGCACGAACAAGCGCAGCACTGGACAAGCGAGGTCCGTCGGCGGACGGAGCTGGTCGCCCGCGCCAAAGAAGCGGTCCGCATGAAGAAGGTCTTCAAGGATGCCTCCGGTCGAACGCAGGCCGCTCACGACGAGGAAAAGGTGCTCGGCATTGCAACACGCAATCTTGAAGAAGCGCAACTGAAGTTCGCTAATACGAAGAAGTACGCGCGGTTGATGGTGAAGGAGATTCAGACTTTCAAGGGCAGCCTCACCCGGCTGGTGACTGCCCTCAGTGCGGATATTCCACGGGCGGTGGCGTTACTGGACCGACATCATGCAAAACTGGCAGAGTATCTCAGCCTGACCATGCCGTCGGCTGAGGGAGCGCTGTCGTCGGGCGATACAGTGATGACGCGTCCTGAAGATGAAGCGACGGTTGAAGAAAAACCTGCCGAGCCGGAGACGAAGATTGATCCGGCGGATGAAGCCGAGGGACCGGAAGCCAGCGAGGATGCAAAGGTTTAATCACGCTTCCGAGCAAGGTGTTGGGCAGACGAGAGACAACACGACTTTCATACGGTGAATCATGGGTGTATTTGAAGCACGCGGCACACTGAGCA
>Ga0105047_10008053_pt1 | contig 17658 bp, 12 predicted proteins | sample MAT04_FD_78384 | JGI IMG/M metagenome (GOLD analysis project Ga0105047, IMG submission 78384) | Freshwater microbial communities from Lake Fryxell liftoff mats and glacier meltwater in Antarctica - MAT-04 (megahit assembly) | ecosystem: Environmental > Aquatic > Freshwater > Ice > Liftoff...
GCGGGCTCCGCCCGCACCCCATAGTCGTGGATCGCTCCGCGATCCAGCGTTGGATCGCGGAGCGATCCACGACTATGAAACATGCGCGCACCGTGCGCTTAAAAAACAGAGTAAGACTCTAATGACCATCCATCTTGTTTTCACACTAATCATGGTCCTGGAAAGAAACGAACGGTGGCCCATGGAGCGTGTCGCAATCATTGGAGCGTCCGGTTCGATTGGCAGCGCTCTGGCTCGCCGACTGGTCCAACAGGGTCGCCAAATCCTGCTGATTGGTCGCACGGAGGAAAAACTTGAGTCCCTGTCGCGTGAGCTCAGCCAGCCGTTCAAAGTTGTCGAGATGAGTACTTCGGCACCGCTGGAGGAGACGCTCAGGCGGGATGCCGAATTAAATGGAGGCTTTTCCGGGCTGATCAATTGTATTGGATCCATTGTACTCAAACCGGCTCATGTCACCTCGGATGAAGAATTTCGTCAAGCGTTTGAAACGAATCTGTTCACCGCGTTTGTCACAGTGCGTGCGGGTGCAAAACTGTTGCGGGAGCGTGGTGGATCGATTATCCTGTTCGGGTCGGCCGCCGCTGAAATAGGGATTCCGAATCACGAAGCGATTGCCGCGGCAAAGGCTGGTGTCATCGGTCTCGCCCGTTCCGCTGCCGCCACTTACGCGTCTTCGAATATCAGAGTTAATGTTATCAGTCCTGGACTTGTCAGGACTGAATTGACACGTAGGATTTGGGAAAACGCTGCCTCAGCCGCCGCATCTTCAAGTCTGCATGCGCTTGGTCGTCTGGGGGAAGCTGAGCACGTTGCGTCACTTGCCGCGTGGCTGCTTGATCCGGAGAATCACTGGGTCACAGGGCAGGTGATTGGCATTGATGGCGGTTTAGGCCACGTTCTGGCAAAGCGATAGGGGCGTGTTCCAATGCTCGCGGCCCTGATCTCTCCGCATCAGTTCTTCGCAGCGAACCCTCGGATGTCAGTCATGACAGCGCAATGCCGTCGCATGGGAACCAAGCTTGACGGGCATCTCAAAATCGCAGATTCGTTTCGCGAGCGACTGTAGGATCGATAATCATTGTTGCTCATTTCTGATGTTGCGGCAGGCCTCAAGCTGCGTGCGTGCCGACTTCTGAACTGGCTGCCGAAGGACTCTCGGTACACCAATTCGCTGGTTTACCGCGAAATGCGCCTCATTTGAAAAAGTCGAGTTAATTTCCGTGCATCCTGTCGGATTGTCTTTTGAACGATTTGAACGTTTTTTCTTTCCATTTGACTCTGGGAAGGCGTTCAAACGATCCTTCTGGAGAATGCAATGAGCACACAGCACACAACGAATTGGCCCGACCTTGCCTCAGCACTGTTTGAACGTTTAACAGGTCGAAATGCTGAGATCGCGTACGAGTTTGCAAATATGCACGTCAAAGTGCCAAGCGGAACAGGAACTCAGGCGGAGCACGCAGAGTGGGTTCTCAATGGCACGATGAAGATCCGCACGAGCGAATCACCATCCGTCCCAAACTGAGACTGGCCGGCCAACTGAACGCAACATGCGATGGCCGGCCGCTAAGAATCTCGGCGAGAGAAACGAAGATTTCTCTCCGGATGGGTATTGGTTGCGCACTGCGTCTTTACCGATGTCAAAGAGACTTCAGATCCTTCCATCTTATTTTGAAAGGATCAGGGATTCAACTGACACTGGATGTCGGTTGGTTTGGTCGCTGGCGCCTGGCCTGATGGCGACTGTTCATCCTGGGCTTTGTTCGGCAATTGAAAGTTTCCTCAGCCTGTTGTGTGCAGCAGGCTTTTTTATTTAGCGGCTTCAAGAGTTTTTCTGATTCGCGGATGGTCCGGAGAGACCGCGATGAGAGTAAAGGGTTTATCATGAGCAGGTTGAGTATTGCAAAGCTGGGTTTTGTCATTGCAGCAGGGGCGTCGTTCCTGTTTTCCGTTTCCCTCTGGTTTTCCGGAAGTCGAGAGGAGGGCTTATTCGTAGGTCTTTGGGTTCCCTCAATCCTGAGCTTCGGAACCCTGATTTTGGGGAGGCAGTCCAATGCTCGTTAGTACCGTGCAAATCTTTGTTATCGGTTTGGTGGTTTTTTTTGTTACTCTGGTGTCGGCCTTTATTGCTCTCATCGGAAGTGATCGGCCAGATCAGCCAAACACGTGAACCAGGCGACGAAAGTGCCTAATTGGACATCGCGAGTTTTGGCGGAAACCGCGCGTTTTTGCGACCCGAAGCGTGAGCGAGGGATTGCACCTAACTCTTTCCTTCGCTTACGCTTCGGGTTACTATTTCGGAAAAAGTGGCGATGTCCAACTAATCAATTGCTTTTTACTTCGTCAGGGCGATGCCCGTGGCTGTGGCTAAAAGCGGGTAACTCACGCGGGAACAGGTAACCTCAATGAATCATGTTGATCGCGGATTAATACTACTGACTGGAGCAACCGGTTACGTGGGAGGTCGGCTGCTATCAGTCCTGCAGGACCAGGGGAGGCGCATTCGCTGCCTGTCACGTCGCCCCGACGCATTAAAACGAGAACTTGAATCTGGATCCGAAGTCGTCGCGGGCGACGTGATGGATCAAAGTTCTCTCGATGCTGCAATGGTCGGTGTGGACACTGCTTATTATCTCGTGCATTCGATGGGTGCTGCAAAAGACTTTGAGGATGAGGATCGAATTGCAGCGACAAATTTTTCGCAGGCCGCTGTTGCCGCAGGTGTGAGACGGATCATCTATCTTGGAGGTCTCGGTAATCCGGACCATGAACTTTCGAAACATCTCCGCAGTCGGCAAGAGACGGGCGATGTCCTGCGTGCCTTCCATTCGCAGGTCATCGAGTTTCGAGCATCAATCGTGATCGGTTCAGGCAGTCTCTCGTTCGAAATGATTCGTGCTCTCGTCGAGCGGCTTCCCGTGATGATTTGCCCGAAATGGGTCCATGTGAAAGCGCAGCCCATTGCGATTGAAGATCTGTTGTCATATCTGTCCGCAGCGCTCGACTTATCGTCTGAAGCGTCCCAGGTTTACGAGATTGGCGGGCCGGACCAAATGTCGTACGGTCAAATTATGCAGGAGTATGCTCGGCAGCGTGGACTCTCACGGTGGATGATCCCGGTGCCATTTCTGACTCCCCATCTGTCCAGTCTCTGGCTGGGACTCGTCACACCTCTTTATGCGCGTGTCGGACGCAAACTCGTGGAAAGCCTGAGGAATCCGACACTGCTTTCTAACAATCTCGCTGCCCGTACATTTTCCGTAGTGCCTCGTTCCGTTCGCGAGGCGATTGCTCGCGCCCTGGTGAACGAGGATCGTGAATTCGCTCAGACGCGATGGTCGGACGCATTGTCATCCGGTGGAGCGGTGCGAGCTTGGGGAGGCCAGCGTTTTGGTTCACGCCTGGTCGATTCGCGGACGGTCACTGTTGCAGTACCTCCGGAGCAGGCTTTTGCGCCAATTCGCCGCATTGGCGGCAACATCGGATGGTACTACGGCAATTGGCTGTGGACGCTTCGCGGCTTTATGGATCTGCTCGTTGGAGGAGTTGGAGTGCGTCGTGGTCGCCGAGACCCTGAAGAACTCCGCGCAGGTGATCCACTTGATTTCTGGCGTGTGGAACGTTACGAGCGACCTCAGATGCTCCGCCTCCATGCAGAGATGAAGTTACCGGGCCGCGCGTGGCTGGAATTTGAAGTGACGCCTTGTGCTGAAGGCAGTATCATTCGCCAAACCGCGATGTTTGATCCAGTGGGACTCGTCGGAATCCTTTACTGGTATGCCGTCTATCCGCTGCATCAGTTCGTATTCGCCGGAATGCTGCGAAACATAGCCGATGCTGCAGGGAGCAGTAACGCGGAAGTTTCTCGGTCGTTGTCAGGTGAGTTTCACAAAGTTGCGGCTTCTGGTGCGAAGCCTGTAAGCAAAGTGAAAATATGAGCGCAAACCGCGTCCATTCAGGGAGCCATGGTCAGTGGGCGCAGGGCCGCTGAAACAGTCCTGCTGGATGTACACCGACTTGCTGGATTTACACAGCCGTAAGAAGTTGGTTTAAGAAGGGGCTGATCATGACACAAATTGAATCAATGACGTTGCCACAACCAGTGATCGAGAAAATGCAGTGCATGGAAGTCTGGGGCGGGAATCGTGCCACATGGTCGCAGTTCTCTGTGCCGGGTCTGGATCTTTGGGTTCACAGCGAGCCGTATCTCAACAACAATGAAGGTGGCGACGTTTACTACCTCTCTTCGTGCGCTTCCGGGCGAATCACCCGTGTGTTGCTGGCTGATGTGAGCGGTCACGGTGCCTCTGTGTCGCCAATCGCCGTCGCCTTGCGCGATCTGATGCGTAAAAACATCAACTTCGTCAGACAGTCGCACCTGGTGCGGTCAATTAATGAAGAGTTCGAAAGCATTTCAGCGGAAGGAGCGTTCGCAACTGCTCTTATCAGCACTTTTTTTGCGCCGACAAAGACGCTTTGGCTCTGTAACGCTGGCCATCCGATGCCTTTGATTCGCCGAGCGAGCAGCGGTCGATGGGAGTGCTGCGATACAGGTCTCAGTGAAACACCGATGCGCAATATGCCGATCGGAATCATTGACTCAGTCATTTATCGCTCAGGGAAACTGGTCCTGAATCCCGGAGACATGGTGCTTGCTTACACCGATTCATTGTCAGAATCTGTGAATGAGCATGGCAGATTAATAAGCCCTCAGGGTGTCCGTGATCTGTTACAGGACATCGATGTGGCGAATCCTGGACTCCTGGTTCCGGCTCTCCTGAGCAAAATTCAAAGATTGAACACAGCAAATCTGTCAAGCGACGATACGACAGTGATGCTGCTTCGAGCAAACGGCACAGGCGTACGCTTTATCGAGAATTTCAAAGCACCATTCCGCTTGTTGCGTGGTCTATTTGGGCGGAGAGCGCGATGACGTAACCAGACAGGATGTTGGCCCGAAAGGTTAGCGGCTGAACGCAACACCGCAATCATATGGCAAGGACTCGGTGGACCGTGCGTCTTCAAGGTCGATTGACATACTGATCTCTTTCTTAAATGTTTGGGTGCTGAAGGAATGGCACAAAAAAGAGCGATCGACAACGCGTCGATCGCTCAGAAGCTGGTGACTTCACAATCGTCTTACGGGAGGATTACACTGTCGATGACGTGGATGAACGCATTCGACGTTTCGAGATCGGTGACAATGACCTTCGCACCATCGATCATCATGCTGCCTTCGCTGACGTTTGATCGTCACCGACTAAGGAGTGTAAAACGTTCAAATCGATCTTTTATTGCCGCTGTAAACGTCCACATAACGAGGTTTTCAGAAAGAATAGGAAAAAGACAAAGATGTTTAGAAATCCTCAGAAGATTCCATCGTGAAAGACCACCTCGCCAGCAGCAAGTTTCGTTTGAAGTGCCGCCGTTCGCCCGGCTTTCGACGTGGTGAAGCTCTGAACCTCAGTTGGCACCATTGGAAAGGTGTGATGGTGCAACTGTTTGACAGGAACATGTTCACCGTCACAAGGATGTCGGTGCATGGAACGCAAACATCCGGGTATCGGCAAAATTCGCATGTTCGTGAGCAACGCAGGAAATTTAATTTTTCAGCCGCTCAGAAACGTTCACGAAAAACAGCGGCCATCGACCAGGATCGTCGTACAATCACCGATCATCAATGCGTCGATTCCTTCACACCTTCAATTCAGATCAGAGCAGCACAGAAACACTCACTTATCCAGCAATCAAAGTTAGTGACTCGTGGAGTATCGTATGGTTGCGATTCCAGCCGTTTCGAGATCATAACGTCATGCTTCGCACCCCATTCATCGCGATTACGGTTGTTCTGCTGCTGAGAAGTAGCGCCCGGGCTCAACATGCTCCCGACTGGCTGCAACCTGCTGGCGATGACCGATTGTCGGTCGTAGCGACCATCGAACCTGCGCCGCCTTCAAACGAGGACTCTTTTACCGGGGAGCTGTTTGTTGAGCCTGCCGAGTTGCCCGTTGAGCGATTTAAGAAACAGCCAGTTCAGACAGTGACCTTCACTGGCGGTTGGCTCGGAGCAACCGAAGGCAACGACCTGAGCAGTTCCTTTTTTGAGGCAACAATCGGGTTTGGCATTCCGCTGGGACTCATTGGAAAGAAGCTGTTGGGGGCTGAGGAGCAATCATTCCGAACCGAGCCTTCCCCGGCTGGTGGCAGTGCTCCCGATATACTTGGCATCACTCCGGCGTTCCGCATTGACATGATCGACGCCGCCGAGGGAATCGATATTCCTGCGGAGCTCTACGACACGGGCGTCAGCTTTTTCTACCGCAAGTCGATCACTGATCGATTCAGTGCGATGGCGGTTGTCAGGCCTTCCGTTCGCGGTGACTTCACAACCAGCGACAACGCATTTCGCATCTTTGGACTCGGATTGCTTAACTGGGACTGCGTGCCGGACAAGCTTTCCCTGTCCTTTGGAGCCGTGTACCTCGACCGAGCGGACCTGCCGTTGCTGCCGGCGGTCGGCCTGACATGGACGCCGCGAACAACGACGCGACTCGACCTGCAATTCCCGCAATCACGTTTCGCGTGGCGTCTTGCCAAAGATGGCAGCGCGAGCGAAACGTGGATGTCCTTGTCGGCAGGAATTGGTGGCAACACATGGGCCGTGACTCGTGCTGACGGGGAAACCGACGAAGTGTCTCTGGGCGACATCCGATTGTTGTTGGGACTTGAGCACATCGTCGATGGTGGAGGCGGCTGGTTTGCTGACATCGGGTATGCCTTCAATCGACACTACGAATTCCAATCCGACAAGGTGCAAATCGGGCTTAGCGACGGAGTCCTGGTGATGGCGGGATGGCGATACTGAAATGGCAGTCTGCACTTTTTGAAGGGGTTGGCCTGGAACATAAGATGCAAGCACCATGCGATTGAAATGCGTTCTTGTTGGCAACGTCCGTCAGGCGATTCTGATAGTTCTAATAGCACAGCGCCACTTTTCCGAGAAACCGAGTGTTTTTGCAACTCGAAGCGTCAGCGAGGGATTCTACCGAACTCGATCCCTCGCTTACACTTCGGGCTACTACCGGTCGAAAAGTGGCGCTGTCCCACTAAGTGTACTCGACCTTCGTGCTGTCCGATATCTTTGTTCGCGAAATCCGATTTCCTTAGTCGTCGATAACCACTTCGCTTATCGCAGCGAACTCGATGGAGCCTCAGATCTTCAAATACTCGCGGGCAGAATTGGTGCCGATACGAGTGAACTGCGACTTCCATCCCTGGATGAACGCACACTGGTTGATTGTCGATCATCCCTATGCAGCGCTCACCGACAAGGACGGCAAGTTCCAAATCGCTAATCTGCCAGTCGGCGAGCACAATTTTCGCGTCTGGCATGAGCGAATCGGCGACATCAACAAGAAGTACAGGGTTTCCGTCACCGCCGCTGATCGCGTCGAACTGCCCGCGATTTCCGTCAGTCTCGACAAATTTGCGACCCCGTGACGAACCTGACCACTCTGCGGGCCGACTTTGCGGCACCGTGAGTTTCATTTTTGCGAGGAATAAACCGGGTTTGGGAGTCCGTGGTGCGTAGAATTAAGAATGCTTGACACCGTAACTCTTCCTTTGTCACCCTGATAAGCAGTCGATGCAACTCGATCTCCCCACATAACTTCCTGCCTTCAAATATCAAGGTTGACTGCCATGACCACGACTCGCTGTATGGCTGCATTCGCCGTAACGGTCCTGATGACGACCGTTGTCGATGCGCAGGATGTAATCCAGTTCAATCGTGACATCCGCCCAATCTTTATGGAAACGTGTCTGACGTGCCACGGACCTGACAGCGCGGCTCGCAAAGCCGATCTGCGGATGGACAAGCGCGATGCGGCCATTGAGCATGGCGCGATCAGTCCGGGAAAACCGGACGAAAGCGAAATGATTCGCCGTATCCTGAGTGACGATCCGGAAGAGGTCATGCCTCCGCCGGAACTTAAAAAGCCGCTCAGTCCCGCGCAAAAGAAATTGCTCATCGACTGGGTTCAGAGCGGCGCCGAGTATCAGCAGCATTGGTCCTACATTGCGCCAGTGCGGGCGGAGGTCCCCGCCGTGCCAGAATCAGTCAAGGCCACACACGCTAACTGGCCACAGAATCCTATCGACAATTTCGTGTTGCAGAAGCTGGTCGCGAGCGGCCTGACACCGGCGGTCGAAGCGGATCGCCGAACGCTCGCGCGGCGAGTGAGTCTGGACATCACTGGACTGCCTCCGACCCCGGAAGTCGTCGATGCATTCGTCAATGATCAATCGCCCGATGCCTATGAGAAACTGGTCGATTCGTCGCTAGCCAGTCCGTTCTGGGGTGAGCATCGCGGGCGTTACTGGCTTGACTATGCTCGATATGCTGACTCACACGGAATTCACTTCGACAACTACCGTGAAATGTGGGCGTATCGCGACTGGGTGATTCAGGCGTTCAATCAGAATATGCCGTTTGATGAATTCACGATCGAAAACCTTGCAGGCGACCTGCTGCCAAACGCGACGCTCGACCAGCAGGTGGCATCCGGTTTTAATCGCTGCAACATGACGACAAACGAAGGCGGGATCATCGACGAAGAGTATGCAGTGCTCTACACCCGCGACCGGACGGAAACCGTGTCGGCCGTCTGGATGGGACTCACCGCTGGCTGTGCCACGTGCCACAGTCACAAGTTTGATCAGCTCAGCAAGAACGAGTTTTATCAGTTGGCGGCGTTCTTCAATAACACGACGCAAGCCGTCCGCGACGGCAACATTAAAGACACACCGCCGATTATCGCCGTGCCGATGGACGCCGATCGAAACCGGTTCGAAGCCTTGCCGCCGCTGATTACAGCAGCTCGAGAGGCGGTTGCAGAACGACGCACTGCAGCCCGCACCGAATTCGATACCTGGGCAACCACTGCAACTCCAGCGACGTTGGGTGAACCGGTCTCTGCGGAAGGACTGCATCTGCTGGCAGAATTGAATGAGGGCGACGGCAAGACGCTGGGACTCACCCTGGATGACAGTCCTGTCCAAGTGACTCTGAGTAATTCTGCGAGTTGGACCGACGGCTTGAACGGCAAGGCGCTCAAAGTTCAGGGTGCCGCTTGCGAACTGCCCGACGCCGGCGATTTCGAAGGCGATGAATCGTTTTCGTGCGCGGCATGGATCAACGTTCCGGCAAATGACGGTAACGGTGCGATCTGTGCTCGGATGGATGCAGGTCCTGGATATCGCGGATGGGATTTCTGGATGCAGCAGCGCCGCATCGGGATGCACATCATCAGCGCATGGCCGGAGCAGGGCATGAAGGTTGTGAGTAAAGCTCAGGTACCGGCGAACGAATGGGTGCATGTTGCGGTGACGTACGACGGTTCTCGCAAGGCTTCTGGAATTCAGGTTTTCATCAACGGAGCGGTGCAGGAAAAGAACATCGAAAACGATAAGCTCGACGGTACGACAATTCGCACGGAAGTGCCGTGGAAGGTCGGATCGCGCTCCGTGAGCGAACCCTTTACGGGATCCATTCAGAATCTGCGAATTCAGAGGCGTGTGCTGTCGGCAGCGGAAGTCGATTCACTCGCAAAGCTCAGCCGATTTCAGGGGACTCTGGCAAAGGCCGTTGATCAGCGCTCGGCAGAAGAATCGAACGAACTGTACAACTTCTGGCTGAAGAAATTTGATCCAGCCTTTACCGACCGTACCGCAAGCCTCGCGGCGCTGGAAAAGGAAGAGGCTGACATTCGAGCCCGTGGCACGATCGCGCATGTGATGCATGAAAAGAATGATCCGGCAACGGCATTCGTGTTGTTCCGAGGGGAGTATGATCAGCGTCGCGATCAAGTGTCCCCTGAGACGCCCAGTGCGTTTCCCCCGTTTCCTAAAGACGCACCTCGCAATCGGCTGGGGTTCGCGAAATGGCTGCTGCAGCCTGAGCATCCGTTGACGGCACGTGTCACGGTCAATCGGTTCTGGCAGGAAATTTTCGGCACGGGACTAGTCCGCACGACGGGTGACCTTGGCGTGTCCGGCGAGATTCCAATCAATCAGGACTTACTCGACTGGCTGGCGGTTGAGTTCCGTGAGGGCGGTTGGGACGTGAAGAAGCTGGTCAAGCTGATTGTGATGTCAGCGACGTACCGACAGTCAGCCATCATGACTCCGGAAAAACTGGAAAATGATCCAGCCAACCGTCTGCTGTCGCGCGGACCTCGGTTCCGCATGGATGCCGAAATGGTGCGCGACTATGCATTGGAAGTCAGCGGCCTGCGGGTCTCCACGATCGGCGGACCGAGCGTGAAGCCATATCAGCCAGAAGGCGTCTGGGAATCGATTGCCATGACCGGCAGCACGACGTCTCGATATGTTCAGGATACCGGTGACAACCTTTACCGGCGCAGTCTGTACACATTCGTTAAACGCATGGCACCACCGGCGTCGCTCGATATCTTCAACTCGCCAAACCGAGAGCAATGTACCGTTCGTCGTGAGCGTACCAACACGCCTCTGCAGGCATTGGTGACATTGAACGACATCCAGTTTGTCGAAGCCGCTCGTCGCCTTGCTGAGAATACTCTAAAGCAGGGCGGGGCGACCGACGAACAGCGTCTGCAATGGGCCGGAAAGCGTTTGCTGTGTCGCGAATTCCGCCCTGACGAGCTGCAGATTCTTACGGAGTCACTCGACCAGCTGACGGCGTTTTACAATCAACATGCCGCCGACGCGGCTGAATTGATCAAGACGGGCGAAACCAAATCGGACGCCAGCCTGGATTCGAAGACTATGGCGGCATGGACGATGTTGTGTAATGAAATGATGAATCTGGATGAAGTGCTGAATAAGTAGGAGAATACAGATGAACGCCTTCGAACAATTTCGCCTGAACATGACCCGCCGGTATTTCTTTTCCCAGGGCTCAAACGTCATCGGTGCGGCTGCACTTGCGTCGTTGATGGGTGTGCAGACGGACGCACACGCAGCCGGAAGCCAGAGCGCTTATCTCGGTGCGGTGCCGCCGCATTTTCCGGGCAAGGTCAAACAAGTGATCTATCTGCACATGGTCGGAGGACCTTCGCAGTTGGATTTATTTGACTACAAACCACAAATGAACGAGTGGTACGACAAGGATTTGCCGGAATCCATCCGTAACGGGCAGCGATTGACGACGATGACGTCCGGACAGGCTCGGTTTCCAATTGCACCTTCGAAGTTTCAGTTTGAGAAAGTCGGACAGTGCGGAATGTGGGTCACGGAATTGCTGCCGTGGACGAAAAAAGTCGTCGATGAAATGTGTTTCGTTCGCAGCATGTACACGGAGGCCATCAACCATGAACCCGCCATCTCTCTGATGCAGACCGGCAATCAGGTCACTGGGCGACCGTGTCTGGGCAGTTGGACGTCGTACGGCCTGGGATCGCTCAATGAAAACCTGCCGTCGTTCGTCGTGATGGTGGCGAGGCCGACGAATCAGGAACAGGTGCAGGCAATCTCGGCGCGACTTTGGTCATCCGGCTATCTGCCGGGCGAATATGCCGCCACGTCATTCCGGTCATCCGGTGATCCGATTCTGTTTATCAACAATCCCAGTGGTGTTCCGCGGAACGTGCGGCGCACAACGCTCGACGGATTGAATCGGCTGAACCAGCTGAATTTCGACCAGGTCGGCGACCCGGAAATCCAGACTCGAATTGCACAGTACGAGCTGGCGTATCGCATGCAGTCCAGCGTCCCGGAACTCACGGATCTGGCGTCTGAGCCTGCTTCGACGTATGAACTTTACGGCGATGAAGCGAAGAAACCGGGAACGCTTGCCAACACGATCCTGCTGGCTCGCCGCATGGTGGAACGGGGTGTCCGTTTTGTGCAGATTTACCACAATAACTGGGACTCCCACGCCAACGTTGCCGGTCGTCTGCCGGATCAGTGCCGCGACCTTGATCAGGCAACATACGGTTTGATCACAGACTTGAAACAACGCGGGATGCTGGACGAAACGTTGATCATCTGGGGCGGTGAGTTTGGCCGCACGATTTATTCACAGGGTGGACTGTCAAAGCAGAATTACGGACGCGACCATCATCCTCGTTGCTTCACGATGTGGATGGCGGGCGGAGGTTTCAAGGGCGGAACGATCTATGGCGAGACCGACGACTTCAGCTACAATATTGTCCGCGATCCGGTCCACATTCGCGACTTCCATGCGACCGTGATGCACCAACTTGGCTACGACCACGAACGCTTCAGCTTCAAATATCAGGGCCTCGATCAACGCCTCACCGGCGTGCTGCCGGCGAAAGTCATTAATGAGCTGATTACGTAGCTGAAACGGTCCATAAGCGACCGGGCGTTGTTTCCGGTGTTATGCGCCTGTCGGAATGCGAGTCGCGGAGCGATGTCGCCTACGTAGCTCAGTCGCTCCGCCGACTGAGATTCATTCGTTTCAACGCAGCGGTGCCTGCCCAGGTAGATTAGCGTATCACGCTGCAGTAATGTTTTCGCATGAGTGCGAACAGAATTGCTCAGCACGTCGCTTAACATCCTTGATTGGTTTGCCAACCGCGATGTTTCTGAAGGCTCCATCGTGTCAATGCATGACTCTACAGGATACTCTCTGCTGGATCTTTGAACCACGAATCGACACGAATGCTGAGTTGAGTCTATTTCCTCAGAATCATCGCTCACGGCAATTGCTGCCGATCGCATGTCACGGATGGGCGGATCGTAGCGATGTTATTCAACAGCGAAGTTGATTCGAACACTCGGGATCTGACGGCGGCTGGCAGCCCGAGGAACACGACTTGCCACCTGAGTCCGTACTGACTGCAGGGGTGGGTGAAGGAAATTCGATCTGGGAATTGTCGTGTCAGATTCCAGCTTGCCGTCTGCTTTCCATCGCCAACTGGAAGCTCACGTCACGTTGGCACAGAATCCCGCGTCGGAGACTCGGGGCACAATGAGGGCAATCAATTGCAGGCTGGAAATGGACGCCTCGTTGGTATCCTCCGGCAGTCATGCTGTTCGTCAACGTTTGAGTGGGTTGTCGGGAAAGGAATCTCATGCGCGCATTCGTCTGTTTTGTGCTGTGCTGTGCCAGCGTTTCTGCGTTGTCAGGCTGTCATTGCTTTCGCTGCACTGACCGGGTCATGGATCATCTGGATGATCTGACGGACATCAATGACAATCATCGCGGACTGGATCATGTCTATTGTGAAAAACTGGACGTGACCCGCTGGTGTATGAACGGACCATGCGTTGGAAACAACCGCCGCTGAGTTTCGGCGAAATTGACTGATCGAATCGGTCTCAACCTGGCTGAGTCAACCATGTGTGTCTCGAAGTTCCCGGAAAGATCGTTGTAACCGATCGTACTTAACAATTGGCCTCAACGCGACGTCGCGACCATTCCGATAGTTCCAGTCAGGGGGATTGTGCGACATCTGACTTCCGGGGGGCCGGTCACGGAGTCGCATAAAACTGCATGTTTCTGATTCAGTCGAACTCCGTCCGCAGCAGATTCTGTTGCAGGGGGGCCGGAGTTCGATTTGTGTCCGAGACGCAGTTGTCAGATGATTTGGGGGGACTATGCAACTCCGGATGCGCAGCACTGCGTTGAATAGACGACACGATCTACCATTCAGGAATGGTGACACACATGAATTGTGGACGTTAAATCGCGCAAACTCTTCCGTCGTGTCCTCAGACCCTGAGGTTGTCGGCAATTGTGTCAGCCTGACGCGGTTTGCGGTCCTGGGAATTGTGGCGTTTGTGTTCTCGGTCGCGTCCTCCAGTTGCTCCGCCGACCAGTTGAAAGAACTGGCGGAGAGAGCCGGTATTCGGATCCTTGCCGATGGTGAATCTTCAGCCGGAGCTGAAGATCAGGCACGCTCCTCCCTGCCACTCGCAGGCATGACGCAGGAAAACCGCCAACGAGCTCAGGAGATTATCAAAGAACGCAGTCAGTTCCGGCGTCTGCCGTCGCTGCAATACACAATTGACGAACCGATGTTTCGATATCTGCTCAAACATCCCGATGTGGCCGTCAGTACCTGGCGCGTCATGGGCATTTCGCGATTTGAAATGTGGCAGACGGGCGACATGGAATATGAAGCGAAGGCAATTGATGGCTCGGAAGGCATTGCCGACATTCTGTATCAGGATGACAATCAGATCGTATTTGTCTGTCAGGGCCGCTACCACAATCCGCTGCTGCTGCGTCCGTTGGAAGCATCGGCGCTGATCTGGTTTCGCGCGGTGTACACACCGAATGCGGAAGGGACGCATGTGGTCACGCAGAAGGCTGACGTGTTTGTACGTTTTCCGTCCAGCAGCGTGTCAGCGATCGCCAAAGTCCTGACGCCTGTCCTGCATTCTCTGATGGACCGCAACCTGTTTGAAATTTCGCTCTACGGCAGCATGATGTCCCGCGCTGTGCGTGACGAGCCCGAATGGGTTGTCCAGGTCGCTCAGCAGATGGAAGGCGTGCTTCCGCAGCGGAAGGGAGAATTGATTGAAGTCGCGCGGAAACCCAGAAACGTCAATCGCAATGGGAAGATGGGGCGTTCCACGATGCCTGCGGCGGATCGCAGGATGATTCTGTCTCCTGAGCTGCTGTTTCTTGATCCACCGGAAGAAAGCAAAGTTGCTGCTGTGACCGCAGCTTCTGCATCATCCGTTCCAGGAAGTGTCGCGTCAGGGCCAGTTAACGCGACAGCATCGGCAACAGGCAAAAACCCTGTGCTCGTGCGCACAGTCTCTACTTCCGCACCCGGAAATCTGATGTTGATTTTGACAAAAAGTGCTTTAACGACCGACATTTCGAAGCCCACCGGAAATGCTGGGCCGGCAAATGAACAAACAAAACGCTCCGACGGCGGTTCTAAACTGCAGCCCGTCGTCGTGCCCCCGACTGGATCGACCGCAACCGGTCCAGTCGGCAGCGAATCACCCGGCTCTGCGAAATAGAGCCGCATGATCCCGTCAACGGGATTGAGTAAAAGCCGTGATTGCGTTAGATATCCGAACGGAAAGTCGTCATAGTCCCACTGTGGTCGGCTTTCGGTCGCTTTTCCAGGTTGCATTCAGGATTGTGTCATGTCCCACTTTTTGCCTGAAATTCGGACAACTGTTGTCGGTGTTCTGCTGGCGATGTTGCTATCGAGTCCATTGGTTGCTCAGGGCCAGACGCCGATCAAAGCGGAAGAAGCACGAATGCAGATCATTCGTGAGGTGCCGATATCCACAGAAGTCACAGGGAAGCTGGAGAGCGTGAATCCCGGCAAGGAAGGGCTGTACGTAAAGCAGGGTGACCTGATGATCGAGGTCGCAGATGACTTGATTCGGAAGGAAGTGGCTGAGGCGCAAAAGAAGTCCGATTCGGTCGTGGAAATTGAGTTTACGGTCGTCGCCCTCGACAAGGCAGAGATCGATCTCAAGCAGCGTGTCGAGGCGAACCTGAAGTACAAGTCATTCAGTGAAAACGAAATTCGGCAAACGGAACTGGAAGTGCAGAAGTCGAAGGCGTCACTTGCGAAGGCTAATGAGGACAAAGAAATTCTTGGCCTGACTCTGGAAACCAAGACGGCTCAATTAGCTCAGTATGAGGTGTTTGCACCGTTTGATGGGTTAGTCACAAAAATCCATCGCTGGCCGGGTCAAAGCGTTCGACCTGGCGACCCGGTGATCACGATCACAGACATGTCGTTGCTGCGTGCGGTGCTGAAAGTCGATTATAAGCGTCGCGAAGAGGTCTTCGTCGGCGATTCAGTGGAAATCAGGATCGACACCACAGGAAAATCGATTAAGCCGGAAGCCACAGATTTCGAGCCTGACCGACGGACTTCGATTGACAAGGATAAGAACGCAGACGATCTATTCGAACGTGGTGGTCCATTCGCCCCGGAACCCGTTTTCCCGGCGCTGGCACAGGAACAGCATGACGTCTTCATCGGCACGATTGAATTGATTCGCCCTTTGGTGGACCAGAAATCCAAGGTGCTTTATCTTAACGTGGATGTGAATGTGCCAAATCGTCAGGACAAATACGGACGCTGGCTGCTGTTGCAGGGCCTGCCGGTTGAAGCCACGATCATACCTGAGAAGCGTGCAGAATGAGTTCCGGCAGCATGGTCGCTTCTAACCAGCGACCCATTCCTTTGCGAAAACGTGCGGACCTGGTCGTTGCCAAAATTGATTATCTTGGCGTTGGCTATCAGGTCATCAAGGACCCTGTCGCGCTCAAGTATCATCGGCTGCAGATTGAGCAGTACCGGATTCTGGAACTTCTGGACGGCGTACGCAGTCTGGAAGCGGTCCGTGACGATTTGAAGTTTGAATTCCCGACACTGCAGATCACGCTCAGCGACATTCAGCAACTGATCACCGACCTGCATCGCAAGGGACTCGTGGTGAGCAATCGCGTAGGGCAGGGTGCCACTGTCGTCCGGGAACGCCAGAAGACGCGTAAGGACAAAATCAAGCAGACGATGATGAGTCTGCTTTCGCTGCGGCTGCCAGGCTGGGATCCGGAACGAACGCTGCGTGGAATGCTCCCATTTGTAAGCTGGCTGTTTCATCCGTTCGTTGCCACGTTGTGCATCATCTTTGTGGTGTCGTCGTGGCTGGTATTGGGTGCAAATCTGGAAGTGTTTCGCAGCAAGCTTCCGGAATTTCAAAGCTTCTTCGGGTGGCCCAACCTGATGTATTTGTGGGTCACACTGGGCGTGGCCAAGATTATTCATGAATTCGGCCACGGCATCAGTTGCGTGTATTACGGCAGCGAATGCCACGAAATGGGTGTCATGCTGCTGGTGTTCAGTCCGTGCCTGTATTGCGACGTCACAGATTCGTGGATGATGCGGAATAAGTGGCATCGAATTATCATCGGTGCAGCCGGGATGTATATCGAAGTCATCCTTTCGGGTGTCGCCATTTACGTCTGGTGGCTGACGGAGTCCGGGATGTTACACTACTTGGCGCTCAACACGTTTTTTGTGACGACAATTACAACGGTCATCTTCAACCTGAACCCGCTGATGCGGTTCGACGGTTATTACATGATGAGCGACTATCTGGAGATTCCGAATCTCCGTCAGAAGTCGGAAAAACTGCTCCGCGAAGCGTTTTCCTGGTACTGCCTTGGAATCGAATCAAAGCCCGATCCGTTCATGCCGGAAACCGGTCGAGCATGGTTTGTCACGTACGCCATTGCGGCCTGGTTGTATCGTTGGGTGATTCTGGTTTCGATCAGTATGTTTCTGTATACGGTGCTCAAACCGTATGATCTGCAGAGCATCGGGATTTCGGTCATGATCTTTTCCATGGCCGGGATCGTCTTCAGCATGTTTCGCAGTATCTATCAGATCATTGCCACACCTCGGATGGAACCCATGAGCAAAACAAAAATTGCCATTTCATCGCTGCTTTTTGGTGGCGTCGTCTACCTTTGTTTCAGCACACCGATTCCCTGGTATCACGAAGCCCCGTGCTTCCTGGAACCGCAGAACGTCGTGATGGTCCCGGCACCTGTGAACGGCATGATTCTGGATCCGGACGAATACCGCAAACAATACGAAGAATTGCTCGAATTCCAGACGAAAGCGAGAAAATCCGCAGATGAAATCGCAGTCCCTTTGGAAC
>Ga0105047_10008054_pt1 | contig 17658 bp, 10 predicted proteins | sample MAT04_FD_78384 | JGI IMG/M metagenome (GOLD analysis project Ga0105047, IMG submission 78384) | Freshwater microbial communities from Lake Fryxell liftoff mats and glacier meltwater in Antarctica - MAT-04 (megahit assembly) | ecosystem: Environmental > Aquatic > Freshwater > Ice > Liftoff...
CCCTCTGGGCCCAAGGCCCGACTCCGAGTGCGCCACGGAACAGCGCTCAACTTTCGCCGTAGCGTCCGCGATCAAATACGCCGTTCAGCTCAACTTGGGGAACGGTGGTCGCTGAACGGATACAGAATGACTGCGCATCGCGGCGGCTGCGGTCGAAAGTCGGAGCAAGCGCGATCGCGCCTCCAGGGGCGGGGTGGTTCAGCGGTCTGCTGTTTTGATCCGTGCTGCGCTCGATCCACAACAGCGAAAGCTTCACCGCGCCGGTGCCGGGCAGCGCTCCCGTCAGCGTCACGGTGCCCTTCAATTCCCCGGCTTCGTTCGCGCTCGCAGTCACCTCGCCCAGCTCGGCGGCCGGTGTCGGAATGTTCCAAACGGGCAGGCGGTCAAACAGGCCAGAACGCAGAGGGAAATGAGGCGCATATCGGTCGTATGCCGGGGAGGTTGAAAGCGGACAACGCCGCCCTGGGGTGTCGTACCCTGCTCGCGATGAGACTTCATGCGGCCTTGAGCCTTGTGGTGCTGTGCGCGTGCTCCGGTGGAGGGGGCGTGACCGACTCAGGCGCCTCTGACGGAGGCACCGGCGGTGGGACGGGAGGCCGAGGCGGAGGCGGAGGCGGAGGCGGAGGCGGAGGCGGAGGCGGAGGCGGAGGCGGAGGCGGAGGCGGAGGCGGAGGCGGAGGCGCGACGACGGACGCCGGCTTCCCCGCGTGGCGCCAGGGCGTTGCGAAGTGGCAGTGGGTCGAAGTGCCTGGCAGCGCGCTGTCGAATCAGCCAGTCGCTGATCCATTCAATGCGGCGATGGTGACTCCGACCCAGCGGATCAATGCGTGGAACGGACTGGCTGCGAACCGCGACAACGGGAAGCTGTACCTGGCCTGCGCTGGCGGCCACGCCGACTGGGCAGGCAACGAGGCCTACGAGATCGATCTCGAGCAGGCCCTGCCGAAGTGGCGCCTGCTGCGTGGCCCGACGCCTGGAGCGTCGATCGTGATGAACATGCCGTACTACTCGGACGGCCGGCCGAGCTCGACGCACCTCTACTACGCGCTCCACTTCGTGCGGTCGCGCGCGCGGATCTTCAAGCTGTCCGCGGGCTCGGTGTGGGGCGACGGCAACTCGAACAACAACAAGGTCGACGCCTTCAATCTGACCACCAACGACTGGGAGCCGGCCGGCACCTACCCAGAGGCCTCCGCGAGCGGCAACGCCATCGATCGCCCTTATGCCCAGCATCCCCTCACCGACGACCTCTACACTTTTATCGCCGGCTCCTTCCGTCGCTGGTCCGCGGCGACCGCGACCTGGCAGACGCTCGCCGCGCGGCCCAGCTACGCCAATGACGACGTCGTCAGCGCTTCGGCGTCCGCGGTCGACCCCACCCGGCAGCGCGCGATCTTCGTCCGCAACGCCTACCGGGTGCCCCAGCGGCAAGGCCTTCAGCTCACCTTCGCTGGAGCCCTCAGCGACGTGACCTTCACCGGCGCCGCTGCGGCGAGCGTCGCGTCCGCCGGAGCCGGCATGGAGTACCTGCCCGGCGAAGATGCGTTTCTCCTCAAGACTTCGAGCGGGGGCGAGGTGCTGCTCATCGACGCCGCGACCTTCGGCGTCACGGTGCTGGCCACCACCGGCGCTGCGCCTCCCGCTCCAGTCAACGGCGTCTACACCCGCTGGCTCTACCTGCCGCGACTCAAAGGCATCGCCTACCTGCCCAGCGGCTCTGCCAACTTCTGGTTTCTCGCCACCGAGTGAGCTCTGCCCACAGTCAGTCAGCTCGACATCGGTCAGCTTCCCGAAACAGATGCCTTCGCTTTTGGCGGTTGCGGCTCAGACGGGTCGGCGGCGAAAATCACCGACAACAGAAGGCTCATGAGGCCACCGAAATCCGAGCTGGCTGTCTTCAGAAAGTGCCCGCTGAGGGAAAGTCAGCGCCGAGCGTCTCAATCAGCGCTTGCCGATGACTGTCTTAATCTGGCCGAGCTTCTTCTGCGCTTTGCCCGCGAGCTTCTCGGCGACACCCTTGGCCTTGAGCTTCGGGTTGTCGGTGATTTTTCCAGCGATCTCCTTCACCTTGCCTTTGGCCTGGTGAAGCGCACCCTTCAGCTTGTCTTTCTCTGCGGACGCCATGGCTTTTCTCCTTGTTGGTGTTCGTTTGCGCGACGCCTTCTAAATTTAGAGCAGGTGATGCAGCGAGTGGAGAGTGCAACGCGCGCGCCGCGTGCGCTGCGCGGGGGACCCTGAGGCGCTCGATGGAAATTGCTGCGGGGCGCCTTGCCGCGCGCAATCTTTGCGTGCGGGCCGCAAACCTTCTTTGCGACCTGAAGCGCGGGCCTCGTGCGAGAACGCGGCCTTGCGTTCTCTCGTCCTGGTCTTCGTGTTGTCTGGCTGTTCGGCCGCGGTCCCCGTCGTGCGGGTCGAGCCGTCTGTACCCTCTACCGCCGCGACGAAGCTCGAGGTCTGTCGGCTCGACAGTGAAGTGCATCACCGTGGGCTGTGGGCAGCGATCGACGACGTCTCCTTCGAGCCATGGCACCAGGTGATTGGCTCAATCGTGGTGAAGCACGAGCGCGGGCTGCTGATCATCGACCCGGCGTTCGGTGAAGAGATTGCCGCCGACCTGCGCCAGGCGCCGCTGTGGTTCCGATTGGTGATGGGAGGCGGGCACGGCAAGACGCCGCTGGTGAAGTTGATGGACGCCGCGGGGCTCGATCCGCGTGCGGTGCGGTGGGTCGCGCTCACCCACGCGCACTGGGATCACGCCGGCGCCCTGCGCGATCTGCCGAGGACGGCGATCTGGCTCTCCGCGGAAGAGTGGACGTTCGTGAAGAGCCTGAAGGGCCACCTGGATCGCGGTGCCATCCCCCGGCACTTCGAGATCGCTGCGGTGCGGTTCGCGCCGTTCGAGTTCGATGAGGGTCCGCGCGACGGCTTCGATCGATCTCACGACTTATTCGGCGACGGCAGCGTCGTCGCGGTTCCACTACCCGGTCACACCCCGGGCAGCACCGGCTACCTCGTGCAGGGGCTGAAGGATCGCTGGCTCTTTATCGGCGACGCCGCGTGGCACCTCGAGGGCGTCAAGCGGCCCTCCTCGAAGATGGCGCTCGCTGCTGCCGCGGTGGATGGCGATTCCGAGCAGACCGCGCAGACGCTCGGGCTGCTGCATGCGCTGCATGAGGCGCGGCCCGACATTCAGATTGTCCCCGCGCACGACCTCGACGCGATGGCCAGCGTGCCGGTGTGCTCACCCCCCAGGCCGCTGTAGCTGAACCAGGCGGCTACTTTCGCAGCAGCACGCCTTCGAAGAAGAACGCGAGCACGGCGATCACAATCAGCCAGGTCCACACCGGGACCTTCGGCGACGGCCCCGACGGCCCGCCCGCATCCCGCACCGTGTCTTCCCCGAACCACGCGGCGAGCGCGTCGGGCGTGTGCCGCGACAAATCGGACTCGGCAGAATCGACCGTCGCCGCAAACGACAACGACGGAATCGGCGCGTTCTCGGCATCGCGGGACAAGTGCGCCCCCGGCTCGGTGACTGGCCCGACGAGGAAAGTTCCATCGCGCTGCTTCGCCTGCGGCAAGTCCAGCCCCGAAGGGCCCTTCACCGCGTGAAGCACCAGCGGCGCTTCCGGCCGCAGCAGCGGCGTGTCCCCGACCTTCACCTTCAGCGACTCGTACTCGTCCAGCGCGCCCGCGAGCCACGCCGCCATCCGCTGAATCAACGGCAGGAAGCTCGTCCGAATCGCGAAGTCCGACCAGTCGCGGTCGACCGTGCTGGTGAAGAGCGCGACCCGGCCCTTGCCCCGCCGCGCCACCGCCAGCACCGGCGCCCCGTCATCCAGCGACGCCAGCACTTCCCCCGAGCCCGCCTGCGCCGACTCTCCCTCGAGCAGCACGTACCGGAAGAACCGCGCCGACATCAGGCCCTCGCGCGCCCGCCCGCTGAACGGCGCCAGCACCGGGTGCGTCAACGCCACCTGCGACAGCTTCGCTGCCCGCGTCGACGCATCCACCGCCGTCGGCTCGACCGCCGTCTTCACCACCCGCAACTGCCGCGGCAGCACCGGGCCCAGCGCTGCATTCCACGCGTCTGGATCCACCCGGTCACCCGCCGAGATGAAGAGCCCTCCGCCCGCTTCCACGAACGCCGTGAGCTTCGCCGCCACCTCTGGCCCAGGTACCTCGACATTCAGCAACAGCACCACGTCGAAAGCCGCGAAGTCCTCGCGCCACGCCGCTTCCGCGTCGCGCGTCACCGGCCGCACCGGAGACCCCGCCGCCGTCAGCGCTGCCTCGGTGAAGAACGCCTCGTCGCGCGTCTTCTGCGGGCTCGGCGCACCATTCACCACCAGCGCCTTCAAGTCCTTCGGCACCGGCAACACCACCACCCGCGTGTCGTCCGCCGGCAGCGCATCGGGCGCCAGCACGCCCTCGACCACCGCCACCTTCCCGGTGCCGTCGAACCGGTGGCTCAGCGTCTTCTGCGCCGTGCCGTTCGCTGGCAAATCGAGGAAGCCCTTCGACACCACCACGCCGTCGACCTTCAGCTGCAGCTCGAGGTCCTTCGCCGCTTCACTCGAAAAATTCCGCGCCGTGAAAGTGAACTGCCACGCCCGCGGCCCCACCTGCAGCGCCGGCTCGGCCTTCATGTCGACCAGCGCGTGGTTCGGCAGCTGCTCCTTCGCCGCCGCATCGCGCAGCACGATTTCGGGCCGAAGCTGTTCCTCTTTCAACCCCTTCACCGTCGGAGGCGCTGCCTCGAGCCGCATCGACGACATCGCGAAGTCCGAGACCACCACCATCCGCTTGCCCGGCAGCGGGCTGTCTTCCAGCGCCCGCGCCGCGAGCTCGAGACAGCGATTCAAGTCGGCCGGCTCGTACGTCGGCTGCACCTCGTCGAGTCGCGCCATCAGCCGCTGCCGCTCAAAGGTGGGAGCGCCGGGCGGCACCGGGTGCGCGTCGCACCACACCAGCGTCGCCGGCTCTTCCGGAGCGAGCTCCCGCAACGCCGCCTTCGCCTCGTCCCGCGCCCGCTCGAAGTTCGAGGTCGCCGAACCAATCGTCGCCGCCGCCGTCCACCGCATCGACAGCGAGCCATCGAGGATGATTGCCGTCGCTGAGGGACCTGCCGAAGACGTGGACGCCACCGTGTCGCGCTTCCACTCGGGCCGCGCGAGCGCAATCGGCAGCGCGAGCAGAATCAACGTCCGCAGCGCGTAGATGAGCAGCCGCTTGAGCTTCAGCCGCGAGGCCGTGCGCTTCTGGCTCTTGAGGACGAAAGCAATCGCTCCGAAGGGCACGTGCCGCGGGCGCCGGCGGTCGAACAGGTGCACCAGCAGCGGGATGAGCGCCGCCAGACAGCCGAAGAGAAAGGCCGGGTGGAGGAAAGTCACCGGCCGCCCATCCGCCGCGAGAGAAACCGCAGCAGCACCTTGTCCAGCGGCTCATCGGTGCGCACCAGCTCGTAGTCGACGTCGGCGGCCGTGCACGCTTCCTTCGTCTCGACCAGGAACCTCCCGAACTCTTCGAGGTAGCTCTGCTTGATTTCCCGCGGGTGCACCTCGACGCGCCGGTCGTCTTCCATCGAGAGGAAGAGTGTCGGGTCATCGAAAGGAAAAGTCAGCTCGGCCGGGTCGACCAGGTGAAACACCGCGACGTCGTGGCGCCGCGCGCGAAGGGCCAGCAGCCGCTGCAGCGCATCCTCGCGGTCGTCGAACAAATCCGAGAACGCCACCACCAGCGCGCGACGCGGCAACTTCTCGGCGAGGTGGTCTGCCGCAGAAAAGAGATTCGTCGCGCCTTCCGGCTTCACCGCCTCGAGCGTGTCGAGCACCGCATTCAGGTGGCTCGCCGCCGCGCGCGGAGGCACGTCGCGCACCGAGTTCCCGGCGAGAATCGAGACGCCCGCCGCGTCCTGCTGACGCACCAGCAGGTACGCCAACGCGCCGGCCAGGGTCCGCGCCACGTCCATCTTCGTCAGCGCGCCACTGCCGTACGCCATGCTGCCCGACGCGTCGACCACCAGCGCCGCGCGGAGGTTCGTCTCGTGCTCGTAGCGCTTGATGTAGTACTTGTCGAAGCGCGCCAGCGCCTTCCAGTCGAGGTGGCGCAGCTCGTCGCCCGGCGCGTACTCCTTGTGCTGCGCGAACTCGACCGACTGACCCTGGTGCGGCGACTTGTGGAGGCCCGACAGCACGCCCTCGACCACCGCCCGCGCGCGAACCTTCAGCCCGTCGAGCTTTGCGAGGGTCGCAGCGTCCAGGGCCATCGGTGCTCAGCCCTTCACGCGCTCGACAATTGAATCCACCAGCTTCGCTGACGTGATGCCTTCGGACTCGGCGGCGAAGTTGGGCAGCACGCGGTGGCGCAGCACCGGCCGGGCCAGCGCCTTGACGTCTTCCACCGTCGCCGCATACCGGCCCGAGAGAATCGCGCGCGCCTTGGCTCCAATCACCAGGTACTGGCTCGCGCGCGGCCCGGCACCCCAGCCGACATTCTTCTGCACGAAGTCGAAGGCGCCCGCTTCTTTCGGGCGCGTCGCCCGCACCAGCTCGACCGCGTAGCGCACCACGTGGTCCGGCACCGGCACCCGCCGCACAAGCTCCTGCAGCGCGAGAATCTCACCGGGCGAGAGCACCTTCGTCAGCGGCGCCTGCTGCCCCGTCGTCGTCTGCTTCACGATTTGAAACTCTTCTTCCGCGCTCGGGTAGCCGACGTCGACCAGGAACATGAAGCGGTCGAGCTGCGCTTCGGGCAGCGGGTAGGTGCCTTCCTGTTCGATGGGGTTCTGCGTCGCGAAGACGAGAAACGGAGGCTCCAGCGGCCACGTCCGCCCGCCTGCGGTCACCCGGTACTCCTGCATCGCCTGCAGCAGGGCCGCCTGCGTCTTCGGCGGCGTGCGGTTCACTTCGTCGGCGAGGACGATTTGCGCGAACAGCGGGCCCTTCATGAACCGCATCTCGCGCCGGCCCGTCGACTTGTCCTCTTCGAGCACGTCGGTGCCCGTGATGTCCGACGGCATCAGGTCGGGCGTGAACTGGATGCGATTGAAAGAGAGGTTCAGCACCTCGGCCAGCGTCGAGATGAGCAGCGTCTTGGCGAGGCCCGGCACGCCGACGAACAGGCAGTGCCCGCGCGAGAAGAGCGAGATGAGCAGGTGGTCGATGACGTCACGCTGGCCGACGACCCGCTTCTCAATCTGCTCCAGGACGTCGGCCCGGGCGCGGGCCAGTGCTTCGACGCCCTTCAAGTCGTCGGTCGAGGTTTCCATGTCGGGGAGTCTCTTAGCGCCCTAACCCCTCTGACGCAGGTGCAATTCCTTGGGTTGTGGATCAAGCCCTACGGCGAGAACTGCACCACGACTGGGCTGAACGTCGCCGTGCCGAGGTTCAACGCCGGTCGGGTCACCGTCACCTGGTTGGCCGCCGCGTTGAAGGTGGCAGTTCCCACCACCGCGCCGATGATGTCGTTCGACGCGAAGTTGCTCTCACCCGCCGCCTGGCCACCCATGCCCTGGCCCGCCATGAAAACGACGCTGCGCGAGAGGTCGACCGCGGTGATGCTGCCTGCGCCCGTGTCGGCGTTGTTCGCGTGAAGCACCGTCGGCGCCTGCACTGAATTTCCGGTGGGCAGCTCGATGCGTTCCCACGCCAGCTCGACGAGGTCGGAGTCGGCACAGACACCGCCCGCTCCGTCGCCGCGGGTGAAGGTGAGCGCCGTCGTACTGGCCACCACGCCTCGCAGCTTCCGTTTGCAGATGGCCCCGTTGTCAGCCACCGCCGACGTGCGCGCCGAGAAGAGCGGAAAGGTGCGGGCCACTGTCGCCGCGACGAGGCCCGTCACCGGCACCGACGCCGCGCCCACCGCCGCCGTTTCTGAGCCACGCACCACGTTCGCGTTCGCGAGGCTCACCACCTGCACCGAGAACCGCCCCGCAGCGGTGAAGTTGCCGCCTGCCGTCTGCGCCATCGTTACCTGCGTCGTCGAGCTCAGCCGCGCAGTGAAGAAGTCGTTTTGCAAGTTGTCGGTGCCAGACGTCGACGAGCTGAAGAGCACGAAGCTCCGCGCGAGGTCGACGGCGGACACCGTGTAGACCAGCGGGTTCGCCGTGCTGCCGCTGAAGGCCGAGCCCAGGTGCTCCACCGTCGCGCCGCCTGCCGCGAAGCCGTACGCGAAGGACACCGTCTGCCAGCTCACCGTCACCGCGCCTGAGTTGCCCTCGCGGTGACAAAGCACTTGCACGCCGACGCCCGCGACCAGGCCGCAGCTGATGTTGTCGTTGCTGGGATTCGCCGTCGCGCCCGCCGCCTGGAAGAGCAGGAAGGTGCGGGTCAGATTGTCGCCCGGAATCGCAGGGCTCACCGTGCAGGCCGAGGTGTCCGTCTGGCCTGCCGCAATCGTGCACGTGCCGCGGCGCACCATCGGCTGCACCACCACGTTGATGATGCCGTCGGTCAACGCCGTCGCGCTCGCCGTCAACCCGAACGTTCGCGCGGCAGGAATCGTCGCCGTCACAGTGGTGCTGATGCCCTTCGCGTAGATGACCGTGGTGCTCGCGCCCGAGAGAATGTCGAAGCTCGCCGCCAGCGCCACGGTGCAGTTCGAGTCGCTGAAGAACTGCATCCCCGTCACCGCCGCGGTGTTCAAGGTCACGGTCGTCGCAAACGTCGGGCTCGTCGGCCGGTCGGCCGAGTCTTCGCGCTGCAGCGTCAGGTCCTGGCAGAAGCCCGCCTCGATGCTCGGCGGCGCAGTCGTGAAGGCCAGCTTCACCGGCGTCGCCTGCGCGATGACCGCCGCCTGCGTTCCGTCGGTCAGGCTGCCGCCGTTGGTCGCGGTCAGCGTCAGCGCCGGGGTCGCGTTCTGCGCGAGGAAGTAGAAGGTCGTCTGGCTCGCTCCTGTTCCAATGGTGCGCGACGCCGGCGTGCTCAACGTGCTGCACCCGGGGTCCGAGTAGAAGGTCATCGTCGCTGAGCCTGGATTCGCGGCGTACGTGAGCGGAATCGGCGCTGCGGCGGGCACCGGGTTTCCGCCCGCGTCCTGCAGCTCGACGATTCGAGCGACCGAGCAGCTGAGCGCCGGCAGGGTCAGCGGCGAGCCGAGAATGACGAGCTTCACCGCCGCGCCCGCCGTGATGCTGAAGCTCGCGCTGGCGCCCGTGAGCAGCCCGGCCGCGGCGTTGAGCGTGTAAGTGCCGACCTTGTCGATCGACAGCGTCGGGAAGGACGCGACGCCTGCGACCGCGCTCACCGTCACTGCGCCCGAGAGAATCCCCGTGCCGCCGGCGAGCGTCAGCTGAATGCTCGCGGTCGAGCTGGTCACGACGTTTCCCAGCGCGTCCCGCACCGCCACCTGCACTGCGGGAGCGATGGCGGCGGTCGAGACCGCGTTCGTCGGCTGCACCGTGAAAGCGAGCGCCGCCGGAGCGCCGGGCGCAATGTTGAACGCCACGCTCGTCGCCTGCGTCAGCGCGCCCGACGTCGCGACCAGCGTGTAGCCCGTGCCCGCGCGGTTGATCGAGATGCCGGTGAAGGTCGCGACGCCCGCGACCGCGGCCACCGACGCCGGGCCGCCGAGGCTGCCGGTGCCCGGGTTGTTGTCGATGTCGAGCTTCACGCTGGCCGTCGACGCCGTCTGGTTTCCCGCCGCGTCGCGAATGGTGACCTGCATCGAGGGAGCGATGCCCGCTCCGGCGACCGCGTTCGACGGCTGCACCGTGAAAGCCAGCACCGCCGGAGCGCCCACCGCGATGTCGAAGCTGCTGCTCGTGCCCATCAGCGTCGAGCCCGACGTCGCGGCCAGCGTGTAGCCCGTGCCCGACCGGTTGATGGAAAGACCTGAGAAGGTCGCCACGCCCGCAACCGCCGCAACCGTCGCCGTGCCCGAGAGCGTGCCGCCTGCCGGGTTGTTGCCGATGGCCACCGTCACGTTCGCCGTCGACGACACCGTGTTTCCGAGCGCGTCTCGAATCGCCACTTGCGGTGCAGGTGTGAGGGCCGAACCCGCCACCGTGTTCGACGGCTGCACGACGAAGACGAGCGTCGCCGCGGGGCCGGCGGCGATGTTGAAAGCCGCGCTGGTGTCGCCCGTGAGCCCCGTGGACGACGCGGCCAGCGTGTAGCCCGTGCCCGAACGGTTGACTGAGAGGCCGGGGAAGGTCGCCACGCCCGCGACCGCGCTCTGCATCACCGTGCCCGACAGCATGCCGGCCGCGGGGTTGTTGCCGATCGCCACCGCGATGGCTGCCGTGGAGGAGGTGAGGGTGTTGCCGAAGCTGTCCTGCACGGCGACCGCAACAGTGAAGGCCGCGCCTGCGATGGCGTTCGTGGGTACGGTGGTGAAGCCGACCTTCGCCGCCGCCCCCGGCGTGACGGTGTACATCTGCATCGCGGCTGCGAACGGAGCCGTCGCCGTCAGCGCCTTTGCTCCCGCCACGGCGGTGCGCACGAAGAAACTCACCGTCGTGCCCGACAGCGTGACGTTGGTCGCCGTCGAACCGCAGCCTGCGACTGCCGAGAAGGTCACCCCGGGCGTGGACGTCAGCGCGACCGAGACGGGCGCCGCGGGCGCAGCCGGATTACCGAACATGTCGCGCGCCTCGAGGTCGAACTGCGCGCACGTGTTCACCACCTGCGTCTGCACCGGCGAGGTGAAAATCAGCTGACTCGGCGCCGCCGGGTTGATGAGCATCGTGCCGTTCGCCGGCGTCAGCCCCGTCGAGGTGCCGTTGATGGCCTGCACGCCCGCCGCCGTGCCGATGAAATAGAAGTTCGCGCGCGTGCTGCCGACGGGAATCGTCAGCGGGGCGGTGACCGGGTTCATGCAGCCTGAGTCACTGAAGAAGGTGAAGCCCATCGTCGGGCCCTGAAGCGTCACCGCCAGCGGCGTGCCCGCCACGTTCGACGGGCTGCCGTTCATGTCCTGCGTCTCGACGCTCGCCGCGCCGCTGCACTGGCCCGCCGTCACCGTCTGCTGCGCGCTGAAGGCGAGCTTCGCCACCGGGCCCACGCCCACGCTCTCGACCTGCGCGGCCGGTTGAAGCCCCGTCGCCGTCGCCGTCAGCGTCGCCATGCCCACCACCGAGCCCTTGAAGTGGAAGGACACCGACGCCTGCCCCGTCGCCAGCGGCAGCGGCGCCACCAGCGGCACCGTGCAGTTCGAATCAGAGAACAACGTCACCGCGACGCCCGTCGCCGCAATCGTCACTGCCGTCGCCGCGCCCACCGCAGCGGGGTTGTCGAGCGCATCGCGGGTCTCGACAGTCACCACGTTCGAGCACGCCCCCGTCTGCACGCCCTGCGCAGGCGTCGCGAAGGCCAGCTTCGTCGCCATCCCCGCCGTCACCGTCAGCACCTGCGCCGCCGCCGGAATTCCGGTGAGCAGCGCGGTCAGCGTCGTCGGCAGCACCGAGGTCGGCTTCACGTAGAAAGTGCCGCCGCTGCCACCGGCGAGGACGCCCAGGCTGATGGTTGCCATCGTGCAGCTCGCGTCCGAGAAAAACGCGACGCCCGATTGGTTTGAGCTCAAAGCAATTGAGCCACCTGCCGTCAGCAACGCCACGGCGCCGGTGGAGTCCCGCGTCTGCAGCTCGAGCGCCCCGCTGCACGTCCCCGCCTGCACCATCAGCGGCGCGTTCACGAAAGCCAGCTGCGCCACCGGCGGAAAAACGACGGTCTGCGTCTGCAGAATCGTGGCCAGCGTTCCGGCCGTCGCGCTCGCATCGAAGGTGCCCATCGACATCGCCTTGAAGTGAAAAGACGCACGCGACTGGCCTGCGGGCACCGTCACTTCGGTCGCCGCCATCGTGCAGCTGGCGTCCGCGTAGAGCGTCACGCCACCCGTCGGCACCACGCCAATCGCCACTGCCGTCGCCGAAGCCGCCAGCACGGGCAGGTGGTTCGCGTCGCGCAGCTCGACCGTCAGCGCAGGGCTGCACGCGTTCACCGCCACTGGCGTCGCCGTCGTCACATACGCCAGCTCGGCCAGAGGCGCGTTGCACACCAGCGCTGCCGCGCACTCGGAGTCCGCGCAGCCCACCTTGCCGTCGCAGTCGTTGTCGACGGTGCTGCCGCACGCCGCTGGATTCCCGGGGAAGACGTCCTTGTCGTTGTCGTTGCAGTCGTCGCCGCCCTTGCCGGTGGCGAGGTGCCCGTCGCGGTCTGCATCGAGGTCTGCCGGGGCGGCGCGAATCGCGAGCGCCACCTTCGTCACGCCCGCCGCGGGAAACTTCGCGTCGACCTCTACAGAGACGCTGGTCTGCGCGCGCGGCTCGCCACACCCGCTGCCGCTGGCCGCGGTGTAGCTGCGGGCCAGGAGCTTCAGCTCGTTCGGCAGCTGCAGCTTCTTGATGCCGACGACGAAGCTGTCTTTGCCCTTTGGCCGCTTTAAGTCCTGCGTCATCCGCACCGTGCCACCCGAGCTCAGCTCGAGCACGACGCAGGTCGCAGCCACGTCCTTGTCGATGCTCAAGGTCACCTGCAGCGCAGGTTCTTCGGGGCCACACTGGCAGGCACTGAGGCAGGCCACGGCCATGCCGGTCATCAGCTTCGCAAAGAAAGGGGTGCGCACGATTGCTTGAACCTACCGCGTCGGCAGCCCGGCATCCGCTGAAGAGATGGGGTCAGTGACCAGGTCATCGCCGCCCAGGGCATTGGCCACGGCGTCGATCTGCTCCACCGGGACTGCCATCAATATCGCCGCTGCAGCCTTCGTTCGCGCCGCCAGCGCCGTGTCTCCCAGTGACCGCGCCACCTTATAGAGCGAGACGTGCACCTCGTCGTCGAACGGGTTCGCCGCCAGCGCATCGAGAAAGGCGACCTTGGCCCGCGACCAATCGCGCTGGCGCAGCAGCAGCCGGCCGAGGTGGAGGTTCGTCTGCGCCGAGCCCGGGTGCACCCTCAGGCTTCCCTCGAGCACCGTCTGCGCTTCGGGAAATCGTTTGAGCTCCAACAAAGACAGCGCGTACTTGTTGCTCAGCGCCTCGTAGCGGTCGCCCACCATCGTGTACGCGCGCCCGTAGTGCTCTGCCGCCGCCTTCATCCGGTTGCGCTCGCGCATCAGCTCGCCGAGGTGCGCCCACTTGCGCGCGTCCGTCTCTTTCACCTCGGCGAAGTCGCCGAAGCTGATTTCGCGGCCCTTCGACTGGCCGGCCTTTTCCTTCGCGCCCGGCATCGTCTCGGCCAGCTCTTTCTTGTCCTGGCTCGAGGGAGGAATCAGGTCCTTCGGGAACGGCTGCGACTTCAGGTGCGCCATCCACTGCTTCTCGAAGACGGGCCACGGCTGCTTGTACGCGGCCTCGACGGCCAACTTGTCGTTCACGCCCGACGCCATCTTCGTGAGCAGCGTCTTCAGCGCGGGCGAGCCACCCGTCTTGTTGATTAAATCGACGGCGAAGAAGACCTCGGCAAACGCCGTCGCCGCATCTTCCGCCGTCGGCAGCAGCGCCATCGACGGGTGCATCTGCGCAAAGGTGACGAGCTTGTTCGCGCGGACGCGGCTGCCGAGCAGGGCGAGCGTCGAGGGCGTCATCGCTCCGCCGGCGGGCCCGCGCCACCGCGACTCGAGGTACTTCGCGAGCCCTTCGTGCATCCAGATGGGCACCGTGTTCTTGCTCGCGTTGCCGACGACGAAGTGCACGTACTCATGGGCCAGCGTGTCGAGCCAGTCGTAGCCGCGCACGACCGCTTTCGGTGACGTCACCATCAGCTTGTTGAACTTGCAGATGGCGATGGTGCCCGTGGTGCGAATCGACTCAAAAGTCAGCGTCGACACCTTCGCCAGCTCGCGCGCATTCGAGACGAACTCGACCCGCACCTTTTCCTGCGGCGCCCAGCCCAGGTCCTTTTCCATCGCGGTGCGCTGTGCCTCGAGCGCCTCGAGCGCCCACGGCACCAGCACCTCGTCCTTGCCCTTCGGGTAGGTGACGATGAAGTGCGCGCTCTCGGCCGAGGCGTAGCCTTCCGTCACCCGCAGCGTGTCTTTGGCGAGCGCGAGGTAGCTGCCCGGCTTGTCGGAGAGCCCGGCGGCGGTGAGGTGCTTGATGGCGTCGGCGTAGCGGCCTTCTTCGAAAGCGACGCGGCCGGTGAAGTACTGAAAGGCCTCGTGCTCTTCCTTCACCAGCTTCTTCAGCTCGAGCAGCTCGGCGCGCGCGTCGGCCAGCTGCCAATCGGCGAAGCTCTGCTCGAGGTTCTGGATGCGGGCGCGCGCTTCCCCCTGCAATTCGGGAAACGAATCCGGCGCCGCCGCAACGGGCAGCGCCAGCAACAGCAGCAGCGCGAGCGCCGCCCTCACTTCACCAGCTCCTCGTAGTACTTCTTGTTCTGCTCGCGGTACCGGTCGGGCGCGCCCTGCTTCATCGCGTCCATCACGTCCTTCCGCAGCTGCTGCGGAGCGGCGTTGGGGTCCTCATCCGGAATCTCGACCTTTTCCTTCTTCATTCCGCGCGCGCGGCCCATGCCCATCGGCAACGGCAGCCCGCCTTTGCCGCCGCCCTTGCCTTGCTGCGACTGTTCCATCGACCGCTGCAGCCCGCGCAGCGACTCGAGCGCGCCCTGCTGGTCGCCCAGGCCCTTGCGCGCGTCCTTGCCCTCCAACGACTGGCGCGCGTCGCCCATCTTCTGCGACGCCTGGTTCATCTGCTGCTGTGCCTCGGCGTTGAACACCGGCGCGCGCTGGGAAATCTCGTCCATCTGCTGCTCGAGTTGCTCGCCGTGCTTCTCGAGCTGCTTCTGCTTCTGCGAGAGCTCCTGCAGCTGCTTCTTGTCATCCGAGCTCATCATCTGCTGCGGGTTCGGGAAGAGGCTCTTCAGCTTCTCTTCGATTTCCTCGGCCTTCTGCAGGTCTTCCCGCAGGCGCTCGGCCAGCGCTTGAGATTCCTTCGTCACCTCGGGCGGGTTGGCGAAGCGTTCGTCGAGCCGCCTCTGGTCGTGCCCCATCGCCGCGAGGTCATTCGCGCGGGGCGTCAGCGACTCGGCCGCTTCGGTGGCGAGGTTGAAGTCGCCCGACTTCAGCGCCTGCTCGAGGTGCTGCAATTCCTGCATCGCCTCGGCGCGCGGGCGCTCGAAGCGGCTGCCGTAGTGGTCGGTGTCGAGGTTCTCGTACGACTTGCGAATCTCCTGGGTGGACTTCAGCAGCTCGGCCTTCAGCTGCTCGCCCTTCTGCGCCACGCGCTGCTTCATCTGCTCGCGGTACTTGTCGCGCAGCTGGCGCGTCTGCTCGGCGACCTTCGACTGCTGTGAAGTCGTCTCGTTCAGGTGCTCGTTGAACTCTTCGAACTTCGCCGTGAGCTCAGGGTCTGCTTCCTGGTCTGCCTGGTCTGACGCCTGGTCCAGGTCTTCGAGCATCTCGTCCATCTGCATCGAGAGCTCCTGCATCTTCTTCATCGCCTCGTCGGCCTTGCCCTCGCGAATCAGCTTCTGCATCTCTTCCAGCGCGCCGTTGAGGTCCTTCTTGTCCATCATTTCCTGCAGCGCTTCCTTGTTCAGGTGCTCGTCGCGAATGCCCTTCGACAGCTCGGCCATGCGCTCCATCAGCTTCTGAATGTCGGCCTTGAGCTGGTCCATCTGCTCCAGCAGGCGCTGCTGGGTCTTCTCGTCCTTGCTGTTGGCTTGAAACTCTTCCATCAGCTTGCCCATCTCGCGGCGGTCGGCGCGCAAGAGCTCGGCGAGCTCCTTCAATTCTTTGAGCCGCTGCCGGTCGAGCAGGGACTCGAGGTAGAGCACGCTCTTCTCGGTGCCCTGCACTTCCGCCGTCGCGACCGCTGCCACGCGTGCCGAGAAGTCAGGCCCGGTGCCATTGAGCCGCACGAAGATTCTGCGCGCGCCGCTGGTCGCTGCGATTGCCTGCCGCAGCTGGGCGCCCGCATTTCCCACCGCGTCGACCAGCTCGAGCGGCACGTCTTTCTCGCGCCCCAGCTCGGCCGCCAGCTCGACCGCGTCGGTCGCCACCTGCTGCCCCTTCTCGTCCACCATCGCGCCGGCCTTGATTTCGTCGGCGTCGCGCTTGGCGGCCTGGCGGTCTGGCCCTTCCATGCGGTCGGCGAGGTGCAGCACCATCCTTTCCCACAGCGCCTCTGCCTTGTGCACCGCTTCGCGCCGGTGCTCGGCCGCGCTGTAGAGCTTCAGCGTCTGGGTCTTCGACACGCCCTTCTTCGGCCCGGCGACGGCGTCGTTGTCGGTGGCCTCGAGGTAGTAGCTGACCGTCTGCCCCGGCGAGAGCTTCAACCCACCCGCGTCCCAGCGGTACTGGCCCTTCGTGCTGCGGCCGTCGTCGTGGGAAAGCTTCACCCGCTGCTCTTCTTTGCCCGGCGCGCGGAACACCAGCGACAGCTCGGACAAGCCGTAGTCGTCGGTGGCGTCGTACTTCAGCGTCACCTGCTGCTCTTCTCCATCGACCTCGACCGCATCGGCAGGAGCGTTCAGCCGCACCTCCGGCGGCGCATCGACCTGAATCTGAATCGGCAGGTCCGGGCCCTGTGTCGTCACCGTGTCGCCGTCCAGAAAGAGGAAGTGGTACTGGCCGGGCTTCGCGAGCACGAAGCTTCCTTCGAGGGCGCGGCCGCTTCGCTTCAGCGGCACGCGGGTCCCGTTCACTTCGATTGCTGCAGCTTCCACTTCGCGGTCGGCGCGCGTCTCGAGCCTCACCTCGGTGCCCGCTGGCGCCGACAGCTCCCCGCTGGTGCCTTCGACGGACTTCGGCGAGAGGCCGGTGTACGCGGGGTAGCGGTACGCAATCGTGATGTCGCCAGTGATGGGCTCGCGGCGCTGCACCACCTGCGTCTGCGTGGCGAGCGTGAGCTGCGCGAAGCCGCGGGCGGCACGGTCACTGAGGGCGAAGAGGAGGGCGCCGGTGAGCACGAGGACGCCGGCCAGCCCCGCCGCCATCCGGCGCGCCCACGTCCCGTCGACCAGTTGATTCAGGTTCGCCCGCGAGGCCCGCGCGTCGACTTCGCGCAAGAACGCCTGCGCCATTGGAGCCGAGAAGTCGTGCCGTTCGCCCAGCGCGCGCGACAGCTCGACTGCCGCCAGCACGTCCAGCGAGAGCTCGGGCGCGCGCTCGGCCACCAGGCGCGCCGTGCGGCTGTCGTCGCCGACCTTGCGCCGCGCGATGAAGACGCCGAACACGAGCGCGACCGCGGGAGCGACCAGCACAGCCGCCCACAACACCGCGCGTCCCAACCTCGGCATTCCCGCGGCGATCAGCACCGCGGCGGCTCCCATCACCGCGAGAACGGCCAGCGCTGCGAGCGCGCCCTGAACCCACAGCTGCCGCCGCTGACGCTGGCGAACCTGGTTGAGCAGGTGCTGCGCCCGGCCTTCGTACAAAGGCGGCGCGGCAGGAACAGGGTCCGGGGCTGGCGGGGAGGTAGGATTCGGTTCGAGCACCGGGGTTTCGCCAATATAGAGGGGTGGCCGCTAGACTTCATGAAACGCGCACACCGGGCTTCTGTTCCTTTTCCCGATCGGGTTTTCCACTGTCTGCTCTGAAGAAGCTCAGCCTGCTGGTCCTCACGGCTGCCGCGTCGGCAGGGTGTACCTGCGCCGACACGGGGGTCTTTGAAGACCGCTTTGCCTGCACCGACAACGGCCAGTGCGCGGCGGGCTTCGTCTGCGACCTCAACCTCGGCGAGTGCGTCAAAGACCGTGGTGACGCAGGGCAGGGCGG
>Ga0105047_10008056_pt1 | contig 17655 bp, 13 predicted proteins | sample MAT04_FD_78384 | JGI IMG/M metagenome (GOLD analysis project Ga0105047, IMG submission 78384) | Freshwater microbial communities from Lake Fryxell liftoff mats and glacier meltwater in Antarctica - MAT-04 (megahit assembly) | ecosystem: Environmental > Aquatic > Freshwater > Ice > Liftoff...
ATTGTCCGCCCCGCATTCCAGCCCGCGCAGGATGTCTCTCGGATCGCTGAGCGAGGTCAGCAGAATGACGGGGAGGTCATTGAGCTTCGGGTCGTCCTTGATCCGCCGGCAGAGCTCATAGCCGTCCATCTCCGGCATGTTGATGTCCGTGATGACGAGCGTGGGCCGATGGATGGCGAGGGACTTCAGCGCCTCGTTGCCGTCGCGGGCGACGGGGAGGACGTGATACTCGTGGCGTTCGAGGACGTGGCGGAGTTTCAGGGATTGCGTGAGGCTGTCCTCGACGATGAGGATTTCGCCGTGCCCTTCGGGAATATCGTGCCTTTGGGTCATGCGATTTTGAAAGTCAGGGCCGCACTCACACCGCCGGATTCGCGGTTGCGAATTTGGATCCGGGCGCGGTGCATGTCGGCGATCTTTTTTGCAACGGTGAGGCCGAGTCCCATGCCCTGACCGGTCGGTTTTGTGGTGAAAAACGGCTCGAATAATTTGTCGAGATGCTCCGCTGCGATGCCCGTCCCGGTATCGGCGATCTCGACAAAGAGCACGCGCTCGCCTTCGTGGAACTGGGCGCCCGCGCGGTTGCCAGCGTCGAAGGCGGTATCCGAGGCCTCGATGGTGGTCATGCCGGCCGAGACGGTGAGCGTGCCGCCGTCGGGCGTGGCCTGGAGTGCGTTGGCGAGCAGATTGATGAAAAGCTGCTCGACCTTGGTGGCATCGATGCGCAGCTCGGGAAGACGGTTTTCAAACCGCCGAACCACCGCAATCCGCTGCCGCGCGATGTCATCGGCCAGGGCGCTGAGGGCGCTCTCCAGCAGCGCCGGCAGGCTGGTTTCGGTCATGCCGAGTTTATCCGGCGAGCCGAGGTCCATCAGCCCATTGATGACACCGGCGGCGCGTTTCACGGCTTCCTTCATTTCCTGAAAAACCACCTGCCCGGTTTCGTCGATCGGCTGGTCGGAGAGAAAATCCATGCCCATCTCGAGGATCGCGAGCGGATTGCGGACCTCGTGGGCGACGCCCGCGGCCAGCCGCGCGACGGTGCGCAGTTTTTCCGCCTCGATGATGAGCGCCTGCGCGGCCTTGAGCTCCTCATGGGCCTTGTTCAGTTCGGTATTGGTCTGGACGGCCGTTTCGTACGTCGAGAGGAGGAGATTGAGGATCTGGCGGCGATTCGCGGAGATCTCGTAGCGCTGGCCGGCGAAATAGACCGGGATCGCGGTGCCGCTCGCCGCTGCGCCGAGCCCGCGGTTGGCGAGCACGGTGCGGATGCGGGTGAGGAGGAAGGCTTCGTCATACGGTTTCACCACGAAATTATCCGCGCCGCATTCCAGCCCGCGGATGATGTCCTGCGGTGCCGAGAGCGAGGTGAGGAGGATGAGCGGAAGGTCGCGCAGCGCCGGATCGGCTTTCACGCGGCGGCAGAGTTCGTAGCCGTCGATGCCGGGCATTTGGATGTCCGAGATCACGAGGGTGGGCCGCTCGCGGGCGAGCGCGTCGAGCGCCTCCCGGCCGTCGCGCGCGGCGGTGACGGTAAAGCCGTTTTTTTCCAGCGTATTCCGAAGTCGCAGGGCCTGCGTGGCGCTGTCTTCGGCGATGAGGACGGAATCCGGAGTCATGGACGCGGTGGGGAAGGGCGCTGGCTGAGGAGCGAGTGAAGGAGCGCCGCGAGGCCCTCTGGATTGGCCACATGCGTGGCCGCGCCGAGCCGGATGGCTTCGCCGGGCATCCCGTGGACGACGGAGCTTTCCTTGTCCTGCGCAAACGTCACGCCGCCCGCATCGCGCATCAGTTTCAATTCCTCCGCGCCATCCCGGCCCATGCCGGTGAGGAGGACGCCCGCGGCGTTCGCACCGTAGTTTCGCGCGACTGCGCGGAAAAGAAACGACGCGGAGGGCCGCAGCCCGTGCTCGGCTGGCTCCGGCCCGCAGACGATCTGGCCGCGCGCGGTGATGCCCGTCTGAAAGCCGTCGGGCGCGAGCAGGGCGACACCGGCCGTGGCGATCTCGCCATGCTGTGCGAGCCGCACGGGCATGCCTGTGGAGGTGGTCAACCAATCTGCGAGACCCTGCACGAAACCGGCGCTGATGTGCTGCACGATGATGATCGGGACCGGGCACGGCTTTGGCAGACCTGTGAGCACGGTGTTCAGCACGGGGGGGCCGCCAGTCGAGGCGCCGATGGCCACGAGGCGGATGTCGGCGGTGGCGATGGGGCGCACCACGGTCTCGGCCAGCCGCGCCTCGCTGCGCGTCCGGGGCCAGCGGCGGATGACGCGCACTTCGGACATCGCTTTGACGGTGTCGATGAGCTTGCGCGCCTGCGCCGCGTGCGCGGGAGATCCAGGTCCCGGCGGCTTCTCGACCGCGGCGACTGCCCCCGCCTCCAGGGCGCGAAACATCTGCTGCACATCCCCCGCATTGAAGCTCGCGCTCACGATGACGATGGGCAGCGGCTGCGTTTCCATGATCCTCCGCGTCGTCTCGAATCCGTCGATGCCGGGCATGTGGATATCCATCGTCACGACGTCGGGTTTTGCCTCGGCCAGCATCGAGACGGCTTCCACGCCGCTGCGCGCGTGGCTGACGATTTCGAGGCCGGGATCGGATGCGAGGATACGCGTGAGCAGCTCGCGACTGACGTTGGAGTCGTCCACCACGAGCACCCGGATTTTGCGGGGGGGGGTCATAGGAGTTTGCGGAGGACGTCGAGCAGATCGCTTTGGTCGAAGTTGCCTTTGACGATGTAGGCACTGGCGCCGACGTCGATCCCGCGTTCGCGATGTTCGCGCGAACCGAGCGCGGTCACGAGGATGACGGGCAGTTCGCCAAGTTTCTTGTCGGCGCGAACTTTCGTGGTGAGTTCAAAGCCATCCATCCTCGGCATCTCCACGTCGGAGACGAGCAGGTCAAAATCACGAACTTTCAGCGTCGTCAGTGCGTCCACCCCGTCGGTGGCCGTGGTCACGTGGTACCCGGCGGATTCGAGGATGTTTTTCAAAAGCATGCGCGATGTTACAGAATCGTCCGCGACCAGAATTTCGCGCGCACGCGCCGTCGTTTCCGCAGTCACGGCGCGGGGCCCTCGCGGCGCGCTGGCGGCGCGCACGGCTGACTTGAGGAGGTCGGCAGTGTTCAGAATGACCGCCGGAGTTCCCGAAGCGAGGATGGTCGCGCCGGCGACGTTGCGCACCCGTAGCAGCGGTTTGCCGATGATCTTCACGAGCACTTCATGCTCGCTCAGGACGGCGTCCACGGCGAAGCCGATCCGGCGTTCGACAGAACCCAGCACCACCACCTCGATGAATTCGCCCGCCGCGGGTCGCGGAGGCAGCCCGAGCACTTCGTCGAGCCGTGCGAGCGCGATGGCCTGCCCTTCGAAGAGGATCGTTTCGCGATTCTCGACCGTGCGGATTTCGTCGCGCCGGCAGCGTTTGATGCGCTCGATCCTGGCCGTGGGGATGACAAATGATTGCCCGCCCGCACTGATCAGGACGCCCTTGAAGGTGGCGAGCGTGACCGGCAGGACGATGCGGAAGGTCGTGCCTTTCCCGAGCGCCGTTTCGGTGGCGATCTGCCCGCCGAGCTTGTCCACTTTCTCCCGCACGATCGCCATGCCGAGGCCGCGCCCGGAGATCTCGGTGATGATCGGGCTCGTCGAAATGCCCGAGTCGAAGATGAGCGCGAGGGCGGCAGGATCGGGGAGCGCGCGCGCATCCTCTGCGGAGAGCGTCCCGCTGCGCACGGCGGAGCTTTTGACCTTCTCCACATCAATACCCGCGCCGTCGTCGGTGACACGAATTTCCACTTTGCTGCCGTCGAGCTGCGCGACGGCGAGCGTGAGGCTGGCGGCGGCGCGCCGGCCTGCGGCCGCGCGCACCGCGGGCTTTTCGATGCCGTGGTCGATCGCGTTGCGCACGAGGTGAATGAGCGGGTCTTTCATTTCCTGAAGGATGCGCTTGTCGATTTCGACCTCGCGGCCATGGAGATGGAGCGTGATTTCCTTCTCCTGGGCGCGAGCGAGGTCGCGCACGAGCTTGGGAAAGATGTCGAAGAGGGTCGAAAACGGAAGCATCACGAGGCGCTTGGCGTCCTCGAGGAGGGCATCGATGAGACTGGCGACGCCGCGTTCATCATGTTCCGCGGTGCTGGCAAATGCGGTGACGCGCTTTTCGATGGAGCGCATGTAACCCTGGTTCCAGTCGAAAAAGGTGGCCAGCTTCGCGAGCGCCTCGGGGCTTTGAACGGCGAGGTTCGTTCGCGTCAGGTCGCGCACTTTCCCCCATTCCTTGCGCCACGCCTCGAGCATGCCGCTGAGCGTTTGCATTTCCGTGACGGTCCGGCTGGCGGTGAGTTTCACGGCGATCATCTCTTCCGCGCGGCGAAGCAGGGAGTCCATTTTTGCCATCGGAATCCGCACAGTCTCGGCGATGTGCGGGGCCTCTGCCTCCGGGCCCGCGGGCGCCTCCGGTTCGGGGACAGGCGGCGCGGCGCGGGGGATTTGCGGAGGGGGCACGGGCCGTGCCGGAACGGGGCCGCCACCGAGCTGCCGCACCAGAGCGGCGATCTCCGCGCGCTCGTCCAGCCCGGTGGCCGCCTCCTGCAGTGGCAGCAAACCCGTGAGCAAGTCGATCGCCCGATTCAGCAGGTCGAAGGTTTCCGCCACGATCGGCGTGTCTTTTTCCTTCCACTGCGAAAAGACGCTTTCCAGCGCCTGGCACACGCTTTCGATGTCACCCCGGCTCACCGCGCGCGCCGCGCCTTTGAGGCTGTGGGCATCGCGAAAGATGGTCTCGACGATCTCGCGTTTTCGCGCCGCGGACGGTGATTTTTCGAGCTCCAGCACGCCAGAGGTGATCGCCTGCAGATGCTCGTCCGCTTCGATGGAAAAGGCCTCCCGAAGCGTGCGGAGGAAATCCTCGTCAGTCATGGGACGTGCGTCCAGGTCAGAACTTGATCTGACCGACGAGCTGTTTCAGCTTTTCGCCGAGTTCCCCGAGCTGACGCGCTGCGCCCTCGACCTGCCGGGTGCTCGCGAGGGTCTGAGTGCTTGCGGTCTTGATGCTCTCCATAGCCATCGCGACCTGCTCCATGCCGGCGAACTGCTGGCGGCTGGTCGCGGCGATCTGCGCCGCTGCCTGGGCTGCTCCGGCGATGCTCTCAGCCAGCGCGCCGATGGATTCACCCGCCGCCGCCGACTGTTCCACGCCGGCTTCGACTGCCTTTCCTCCCTGCTCGGTGGCGAGCACCGCGCCGGTCGTCGCCTTCTGGATCTCGCTCAAAATCGCCCGCACCTGAGTGGTTGCCTGTTTGGACTGCTCGGCCAGCGTTTTGACTTCCTGCGCCACCACGGAAAAGCCGCGGCCTTCCTTGCCGGCTTTCGCAGCTTCGATGGCGGCGTTGACGGCCAGCAGTTTGGACTGTGCGGCGATGTCGTCCACGCTCGCGATGATTTCGCCGATGGTCTGGCTCTGCGCGCTGAGACTCAGGATGCACTCGGCGATCGCGCCCATCTGGTCGCGGATCCCATTCATTCCCTCGATGGTCTGATTGACGGAACGCGTCCCGCCTTTGGCCACGTCCGCGGCATTCTGCGCCTGTTCGGAGACGGAATTCGCGCGCTCGCTGGAAAGCTGCGAAGTCTGGCGGACCTCCTCGACGGTGGTGGTCGTTTCGGCCACGGCGGTCGCAGCGTCTGCGGCGCTGGCCGTGAGCTGCTGCGTGGCAGCCACGATCTGGCTGGCGGAGGAGGCCAGCACCCCGGCGGCGTCGCTCATCTCGCCGGCCTGCTCCCGAAGAGATTCATTCGCGCGCTGGAGTGCACCGGTGCGCTCTTCGATGTCGTCGAGCATTTGATTGAAGGCATCCGTGAGCACGCCGAGTTCATCGGAGCTGAGCTTTTTGGCGCGGGCGGAGTAATCGCGCGTTTCGGAAATTCCCTGGGCTGTTTCAGTGAGCGCAAGGATCGGCTGCAGGATGATCCCCTGAAGGGTGGCTGAAAGGCCCAGCGCGAGCAGGAAGGAACCAATGAGCACAAGGATGGAAATCCCTCCGTAAATGCGGAGCCGCTCGTTCAATCCTGTCATGTCCGCCTGGAGGTAGATGGTGCCGATCCGCTTTTCCTCGCCAGCCACCGGGCGCGCGACTGCGGGTGTGGGCTTTTCAAATTCTTCGGTGACGGGGCCCTTGCCGTCGTTCAGCACTGGCCGCACGATGACCATGAAATTCCCCACGATCCGCATCCCGTCCTTCTCCGGCTTGGCAGGGAACGTGGCTTCGCCATCGGTGCGGCTATAGGTGGCATGGAGGGTCTGATCTCCCGTGTAGAGGCAGGCTGCGGCCACCGCCGGTTCGGCCCGCAGCGCTTTTAGAATTTCCGAGGCACTTTCCCTCGTATCCGAGAGTTCGGCAAAGGCCAGCGCTCCCGTGCTGTTTCGCGCCAGCGCATCGGCGAGGACTGTGAGGTTGCGCCCCATGGCCTGGCGGTAGTTCACGCGCTCGTAGGCGACAAACGCCCCGCACGCCACCAGGAGCGCGATCATCGTGGTCCCCAGCACGGCCAGGGACATCTTCCGTTTGATTGGCAGTTCGCGAAATGACTTCATCGGCCTCATATCATGGATTCGTCACCCTGCTCGCGAGGGATGTCCGGCCCGGCACTGATCACGCCACCCTCCCACCCATCGTCGCGACCGCGGCGATACCGAGCGGGAACAAAGGATATTTCATAGTTTTCGATTGTGATTGGTTCGGATGCGGAGATCGATGGCGGCAGGGAAGGTGGGAGCAAAATGATCGGAATGTCGCTCACGAACTCCATGCCTGCTTCGTGGCACCGCCTATTGACTAAAGACACGGCTTGCGAGCTGGAGAAGGCGCGAACTGATTTGCAGTCCCGCCCGTTTTGCTGCGCCTGCGTTAATCTCGAAGCGCACCTTGTCCCCTTCCATGACGAAGCCGAGGATGCCTCCCTGCCTCGCAAAACCGTCGCTGTCACCTACCGTCAGGATGTTTGAGCCCTCGAGTGCTGCAACGATCCCGGGAAGGTTGCCCCGCTCGGATTTCGAGATGAAAACGATCTGACAGCCTTTCAAGTCGTCGATCCGTTTCGAGCGCTTAACCTTCACACTGCCTTCCAGCGCCGCGCCAAAGGGGTCGTCGCCGAGGATGCCGACCGTGATTGACCCGCTGGACGTGGGCCATTTGACGAAATCGGGAAACTTTAAAAGGTAGCCCGCTTTCAAAGTGTATTCCGTGACCGAGGTGCTCTCAGCCGCCCGCCCACCGCTGATTGTTATATTCCAGCCCGCGCAAAGCGTCAGGAGGTAAGTCAACCAGCGGAATTTAAGACGTATTCCAAGCCTGGGAGTATGCGGTGCCACTGTAGAAAGCTTCAACCGAGAAGCTGCTGGGTGGGGTTGAAAAATTAAGGACATTCAGTTTCCTCGCGCGGTTGCAGGACCCGACTTCATATTCTCAAAAGGATAGTCGGAACCCAATCACCCCGCTGAACGTTTCCTGAGGAGAGGCCGTAGGGGTTAGCTGGGTGAGCGCATTGTGGTTGTCGGTGACGTTCCGAAGGTCGGCGTAAAATTCGAGATACTCCTTCGGGGTGTAGAGGATATGCAAATTGGCCTCCCAAGGATTGTGCAATTCATCCGCCAGAGTCCCGGGATTGACGTTCCGGGGAGTCGAGCGGGCGACGATACTCGGAGTGACAAACAGGTTGGGAGCGATTGCCCAGGTGGCCCCGAGTCGGAAGTTGTGCTGCGAAATTCCCTTCAATCCTGACTCCATTCCCACGGTCGTTTCCTCATAGGTTGTGAACGAGTATGAAAACCAGGTGCTGAGACTTCGGGTCAATTTTGCCTTCCCATAAAAATCGAGGCCGGCATTGTGACTCTTCCCGCTATTGACTGAAGTGACGACCTTTCGCGGGTTGGTGCCATCGGCATCGATAAACACCGAATCCAAAAGGACGTTTGGTTCAAAACCTCCGTCCGAGAGGAGGATCAGGTTGCTTTGGTCGCCGTAGTAGAGACTTAGTCCCAAGTTGTAGGCTTCCTTGTTGTACGTCAGGCTGATCTCATGGGTTTTGGAAGTTTCGGGCTGCAGGGCGGAGTTAGAGACGGCAAGGACATCGCCGCGGTCATAAGCGGCGTTGAAATATGGCGCCGGGGAAATGTATGCCCACGAGTAGCTGTATTTCGCTGTGAGCGCGTCGGTCAGATCGTAGATGATCGCTCCCCGGGGGGTATAGGAGGGTTCGTCGATTCGCGTGTCCTTGTCCGCGCGGAAACCACCAATGACTTTGAGTTGCTTCGTGATTTGCCAGGATAGCTCAAGGTAGGCGCCGTAGCGCGAGAACTCAGAATCAATGACTCGCGGGGTCTCCCTCCGCGAACCGGGGTTCCCCGCCTCGGTGAAATAGACGAAGCTCCCGCCCTGTTTGATGATGTCATTGTGATCCCCCGGCTTCGCTCCGCCTGGAATCGTGGACTTCGGCAGGATGTCGTAGCTCGTATAAATCCCGCCAAGGAGTGCGGAGAGGGACGAGGAAAAATCAACTCGCAGCGTTTCCTCGACGGAGAAACTGTGGCCATTGGCGTATTTGAAATCATCGAAGAACCATTCACGCTCATTCCGCGGGAAGACATAACGGCTCGAGGGATCGACCTCGTACCAGTTGTAAGTCACGGACGAGTTTAGCTTGATCCTGTCCGTGATTTGCCAGTCATACTTCGCCTCGGTCACCCATGAGCGATCCTCCCACCGGGCCTCGGGAACGAAGGCGAGCACCGCGGACCCATAACCTTCCCCACTGCTGCGCGCGGAAGTGCGATACCAGGACTGAAGTGAGAATCTGCCAATCTCCAGCTTGGCGAACGCATTAAGACCGTAGTCCCAGCGGTCGGGTACGGTACCGCTCCCCTTGGGCTTGGCGACCTTGTTAAAAGCTTCCCAATACTGCGGATACTCGCGATCCAGGCGAATGAGATCGGAGTCGTGATACTGGATGTAGCCGTTAAAAAGTATGTTCCTCGCTGCATCGAACACTTTACCGAAAGAGCCCCAAACCTCGCGTTCGTTGTGGAGTCCACCCTGCGCTCCGAGTTCGGCCTCCATCTTTCCGGAGCCTGGCGGTTGCTTGGTCTTCACGTTGATGACTGCATTGATCGCATCCTGGCCATAAAGCGTGGAGCCAGCCCCATAGATGACCTCGATCTGTTCGGCCTGCCGCACGCTGAAATCGCTGCGGAAGGGAAAATATTCCCCGCCCGGAGGATTGACGCGCATGCCGTTGACGAGAACGACGATCTTGTTATTCCCCGTAATGCCGCGCACCGCCACCTGGGTTCCGATCTCGCTGAAAAAATTACCTGCCAAATCCATTCCCGGCAGGTCTCGCAGGACATCCTTCAGCGTGGAATAGCCCCGCAGCCGAATGTCGTTCTTATCAATGACGATCACCGTCCCAGGAGCGGAGGTTGCCTTCTCGGATTTTTTGGACGCAGTCGTTACCGTCGCCACATCAAACTGCATCAGATCTTCCAGGCTCAGCCGTCTTAACTGGAGTGGGGAGATCTCAGATGGGGGTTCCGCGATCGCTGCCCTGGCCGCCGCTGGAGCGGCATGGCACCGCGGAGGCGAGATGACGCCGTGGATGGCGAGGCTGAAGATCATCGCCGCTAGGGGAGGTAAGGATCTGGACATGGGAGGGGGGTTGGATGAGTGGCTTTCGGATGAGCGGGTAAGTGGAAAATATGCTCCACTTCCAAAGTCACGGTAACTTGCGCGTAAACGCTCCGCTCGACCTCCACGTGCCGAGTCGAAGCAACAAGAGGCAGATGGAGCGGAGGTGCCGGGGGGGGGAGCTGTTGTTCATAAGATCACCGCGATGATTCTAACGACCTGACTCAGCAGTCCCGCTAATGCCTGCTTTCTCCGGCTTTGGGAAGCCGAAAAATGGGGGCGCGCGATTAAGTTTTGAACCGCTCGACGAGTTGTTTGAGCTGCTGCCCGATTTCGTGGAGCTTCTTCGCCGCACTCTCGGCCTGCCGCGTACTCGTCACCGCCTGCATACTTGCGCGTTTGATGCTCTCCATCGCGGTGGCGACCTGGTCCATCCCCACGAGTTGCTGCTGGCTGGTCGCAGCGATCTGCGCGGCGGCTTGGACAGATTCGGCCACGCTCTCCCCCAAGCCGGCGATGGAATCGTTCGCAGCGGTGGACTGGCGCACGCCGGCCTCCACGGTTTTGCCCGCCTGTTCGGTGGCGAGCACGGCCGTGCCCGTGGCTTTTTGGATGTCGTTCAAAATCCCGCGCACCTGTGTGGTTGCCAGTCGCGATTGCTCGGAGAGCGAGCGGACTTCCTGCGCGACGACGGTGAATCCCTTGCCCTCGTCTCCGGCTTTGGCCGCCTCGATCGAGGCGTTGACCGCGAGCAGTTTCGACTGCGCGGCGAGATCCTCCACGGTGGTGATGATGCCGCCGATCGCCTGGCTCTGGGCGCTCAGATTCAAGATGCTTTCCGCGACGGCCGACATTTGCTGCCGGATGCCGTTCATGCCCGCGATCGTCTGGCCGACGGCGCGTTTCCCGGATTCCGAGGAAAGGGCGGCTTTCTGCGCCTGGTCAGACACCATCTGCGCCTTTTGGCTGGAGATTTGGGAGGCGTGTTTCACCTCCTCGACGGTGGTGGTGGCTTCGCTTACCTCGGTGGCGGTTTCGAGTGCGGTCGTGGCGAGTTCCGTGGTGGCCACTACGATCTGGTCGGCGAATAACGCCAGGCTGTTCGCCGCCAGCAGAATCTCGCGGTTTTGATTTTCCAGCTCGGACGTTCGCTGCTGCACCCGGATTTCCAACTCGTCGCGCGTCTTGCGCAAATATTCTTCCGCCTCGCGGCGGCCTGCGGTGGTGAGGTCGATCGACATCGCGCTCCGCCAGATCAGGGCGGAGAAAATGATGATGCTCAGGCCCATCATCAGCGCCGTGCCAAACTCGCTGTCGTAATATCCCGCACGCTGACCCTCGATCCTCAGCCAGCCCAGCCCCACCAGCACCCCGATGGCCGCGGGGAGAAACCGGCGAGCCATAGTGCCGCCGATCGAATCGCTCACAACCACCGCCATCAAACCCCGGTCTGGCCGGGCGAGGAGGACGCCGACGGAGAGGAGTGTGATGCTGAGCGCCGTGGGGAACGCCATTTTTACATGCGTCGCGAAACCGCTGACCATTTGCACGCCGTAGCCGTAGCCGAGCAGCGCGATCAACGCGACGAAGGCCGACAGCAGCGCGAGCAGTTGCGCGGGCCTGCGTCCTTGCCGTGTCTCGGCATCGAGCCGCGAAAGCGCCGCACCGAGCAGGATGAAACACATCGCGGTGTTCGCCGCCATTCTCCCCGGATGGGCAAGCGGCATCTTCGACACGGCGTCGGTAAAAAATAGCGCGTCAATCCCCAGTTCCCAGCCGAAGGCATATTCGCCAAATGTCAGCAGGCCGACTGCGGCCACACCCCAGGCACATCCTTTCGCCACTCCGGAAGCGCGCTTTTCGCTTTGTTGCAGCCACAATGAGATGGCCGATGCGATGAGGCACAGGGCCGCATTTGGCATCACGGGTGACCCCACGGGGAGCGGCCTCGTCCACGATTCAAGGCCCAGAGTCCATCCCACGATCACGGCCCCGCCCACCAGGAAGGCTGCTGCGGCCGTCGCTTTCGAAACCGATTTCATGGCGCGGACGAGATCGGGATTGGCGGAGAGAGGGGTCATGGGAATTTGGGAGCAGTTTTCAATCGCCTGCCTCTTCCTGCACGAGCAGGCGTGGGTTGGAGAGGAGTTTCCCGGCGTCGAGGACGGCGAGTCGCCCGCTGGTCACGCCGCGGAGGTAGTCGGCGCGGACATCGGTGAGTGTGGGGAGCCCGGGCTGCAAGTCGGCGAGCGCGATCCGGCGCACGCCGAGGATGGCGTCGGCGAGGATGCCGAGTTCGAGGTCGTCGTGCTGGATGAGGATGATTTTGTTCAGCTCCGTGATGCCGGCATCGGGCAGATCGAAAAACTTCTTGAGATCGATGACCGTCCTGATTTCGCCGCGCAGATTAAAGATGCCCAGCACGAATGGCGGCGTGCAGGGCACTGGCGTCAGCTCGCGCAGCAGACATACAGTGCGGACGTCGGTCAGTGGAAAAGCGTAGTGTTCACCGGCCAGTTCGAACTCGACAACTTCGAGCGTGTCGGCATCCGCTGCTTCGGTTTCCGGCTCCTGCGCGAGCAGCTGTGCACGGGTTCTTAAAAGGCAGCGCTCTTCGTCCGGCGCTTGTGCGGAGGCTTGCTCGGTGGTCGCGTGGAAGGCTTCGATGCGGCGACCGATTTCCGGCCAGTCAGCGGCTTTGGGTTTCTTCATGCGAGGGCTTCCTCCATCGAGGTCAGGATGGCGAGCAGGCGCGCGACCGTGATGCCGTCGGATTCTGGGACGACGGCATCCGGCGGGGAGGAGAGCAAAAGGGAGCGCGCATTGGTGAAGCAACGCGCGGCGTCGGAAGGCCGGTCCTGCCGGAGCAGGAGATGACCGAGAGTGAAGTGCGCGAGCACGAAATCGTGGTCGAGATACAGCGCGCTTCTGAGGGCCTCGACCGCGTCGGCGGTGGCGTTTTGCTCTTGGAGGATGACCCCGCGCAGATAGTGATGCGCGGCCACGAGTTTGTCCTCGGCGAGCGCGCGGTCGCACGCGGCGAGCGCCTCGGCGAGGTTGCCTTCATTCGCCAACCGGCGCGCGTCCGTGGCGTGTTCCGGCGGCAGCCGCACGGCTTCCGCGGGAGCTGGCAACTGCTCGGGAGGCGGCACGGGGACAAGAACCGGCGGCGGCGCGAGCGCTGCGGGCGCCGGTCGCGGGGCCACCTTGCGGTAGAGCGCCACGCCGGGGATCTGGCCGGGTTCGAAAAGTGTGCAAAGGTCGCTCGCACCCTCGGTGGCGCTCACGATCAGCCGACCGTCAGCGACCAGCGAGCGGTGAAAGTTTCCCACCACCTTGATCAACTGATCACGGGAAAAATACATCAGCACGTTGCGGCAGAGGATCAGGTCCATCGCGTTCGTGATGTTGGCGAGCGAGGGATAGACATCCTCCACGAGGTTCAGGTAGTCGAAAGTGACCATCTTCCGCACCGACGGCAGCACCTCGAACCGACCGTCCGCCGTCTTCTGAAACCAGGCGTCTCTCGTTTCGTCCGGCACGCCCCGAAACGACCATGGGCCATAGATGCCCAACGCCGCCTTTTGCAGGAAACGCGGGTTGATGTCCGTGGCGAGGATCGTGATCTGCCAGGCATCGAGATCGGGGATCGCCAGCCGCAGCGCGATGGCGATGGAATAAGCCTCCTCGCCGGTGCAACAGCCCGCGCTCCAAATGCGCAGTCGCTTTGCGTGGCCCTGCCGATTTTGCGCGATCTCCGGGAGGATGTGGCTGGCGAGCGATTCAAAGGCCGCCGGGTCCCGGAAAAAATAGGTTTCGCCGATCGTCAGGTGCGCGGCGAGCGAGTAAACTTGGGTGCGGTTCAGCCTGGCGAGCACGAGCGCGCGGGCGCATTTCTCCACACTCTCGAAACCGAGATCCTTCGCCGCGCCGCGCAGGCCGCGCTCGAGTTCGAGCCAGCGCGCTGGCGGATAGTGCAGCCCGAGCTGTGCCTCGACGGACTGGCCGACCGCGCGCAGAAGTTCGGCATCGAGTGTCTGCGTCATGGCTCGAGTTTGAGCGCGATTTTCAAGGCCGCGTGGTCTTCGATGGACAGGAAGCGCTCGATGTCCTGAACGAGCACCAGGCCGCCATCGAGCTTCATCACACCCGAAACCGAGGCGAGGTCCGGCAGCATGTCCGCCGTCGTCGTGATGTCCGCCTTGAGGTGCGGGACCACGCTCACGACGGTATCCACCAGCAGCGCGATGGTGCGCCAGGGCGTGTGCGCCACGATGAGGTGGTCGCTCGCACGCAATTCGCGGCCCGGCTGTCCGAAGCGCGACCACAAGTCGAAGACTGGGACGATCCGGCCTTGCAGATTGATGACCCCGCGAACGCCTTGCGGCGCTTCCGGAAGTGGCGCGATCTCGACCACCCGCACGACCCGCTCAACCGCAGCGACGCTGACGGCGAATTGCTGTTCGCCGACCAGGAAAATGATCAACGAGTCGGAGGAAGTACTCGTCTTCACGAGGCGAACATCCCACCCGGTTTGGCGGAAAACAATCCTGCAATGCACCCGCGCTGTGGTCGGGCTGGCGGCTTTTTTTGCGCCGATCAGTGATTATCCGCCGATAAAATGGGAAATCTTCCGACGAGCCGCGGCACGCGCGCAGCTATGACGCTCAGCGCCCATGAAAACAAAAAACAGAAATTCCGTGTCCACCCGGTCGCCCGTTCCTGCGCGATTTGAGCTTTTCCTCAATGTGTTCGTCCGCAGGCCGCCCTCAGCGCCACGGCGAAACGCCGGTTCCGCGGCTTAGCTCGCCGGTCGCGCAGAAACTTTGGCTCCGGAGGGAAGCGCTCCGGCGCGCCCCCTAGCGCTCCTGCGCGCGGTCCTCGAGTTCGCGTGTTCGCGAAGCCTGCACAGCGCAATTCAAGGCAAGCGACGGACAGTTTATGCGAAGATAAGTCGCCACGCGGCTCGCGGTTGTCTAGCTTCCGCCCTTTTCGTCGCAAAACCTATCCCTTGATGAACGCTCAAAAAGAACTCGATGCACAGGAGCGCCTGATCGTCCGCCAGCTCGTCCGCGACCCGCGCGAGAGCGACAACGGCATCGGCGAAGCGACGGGCGTGAATGTCCGAACGGTTGGTCGCAAACGCCACCGCCTCGAGCAGGCCGGCATCGTTTCGTATTTCACGCACGTCGATCTGACCGCGCAGGGCACCGGACAGTTTGCGGCGCGCCATCTGTATATCATCAAGTTCCGCATCGGCGTGACCTACACGCAGATCCTGGAGGACATCCAGCGCGAGCCGTTTGTCCGCTCGAGCTTCACCGAGATCATTTTCGAGAGCCACATCGCGGAGATCGATGGCAAGCTTGCGATGCTCCTCTTTATCGACGGCGTTGATGAGATCAATATCGTCCAGACCGTTCAGGAAAAGCTCATCCCCAGCCTCCTGCGGAACCACGGCGAAAACTCCATCGAGGCGATCGAAACCGTCCGCGTCCTCGCGCCCGTCCGCCAGATGCGGAACTACGTGCTGCCGGTGAACATGCACGCGGGCTACATCAAAAAGGATTGGCCAGACGAGGCGATTTACGTCGGGCAGTAGGCGAAAACCGCGCCGTCATTCTTCGCTCCGCCACATTCCCAAAGCCTCCCAAGGCCGCGTTCAGATGACGGCAGGTGTTTGGAATTAGACCATTCTCTCGGAAATAACAGGACTGCGGCCGAAGCTGTCGGGCGTGGCTCAGTGCAAGAAGGGAGGATGTAGAGGCGGCTCTGTCCGCAGGACGTGCCGCCTGTGGCGGGGACGGCGGCACGTCGCCAAAGCGCGACAGAGCCGCCTCTACACTTCCATTGAGCCACGACCAAACTGTCTCATTATTTTCGAGAGGTGGTATTACTCCCGCGCCAGGCGTCGCTGGAGACTGAGGAGCTGGCTCTGGAGCTGAGGAAAGCGGTTGCCGGTGAGCCACTCGCGGGTGGCGGCGAGGATGATCCGTTCGCGGCTGGCGTCGTCAGGCTCGGGGGGCGGCGCGGTGAGGAGGTTTTCGGAGACGAAGCTGGCGGGAGTGGCGAGGGCTTTGATGAGCTTCGTCTTTTCAGCCACGGCGATGTCGGGGCGGCCGAGGTAATATTCGAGCGCGGTCTTCTGGCCAGGCACGGCGAGGTCGCCTTTGGCAAAGTAGTCCGCGCGGAGCATCGGGCGTTCGGCGAGCGTGGCGGGATGGGTGTTGAGGTAAGTCATCACGTCCAGCGGGCTGGCGGCGGCGAGCCGGTCGAGGGCGACTTCGGCGGCGTGACGGAGCTGCTCATTGGGGTCCGCCTGCGCGCTGGCGAGATCGGCGGTGAAGCTGGCGTCCTTCGTGAAAACGATCACGTCGAAGGCTTCGAGCATCCCCGCCGTGGGAGCTGCGCGCCACGGCGCATACGCGAGCATTTCACGGGCTTTACCCGCGAGGTAGGCGGTGGAGGCCGGCGCGTGCCACGCGACGTTGCGGAGGGCGATGGCCCATTCGTCGGCGGAGTCCTTTTTGTCCAAAGTTTCGCGGGCGAGTTTGGCGGCGACGTCGGAGCGGTAGGGTCTCGCGATGCGCCCGAGCACGTCCATCAAAAGCACCCGCAGCGTCGGCGCGGCAAGGTCGCCGCCGGGACGGAGCGTGAAGTCGAGCCCGGTGCGGGCATCCCGTCCGGTGGCGAGGAAGTCGCGGATGGCGGCGGTCGCAACCGCGGGGTCGGCGGCGAGGAGCGCATGTTTGAGGGCTTCGAGATCGCCCTCGGTTGCCGTCCCGGATTCGAGAAGAACGACCAGTTTCTCCAAGCGGATGGCGAGGAGAGAGGGCGGCGGATTTCTTGCCGAACCGGTTGGTTTCTCAGACCGCGGGATCTGAACGGGAGCCGGGGTCGATGCGCCGCCGGCACTGGCGGGCGGCACGAGGGTTGTGGACGTGGATCTGCCGAGGAGAAAAAAGACAATCACCGCGGCGAGCGCGAGGCTGCCGAGGATCATCAGGAAGCGCGCGCCGTTTTCCACGCCGACTCCCTATTTCAAATACTGCCGGATGAAATCCGCCGCGGCGCGATCGAGGATGCGGATTCCGGTCGAAGGCGGTTCATTCGAGCCGGCGACGACGATCCCGGAAAGATAGAGTTTGCCGTCCGCATCGCGCGCGAAGATGGGACCGCCGCTCATGCCGCTCTCGCAGTAAATGGAAAGGTTGTTCCAAAACGCGCCGGCCACCGGGGCGAAAGGCGTGGTCGGCGCGACGGAGAGCAGGTCATCCCCGCTGTGAAACTCCCCGCCGAAGCCCAGCGCGAGCAGCGGAGCGGCCCCGGTGAGGAGCGCGGGATTCGCCCACCAGCCGGCATTCGAGCCGCCGGCCACGGGGTCGCGGAAGACGAGGCCGCCGGTGTCGTAGGAAAAGGAGCGCGGGTCGCTGAGCTTGAAACGCCGCGCATTCTCGCGGTAGCCGGACATCACGTAGATGCGGCTGGCATACTGTGTCGAAAGCGCAGAGCCACCGGCGAGGCCGCGGCGGAAAAGGATCTCCGTGGAAAAGCCCCCATCGGCATCCCAGAGATTGTGCGCGGCCGTGAGCACGGAGTGCGGGCGGACGACTGTGCCGGAACCGGTGAACCACGCCTCGCCATTGCCGAAATGAAGCTGGCCGACCATCGAATACGGAAACGTGCGCGCGAAAGCGGCGCCAGTTTCCTGCGGATAAGCGGCGCTGGCGACCGGCGCGTCGGCAGCGCTGGCGACAGACGCGGTGCAAAACGCTAGGAGAGCGAGGCGTGGGATGGAGGTCATGCGCGGCGAAAGAGTAGAGGGGATTTTTGCGAAGGCAACGGTGGGCGGCGGTGCGGAACGGGAGGGTGGAAACCGCGCCCAATCATCCCCTACTGCGCTTGCGTGAGGGGGGATTGGCTAAGAAAGTGCGGCCCGCCCGTCACACCCGCACGCCCGCCA
>Ga0105047_10008057_pt1 | contig 17655 bp, 12 predicted proteins | sample MAT04_FD_78384 | JGI IMG/M metagenome (GOLD analysis project Ga0105047, IMG submission 78384) | Freshwater microbial communities from Lake Fryxell liftoff mats and glacier meltwater in Antarctica - MAT-04 (megahit assembly) | ecosystem: Environmental > Aquatic > Freshwater > Ice > Liftoff...
GCAAAGAAAGAAGGCAAAAAAAGCACCTGTGAACACGGCACACCTTTTGAGCCGTTGTCATCGGTCGCTGCGCTCCAGCCGTCCGTGCGCAGGCTCTCGCGCAGCAGGCGCTCGACAAGCCTGCCCGTTGACAGCGCAGCGGCCCGGTGCTGCAACGATCCGTCGCGGGGCGCAGGCCGCTCTCGTTGGGTCACGGCAACGCGGCCCTGGCATCGGCGCCGCAAGCGGCTGTGGTGAAGTGTGCGCGGCTGCCTCGCCAGGCCGTGCGCCGAGCCTTCGACAGCAGTTCGGTGGTCGATCTGCGCAGGGCCGGCCGGGCCCGTCTGTCGAGCGAGGCTTCGCGAGATCGCGCGCAGCAGCGGCCGGAGCGCAGCGACCGATGACAACGGCTCAAAAGGTGTGCCGTATTGGAGGTGCTTTCTTTGCTCCCTTTCTTTGCACCCGCAAAGAAAGGGAGTCGGCCGCCGGGCCGAAACCCCGGCCTACGTTATGCACCGCGCCTCGAAAGGCCGAGGCAGCGCAGCAAGACGTCGCCAACGTCCGCAAATGGCCGAAACCCGCCTGCGAACTTGCGCCGTGCCGAGCCGGCCCGCTTCGCGGTCAGCCGCGCAGGTGGCAGGCCACCCAGTGGCCTTCGCCGGTCTGCTTGAGCTGCGGCTTCTCGACATCGCACAGCCCCTTCTGCGCGATCGGGCAGCGGGTGTGGAAGTGGCAACCCGGCGGCGGGCGGATGGGGCTGGGCACGTCGCCCTGCAGCGGGATGCGCTTGCGCTTGACGGTGGGGTCGGGAATCGGCACCGCCGACAGCAGCGCTTCGGTGTAGGGGTGCTTGGGGTCGGTGTACAGCGCCTTGGCCGGCGCGATCTCGACGATGCGGCCCAGGTACATCACCGCCACGCGGTGGCTGATGTGCTCGACGACGCTGAGGTCGTGGGCGATGAAGATGTAGCTCAGCTTGAACTGCTCGCGCAGGTCTTCAAGCAGGTTGATGACCTGGGCCTGGATCGACACGTCGAGCGCACTCACCGCTTCGTCGCAGACGATCAGCTTCGGGCTGACGGCCAGCGCGCGCGCGATGCCGATGCGCTGACGCTGGCCGCCGCTGAATTCGTGCGGAAAGCGCCGCATGTGGTCGGCCGACAGGCCCACCGTTTCCAGCAGATGCACGATGCGGTCTTCGTATTCGTGCGCGGTCTTCGTCAGCTTGTGGATGGTCAGCGCCTCGCCGACGATGGCGCCCACGGTCATGCGCGGGTTGAGGCTGGCGTAGGGGTCCTGGAAGATGATCTGCATGTCGCGCGCCATCGCACGCAGCTGTTGCCTGTTCGCATTCGTGACGCTTTTGCCCTCGAACCAGACCTCACCCGAGGTGGGCTCGATCAGGCGCAGGATGCAGCGGCCGGTGGTGCTCTTGCCGCAGCCCGACTCACCCACCACGCCCAGCGTTTCGCCGGGCTGCAGTTCGAAGCTGACGCCGTCGACGGCGTGCACGCGGTCGACCTCGCGGCCGAGCAGTCCGCCCTTGATGGGGAACTGCTTGACGAGGTTCTGCACCTTGAGCAGAGGTTCGCTCATGACGGTGCCACTTCCAGGATGCAGGCCACCTTGTGGCCATTGCCGACGTCGCGCAGCGGCGGTGTCTCTGCGGTGCAGGCGGGCGTCACGAACTTGCAGCGCGGCGCGAAGCGGCAGCCTGGCGGCAGGCCGCCGCTCTGCGCAGCCACCAGCTTGGGCACGGTGCCTGCGATGGCCTCCAGCCGCACCTTGTGCGTGGCCGCCATGTCGATGCGCGGGATGCTGCGGATCAGCCCCTGCGTGTAAGGGTGCCGCGGCCGCGCGAAGAGTTCTTCCACCGGCGCTTCTTCGACCACCTTGCCCGCGTACATCACGACCACACGCTGTGCCACTTCGGCGACCACGCCCATGGCGTGCGTGATCAGCATCACCGCCATGCCCAGCTCACTCTTCAGCTCGGACAGCAGGTCCAGGATCTGGGCCTGGATGGTGACATCGAGTGCCGTGGTCGGCTCGTCGGCGATCAGCAGCTTCGGGCTGCAGGCCAGCGCGATGGCGATCATCACGCGCTGGCGCATGCCGCCGCTGAACTGGTGCGGGTAGTCGTTGACACGCCGCTCGGGCGTGGGGATGTGCACCAGCTTGAGCATCTCGACGGCGCGGTTCAGCGCCTCCTTCCTGCTCAGCCCTTCGTGCAGGCGCACGCTCTCGGCGATCTGCTCGCCGACGGTGTAGACCGGGTTCAGGCTCGTCATCGGCTCCTGAAAGACGATGGCGATTTCCTTGGCGCGGATCTTGTGCATCTCGGCCGCGTGCAGCGGCACCAGGTCGCGCCCCTGCCACAGCACCTGGCCGGCGACGATCTTGCCGGGCGGCATGTCGATGAGCTTCAGCACCGTCTTGGCGGTGACGCTCTTGCCGCAGCCCGATTCACCCACCACGCACAGCGTCTCGCCGGCGTCGATGGCCATGTCGACACCGTCGACGGCGTGCAGCCAGCCGTCGTCGGTCTTGAAGTGGGTCTTGAGGCCCTTGATCTCCAGCATCGGCATCACATCACCTTGCGCGGGTCGAGCGCGTCGCGCAGGCCGTCGCCGATGAAGTTGATGGTCAGCACGGTGAGGAAGATGGCCAGCCCCGGGAACAGCGCCCAATGCGGCGCGATGTCGAGGTAATCCTTGCTGTCGAACAGGATGCGGCCCCAGGTCGGGATGTCGGGCGGGAAGCCCAGGCCCAGGAAGCTCAGCGTGCTTTCGGCGATGATGGCCGCGGCGACGTCGATGGTGCCGGCCACGATCACCGGCCCCAGGCTGTTCGGCAGGATATGGCGCAGCACCTGGCGCGGCACCGATGCCCCCAGGGCCCGCGCGGCTTCGACGAATTCCTTCTCGCGCAGGCTGAAGAACTGCGCCCGCACCAGGCGCGCCACCGGCATCCAGCGGAAGCCGCCGATGACCAGCACGATGAGGATGAAGACACCCATCTCGACGCCGAAGGCCGCCTTCAGGCTGTCGCGGAAGAGGTAGATCACCAGCAGCAGCAGCGGCAGCTGCGGCAGGCTGAGGAAGAGGTCGGTGAGCCACATCAGCGCGGTGTCGATCCAGCCGCGCGATATGCCGGCAATGGCGCCGATGAGCACGCCGACGAAGATGGCCATCGTCATCGCCGCCAGGCCCACCGCGATGCTGATGCGGCCGCCGTAGAGCATGCGCGCAAAGATGTCCTGCCCGAGGTCGTCGGTGCCCATCGGGTGTTTCCAGCTCGGTGTGGCCAGCCGCGCGGTGAAGTCGATGTCGTTGATGGGCACGCGCCAGACCAGCGGGCCAAGGAAGACGAGCGCCACCATCAGCAGCAGCAGCACGAGGCTGAGGACGGCCATCTTGTGGCGGCGGAAACGCCGCCAGGCCTCGGCCCAGGGGGACGTGCCGGTGATCCTGGCCCCCCGTGCGGCGGGTACGCCGCCCGGCCCCCCGAGGGGGCTGGGGGGCTCAGCGGAAACTGATACGGGGGTCGAGCCAGCCATACAGCAGATCGGCAATCAGGTTGAAGAGGATGACGAGGCAACTGAACACGAAGGTCACGGCCATGATGACTGGCGTGTCGTTGCGGAGGATGGCGTCGATGAGCAGGCTGCCGATGCCCGGGATGCGGAAGATCTGCTCGGTGACGATGGCGCCCCCGAACACCGCAGGCATGGTCAGCGCCACCAGCGTGACGACCGGGATCAGCGCGTTGCGCACCACGTGTTTCATGATCACCACGCGTTCACGCAGGCCCTTGCTGCGCGCCGTGGTCACGTAGTCGAGCTTGATGACGTCGAGCACGGCGCTGCGCACGTAGCGCATCCAGCTTGCGCCCTGGAACAGGCCCAGCACCATCACCGGCATCAGGCTCTGCTTGATGTGCAGCCACCACCATTCCCAGCCCGTGGCCGCGATATCGGCGCGGTAGACGAAAGGCAGCCAGTCCAGCGTGATGCTGAACAGCAGGATGAGCAGGATGCCGGTGAAGAAGGTGGGCAGCGAAAAGCCGATGAAGGCCAGCGTGCTGAAGATGCGGTCGAACCAGGAGTAGGGCCGCACCGCCGAGATGATGCCGATGGGCAGCGCAACCAGCAGCGCCACGACCTGCGAGGCGCCGATGACGGCCAGTGTCACCGGCACACGCTGCAGGATGAGCTGGTCGACGTCGACGCGGCTGATGAAGCTGTAGCCCCAGTCGCCCTGCAGCATCGCGGCCAGCCAGCGGAAGTAGCGCTGCCAGACCGGGTCGTCGAGGCCGAACTTGGCGCGCAGCATCTGCTTCACCTCGGCAGGCACGTTGGGGTTGGTGGCCAGTTCCTCGAAAGGGTCGCCCGGCGCGAGCGCCAGCACGGTGAAAAGCACGGCGCTGATGCCCAGCAGGCTGGGCAACGCGATGAGGATGCGGCGGAGGAGGTAGGGGCCCAAGATGGCGGCTCGGTGGGGGTGCGGCGGGGAAGGCGCGTCAGGGGCGACGGTACCAATCGTGCAGGGCGCCGGTCGCGTTGTCCCAGCCCGTCAGGGGCGCCACGAGCTTGCCGGCCAGGGCCGACACGTTGGGGCGGTAGATCAGCGGCACGACATAACCGTCGCCGCACACCACGTCGTTCATCTGGATGAACAGCGCGGCACGCTTGACCGGATCGAGCTCAATCTCGGCGGCCCGGAACGCCTGATCGTAGGCGGCGTTGCGCCAGCGCGTGATGTTGAGGCCCGTCCACTTGTTGGCCCGCGACGAAACCTCGGCCGAGATGAAACGCTGCATGTGGCGCTGCGGGTCGGGCGAGCCCTGGTCGGTGGTGTACATCTGGATGTCAGCCCAGAACTTGCCGGAGGTGTCGGGGTTGCCCTCGTCGGCCGAGAAGAACACGCTGCCGCTGATGCTCTTCAGCTCGATCGCGATGCCGGCCTTCTGCGCCGCCTGCTTGATCAGGCCCTGCGTCTTCTGGCGCAGCGGGTTGCTCGTCGTCTGGAAGACAAAGCGCAGCGCGCGTCCGCCCTGGGTGCGCACGCCGTCGGGCCCGCGTTTCCAGCCCGCGGCGTCGAGCAGCGCATTGGCCTTCTCCACGCTGTACTCGGACTTGATGTTCGGGCTGCGGAAGCGCACCGGGTTGACCAGGAAGTTGGCCGTGGCCACCCCGGCGCGGCCGTAGATGTACTGCTGCACCGCGTTGCGGTCCATCAGCAGGCCGAGGGCCTGGCGCACGGCGCGGTCGCTCAGCAGCGGATGGGTGCTCTTCGGGCTGGCGCGCTCGCCGTCGACCTCGGTGGCGGGATCGGTGGTGTTGAGGTAGACCGTCTCGGCGCCGCCGCCGGCCAGGAACTCGACGCGGCCCTTGCCCGCCGCTTCCATGCGCTTGAGCACGTCGTCCTCGACCTGCAGGTTCCAGGCGTAGTCGTATTCGCCGGTCTGCAGCACGGCGCGTGCGGCCGACACCGAGTCGCCGCCACCCTTGAGCTCCACGCGGTCGAAGAAGGGCCGGTTGGGCAGGTGGTAGTTCGGGTTCAGTTCACCCAGCACCAGGTCACCGGGCTTGAACTCGACGAAGCGGTAGGGCCCGGTGCCGACGGGCTTCAGGTTGGCCGGCGCCTCGCGCGACCTGGCGCCGGCGTAGGCCTCGAAGACGTGCCGCGGCATGATGCGCACCACCGAATAGGTGCCCGGCCAGAAGGGAGACGGGCGCTCGAAGACGGCGCGCACGCGGTGGCTGTCGACCTTCTCGAGCTTTACACCTTCGTAGGCGCCTGCGGTGACGGCCGCGGTGGCCGGGTTGGTGACGTAGCGCCAGGTGAAGATGACGTCGTCGGCCGTGAAAGGTTTGCCGTCGTGCCACGTGACGCCTTTCTTCAGCGTCCACAGCACGCTCTTGCCGTCGGCGGCCAGGCCGCCGTTTTCGCGGCTGGGGATCTCGGCCGCCAGCACGGGTTGCAGCTGGCCGTCGGCGTCCCAATGCACCAGCGGTTCGTAGAAGATGCGCGCGGCCTCGGAGTCTTTCAAGCCGTTCGAGAACTGCGGGTTCAGCAGTGTCGGACCTTGCCAGTACAGCAGCTTGAGTGTGCCGCCGCCACCGCGCTTCGTGCCCGGGTAGGCGGTGGCCGACTGCGCCACGCCCGCGTGCAGCAGCGCCAGGCCGGCCATCGGCGCCGGCACGCCCAGCGCGGCCAGGCGCGCGATGAAGCTACGGCGGGGCAGGCGCCCCTGGCGCACGTGCTCGATCCAGCGCGGCAGATCGTCGGTCGAAGTCGGCGTGCGCCGGCGGCCGTCCATCAGGCTTCGCGGTACCAGTCGTGCAGCGAGCCCATGTCGACGTCCCAGCCCGACAGCGGTGCCATCAGCTTGCTCGCCAGCCCGGTGACCGAAGGCCGGTAGAGCAGGGGGATGACATGGCCTTCGCCGCAGACGATGTCGTTCATGCGGATGTAGAGCGCCGCACGCTTGACCGGGTCGAGCTCGATCTCGGACGCGCGGAAGGCGGCATCGAACTCGTCGTTGCGCCAGCGCACGAGGTTCACGCCCAGCCACTTGTTGGCCTTCTGCGCGATTTCCCACGAGGCGAAGCGCTGCATGTGGCGCTCGGGGTCGGGCCGGCCCTGGGCGACGTTGTACATCTGCATGTCGGTCCAGAACTTGCCATAGGTGTCGGGGTTGGCGACGTCGCTGCTGAAGAAGACGCTGGCCGTCACCGTCTTCAGTTCCAGTTCGATGCCCGCCTTGCCGCAGGCCTGCTTGATGATGGCCTGCGCCTTCTGGCGCGACGCGTTGATGCTGGTCTGGAACAGCAGCTTGAGCTTCTTGCCGTCCTTGGCGCGGATGCCGTCGCTGCCGCGTTTCCAGCCTGCGCCGTCGAGCAGCCCGTTGGCCTTGTCGGCGTTGAACTCGAACTTCATGTTCGGGCTGCGGAAGCGCGCCGGGTTGTTGACGAAGTTGGCCGTGGCCACGCCGGTGCGGCCGTAGATGAACTCCTGGATGCCGGTGCGGTCGATCAGCAGCGCCATCGCCTTGCGCACCGCCGGGTCGCTGAACAGCGGGTGTTTGCTCTTCGCGCTGGAGCGTTCGCCATCAACTTCCATGTTCGGGTCGGCGGCGTTCAGGTAGACGGCCTCGGTGCTGCCGCCGGCGGCGAAGGCCACGCGGCCCTTGCCGCCGCTTTCCATGCGCTTGAGCACTTCGTCCTCGACGAGCAGGTTCCAGGCGTAGTCGTACTCACCGGTCTGCAGCACCGCGCGTGCGGCGCTTACCGCGTCGCCGCCGCCTTTCAGTTCAATGGCGTCGAAGTGCGGCTTGTTGGCCTGGTGGTAGGTCGGGTTGATGGCCGCGCGCACCATGTCGCCCGGTTTGAAGTCGACGAACTTGTAGGCCCCGGTGCCCACCGGCTTCAGGTTGGCCGGCGCCTCGCGCGACTTCGCACCCGAGTAGGGCGCGAAGACATGCTTCGGGATCATCTGCGACGTGCTGTAGATACCGGGCCAGAAGGGCGCCGGCTTGACGAAGACGACGCGGATGGTGTGCGAGTCGACCTTCTCGATCTTCAGGTCGGCGTAGGCGCCCGCAGTGACGGCGGCGGTGGCCGGGTCGGTGGCGTACTGGTAGTTGAAGACCACGTCGTCGGCGGTGAAGGGCGCGCCGTCGTGCCAGGTGACGCCCTTCTTCAGCTTCCACAGCACGCTCTTGCCGTCGGCAGTGAGGCCGCCGTTTTCACGGCTCGGGATCTCGGCCGCCAGGATGGGCTGCAGGTTGCCTTCGGCGTCCCAGCGTGCCAGCGGCTCGTAGAAGATGCGTGAACCCTCTTCGTCCTTGGTGCCGGTGGCGAAGTGCGGGTTCAGCAGTGTCGGGCCCTGCCACAGCAGCAGCTTCAGCGTGCCGCCGCCGCCCCTTTTTGTGGGCTTGTAGCTGTAGACGCCGGCCTGTGCCTGCGCCACGCCGGCGTTCATCAGCATCAGCCCTGCCATCGGCGCGGTGATGCCCAAGGCGGCCAGGCGGCCGATGAAGTCGCGGCGCGGCAGTTGCCCGTCACGCACGTGCTGCACCCAGCGGTGCAGTTCGGTCTCGTCGACGTCGTTTTCCATCAGGCTTCCCGGTACCAGTGCTGCAGGCCGGAGAAGTCGAGGTCCCAGCCGGTCAGGGCTGTCATCAGCTTCTGGTTGGCGCCGCGCACACGCGGGCGGCTGATGAGCGGGATCACCGCGTTGTCCTTGCACGGCAGGTCGTTGAGCTTGACGAAGAGCGCGGCACGCTTGACCGGGTCGAGCTCGGTCTCGGCCTGCGCATAGGTGCTGTCGTACTCGGGGTTGCGGTAGCGCACGATATTCCGGCCCTGCCACTTGTTGGTCTTGTTCGAGACCTCCTTGGTGAGGTACTGGTCCATGAAGCGCTCGGGGTCGGGCTGGTTCATGGTTGTCGTGTACATCTGCATGTCGGCGTAGAACTTGCCATAGGTGTCGGGGTTGGCGACATCCGACGAGAAGAACACGCTGGCCGTCACCGACTTCAGTTCCAGCTCGACGCCGGCGCGGCCGCAGGCCTGCTTGATGATGGCCTGCGCCTTCTGGCGCGTGGCGTTGATGCTGGTCTGGAAGACGAAGCGCATCTTCTTGCCGCCCTTTTCGCGGATGCCGTCGGCGCCGCGCTTCCAGCCGGCGCCGTCGAGCAGCGCGTTGGCCTTCTCGAGGTTGAACTCGAAGCGGGTGTTCGGGCTGCGGAACTTGGCCGGCTGGTTGACGAAGTTGCTGGTGGCCACGCCCGTGCGGCCGTAGATGAACTCCTGGATGCTCTGGCGGTCGCACAGCAGCGCCATCGCCGCGCGCACGGCGGGGTCGCTGAAGGCGAAGTGCGTGGTCTTGATGCTGCTGCGCTCGCCGTCCACTTCCGCCACCGGGTCGGTGGGGTTGAGCTGCACAAATTCGATGTCGCCGCTGGGCACCACGTGGGCCTTGCCCTTGCCGCCGACTTCCATGCGCTTGAGCACCTCGTCCTCGACTTGCAGGTTCCAGGCGTAGTCGTATTCGCCGGTCTGCAGCACGGCGCGCGCCGCGCTCACGGCGTCGCCGCCGCCCTTGACCTCGATGGTGTCGAAGTAGGGCCGGTTGGGCATGTGGTAGTTCGGGTTCAGCTTGCCACGCACGATGTCACCGGGCTTGAACTCGACGAAGACGTAGGGACCGGTGCCCACGGGCGCCAGGTTGGCCGGCGCCTCGCGCGACTTCGCGCCCGCGTAGGGCCCGAACAGGTGCTTGGGCAGGATCATGCCCTCGGTGGCGCAGAAGGCGGTGGCCCAGAAGGGTGTGGCCTTGGCGAAGCTCACGCGCACGGTGTGGCTGTCGACCTTGGTGACGGTCACGTCCTTGTAGACGCCGTTGGTCACCGCGGCGGTGGCCGTGTCTTTCGCGTATTCCCAGGTGAAGACACAGTCGTCGGCGGTGAAGGGCTGGCCGTCGTGCCAGGTGACCCCCTTCTTCAGCTTCCAGGTGACGCTCTTGCCGTCGGCCGACAGGCCGCCGTTTTCGCGGCTGGGCACCTCGGCGGCCAGGATGGGCACGAGGTTGCCGTCCTTGTCCCAGCTGCCCAGGGGTTCGTAGAAGATGCGTGAGGCTTCCTGGTCCTTGGTGCCGGTCGCGAAGTGCGGCTGCAGCAGCGTCGCGCCCTGCCACCACAGCGCCCTCAGCGCACCACCGCCGCCCCGCTTGGTGGGTGTGTAGACGAAGCTGGGCTGGGCGTTGGCCACGCCGGCGTGCATCAGCAGCATCGAGGCCATCGGCGCGCTCAGGCCCAGACCGACCAGTTGCTGGATGAAGCCGCGCCGCGGCAGCGCACCGCAGCGGACGTCTTCGATAAGGTGGCGCAGTTCGCGTTCTTCCATTTTTCTCTCCTGGCGTCGGCCGCTGGGGCCGTGTTTCGGGTGTCGGGGCTGCTGCATGGGCCGGCGGGCGGGTCACCTCGGGCCGCGCTGCATGCTATCGGCTGGCCGGGGCAAGGCCATCGGGGTCGCCCCGAGGCGGTGCGCGGCGGATTTCCGGGACGGGTTTGTTCGATGAGGATGCCGGGTTCTTCGGCCTGCAAACGCGGCCTCCGTGGCCGGGGGCTGCCCGGCGTGCACCTGCGTTCTGGTGCACCCTCACCTTAGCAAGGACCCTGCCACCGTGCGCGGCCGCGGCGACGATGGATACTCGCGGCCATGCTCGAAAACGTACTCACCGTGCACGGCGCGGACGGCGCCGCGCCGCGCCGGCCGCTGGTGCTGGACTCGCCTCACTCCGGCTTCCACATGCCGCCCGACTTCGGCGCCGCGCTGTCCGCAGCCGACCTGCGCGACGGCGAGGACTGCCACATCGACGCGCTGTGGGCGCCCGCCGCCGCCCGCGGCGTGCCGCTGCTGGCGGCGCAGTTCCCGCGCACCTACATCGACGCCAACCGCCACGCCGCCGATATCGACCCCGGCCTGCTGGACGCACCCTGGCCGGGCGAAGTGCAGGCCAGCGGCAAGGCGCGTATCGGCAAGGCGCTGGTGTGGCGCACGCTGGACGACGGCCGTGCCATCTACGCGCGGCCGCTGTCGGTGGCCGAACTGCAGCACCGCATCGACCACTACCACCGGCCCTACCACCAGGCGCTGCAGCGGCTGCTGAACGCGGCACACGCACGCTTCGGCGTCGTGCACCACGTCAACTGCCATTCGATGAACGCCGTCAGCGGCCTGATGGGTGAGGGCGGTGCCGGCGTGGCGCGCGCCGACATCGTGCTCGGCGACCGCGACGGCACCAGCTGCGCGCCCGAATTCACCGCCTTCGTGCGCGAGCGCCTCGCCGGCTTCGGCTACGACGTGAAGGTCAACGACCCCTTCAAGGGCGTCGAGCTCGTGCGCGCTTACGCCGACCCCGCCGCCGGCCGCCACAGCCTGCAGCTGGAGATCAACAAGCGCCTCTACATGGATGCCGCCACGCTGCAGCCGACTGCCGGTTTCGACCGGCTGCAGCAGCATCTGATGGCGCTGCTGGACGCTGTGCACCAGCGTTTCCACGCCCACCTCGACCCCACGCCCGAACCGGCCTGACCATGCCCGACACCCTGCCACCCATCGAACTGCAAGCCCCCGACATCACGCCATGGCAGGAGGGCGGCAGCGTCGTACCCTGGGTCCACGTCTTCGAGGCTGCGCGGCCCGGCCAGAAGGTGATGGTGCAGGCGCTGACCCATGGCAACGAGATCTGCGGCGCCATCGCGCTGGACTGGCTGCTGCAGCAGGTGCAGCAGGGCTGGCGTCCGCTGCGCGGGCAGCTGACGCTGGCCTTCGCCAACGTCGAGGCCTACCAGCGCTTCGACCCGACCCAGCCCTTTGCGTCGCGCAGCATCGACGAGGACTACAACCGCGTCTGGGCCGACGACACACTTTTCGGCCCGCGCGACTCGGTGGAACTGCGTCGCGCGCGGCTGCTGCGGCCCTTCGTCGACGAGGCCGAGCTGCTGCTGGACATCCACAGCATGAGCGAGCCCTGCCGCCCGCTGATGGTGTGCGGCACCGTCGACAAGAACGCCGCCTATGCGCGTGAACTGGGCGTGCCGGCCGACCTGCTGATCGACACCGGCCACGCCGCCGGACTGCGCATGGTCGACCGGGGTGCCTTCGGCGACCCGGCGAGCCCGCGGCGGGCGCTGCTCATCGAATGTGGCCAGCACTGGGAGAGCCTGGCTGCCGAGGTGGCCATCGACGCGCTGGTGCGCTTCCTCGGCCTCACCGGCCTGGCCGACGCGGCCTGGGTGCAGGCTCATGCCCGCCTGCCCTTGCCGCCCCAGCAGCGCCTGGTGCGCGTGACCGAGGCCGTGGTCGCGCGCAGCACAGGCCTGCGCTTCCTGGTGCCGCCGGTGGGGCTGGCGGTGGTGCCCAAAGCCGGCACGCCCATCGTGCAGGACGGCGACCAGGTCTGGGTCACGCCCTACGACGACACCGTGCTGGTGATGCCCGGCACGCGCAACCTGAAGCCGGGCGGCACCGCCGTGCGGCTGGGGCGCTACGAGGACTGAAGGCTGCCCGGCCTGGGCGGCCGGGCCAGGCGCGCGGCCTCCACAGATTGCAGGTGGCGCAGCACCGCCGCGGCCGTCTCGGCCGGCTTCTCCATCGGGAACAGGTGGCTGCCGTCGATCCACTCGATGCGCTCTTGAACCAGCGCGCGTGTGGCCGCCAGCCCGACCTGGCGGCCTTCGACAGAGCGCGTGCCAGCAAGGTAGGCCACAGGCAGCTGCAGCGGGTGGCGTTGCAGCATGCGGCCCAGGTTGTGCGGCAGCGTGTTGTAGAGCGCGGTCTCGATGTCGCGGTGGAAGGCCAGGCGCACGGCACCCGGCAGCGCGTCGGGGTCGGCTTCCATGCCCGCTGCGATGTAGTCGCGCAGCACCTCGGGGTGCCAGCGCCCGAACGCGGCCTTGGACTGGAAGTGGGCCAACGCCGCATCGGCCGCAGGCCACCGCCAGCGCCGACGCTGCGACACGCGGCCGGGCGTGAAGCGCTTGAAGATGCCGCCCAGCTTCATCATCTGCACGCTGTGCGCACGCCAGCCGGTGAGCACCGGCGAATCGATCAGCACCACGCTGCGCACACGGTCGCGCAGCGCCGGCGGCCGCCGGCAGGCGGCCATCAGGCTGAGGTAGCCGCCCAGCGAATGGCCCACCAGGTGCACCGGGCCGCCTTGCGCGGCGATGAACTGCAGCAGTTGCTCACGCAGTCGCGGCCAATTGCCCGTGACGGGGAAGGCAGGCTCGTGGCCGAACTTCTCGATCGCTGCCACGCGCCAGCCGGCGTCGCGCCAGGCCTCGAAGAGCAGTCGGTAGGTGCCGGCAGGAAAGCCGTTGGCGTGGCTGAAGACGAGGGTTCCGGGCATGGGGTGGGCAAGGGCAGGGCGTAGCGGCGTGAACCTGCAGTGTGCCCCGGGCCAGGACGCACACCGCGCCAGACTTGGCCGCATGCCCGAGCCTCACCGTTGACGTTGCAGCTGCCGCAGGCCCACGTCGGCGGCGCCGAAGCAGCCGACCGCGCTCACGCCAGGCTCTAGGCCGAAGTGCTGCGGATCGCCCGTGCCCGCCTATCGGCGACGGCAGCTGCGGTTTTGCCACGCCGCTGCCCGAACCCGCCACCTGTCTGAGCCTGGCGGTCGGCATGCTGCTGCTGTCCGCTAGACGATGCGGTCTGCGGGCTTGGTGATCTTGCGCATGGCCTCGTAGCGTTCGCTCTTCACCATCAGCGGATGCGCGGCATCGCCGCCGTCCCAGCGCGGGTCGTCGATGCTCTCGAAAACTTCGCGCAGGCGCTGGCCCCAGGTGCTGTGGATCATCTGGAAGTAGGGGTTGCGGTCGTCGATGCAGGCGTGGTCGCCACTGGCGAAGCTGCCTTCGCGGTAGACCAGCAGGTCCAGCGGCAGGCCCACGCTGAGGTTGCTCTTCAGCGTGCTGTCCATCGACACCAGCGCGCACTTGGCGGCTTCGTCCAGCGGTGTCGTGGGCGTCAGCACGCGGTCGAGGATCGGCTTGCCGTACTTGCTTTCGCCGACCTGGAAGAAGCAGGTCTCGCGCGTGGCCTCGATGAAGTTGCCCGCGCTGTAGACGAGGAAGAGGCGCATCGCCTCGCCCTTGATCTGGCCGCCGAACACCATGCTGGCGTTGAAGTCGACCCCGGCGTTTTTCAGCGCTACGCCGTCCTGTTCGTAGACGCGGCGCACGGTGGCGCCGAGCACACGCGTGGCGTCGAACATGCTGGTGGCGTTCCAGATCGTCAGGCCGGCCTCGGTGCCGTCGTCGAGCTTTTCCACCTGCAGCAGTTCACGCACGCTCTGGCTGATGCTGAGGTTGCCGGCCGAGAGCATGACCATGAAGCGCTCGCCCGGTTTTTCGTAGACCATCATCTTGCGGAAGGTGCTGATGGCGTCCAGGCCGGCGTTGGTGCGGCTGTCGGACAGGAACACGAGGCCGGCGTTGAGGCGGATGCCGACGCAGTAGGTCATGGTTTGCTTTCGTTCTGGAGCTGCTTGATGCGGTACAGCGCCTCGAGCGCTTCCCGCGGCGTGAGGCTATCAGGCTGGATTTCGGCCAGCGCCCGTTCCACGGCCGTGGGCTCGGCGGCCGGCAGCGCCGGTGGCGGCGCGAACAGGTCCACCTGCGCTGCGCCCGCCTGTGCCTTGGCCTCCAGCGCTTCGAGCGTGGCGCGCGCCTGGCGCACCAGCGAAACCGGCATGCCGGCCAGCCGCGCCACCTGCACGCCGTAGCTGCGGCTGGCCGGGCCGGGCTCGATCTGGTGCAGGAAGACGATGTCGTGCCCGCTCTCCACCGCGCCGACGTGCAGGTTCACCGCGCGGTCGTGCTTGACCGGGAATTCGGTGAGCTCGAAGTAGTGGGTGGCGAAGAGCGTGAAGCTCTTGTTGCGTTCGTGCAGGTGGCTGGCGATGGCGCCGGCCAGCGCCAGGCCGTCGAAGGTGCTGGTGCCGCGGCCGATCTCGTCCATCAGCACCAGCGACTGTTCGGTGGCGCCGTGCAGGATGGCCGCGGCCTCGGTCATCTCGACCATGAAGGTGCTCTGCGCATTGGCCAGGTCGTCGGCGGCACCGATGCGCGTATGGATGGCGTCGATGGGCCCCAGCCGGCAGGCCGTGGCCGGCACGAAGCTGCCCATGGCGGCCAGCAGCACGGTCAGCGCCACCTGGCGCATGAAGGTGCTCTTGCCGCCCATGTTCGGGCCGGTGATGACGAGCAGGCGGGTCTTGGCGTCCATGCGGCAGTGGTTGGCGATGAAGGGGCCGCTGCCGGTCTCTGCCAGCCGCGCTTCCACCACCGGGTGGCGGCCGGCCTCGATCTCGATGCAGGGGTAGGGCACGAACTCGGGGCGGCACCAGTTCAGCCGCGAGGCCCGTTCGGCCAGCGCCGCCAGCGCGTCCAGCGTGGCCAGCGCACGCGCCAGCGCCTGCAGCGTGGCCAGGTGGGCCTGCAGCGTGTCCAGCAGCTGCTCGTACAGCCACTTCTCGCGCGCCAGTGCACGTTCCTGCGCCGACAGCGCCTTGTCCTCGAAGGCCTTCAGCTCGGGCGTGATGTAGCGCTCGGCGTTTTTCAGCGTCTGCCGGCGCTGGTAGTCGGCGGGCACCCTGTCGATGCCGGAGCTGGTGACCTCGATGTAGAAGCCGTGCACCTTGTTGAACTGCACACGCAGGTTGCCGATGCCCGTGCGCGTGCGTTCACGCTGCTCCAGGTCGAGCAGGAAGGTGTCGCAGTTCAGGTTGATGTCGCGCAGTTCGTCGAGATCGGCGTCGACGCCGCTGGCGATCACGCCGCCTTCGCGCAGCAGCACCGCGGGTTCTTCGGCGATGGTCTGCAGCATCGCGGCCAGTGCGGGGTCGGGCACCAGCGCGAGATGCACCGTGTCCAGCAGCAGCGCGCCGCGGGGCGCCGTGTCGCGCAGCGCGGGCAGCGCGGCGAGCGTGGTGCGCAGGCCGGCCAGTTCGCGCGGCCGCACCTGGCGCAGCGCCACGCGCGCCGCGATGCGTTCGACATCGCTGATGCCGCGCAGCTGCTCGCGCAGCGGCTCGAAGCCCTGCGCCACCAGCTGTTCGATGGCGTCGTGGCGCTGGCCGGCCATGCCGCGTTCGCGCGCCGGGTGGGTCAGCCAGTGGCGCAGGCGCCGGCTGCCCATGCCGGTGCGGCAGGTGTCGAGCAGGCTCAGCAGCGTGGGGCTGTCTTCGCCGCGCAGCGTCTGCACGAGTTCCAGGTTGCGGTGCGTGGCCGGCGGCAGGTCCAGCAGCTCGCCGCTGCGAGGCACCTGCAGCGAACGCACGTGGGCCAGCGCCTGGCCCTGGGTGTGTTCGGCATAACTCAGCAGCGCCGCGGCAGCGGCGTGCGCCACCGGCAGGTCCTGCGCGTTGTAGCCCTGCAGCGACGCCACCTGCAGCTGCGCGCGCAGCTTGCGTTCACCCAGCGCGCTGTCGAACTGCCAGGGCGGCCGCGCGGTGCGCGCCGCATGAGCCTGCAGCAGCGCGTCGGGCAGGCCGCTGCCGTCGTGCAGCAGTTCGGCGGGCGACAGGCGCGCCAGCCAGCCGGGCAGTTCACGTTCGCCGCACTCGGTCAGGCCGAGCTGGCCGCTGGCCAGGCCCAGCCAGGCCAGGCCCCAGGTCGCGCGGTGCTTGCAGACGGCCAGCAGCAGCGTGTCGGCGCGTTCGGCCATCAGCTCGCTGTCGGTGACGGTGCCGGGCGTCACCACGCGCACCACCTTGCGTTCCACCGGGCCCTTGGCGGTGGCGACGTCGCCCACCTGCTCGGCCACGGCCACCGCCTCGCCGAGCCTGATCAGGCGCGCCAGGTAGCTTTCCACCGAATGCACGGGCACGCCGGCCATCACCACCGGCTCGCCGGCGCTCTGGCCGCGGGCGGTGAGCGTGATGTCGAGCAACCGGTTGGCCTTGCGCGCGTCGTCGAAGAACAGCTCGTAGAAATCGCCCATCCGGTAGAAGACGAGCGTGTCGGGGAAGTCGGCCTTGATGCGCAGGTATTGGGCCATGACCGGGGTGTGGCCTGCAAAGGCTCCGTCAGCCTTTCCGATTTGAATTTTGTCTTTCTGCATCAATAACTTGGCGCGATGTCGCGCTCCTTCTTGCAGACGTATCGAGTCACCAATGGTTCTATCCGGTGGGAGACTTCGTGGTTCTTTAGGATTCGGAATTGTCCTTGTTGATCAATGACTTAACGGTGCGGCCCGTTAGGTAACATTTTGACAGGCCTTCCATCACATCGTTTTTCAGAACGAAATGGGGAGCAAATGGGGACTAAGGGCTCGTTAAGAAACAATGCCTTAGTTATTAAGCGGTTGGATGGAGTAGTTCCAGTCACCGTGGAACTCGTCTCGGATGAGGTTGATGGCATCGAAGTCGGTGTCGCTTACGACCAGGCCCTTGGGGTATGAGTTGGTGTCGATTTCCGAGCGGACCGTCAGACCGCTTCGCGTCTTGGTGCTGGCGATGAGATTGACGATGACCTCGTGGCTGATCAAGGGCCTGCCGCGCCAATTCATGGTGATGAAGGAGAACAGGCGATGCTCGATCTTGTTCCATTTGCTGGTACCCGGCGGGAAATGGCGCACCCGGATGGTCAAGCGCGTTTCCTGTGCCAGCCGACTCAACTCCAACTTCCAAAGTCTCACTCGAGAGCCATTGCTGCCCCCACCGTCAGCGGTGATCGTCAACTCACGCGCCTGCGGATAGCGCGGACGACCCATCGTGAACCACCAGCGCCTGATCGTCTGAACGGCAAAGGCCGCAGTGTCGTGATCGGTGCCCACGCTGACCCAGCCCTCATCGGCGCCGATGTCGTACACGCCGTAGGGACTGGCGCGGCCCAGTTCAGCGTTCACGAAGTCGTGCACTTTGACTTGCTCGGGCTCACCCTCGGGGTTCCATTCACTCCCGGCGTTCTTGTACTGCCCGACAAGCTCCTTCTTCTTGGTGTCAACGGAGATCACTGGCTGGCCAGCGGCAAGTGCGGCCTCGACAGTAGCGTTGATGTGTTCGAACTGCGCGTTGCGGTCGGGACTCTGGTTGCCCTCAATGACCTTGGCATTGCCTTGAAGGCTGTAGCCCTGCGCCTTGAGCAACTGCCCCACCA
>Ga0105047_10008058_pt1 | contig 17654 bp, 13 predicted proteins | sample MAT04_FD_78384 | JGI IMG/M metagenome (GOLD analysis project Ga0105047, IMG submission 78384) | Freshwater microbial communities from Lake Fryxell liftoff mats and glacier meltwater in Antarctica - MAT-04 (megahit assembly) | ecosystem: Environmental > Aquatic > Freshwater > Ice > Liftoff...
ACCGACTGCGTGATCGCCTTGCTGACGCGCCGCATCGTCGTGCCGTGGTCGCCGTCACCGATGGCGGCGTCGAGCTTCGACAATTGCTGGTGCTCGGCCTCCACCCGGTCGGCCGCGCTGCGCAACATCGCGGCGAGGCCATCATATCCAAGCGCCTTCATGAGCCATTCCTCCAACGGTTTCCCAGCTCACCGCACCGTCAGGGCGGGCGTGTCGCACGGCGCATCCCACAGCTTCAGCAACTCGTCGTCCAGCTTGCCGACGTGCATCTGGAAGCCGGCCATTTCCTGCACCGTCAGGTACTCGCCCACGAGCGAGCGGGCCACCGCGATGCCCCGGTCGGCCAATTCCTGGTGGACCGAGCGGAAGACGATGTAGAGTTCCATCAGCGTCGTCGCCCCCACGCCGTTCATCATCACGAACAGCTTGTCGCCCCGGGCGGCCTTCACCGCCAGCGCGAGGCGGTCGATCATGAGCCGCCCGGTCCGGTCGGCCGATAGGACCTTGGTCGGGCCGGTGCCGGCCTCCCCGTGCTGGCCCATCCCGATCTCCATTTCGTCGTCGGGCAGGTCGAAGATCGCCTGGCCCGATGCCGGGTGGGTCGCGGTCCGCATCGCGACGGCGAGCGTCGCCATGTTCCGGTTGTAGCGATCGGCGATGGCGCAGACCTGGTCGAAGTTCATCCCCGCCTCGGCCGCCGCACCGGCCAGTTTGAAGAGGGGCACGCACCCGACCAGGCCGCGGCGGTCGGCGTCGGGGGCGTTGGCGCCGGGGGCGATGTCCTCGTGCGTCAGGATCGTGCGGACGTTGAGCCCCTTCTTGCGGGCCATCTCCATCGCCAGGTTCGACGCCATCACGTCGCCCGCGTGGTTGAGCACGACCAGCAGCACGCCCGCCGGGCGGTCAGCCTTCTGAAGCGCCTCAAAGACCTTCGGCGGTCCTTGTGCCGCAAAGATGTCGCCGACGACCGAGATGTCAAGCATCCCCTGGCCGACGAAGCCGGAGAGCGCGGGCTCGTGGCCGGCCCCGCCCAACGTCACGATCGCCACCTTCTCCTTCGGCTTGGGCACGCGGCGGACGACCAGCTTGCCCGACTCGATCGCCACCTTGTCCTGGTGCGCCAGGGCGAAACCCTCCAGCAATTCGGGCGTCAGGTCGGCGGGGTCGTTTATGAACTTCTTCATGGTCATCGACATGGCATTGCTCCCAGTGCTCGGGCCCAAACGGTGGCAGTCACTTCGTCCGCTCCATCAGCTCGACGAGCGCTTCGTCCTCAAGGATGAAGCCCACCTCCAACCCGGGCATCGGGGCGAAGGGCTCCATCACCACGGTCTTGCCCTTCATCGCAGCGCGGAGGTCGCTGACCTCGAACGCCACGTGCGGGCGCGACCGCAGCAGCGCCGGCAGCGGGCTGCCCGGCTCGAAGCGAAGCCACTCGATCCGGTAGGGGCTCGCTTCGGGGTCGGTGACATAGAGCTTGGCGGCCGCGAGATGCGTCTCGCCCGGGCGCTGCGTGGCGCTGGGCACCCCGACGTGGTGGAACTTCGGACTCATCGACTGCTCCTTCTGATCTTATCTCTCGATAAATCGGACTTCGCCATCTTATTATTCTTCCCGGCCCGGTCCGTTGAATCCCCCCACATGGACAAAAACGACGCGAAAAAACGATTGTCCTTTGCATCAGAGGACAACGTTCTCCGGATTCCTGGATATTGACTTCGGGCGGGAGCAGGGCCCAGTGGTAAGCGAACGCGGACGTCAACACGAAGGAGACTGTGATGGAATCGATCAGCCGGCGCGGAATGGTGGGCGGGTTGGTGGCGGGTGGTGCAGCGCTGACGGTCGCGGGCTTCGCCCCGGCCGCCGAGGAGAAGGTGAAGATGCCCCTGAGTTTTAAGAACGCGGATTTCTACGCGGCCGACGGCACGTTCAAGGCGCCGGCGGCCAAAGAGGCCTATTACGAGCTGATGCGCTCCTTCGGCTACCCCATCCCCCCGCGCCTCCGCACGGACGACTTCTGGGCGCTCGACTTTGGCCTGGGCAACTTCCTTGAGGCCGGCATGGCCGGCATCTTCTGGGTCAACCATAAGGAACACAACTACTTCGGCCACGAGATCTACCTCCTGCCCGGCCAGATGATCCCCGAGCACCAGCACGTGAAGACCGCCTTCCCCCCCAAGCTCGAAGGGTGGCAGCCGCGCTACGGGATGATCTCCGTCTTCGGCGAGGGCGAGCCGACGCCCGGCGTGGCCGAGCACATTCCCCCGATGCACCGGCAGATCGCCAAGGCGCGGAAGATGGCGATCCTCAAGCCGGGCGAGACCGCCGGGCTCGCCAAGGCCGAGGAGTGGCACTTCATGAAGGCCGGCCCGGAGGGGGCGATCGTCACCGAGTACGCGACCTATCACGACATGGCCGGGCTGCGGTTCACGCACCCCAAGGCCAAGCTCTGACGCGCGGCGAGTGCGCCGCCATTGAACGAGCTGACAGGGAGGGTGGAGGTTTCCCCATGATGAGCATCCTTCGACGCCTGCTGGCGAGCTTCACGTTCGTGTCCCTGATCGCCCCCGCGCTGGCCGCGGGGGCGGAGGCACCCGCCGAGCCGGCCCTCTACAGCCGCCAGGACTCGTTCGCCAGGACGATGGTGGCATCACGCCGCAGCTACGCCGCCTGGAAGGACCAGGCGCACGAGAAGGCCCCGGTGACGCTGGGCCCCTGGTACGTCACCAAGCCGGTCGCCGGGAAGTTCGCCGCGGCCGGGTTCCCCGAGAAGGGGATCGACCTGACGGCCAAGGCGAAGGACGGCAAAGCCCTCTGGTCGAAGGCGGACCTGCCCGACGAGCAGGTGAACAACCTCTCCGGCCGGGACGAGGCGGCCACCTACCTCTATCGCGTGATCAAGGCCGAGCGGGCCATCACCCTCACCGCCGGCTTCGGGAGCGATGATGGCCTGGCGGTCTGGCTCAACGGCAAGCCGGTCCTGGCGAAGGATGTCCCGCGCGGCCCGGAAGTCGATCAGGACACCGCCGCCCTGCCGCTGACCGTCGGCGATAACGCCCTGCTGCTCAAGGTCTACAACCGCACCGGCGGCCACGGCTTTGCGTTCTCGCTCCTGCGCGACCCCGCGCGGGCGATCTGGAAGCAGGTCGAGCGCGACTTCCCCACCGAGGCCAGCGCGCTGCGCACCGACCTGCCCAACAACGCGCACCTCCAGTACTTCACGGCCGCCGGGAAGAACGCGGACGTGGAGACGCGCCTGATCAACAAGACGATCGAAGGCCTCGGCCCCCTCGCGGCCGGCGTCCGCCAGGAGGTGGACGCCCTCCGCCAGGCCAAAACCTCGCCGGAGGACCCTCGCTGGCTCGACCTCTACGTCCGGTCGGCCGCCACACGGAAAATGCTCACCGCCGCCGGCGGCATCAACCTCGCTGCACTCCGGCTGGCGATCGAGGACCTGTCGGCGACCTACCCCGGCAAGTACACGCGCGGCCCGGAACTGCTGAAACGGCTCGACGCCGTGCAGGCCCGGCTGCTCGACCTCAAGGGCAAGCCCGCTGCCGACGCCGCCAAGGCGACCGCCGACATCGGCCGCGACGTGCTGGCGCTCCAGCAGGAAGCGTTGCTCGCCAATCCCCTGCTCGACTTCGACAAGCTGCTGCTGGTCAAACGGGGCGCCAAGCAGCTTGGCCTGCCGCAGAACTGGCAGGGGAACTGCGCCCTGCCGACCAACGGTTACGAGAACGAGATCGCCGTCATGTCCCCCGTCCGCCCGGGCGGCAGTGTCTCCACGTTCTACAAGCCCGAGGCCGGGCGGTTCGTGGGCGACGTTGACCTGCACTGGGACGCCGACCGCATGCTCTTCTCCATGCCCGGCGGGCAACACCAGCGCTGGCAGGTCTGGGAGCTCAAGGCCGACGGCACCGGCCTGCGCCAGGTCACGGCCGGCGTCGAGCCCGACGTTGACAACTACGACGCCTGCTACCGCCCGGATGGCAAGGTCATCTACGCCTCCACCCTCTGTTTCCAGGGCGTCCCCTGTGTCGGCGGCGGCAACACGGTCGCCAACATGGCCGTCTGCGACGCCGACGGCAAGAACATCCGCCAGCTCACCTTCGACCAGGATCACAACTGGTCCCCGACGATGCTCAACGACGGCAGGGTGATGTACACCCGCTGGGAGTATTCCGACACCGCCCACTACTTCACGCGCATCCTCTTCCGGATGAACCCCGACGGCACCGGCCAGGGCGAACACTACGGCTCCAACTCCTACTGGCCCAACTCCCTCTTCTACGCCCGCCCGATCCCCGGCCACCCCACGAAGGTCGCCGCCATCGTCTCGGGCCACCACGGCGTGCCGCGCATGGGCGAGCTGGTCATCCTCGACCCGGCCGCCGGCCAGCGGGAGGCGGACGGCGTCGTGCAGCGCATCCCCGGCTACGGCAAGACGGTCGTCCCGGTCATCAAGGACACGCTGGTTGACAGCTCCTGGCCCCGCTTCCTCCACCCCTACCCGTTGAGCGAAAAGTACTTCCTCGTCTCCTGCCAGCCCGACCGCAGCTCCCCGTGGGGCATCTACCTCGTCGATACGTTCGACAACATGGTCCTGCTCGCCGAGCAGCCGGGCTACGCCCTCTTCGAGCCCGTCCCCTTCCGCAAGAGCGACAAGCCCCCCGTGGTGCCCGACCGGGTCAAGCCCGACCAGCGCGACGCCACGTTCTACGTCGCCGACGTCTACGCCGGCCAGGGCCTCAAAGGCGTGCCGCGCGGCACCGTCAAGAGCATGCGGGTCTCGGAGTTGCACTACGCCTACCCGCGAATGGGCGGCCACAAGGACGTGGGCGTCGAGGGTCCCTGGGACGTGCGCCGCATCGTCGGCACCGTGCCCGTGGCGGAAGACGGCTCGACCTACTTCAAGGCGCCGGCCAACACGCCGCTGGTCCTCCACCCGCTCGACGGCGAGGGCAAGGCCCTGCAGATCATGCGGAGCTGGGTGACGGGCATGCCCGGCGAGGCCGTCTCCTGCGTCGGCTGCCACGAGCGGCAGAACGAGGCCGCCCCCACCCGCGCCGGCAAGGCGCTGGCGTACGCCCCGGCCGACGTCAAGCCGTGGTACGGCCCCACCCGCGGCTTCAGCTTCAAGCGCGAGGTCCAGCCCGTCCTCGACCGGTACTGCGTCGGCTGCCACGACGGCTCGGCCAGCGCGGGCCCCAACGGCATCGCCAAGGCCGCCCCGGACCTCTCGTACACCGGGAAGAACGGCAAGAGCGGCTTTGCCCCCTCCTACCTGGCGCTGCACCCGTTCGTCCGCCGCCCCGGCCCCGAGAGCGATGACCACCTCCAGGTCCCGCTGGAGTTCCACGCCGACACCAGCGAGCTGGTGCAGATGCTCCGCAAGGGTCACTACAACGTGAAGCTGGATGCCGAGGCCTGGGATCGCCTGGTCACGTGGATCGACCTGAACGTCCCCCACCACGGCACCTGGGGCGAACAGCGCGGCGTTCCCAACCGCTTCAAAGAGCGGCGGCTGGAGATGCGCACGAAGTACGCCAACCGCCCCGAGGACCCCGAGGCCATCCCGGCGATGCCGGCCGGGCCGCCCGTCACGTTTATCGTCCCCGAGCCGGTCAAGTCCGAGCCGGTCGCCAAGGTCGATTGCCCCAACTGGCCCTTCGACGCCGCGGCGGCGAAGAAGCTCCAGGCCGCGGCCGGCCCCACGACGCGGAAGGTGCTGGACCTGGGCGAGGGCGTGAGCATCGAGATGGTGCTGATCCCCGCCGGCGAGTTCGTCATGGGCTCGGCGGACGGCGCCGCCGACGAGCGGCCGCTGGCGAAGGTGCGAATCGCCCGGCCGTTCTGGATGAGCGCGACGGAGGTCAGCAACCGCCAGTACGCGCGCTTCAACGCGCGGCACGACAGCGGCTTTGTTGACCAGCATCACAAGGACCACACGCTCCCCGGCTACCCGGCCAACCTCCCCGACCAGCCGGTCTGCCGGGTCTCGTGGAACGACGCCCGGGAGTTCGCGGCCTGGGTCTCGAAGGAGACGAAGGTCAAGGCCGACCTGCCGACCGAGGCCCAGTGGGAATGGGCCTGCCGCGCGGGCGCCGACCGCCCCTTCAGCTACGGCGGCCTGGACGATGACTTCTCGCCCTTCGCCAACCTGGCGGATCTGTCGCTCCGGCTGATGGCCGTCAACGGTGTCAACCCCCAGCCGATCGCCAACCCGTCGGCCTTCGAGGATTTCCTGCCGAAGGACACGCGCTTCAACGACGGCAGCATGGTCACCAGCGCCGCCGGCAAGTACCGCCCCAACGCGTGGGGCCTCTTCGACCTCCACGGCAACGTCGCCGAGTGGACGCGCAGCGCGTATCAGCCCTACCCCTACCGCGACGAGGACGGCCGCAACGACCTCGCCCCGACCGGCGAAAAGGCCGTGCGTGGCGGGTCGTTCTTCGACCGGCCCAAGCGGGCGACGTCCAGCTTCCGCCTGGGCTACCGCCCGTACCACGCCGTCCACAACGTCGGCTTCCGGATCGTCTGCGACGCCAACCCGTAGGCCCCGAAGGCAACGCGACGCGCGCCCCAAAAGAGAAGGGCACGGCCAAGTCCAGTGCGACTTGGCCGTGCCCTTTCTCGTTGATCGGCGCCCCCCCCGCACGTCAGTGATTCACTTCGCCCTTCACGCAATCCCCCATCCCGTCGAGCACGATCACGCTGCTCACGGTCTTGAAGTCCTTGTGGTTGGAGTAGGTCCAGACGACCTTCTTGTCACGCGTGACTTCGAACACGTGCGGCGCCTTGCCCAGGTGCCCGTGGCCCAGCCAGTTCGACACCACCGTGTTGCCGTTGGCAAGCCGGTGTAGCCCGGCCATGAACTTCAGCGGCGCCCCCGGCAGGTCCTTGTTGCTCAGTTCCCAGACCACCTTCCCCTCCTTGTCCACCTCGAACACCTTGGCGTCGATCACGCTCGTCCCGTCGGCCTGCTTCTCCTTGACCCGGTCCGACACCGCGACCAGCGTGTTGCCGTCCGGCAGGCGCATGACGGAGTGCGGGCCGCCCGGCGCCTTGATCTCCATCACCACCTTGCCTGCCGGGTCGTACTCGCGCACGCACCCCAGGGCGTAGTGGGCCGCCAGGTAGTTGCCGTTGGGCAGCGCCCGGGCGTTGCGCATGAAACCGTGGCCGCCGTCCTTCCCGTCGGGGAGCAGCCGCACCTCCTTGACGACCTTCCCCTCCGGGCTGACCTCGACGAACCGGCCGGCGTTGCACTCGCCGACGAACGTGTTGCCGTTGGGCAGGCGCTGGCAGGCGAAGATCTCCGACTTGCTCTCGTAGCGGAAGACGACCTTCTTCTCCCGCGTCACCTCCAGCACGCCGTTACCCGTCGTGAAGAGGAGGTTGCCATTGGGCAGCACCCAGAAGTCGTTGGTGTTCTTCGCGGGGTGCTCCCACGTGACCTCGCCCTTCTGGTTGACGAGCAGCACCTTCCCGGCCGAGTAGTCGCAGGCCGCGAACTCGTGCCCGGGGCCGGTCTGGACCGGCGCCGGCGTATCGGCCGCCGCCAGCGGCCCGGCCGTCAGAATAAGGGTGGCGAGACTCAGGAGCACGTTGCGCATGGGGAATACCTTTCGGCGGGTGAAGGGGACGCGTCGGCGACGACGTCCCGCGGGTTGGAGGGGCAACAACGGAATCGCCAAGGGTTCAGCGACTCCCGGCGTTATCCAACGGAGGAGGTGGGATTCGAACCCACGGGACCCTCGCGGGCCCGCCGGTTTTCAAGACCGGTGCATTCGACCACTCTGCCACTCCTCCGGCAGCCGTGCCCCACAGTACCGCCCGGCCCCAACGCGGTCAAATCCCTCGGAAAACGCGGGGGCATCCGCGCGTCGCCGCGCCGGGCTCGCGCCCGGGATCGACCCGGTTTCATCGGTGAGGCTGTCAGCGGCGCGGCGCTTTCTGAGAAGGAACGTTGCCGGTATTATCCTGCTGAAACCGACGCCTGATCGTCCGGCGGTCTCGGCCATCTGCCTCCTCGGGGGCGTGCTCGGGACGAGCCGATTGACAGGCCACGAGATGACAGACAAGGAAGCTGACGAACTTCGCTGTAACGTCCTGATCCTGGTCACGACCACTTCCGAGCGAGATGCCCTGAAGTCCGCGGCCAAGGAGGCGGGGCTCTCCTTTCGTCGGTGCCAGGTGCCTGGGGTCGGAAGGTACTACAATCGTGGGATGGTCGGTGCCACGAAAGTCAATGCGGCGCGCACGGAAATGGGTTCCCTGGGCCACCAGGGAGCCGCGGCAAGGGCCATCGCCTTCGCCGAAAAGGCGCTCGACCTCCACGTGGCGACCGGCGCGTCGGGCATCATCCAGTTGGGTATGGGCTTTGGCGTGGACCGTGCGAGCCAACGGCTTGGGGACGTCTTGGTCTCCACGTCACTGATCCCCTACGACAACCGAGACGTTGTTGCGGCGGCGGCAGTACTCGAGGTGATGCCTCCAACGGAATCGGAACCGGGTGGCGAGATTGTCTTGGCCGAAAGCGATTCCGAGACCGCCGCGCCCGTGTCCTTCACTGAACAAGCAGAGATCACTCCACAGTTACGGGCCCCCGCTGGCGTCACAGTTCCTCGCCACGCGCCGCCGTCGGAGCCTCCCCCGTACAAGACCGACTACACTCGGGCAACCCGACAACGCGCCAAGGAATCGCTTTTAGGGATGCTGCAGCGTGAGGCGAACCGAGGCAACTATGAACACGGCATCTTCTTCGGCGGCATGCTGTCGGGCGGCGCGAGGATCTTCAGCTGTCAATTTCTTGCTGAACTCGTCAACGGGGTGCCGCGGGCGGAAGACGGCATCATCGGCGGCGACATGGAAGCGGTCGGACTGCTCTCTGCCGCCCCGGCCGACGAACCGTTGTGGATCGTCGTGAAAGCGATATCGGACTTCGCTGACGAAGAACGCGGCAGGGTGCATCAGGATGAAGCGGCAAGGCGGCAGTACGAGGCCGAACGATTCGACGCCTGCCTGAACTCGGCCCGATTCGTTCTGCGCGCCTTGGCGAACGCGGCCCTGGACTAGGAATGCCCTCGGAGCCCATGATGGCAAAGCAGAGTTTGAGATCATTCTTTGGCAACAAGGGTGAATCCTATCGACACCCGTTGCTGACGTTTCTCGAAAGGTTTCCAGCCGACCGCGTGGAAATCGAAACCGTCCGCCCGAAGGACCTGCTCGGTTTCAAGGGTGCCAAGATCTACCTCCACATGACGGTCGATGAAAAGCCGCGGCCGCCAGCCGAGTATGTATGGGATGACGACTTGAACGCCGCGCTCGTTGCTCGCGGGATTCGATCAATCTCGTCCGAGGCGGAAAAGGCGCGGTTCGGCCTTGCCCTGCGGGCCGGATTCCGCCGAATCGAGTCTCGCTATGGCGACGGTTTCTTTAACGCAGTGCTCGTTCTGGTCATCCGGGAGGAAGGGTTTGCGGACGACGAGGAAGTCGCCGCGATCCTGAAGCATGTCAGCACAAACCGCCCTCACATGGGCGGCAACGCGTACGGCGACTGCCGTGCGATGATCGAGCACGCCATCAGTGATCGGGCCAAGGAACTGACCGGCCCCTTGAAGTATCCACAAGACGAGGCCACGGGCATTCTTGCGGGGGCGATGGCGCGCTATCTCGATGAGCGATTCACCGTCACGGACCGCATACGACTTGGATGGTCGTGAACTGGTCTCGGCCAGGTGGCTCACCAATCTGCAGTTGGCCGCCACCTCTACACGGCGTTCGGCGACGGGTCAGCCATCGAGGTCCACCATGCCCCGCGTCGCCGACCCGTCCGAGCGCGAGGCGTGCTCCTTCCGCGCCCCTCCTGCCCCGGGCGGACCGCAACCCGCACAGGTGCGGTAGGATGTCGGGCGGGCGGAGTGCCCGAAGGGAGCGTCGCGGATGCGCGGGATGGCGATCTTGCTCGGGTTTCAGTTGGCGGGCCATGTGTTGCACGTGGCGGCGGGCGTGCCGCTGCCGGCCGGGGTGCTGGGGTTGATCCTCTTCGCGGCTTGCCTGTTCCTCGGGCTGGTGCGGCTGGAATGGGTCGAGCCGGCGGCGGGGTTCCTGCTGCGGCACATGTTGCTGTTCTTCGCGCCGGTCGTCGTCGGCGTCGTCGCCTTTACCCCCCTGCTGCGGCGCGAGTGGCCGGCCGTGACCGTGGGGCTCGTGGGCAGCTTCCTCGTCGTGCTGCTGGTCACGGGGTGGGTCGCGTCCTGGCTGACGCGTGAGCGAAAGGGGCGGGCGTGATGGCGCCGTGGGCGGCGGAATTGACGCGGTCGCCGGCGTTCGGCGTGTCGGTCACGGTGCTGGCGTACGCCGGGGCGCAGGCCCTGCACCGACGATGGGCATGGGCGCATCCGCTCGTGGTGACGTGCGGTGCGCTGATCGCTTTGCTGCTGCTGGCCGACGTGCCCTACTCCGCCTACGCCGCCGGCGGCGACCTGGTGTCGTTCTTCCTCGGGCCGGCGACGGTGGCGCTGGGCGTGCCGTTGTACAAGCAATGGGGTCGGATCCGCCGGCACGCCGCGGCGACGCTCGTCGCCGTAACGCTCGGGGCGGCCAGCGGGATCGCGAGCGCGGTGGCGCTGGTGCGCCTGGCGGGCGGGTCGGACGCGGTCGCGAGGTCGATGGCGCCCAAGTCGGTCACCACCCCGATCTCGATCGAGCTGTCGCGCCAACTCGGCGGCACGCCGCAGCTCACGGCCGTCTTCACCGTGCTGGCCGGGCTCGTGGGGGCCGTGGTCGGACCGCGCGTGCTGCGGTGGTGCGGCGTGCGGGGCGACCTGGCGGTCGGGCTGGCGATGGGCACCAGCGCCCACGGGATCGGCACCGCCCGCCTTGTGCGCGAGTCGGAACTGCGCGGCGGGGCGAGCGGGCTGGCGATGGCGCTCGCGGGGATCGCCACGTCCGTTCTCGTCATCCCGGCGCGGCTGTGGCTTGGGCCGGCGCCCGCGCCCGAAACGCCGCCGGCCAGACCGGCCATGGTGGAAACCAGAGCACCGTGACATCGAAGCCCGACGACGCGCTTCCGACGGATGGCTGCCCCTCGTCACCGGCCGCGACCGAGCGCTAAGTTGCCCGCACCTGCACGGTGTTGCTGAACGGCGAGTCGCCCGCCTCGTTGAACGCCGAGATGCGGAACAGGTAGGTCGCGCCCTTGGTTAGCGAGGCGGTCTTGTACGTCGTCGCGTTGGCATTGAGGGTGGCGTAAAGGCTCCACGTCGAGCCGTTGTTCGTCGAGTACCAGACCTTGTAACCAGCCTCGTTGGTGGCGTTGTCCTTCCACTTGAGCGTGGCGGTGCGGGCGTTCTTCACGTAGCTCGCGGTCAGGGATGTCGGAGCGGCGGGCGGGGCGACGCCGGTGCTCATCACGAACAGCTCGTCCACCGTCAGCGCGCACACGTCGGTGTTCGACTTGGTGTCGGTGGCGCGGACGTAGACCGTGCCGCGCGTCGCGGCCGGCAGCCGCCACATCTGGTAGGGCTCGTCGGCGTCGTACCCGACGCGGGTCACGCTGCGCGACGAGGCCGGCACGATCTGCGTCATGTCCAGCCAGGTGGAGCCGTTCGTCGAGTACTGGAGCTTGTACTCGTCGCTGCCCCAGCGGCGGTGGGCGTTGATCGCGACGGTGACCTCCGTCCCGCCCGTCACGTTGAACTGCCACCGCTGGGTGACGGCCGTGCCCGAGATCACCTCCTCGACCCCGTCGCTGGCCGTCAGGTTCAGGTAGGTGCCCGCGCGGGTACCGGTGCTGGTCAGCTCGGCAACGGGGTAGTCGTAGGTAACGGGCGTGTCCTCGACGGTCACCGCCACGGTCGTCTCGGCCCCGCGCACCTTCCCGTCGGCGGGGTAATAGCCGAACGTGTCGTCGCCGACGAACTTGGGGTCGGGAGTGTAGGTGAACGTGCCGTCGGCGTTCACAAACACGGCCCCGTGGGCGGGGAGGGCCGACAGGATCGCGGTCACTGCGTCGCCGTCGACGTCGGCGTCGTTCGCCACCGCACTCAACGTCACGGACCGTCCGGCCTTGGTCGTCGCCGCGTCCGGCGCCCCCACGGGAGCCTCGTTCGGCAGCACCTCGGGGACGACGGGCGTGCCCGTGAAGTTGAACCGGGTCGAGAAGTCCAGCGGCAGGTCGAACGCGTAGGCCGACGAGCTGGTGTCGTACCGATCGAGCGTGGGCGAGTAGCTGCTCACGCTGATCTTGTTCTGGTCGGGGAAGAAGTGAAAGAGCTGCATCCACCCGTCGCCGCCGTTGGGGCGGCCCTCGAAGTCGCTGACGGTCTCCAACACGGGCAGGCCGGCGGCGTTGAGCGAGGTCTGGTGGCGGACGGCGCTCGTGTGCCCGCCCAGGACGAGGAAGATCTGCGGGTTGGGCCGGACGAGCTTCTGGAAGATCTGCTCGCCGGCGTTGCCGATCGGATCGAGCGTGGACGTCGTCCGCCCGCTGCCGTTGAGGTACTCGTGGGTGGAGAGGATGACCGGCAGGCCAGGGTTGGCATCGATCACGCGCTGCGCCCAGGCGATGCTGGCGTCCGGGGCCGCCCACTCGAGCCCCAGCACCATGTACTGGCGCCCGCCGGCCTCGATGATCTGGTAGTGGTTGCGCTGGTCGAGCGACGACCCGGCGAACCCGCTGACGGGGTTGCGGGCGTACATGGCGTCGCCGAAGTACGACGTGAAGTTCGCCGAGCTGACGTGGTGGTCGAGGTCGTCGAACTGGTTGTCGTAATCGTGGTTGCCGATGCTGACCGTGTACGGCAGCACCCCGTCCATGACAGACAGGGCGGCCTGAGCGCGGGACGCCTGCACGTTGGAGTAACCGCGGCGGAGCATGTCGCCCTGGTGCGAGAAGAACGCGACGTTGTGCGCCGGGTCGGCCGCGTGGTCGGCGGCCCACTGCGCCTGTGCCTGGAACGTCTGCGGGAAGCTCTCGACGGTGTACTGCGAGTCCGACATCGCCACGACGGTGAAGTCGGCGGCGAGGAAGGTCCGGTTCTCGAGGGATTCGGCGACGCACCCGATGCGTGGTCCATGTGGCATGAGCGTTACTCCGGCCGAGGTGGGCATCACTACCCCCTCGCTAAGTTGAGATGAATTGCCGTACGCCCGCTATTGGACCGCGCCGGGCGGCCGCTCGCAACAGCCCAAACCCCGATGCCGCAAAAAAACGCGACGCCGGCGCCCACCCCGCCGCCGGTCAGATGAGTTGGTCGAGGCCGCCGAAGCCCAGGACCTCGTGCGTGAAGAACGGCTCGGCGTAGGCCGTGCCGATCCGGCCACCGAAGTAGCCGTTGATGGTCTTGACCATCTCCGGGACGAACCGGGCGGCCGGGTTCACGCCCATCTGCGACTCGTAGGCCTCGACGGCGCGCATCTTGACCTCGATCTGGTCGGAGATGTCGATGCAGAAGGTCGGCTGGAAGCTCATGCGCAGGTGAGTGCAGAAGTAGTAGATGATCCGCTTGGGGTGCCAGGGGGCGCCGGGGATGTCGGTCTTGCTCAGCTTGGCGTCGAAACGGGCGTCCTCGCCGATGCGGGTGACGGCCACGTGGTCAGGGTGGGCGTCGGTCGGGTACGGGAGGAAGACCCAGTCGGGCCGATGCAGGCGGATGACGGCCGCCATGCGGTGGCGGCTCTCGATATCGTGCGTCACCTCGCGGTTCTTGAGGCCCAGCAGCGAGCGCTGCACGCCGAGGATCTCGGCCGCCCGGGCCGCCTCGGCGGCGCGGCGCTCGGGAGTGCCGAAGGGCGTAGGCTCGCCGTTGGTGACGTCCAGGAGGTGGACCGTGTGGCCCTGGGAGGCAAGGCGGGCGATCGTGCCGCCCATGCCGAGTTCTTGATCGTCCGGGTGGGGGCCGACGACGAGGATGGAGGACATGGGGGGTCCGAGGGGTCAGGGGTGAGGGGTCAGGATCGCGCCGCGTGGGACGATCGTAGGGCGGGTCGTGCCCGCAAGTCACTCGACGCGCAGGTCGCGGGCGAGGCGGCGGGCGATGGCGGTGGAGATCTCCTCGGCGGCGACCGGGTCCATCGATTGGGCGGCGCGGGCGCGGACGGCCAGGGCAATGCTCACGTAGCGCTCGGTGGCGAATGGGGCGCCGTCCATCGGCGTGGCCAGGGCGGCGACCTGGCCGGTCAGCCCGGCCGGAAGCTGCGAGATCTGATCGCGGTACGGGGCGACGCGCTCGACGAGCACGACCATCGGGCGGTAGCGCTTCTCGTCCTTGGCCCACTGGCTCGCGCCGGCCGTGTCGGCGACGAACTCCCCGACGGCGGTGGTCAGCACGAGGGCGTACGGGGTGACGAGCTCGCGCAGCTCCTGGGGCGTGGCCTTCCAATCGACCCAGCGGGCGAAGCCGCCGTAGTTCTGGAGGGCGAGCTCGGCGGTCACCGCCTCGCGCAGCGACGTGAGCAGCTTCAGCGCCGCCTGGAGCCGCGCGACCCTGGCCTTGTCGATCTCGGCGCCCGGTGCGGCGACGGCGGCCGACGCGGCCTCGCTCACCAGCGCCCGCCACTTCGCGTCGAGCTGGGCCAGCTTGCCGCCGGCGTAGACCCGATCGACCTCCGGGGGGATGGCGGATGTCTTGATCGCGTCGAGCTCGGTCACGAGGCCCGCGAGCCGCGCGAGGTCGTCGAGGAAGCGGACGGCGTCCAGCTTCCCCGCCCCGCCGAGGAGTGAGGCGGCCGTGTTCACCGAGAGGGCGACCCGGCGCTCCAGCGCACCGAAGGGACGGGGCTTGAAGGCGACGATCGTCTCGACCACCTTGGGAAGGCCGTCGACCTTCACGAGCAGGTCGGCCACGCGGTGAACCTCTTCGGCGGCCTTCTCCAGCTCGCCGGGGCCGGTGAGGCCGGTCGGCTTACCCATCTCCGCGGCCGCGGCGAGAAACGCGGCGCCCGCCCGGTCGAACTGAGCCTCGAGATCCTGCAGCGCCTTGCCATATGCCGCGGCGGCGGGCGAGGGCTTGGGGCGGGCGTCCACTTTCGCGCGGGCGTGGGCGAACTTCTCCACCGCGGCGATCGCGCGGGCGCCGCCCTCGGGGTTCTGCTGGGCCCACGCGAAGACCGGGCCGAGCTGCTGCATCTGGCTGGCGGACAGGTTCATTGCCTGGATGCGGGCGACGGTCTGGCCGTACTGCTGGAGCGCGTCAACACGGGCGAGGCCCGCGGCGCGCGTGCGCTGGTCGAGGTAGAGGGCCAGGCCCTCGGTAAGCTGGGCCTCCATCTGCTGGCGGACGTCGCTGGTGACGGCGGTGTTGGCCTGGAGCCCCCGGGCGAGGTCGGTCACGCGGTCCAGCGTTCCGAGCAGGGCGGCGGCCTCCTTGTCCTTGCCGCCCGCGCCGGCCGTGCTGGTCGTGACCTTGGCCAGGTCGATGATCTGCTGGCGCAGGGCGACGGTGACGTTCAGGCGGCGGGCCTCATCGAGGTATTGCTGGGGCGTCCACGCCTCGCCCGCGCGCGGGCCGCCGCCGGCGCGCACAGGGCCGGAGCGAATCGGGCGGGGGCGCATGTGCGGGAGCGTCTTGAGGTCAACCTGCGTGTTCGACATGCCCGCGATGTGCGCGGCGAGCTTGCGGCAGACCTCGTCGGCCTCGCGGGGCGACGCCACCTCGGGCAGGTCGAAGGTCAACTGGTGCAGCGCGTTGAGGGCGTCGGCCTGCGGCTTGGTCCACGTTTGCCCCACCTGTCGGTCGAGCGCGCCGTCGAGCGCGACGGCCGCATCGGCGACCTGCATGCTGCGCAGCCAGGCAGAGGCCATCGCGTCGTCGCTCGCCTTGGGCGTCAGGCCCCCGGCGAGCACCCATCGCGCCAGGATCTTCATGTCGATCGTAAGCTCGCGGCGGGCGAACTCACCCGCGGGCGTATCCGGCCGCTTGACCATCAGGCCGGCCAACTCCTTCTCCAGGATAGCCAACCGCTCAGCGATCAGGGCCCGGGGCGTCGTCACGGCAATGCCGCCCCCGGTGTCGGGCTTGTTGGCTTCGGCGAACATGCCTCCGGGCTTGGGGGTGGCCGCCAGGCCGGGCGCGGCAGAGACGACCCACAGCGCCAGGGCTGCGGCGGTCGTCGTCCAGAGTGTGCTTCGTCGCTGCGTGGCGGGGGTCGTTCGCTCGGTGGTGCGCATCATGGGTGCTTGTATCCTCGTTCCTTCGACGCTCGAACGGTCGGGGCTATTCCGGGGAAATCGTCAAACCTTGCCACGCGCCGCGAGCCGCGCGTAAAGCGAACCCAGCGCCTCGACCATGACTCTGGTGTCGAAGCGTGCCAGGGCGAACGCGCGGCCGGCCGCTCCCATGGCTCGGCGCTGGGACTCATCCTCCAACAATACAGCGAGTGCCGCCGAAAGTTTCGGCCGGTCGAACGGGGGAATCAGGAAGCCCGTCCGCTCGTGGATGAGGCCCTCCGCGTTGCCGTCAACGTCGTACGTGACGACCGGGCTGCCGGCGAGCGCGCCCTGCGGCAGGGCGCGGGCCAAACCTTCGCGCCGCGAGGGGTGGACGAGGATGTCCATCGCCCCCGTCAGTTCGGGCACCTTCTCGGGCGGGACCAGGCCGGTGAGGATGAAGCGGTCGCGGAGGTTCATCGCGGCGATGCGCGCTTCAAAGTGCTCGCGGAGCAGGCCGTCGCCGACCCAGAGGAAGCGAAGCCGCGGGTGGCGGCGGCAAAGGTCGGGGGCAAGGTCGAGCAGGTCGTCGTGCCCCTTCATGTGGAACAGGCGGGCGATTGTGCCGACGGCGATGTCGGTCTCCGCAAGCCCCAACTCGCGGCGGACGATCCCGCGCGGGCGCGGGGGGTTGATGAACGCGCCGGTCTCCATGCCGCTGTAGACCGTGACGTACTGGTCGGGCATGCCGATGCCGGCCGCGAGGGACTGGCGGCGCATGGCGTCGGCGACGCAGACGATGGCGGTGGTCAGCGGGGCGGTCTGGCGCTCCAGCACGCGGTACACCGAGTTGACCATGCGCGACCCGGACGCGGTGAACGCCAACCCGTGGATCGTGTGGACGATGACGGGGACCTTCGCACGGTCGGCTGCCCACCGCCCGACGATCCCGGCCTTGCTGGAGTGCGTGTGGATGACGTCGGGGCGTAGCTCGCGGAGCCGCTTGGTCAGGCGGACGTAGGTGCGAAAGTCCTTTACGGGAAGGATGGAGCGGCGCATCTCGTCGATGACCTCGACGCGGTAGCCGTACCGCTGAGCCCGTTCGAGCAGCGAACCCTCGGGGCCGATCGCCGGGCCGGTCAGTAGGGTCACGTCGTGGCCACGGTCGTGCTGGCCTTCGCAGGAGAGGAGAGTGTTTTCCTGGGCCCCGCCAATGATGAGGCGGGTGATCACGTGGACGATTCGCATGGTGCGCGGGGCGAGGTTAACGCCAGCGGGCGGGGAAAGCGAGTTGGGGGGTGTGCTGCGCGGTGGATGAGCAGGCGATGAGGCCCCAGCCACGGAGCGCGCAGCGAACGCGCGAACGCCGATTTCCGGCCGGTGGGATTGCGAGAAGAAAACCCGCGACCGAATCTTGGTTTCCATCGCGAAATCGCGACTTTTCGGCGGCCGGCAGCGGCTTGACGGGCTCTGGCATTGGCTTCGCTTCAGGGGTTTC
>Ga0105047_10008061_pt1 | contig 17653 bp, 11 predicted proteins | sample MAT04_FD_78384 | JGI IMG/M metagenome (GOLD analysis project Ga0105047, IMG submission 78384) | Freshwater microbial communities from Lake Fryxell liftoff mats and glacier meltwater in Antarctica - MAT-04 (megahit assembly) | ecosystem: Environmental > Aquatic > Freshwater > Ice > Liftoff...
CGAGACCCCTGCCCTATTTTTCATGCTTCGCCCCGTCCTGGCAAGTCGACTTCAAAGACGCTGCCGGATTCACCCGGACGGTCGTGCACGCTGATGCGGCCTTTCATCTGCCGGACAAGGGTATGCACGATATACAGCCCAAGTCCGGTCCCTTTCTGCCGACGGGTCAGTTCGCTGCCGGCACGGAAAAAGATGCGGAAAATGCGTTTTCGCAACTCGGGGGGGACGCCTTGGCCATTGTCAGCGATGCGGGTGATCACATGGCTGCGATCGTTCACACGGAGCTGAACTTCGATCCGCGGGGGATCTCCGGCGTATTTGAACGCATTGTCCAAAAGATTCCGGAAGACCGTTTCGAGAACGAGCGGCCGGGCATGGATCACGGCGGCCTGAAGATCGAAAACCACTGTCTCCGCCGGATCACGGTGATGATGCGCACAGATCGACTGGACGCATTTCCGCAGCAACGGTTCGAGCGGCACGTCTTCCGGATCGGCCTGCATCCCGATGGCGTCCAGGCGACCCACTTCGAGCAACTGCGTGATCAGATGATCGAGCCGTTCGAGTTCGTGATCCATCACGCCGTAAAACTGTGTGCGCTGTTCATCGCTGAGGGTCCGCATTTCCAGCGTTTCGAGGTAGAGCTTCAGTGAGGAAATGGGGGATTTCAGTTCATGGGTCACACTGTCGACAAAGTTCGCCTGCCGTTGATTGAGCCGCACTTCCTTGATCATCAAAATCAGGTAAAATGTGAGTCCCAGGAGCATGGCGGCAAAGACCACCGTCCCCGTGATGAGTGCCCCCCACGCCGTTTTCTGGGCGAGAATCACGATCCAGCAGACCATCAGCGTGATGTTCAGCACCATCAGCACCACGCTGAGCGTGATGGGAAGATGCAGCGTGGCGCGGCGACGGAAAACAGACGACACGGCGAATTCTCGCGGTCAAAGTTGAAACGCAGGTTGCGATCTCCCGTATGATAGGGTGTTCGGCAGGGTGGGTGAAAGTCGCCTGCGGTTTCCAGTCCAATAACATTTCGTCGCTCGGTTTGGAGATGGACGATCCGGGTGGCACGTCCCTGAGTCCGCGAAGGGCGTGGCGAATGGTCAACGACCACGCCCTTCCCAAAGCCTCAGGAACGTGCCACCCAATCGGAACCATCAGCCATTCCGGGGTTTGACGAGTCCCGCTTGAGAAACGTCTGAGAAAGTCTGTGATCATGGCGAACCCCTTCGGTTCCTTGTTCGATACGTCGGCGTTTCCGCCGCGCTGGCAGTGCGGCGTGGGGTGGCAGCAGGAACCATTCTGGGGCTGGCTGCACATCAGCTCGGATGTCGCGATCTGGGCGGCTTACATGGCCATCCCCTTAGCCTTGGCGTATTTCCTGCGCCGCAGGCCCGATCTCCCCTTTCCGCGCGTGATGTGGTTGTTCGTCGCCTTCATTTTCGCTTGTGGGACCGGCCACCTGATTGATGCCGCGTTGTTTTATTGGCCCGCCTATCGGTTCTCGGGCCTGGTGAAGTTCACCACGGCGGTGGTGTCGTGGGCGACGGTGGCGGCGTTGCTGCCGTTATTGCCTCGCGCATTTTCGTTTCGCTCACCCCTGCAGTTGGAGCAACTGGTAGGGCAGCGGACCGAGGAACTGCAAGCGCTGACCGACAAGTTGACGCTCGAACTGGAACGTGGGACGGAATTGGCGCAGGAACTGGGCACGCAGGTGTCGCGCTGCCAGTTGGCATTGCGCGCCGGCCGTATGGGAACCTGGGATTGGGATCTTGTCACGGGCCTGATTCAGATCGATTCTGTCGAAGGAAAATTGCTTGGTACCGCCGAGAATCGCGAACTGATCGACCTCGAAACATTCCTGTCACTGGTCGAACCGGAAGATCGAGAAGAACTCCAAGCTGTCTTGCGACGTTCCACCACACATGGTGAGGAATACAGCCATGAATTCCGGATTGTGTTGCCGGACGGTCAACACCGCTGGCTGGCCGGGCGGGGCGAGGTGGAACTCAATGACTCCGGGAAACCCGTGCGCATGCGCGGCGTGAACTACGATGTCACGGACATGAAACTCTCCGATCAGCATCTGCGGATCAGCGAACAACGGTTCCGCGATCTCGCCGATAACATCGCCCAGTTCGCCTGGATGACCGACGAAACCGGCGCGATCGTGTGGTACAACCGCCGCTGGTTCGACTACACCGGCAGTACGCTGGAAGCCATGCGGGGCTGGGGCTGGCAGAGCATGCATCATCCCGATCACGTCGATCGGGTGACCGCGCACTTTCAACAATCCCTGGCATCCGGCGCTCCCTGGGAAGACACCTTCCCGCTCCGTGGTAAAAATGGAACCTATCGCTGGTTTCTCTCCCAGGCCATGCCCATTCGGGATGAACAGGGCCGGGTGATGCATTGGTTCGGTACGAACACCGACATTACCGAACAGCGCGCCGCGGATCGCTCACTGGCGCAGGCGCATGCGCAGCTCAAATCCATCGTCGATGCCGCCGCCGACGTGATTGTGACCCTCGATGACCAGACACGCGTTCTCTCTGTGAATTCCGCGATTGAGCAGGTCTTCGGTTACCGGCCGAGCGAAGTCATTAGCCTCCCCATCGCGGACCTGATCGCCTGGACCGATGTGCCCGCCGATGCGGACAGCAGTGAATTCACAAACATGGTCATCGGCAAGCAAAAAGAAGCGGTGGGGCGTCGCAAAGACGGCACAACGGTTCCGCTGGAGGTGTCAGTCTCAGTCTCGAACTTCGGGAAGCGAAAACTCTATGCCGCCATCATTCGCGATACATCCGAGCGCAAACGGGCGGAAGAAACACTGCGAATTGGGCTCAGAGCAATCGAGTTCGCCACGAACGGCATTCTGATCACTGATGCCTTGCAGGACGACAATCCGATCATCTACGTCAACCCGGCCTTCGAGCAATTGACGGGTTACAAATCGGCTGAGGCGCTGGGGAAAAACTGTCGCTTTCTGCAAGGTAAAGACACCAATGAGGAATCGGTCAGCCAGATTCGCACAGCGCTCGAGCGCCGGCAGGAATGCCATGTCACGATTTTGAATTATCGCCGGGACGGCAGCCGGTTCTGGAACGATTTGCACCTCGCCCCGGTCGAAGACGATTCCGGCCGCGTCTCGCACTTTATCGGCGTGCAGTCGGACATCACCGGCCGCATCCGGTATGAGCAACGGTTGCGGGAATCGCAAGAGCAGGCCGATACCGCCAACCGCGCGAAAAGCGAGTTTCTGGCGAACATGAGTCATGAAATTCGCACGCCGCTCACCGCCATCCTCGGCTGCGCGGATTCTTTGTTCCGCCAGATCGAGGACCCCGACCCCAAAGACGCGGTCCGCATGATCCGCGATCAGGGGAAACTCTTGCTCGGCATCCTGAACGACGTGCTCGATTTGTCCAAGATCGAAGCCGGAAAACTCGAAATCCGCATTGAAACGTGTGATCCGGTCAAAGTCATCGGCGATGTGAATTCGCTGATGCACTCGCAAGCCGTGGAGAAAGGCCTAGAATTGCGAGTCCGCTATCTCACGCGCATTCCAGACCGCGTACAGACCGATCCGCTGCGGGTCCGTCAGGTGTTGCTCAATCTGGTGAGTAACGCCATCAAGTTCACGGCTCAAGGGCATGTCGAAATTCAAGTTTCGTGCCGGCCAGAAGAGGGCATTCTCCAATTGCAATTCGCGGTGGAGGACACAGGCATCGGCATTCCGGCGGATCGAATCGAAACCATCTTCGAGGCGTTCGCGCAGAACGTGACCACCTTGTCGCTGAAAACCCACGGCACCGGCTTGGGGCTGACGATCTGTCAGCGCCTGGTCCAGATGCTGGGGGGTGAGATGCGCGTCTCCAGTATGGTCGGCCAGGGGAGTCGCTTCGTCGTACAGTTACCGGTGGGACGTTTTGATCCGGCGCTGATGAAGGACCCGGACGAAGTCACGCGGACGGCGTCGCTGCGCGATTCGCATATGCTGCTCGATGTCTTCATTCCGTGCCGGGTACTCATCGCCGAAGACACGCGCGCGATTCAATTCATGATGTCGCGGATGGTGAAGGATGTGGTGACCGGTTATGCCGTCGCCGAGAATGGTCAGCAGGCGATTGAAGCGGTGGAGCGAGCCTCGCAAGGGGGCGTGCCGTTCGATGTCATCCTGATGGATATGCAGATGCCCATCATGAACGGGTTCGAGGCCACGCGAAAACTACGCGAGATGGGATACATGCTTCCCGTGATCGCCTTAACGGCCGGCGCGATGGCCGGCGATCGTGAGAAATGCCTGGCAGCGGGCTGCACCGATTATTTACCGAAACCGGTCGACCGCGCGGAACTCCTCGAAAAGCTGGAGCAATTGACCAGCGGCGATTGAGGTGCCTCGCTGGAACGTGTGGTGGTCGAAATTCCGAGCGGGGGGCGTCAGCCCCCTGAATGCGGCGTCCGTGAGCATCGGCTCGCACAATCAAGGGGCTGACGCCCCCCGCTCAGTGCGAAGAATGCTGAAATGCTCGTCCTTCATCCCTAGCCCGCGGCGGGCATTGGTTCCAGCAGCGCGCCTTCGCCCGGGCAGCAGACCTGGTTGCGGCCGTTGGCTTTCGCTTGATACAGGGACAAATCGGCCGCGGCGATCAGTTCCGCGGCGGTGCGGCCATGCAGCGGGCCGGTCGACACGCCGATGCTCATCGTCGCCTTGATGAGCGTGCCATTGAAATCAATGACATTCTCTTCCACGGCCTGGCGAATCGCCTCGGCGATGCGCAGCGCCCCGGCAACACCAACGCCGGGTAACAGAGCCGCGATTTCTTCACCGCCGTAACGGGCCAGCATGGCGCGATCGCCGGCGCGAATTCGGGCCATCTGGTCGCGGAGGACATGAGCCGTCGAGCGGAGCACTTCGTCGCCCGCCTGATGGCCATGAATATCGTTGATCGATTTGAATCGGTCAAGATCCATCAGCAGCAGCGAACATTCCATCGAGCTGCCGGAGGCGATCTGATCGACTTCGCGTTGAATCTGCAGATCGAAGCTGCGTCGGTTGGCAAGTTCGGTCAAGCCATCCTGCCGCGCCTGCCGTTCAATCGCGACATAGCTCAGTGTGCGCTGCATGGCTTGCGACAAAGTATCGACCGCCCAGTGCAGCAACTGACGCTGCACGGGGGTGAACTCCGCAGTCGTTTTTCGTGTGAGGCACAAGAGGCCGACCGGTGCACCGTTCTGCAAGACGGGCGACGTCACCGCCGAGCCGATCAGCGTTTGCACCTGCACCCGTTGCAATCGGGCGGCGTCGAAGTATACCGGTTCCGGATAGGCGGCCCCGTGTTCCGCCAATTGATCTTCATGCAACTGCCAGGCGGTCGCCACGCCGGGTTGCAGTTGCACGCCGCACCGCACCGCCGCTTTGGGGCCGACGCCCGGTTCTTTCGACGAGAGATACAACACGCCGCGCTCGGCGGAAACCATCTGGGCCAAGCGGAGAATGAACTTTTCGAGCATCTTGATCGGCTGATCGAACTTGCCGTCGGTGATCGACCGCAACTCCAGCATTTCGCGCGTACAACGCAATTGATTGCTCTGCTTTTCGAGCATCAATGTTTGACGCAAGTTGCCAGAGATGATGGTCATTAAGCGGCTGGTGAGTTCGTACTGTTCATTGCGGGGTGCGACAATCGGCAGCAGCGATGTTGTCACCAACGCGGCGAACAGGTCCGGGCCTTCGCCCACGCCCACTACGAACACCTGTTTCGCTTTTTTCCGATCGGCAGGCGACAGGCAGGCGAACAACCGGCTCCGCTGCAGCCCCAGGTTCTCGAGCGCCACCGTCTTCTGCAATCGCAAGGCTTCCACCACCGAATCGTCGAGAATCAGGTTCCGGCACGATTCTTCCGTCAAGCCGCGCGCTTGCCGCGGGCCGCCCTGCTGCGGATCGATTTCGACGAACGCGGCGAATCCTTCGGCCGCATTGGGAACCAGCCGCCGCAGCAAATGGTCTAACGCTTTGACGAATTCAGTTTGCCCCAGAATTTCGCGGAGAATCTGATTTTCCAGGCGTGTCACCGTCTGATCACGATTCAGTGATTTGAGTTCGGTTTCCAGTCCCTCGGTCTGCCGGCGGAAGCGGTCCATCTCGTCCCGATGATTTCGGTGCCGCGACATCGAGTAGATATACTGCAGCGCACAAACCGCGGCGAACGAAACCAGATAGCCGCCGGTGACGGCAGTATTCGTGAGATCGAACATGAAGGTCAGCACCTGGAAATTTCTGAGACTGTTTTCAGCATGGCAGGGACGCAAGCTGGCGAATCGCCGCGCCTCTCCCAACTGTAGCTCACAATTTGGCAGTGGCTGTTGATCGCGCAGCAAATTTGTTGCGGCCCCCGCTGGCGAAATAATCGTCACCGCAGGCAGAGTTCACAGAATCGGGTTCTCGGGAATTCTCGGTGGAATCGAACCCCTCGGCTGGACGATCCGCCCGATTTATGTCAGAACATCGGCATCAGCTTTGATTCCATCTTCCTTGCCACGGAGCACTTCCGATGCGTCTGCCCGCCATCGCTCCCTGCCGGTTCTGCTCAATCCATACCTCGGCACTCGTCAGCCTGCTCACAGCCGGGCTGCTGTTCGTCGCGGGGTGTGAATCCGGCAGCACACCTAATGGCTCGGCTCCGCGAGTGACACACGCCAAAACTACCCCCGACGCGGACGACATTCTGCCCCCGCAATCCGAGCCGCTCGTGGAACAGACGGAACCTGAGGCCACGGAGACATCGGAGACCCCCGCCGAGCCTGCCGCGAAACCTCGCGTGCTGTTCGATGGCACCAGCCTCGACCATTGGAAGCGGAGCAACTTCGGCGGCGAAGGGGAAGTCGAACTCGTTGACGGCGCGGCCATCCTGCAACGCGGGGCCGATCTCACCGGCATCCACTGGACAGGCGATCCACTCCCGAAGATCAACTACGAAGTCACTTTGGAAGCCCAACGAATCGACGGCAGCGACTTCTTCTGCGGCATCGTCTTTCCCGTCAACGATGCCTTCTGCAGCTTCGTCGCCGGCGGCTGGGGCGGCAGCACCATCGGGCTGTCCAGTGTCGATGACATCTACGCCGCGGAAAACGAGACCGGCACCTACGCCTCGTTTGAGGACAAAACCTGGTACAAGTTCAAACTCCGCGTCTCTGACTCAGCGATTTCCGCCTGGATCGACGACAAGCAGTATGTCTACTTGAAAACGAAAGACCGCAAGCTGTCAGTCCACCCGGCCGTGGAACCCGGCAAGCCCTTCGGCGTGTCCGCGTTCTCCACCGTCGCCGGCATCCGCGACATCCAAATTCGCGAGTTAACGCCGGAGGAAATCGCCGCCGAGGCGAAACTCGCCGCGGAGTAGTCAGGGCTGTCTAAGGTCATCTACTGCTTGATTCAGAAGCTGCACGAACTCGGGAATCGAGCCGACGTTGAGGAATGTCGGTACTTGCTAGCACGATTTGGATTGCCTAAACAGCCATCACCCCGGATAAATTCTGGAGTATTTTGTTTTGGTGCGAGGATGGATGGTATGGACAATGAGCCAATATCAAACCGACGACCTCGCAGCCTCATCATTCAATCTGGCGTGACGGTGATTCTTTGCGCGTTCGTCGCATGCTGGTGGGCCGGAGCCTTCTTGTCACGAGACCCCATCGTGATTGTTGTGCTGCTTCACGTTTGCGCGGCGTTTCAGGTGTTCAAGATGGGGTGGATAATTTACTGGTGGCGTCATTCGATACGCTGATCCAATCAGCGATTGCCTCCGACATCCTCACATTGAGGACGTTAGGCAATGTTCCTCACCCATCAAGTCAGGCCGAAACACGAACTTGCAGACAAAGCCGGGGGGATACGCAGTATGAAGCCGTAAGACCGCCACGCCCTTTGGCTCACCCCCCTACACCGACTGCTCCAGCACCCAGCACAAGAGGCCTTTGGCGAGGTGCATGCGGTTGTCGGCTTGTTGCCAGACGAGGCTTTGCGGGCCGTCGAGAACGTCGTCGGTCACTTCGCGGCCGCGCTTTGCCGGCAGGCAGTGCATGAACCGGGCGGTCGGCGGGGCGTGCTTCATGAGCGCGGCATTCACCTGGAACGGGCTGAACACCTGCCGGCGCTCTTCATCCTCCGCCTCCTGACCCATGCTGGTCCAGACATCGGTATAAATGATGGCGGCATCGGCGAGAGCGGCAGAGAAGTTGTCGGTCTGAGTGACTTGCGCCTTGGGATATTTCGCATACAAGTTCGTCAGATATTTTTCACTGAGGCGGTAATCCTCTGGTGCGCAGACCGTGAACGGGACATCGAGCAACGCGCACATCACGCCGAGCGAGGTGGCGACGTTGTTGCCATCGCCGATGAAGACGAACTTCTTGCCCCGCGTGCTGCCGCAGACTTCGTTGACGGTGAACAGATCGGTCAGCGCCTGGCAGGGATGCCGCGTGTCGGACAACCCGTTGATGATGTGCGTGCCGGAACAGCGGATGAATTCATCGATCAGCCGTTGAGAAAACGTCCGCAGCACGATGACATCGTTGTAGCCGCCGAGGACGCGGGCGACATCGCAGATTGCTTCGCGGCCGTTCAGCCCGGCATCAGGGGCATTGAGGAAGATGCTGCTCCCGCCAAGTTGCATCATGGCCGATTCAAAACTGACGCGGGTGCGGAGCGATGGCTTCTCGAAGACCTGCGTAAGGATGCGGCCCGTCAGCAGTTGCGGCCGTTCGCCCCGTTGCCAGCGCGATTTCAAGGCCGTCGCCAGGCGGAAAATCTCCGCGACGTCGGTTGGCGTCAAGTCCATCAGCGAGTTCAAATGTCGCATGCCCGCACGCTCCCGCACAAATCCTCATCAAACGACGAAGCCCGGCGATTTGACTCCGGGCCTCATCCTTGACCATGTTCCGCAATTCTCATCCCGATCACGCAGCCGCAAGCTCCCGAATCACGCGGCACACCACTTCGCAACCCCGATCGACTTCTTCCGGCGTGATGTTCAGTGCCGGCAGCAGTCGCACGACCGTATCATGCGTGGCGTTGATCAGCACGCCTTGATCCATACATTTCTGCACGGCCGGGGTCGCGGGCACCGTCAGCTCGACGCCGATCATCATGCCCCGAATCCGGATCTCTTTCACGATGGATATTTCCTGCCGCAACGCCTGGAAATGCGAACGGAACCGTTCGGCCATTTCGCGGGCATGGGGCAATAGATTATCCTGCTCGATAGTTTGAATCGTGGCGATGCCGGCGGCCATGGCGAGCGGGTTTCCCCCGAATGTGCTGGCATGCATGCCGGGCTTCAAACTGGCCGCGAGTTCGTCGCGGCAGAGCATGGCCCCGCAAGCGACACCGGCGGCCAACCCCTTGGCGAGCGTGATGATGTCGGGCTGCACACCGCTGGCCTGGTAGGCGAACCAATGCCCGGTGCGGCCGATGCCGGTCTGCACTTCATCGAAAATGAGGAGCGCCCCTCGGTCATCGCATAGCTGCCGTAAGCCTTGCAGATATTCGTCCGACGCAACATTGACGCCTCCTTCGCCCTGAATCGGTTCCAGCAGGACGGCGCAGGTTTCCGCGTCGATCAACTTCTCCGCCGCCGCCAGATCGTTGTAGGGAGCGTAACGGAAACCGGGGAGCAGCGGGCCGAGGCCTTCGTGATATTTGGGCTGGGCGGTCGCCGTCAGGGCACCGAACGTCCGGCCGTGAAACCCGTTCTCAAACGACAGCACGCGATACCGCTGCGGCCCGCCATGCAGACGGGCCAGCTTGATGGCCGCTTCATTGGCTTCCGCGCCGCTGTTCGCGAAAAACGCTTTGCCGAAGCTGCGGGTACACAACGCTTCGGCGAAGTCGCCCTGGGCTTCCGTGTACCAACTATTCGGCACATGAATCAGATTTTCGACCTGCTCCTGAATGGCGCGCACCACCAGCGGCGGGCAGTGGCCGAGGATGTTGCAGCCCCAGCCGGGAAACAAATCGAGATACGACCGCCCCTCGGCGTCCCAGACATTCGACCCTTCGCCGCGGACAATGCAGACGGGGTACCGGCGGTAATTCGGAATCACATACCGCTGAAACTGGGCGATGGTGTCCTGGCTGCTGCGAGTCTCGGCGAGCGACATGGGTTTTCACTCCGAACAAAAAATCAAACAGACGTTTTTCAAGTCCCCTCTCCCCTTCAAGGGGCGAGGGGACATTAAATACTTACAACACGATTTCCGTGCCAACACCGGCGTTGGAATAGACTTCTAATAACACCGAATGGGGAATGCGTGCATCAACAATATGGACCTTCTTCACCCCGGCGGCCAAGGCCTCCAAAGCCGCTTCGACCTTGGGCACCATGCCGGCGTCGATGATGCCCTCGCGGATCAAATCCTGACATTGAGCCGAGTTCAAATGCGATTGCAACGTACTCGGATCCTTACGATCAAGATATATCCCCGGGACATCGCTTAGGAAGACCAGTTTTTCCGCTTGAATCATCCGGGCCACCGCCGCCGCCGCCGTATCGGCATTCACATTCAGCTTGCCCCCCGCGGAATCGAGGGCGACCGACGGCAAAACGGGGATTCGGCCCTGCCGGCAGGTCGATAACAGCAGATCCCGGTCGATCTCGGTCACTTCTCCGACACGACCAAGGTCGATTTGTTCGGATTGCGAACCCGCTAGCGTTAATTTGCGGCCGAGTAAGCAGTTCACGGTCAGATAACTGAGGCCGACGGCGTCGCCTCCCTGGCGGTTGATTTCGTTGACAATGGACTGACAAATATCACCCGCCAGCACCTGGGCGACGATATCCAGCGTGGCGTCGTCGGTGTAACGGCGGCCCTGAACGAAGCGCGGGGTGATGCCGGCGGCATCCATCGCCTTGTTGATCGCCTTGCCCCCTCCATGCACGAGAATCGGCCGCATGCCGACCGATTCCAGGAAGATGACATCCGTCAGCAATTGCTGGACGGCTTCCGTCTCTTCCATTGTGCTGCCGCCCAGCTTGATCACGACATGCCGGCCGCGGAACTGGCGAATCCAGCTCAGCGCTTCAAGCAGCACATCGGCCTTGCGGATCGCGTCGTCGTAATTGGGAATAGACATGGTTGAATCGGCTATGCAAATGCTTGCGATTCGCGGACCAACAATCGCCAGCGAGCGTTGTCGACCGCTAAAAATACAAACCGCGGCTTGTTCGCCAAGCCGCGGTTTGTGAACACAGGCAACCGAGGTCAGCGTTACAGCCCCGGTTCCAGACGGAGCAGGCCACCCTTGGGTTTTTCGTCTTCTTTCGCTGCGTCGGTCCCGGCCGGAGCCTTGTACAGCTCGCCCAGGCCGAAGACGGTGATGTAGAGAGCGCCATCAGCGTCGAAGGCCAAAGAGGTCGGGCGATCCAGCACCAGAACTTTGGTCGCCTTTACCGCGTCGCCTTCAATCACCAGTTCAAACAACCCGCCCTGAGTCGTGTCGGCCCAGGCGAAATCGACCGCGTACAACTTGCCGGTCGGGCTGTAAGCCAAGCCGGTGATGTCGTGCAGGCCGGTGGCATATTTCTTGACCAGCTTGCCCTCGGCATCGTACATCGTCAGCAACGAATCGCCCGGCATGTTGACTTCGCCACCCTGGCTGACCACCAACTGGGTCTTGTCCGGGGACACGGCGATGGCAATCGGAGCATCGACTTCGGTTGCTTCCTTCGACGCAATGGCCGGGGTGAGCGCGCCGGGCTTGCCCTCGGCGATGACCGACTTGGCGATCCAGCCCTTGGTGTCGTCGCCATTGGCGGTGACGTAGATCGCATCGTTCCAAACCGTCACGCCATAGAAGTTGCCTTCACCTTTCGGGCTGAGGTCGCCGGGGGCGATGGGGCCGAGGGTGAATTCGGCGGCGTCTTCCTTACGCGGCTTTTCCGGCACGGCATCTTCAATCTTGTAGATGCGGACCAGTTCTTCGCCGTCCTTGCGGCTGCCGTCCGCGACGATCAACCGGTCGTTGCCCCACAGCGTGCAACCGAGCGGTCCGATGTTGTACATCGGGCCTTTGCCGTAAACATCAGTCGGGAACCCGTCGACTTCCAGATAAATCTTGCCCGGTTTGCCCGGCACAAAACGGAAGACACCCTGCTTGGACGTCACGAAGACATGCTTCGTAGTGGCATGGGCGGCGACTCCCGACGGATTGTCGAGATGAATGACGGAAACCTTCGGCTTCGGACCCGCGGGGGCCTCGGCGGCCGGCTTGGTCTCTTCCTTCTTCTCTTCCGGTTTCGCGTCTTCCTTCTTTTCTTCGGCTTTTGTTTCGTCAGCCTTTTTTTCGTCCTGGGCCATCACGGGCGAGACGACGAATGACGTGGTGAGGGCCAACACGGCCCAAATCCAAAGCGTCCTGCTGCGCAACTCACAGCGAATCATAGTGCGTATCCCTTCTGGGTGTCTCATTCGAAATCCAAGGGAAGTCCCCTCGGTGTACAGTTCGTTCCCATGCTACCGGACCGCCCCCGGAGTTGCAATTTCGCGGGGGGCGGGAAGGAAATGCGGGGATGAAGATAATGTAGAACACTTGCTCCGCAAGTGGATTTTGCACTTTCGGAGAAAGTACTCTACATTGTCAAACGCGACCAGTGCCGAAGTGTGAAGTCGCATTCGTCGCCGCGGCAGCGGATCGATCAGGGGAACGCCGATTCGTCCCGCGGCGTTCAGCCTCACCGATTATTACGATGCACGCCAGTTTCACTTCGCTCCAGGTTGCACGTCGAGCGCATCCGCGGGAAGAGCGGGTTGTTCGAGCTGCCCTTCTCTGTTATGCAGCGAGACCCCCAAACGGCGCAAATCTTCGCGGAATTTTTCCCTGCTCTTCTGTTCTCGCTCGTAACGTTCCCGCACGACTTGTTGCTGGTAGACAGTGAACGTCCAGAGCGAATATGGCAGACCAGCCAGGCCGAGCAGAATCACAATCGCCCAGGTCCACCAGCGCCAACGCCACGGCATGAACCATCGCTGGGTTGTCTCTTGCATGCGGCCCATCCTCCCGCCCGAACCGCGCGGCGTCAATGGAATTCACCTGATGCTCCACCACGGCGCAGTGCAGGAAATGTAGAACACTTGCTCCGCAAGTGTTTTTTGCACTTGCGGAGCAAGTGTTCTACATTGTGAACGGCGGATGGCAGGGCGTGAGGCTTTGCGTTGCCTCGTTCCGCACGAATTCGCGACCCGCTTTGACGATTGCTCTCGATCATCGCACAATGGGCGTTGATGGAACGGGGCTTTGATGGAACGGAATCGTGCAGGAGTGGCGGGCGGTGACGCTGACGACGCAGAATGTGCTGGGAGCCGAGGGCCGCATCGCTCAGCGATTGTCGGACTACGAATCGCGGCCGCAGCAGCTCGAAATGGCCGCCGCGGTCGAACAGGCCATCGCACGCCGCGAACATCTCATCGTCGAAGCCGGCACAGGCACCGGCAAGAGCTTCGCCTATCTCGTTCCCGCGATTCTCGCCGCGACCGCCAAACAAGGGACCGACGCCCCCCGCCGGCGGATCGTCATCTCCACGCACACAATCAGCCTGCAGGAACAGTTGATTCAGCGCGATCTGCCGTTTCTCAATGCCGTGCTGCCAGTCGAGTTTTCCGCCGTCCTCGTCAAGGGGCGGTCGAACTACCACAGCTTGCGGCGATTAAAGGGAGCCGTGACGCGGTCGGGTGCGTTGTTCGCCGAGCCGGCCGATCTGCAACAATTGCAGGAGATCGTCGAATGGTCGCGCGCGACGACCGATGGCAGCCGATCCGATCTGCCGTTCGCCCCGGCGTACCGCGTGTGGGATGAAGTGCAAAGCGAGCATGGCAACTGCCTCGGCAAAGTCTGTCCGACGTATAACGCCTGTTTTTATTATCAGGCCCGCCGACGTGTGTGGAATGCCGACATTCTGGTGGTGAATCACGCGCTGTTCTTTTCGGATCTCGCGTTGCGGCGGGAAGGGGCCAGCGTACTGCCCGATTACGATGTCGTGATTCTCGATGAAGCCCACACGGTCGAGCAGGTCGCCGGCGATCATCTCGGGCTGGCGATTTCCAACGGACAGCTCGATTACCAGCTCAACCGGCTCTACAACGACCGAACCCAGAAAGGCCTGCTGATCAAGCGAGGCGGAGCCGATGCTCAAAAGCTCGTTGATCGCGCGCGGCATGAAGCCTGGGACCTGTTCGATGATGTCCGCCAGTGGCAGCGCGAACACGGCAGTTCCAACGGACGTATTCGTCAACCATTGGCGCTGCCGAATACCGTCAGCCCCGTCTTCACCGAATTAGCGGTGACGGTCGGCAAGATTGCTGAGAGCATCGATAAGGAAGAAGACCGCATCGAGTACACGGCGGCGGCCGAACGCTGCCGGATGCTGGCTTTGGAATTGACATCGTGGTGGGAACAATCGGCCGACAATCACGTTTATTGGATCGAGAACTCGGGGCAACAAGGGAAACGAACCAAGCTGATTTCTGTGCCGCTGGATGTCGGCCCGGTCTTGCGCGAAGAATTGTTTCAACGCACGCCCACGGTGATCCTCACCAGCGCGACTTTGGCCATCGGTACCGACAACTTTGACTTCCTGCGGAACCGGCTTGGTCTGACGCAGGCCAACGAAATCAAACTCGGCAGCCCGTTCGATTACCGGTCGCAGGTCAAACTCTATCTGCCGCACGACATGCCCGATCCGTCGGCAAACGCCGCGGTGTATGAGCAGGCCGTCTGCCAGCGCATCCCGGAATATGTCGACCGCACCCACGGCCGGGCGTTCATCCTCTTTACCAGCTATCAAATGATGCAGAACTGCGTGCGACGATTAATGCCCTGGCTGACGGCTCAGAAGTATGGCATCTACGTGCAAGGGGACGACTTGCCCCGCTCGCTGATGCTGGAGAAATTTCGGCAGGACCCGGCGGGAGTTCTGTTCGGAACCGACAGTTTCTGGCAGGGGGTCGATGTGCCGGGCGATGCGCTGCAGAACGTAATCATCACCAAGCTACCGTTCAGCGTGCCCGATCATCCGCTCTTGGAAGCGCGGGTGGAATCGATCCGCGCGGCCGGTGGGAACCCGTTCATGGAGTATCAGGTGCCCGAAGCGGTGATCAAACTCAAGCAAGGTTTCGGCCGGCTGATTCGTTCGAAGACCGATACCGGCATCGTGGTGATCCTCGACCCGCGCGTGCGCACCAAACGTTATGGCCGTATCTTTCTGGACAGTCTGCCAGACTGCACGCCGGGTGATTGACCAATCCCAATGTGCCACGCCCACGCGCTTCGTGCGGGCGTGCTTCTCACGCGAAAATCACACGCCCGCGCGAAGCGCGTGGGTGTGGCACTGTGAAAGTCACTATGGAAACTGATCCCTTACAGAATACGAGGACGTGATCCGGAGATGACCGATCCCTCACTTTCGCCCGCGCGGGACGAACCTTCGTCGGAGTCCATCTACAACCGGACGTTCTGGCTCGCTTACCTCGCCAACACGGCCCTCGTCCTCGCCAACGCCCTCACGTTTCGCTTCGCGGAACTCGTTCATTTCCTCGGCGGTTCGGAACGGCTGACGGGCGATATCGTGGCGCTGGGGCTGGTGGTTTCCATTCTCGTCCGGCTGTCGGTCTCGCATGTCATCGACGACTACGGCACGCGGAAGATGTGGATTCTGACCACGGTGCTGTTCATCTGCGGCGGGCTGCTCTTTATGAACTGCCATCAACTCTCGTGGATGCTCTACCTCGCGCGGATCGCCTATTTCGTCGGGTTGACAGGGATGTTCGCCTGCTCGATGACGCACATTCAGAACCAAGTGCCCCCGCATCGCCGGACGGAAGTCATCGGCAACCTCGGCAGCAGCGGGTTCGTCGGATTGATCCTTGGTTCCAATGTCGGCGATTGGATCGTCCATTCCGTTCCGCCAGGCCGATTGCAGTTTCAACTGCTGTTCGGCGGCGCGACCATTGTCGGCTGCCTCTATCTCGCCATTGTGTTGATCATGACCCACGGCCAGCGCTGGGAACGCCGCAAGTTCGCCACGCCCGCTTATCGGCAATTGCTGCATCACTGGCCCGGCACCGTGGTGCTGGTCGCGATGATCATGGGACTGGGCGTGGTCGTCACCACCGTCTTTCTGACACGCTTCGCCACGCTCCGCGGAATCGACGGCATCGGCGTGTTCTTTTCAGGATATGCGATATCCGCGTTCGGATTCCGCTTATTAGCATCGACCTGGAGCCGCAGCATCGGCCGGCATTGGATGCTGGTCTGGGGTCTCGCGGGACACACGCTCGGGCATTTTCTCCTGGTCTTCGCCACCAGCGGCTGGCACTTTATTTTACCGTCGATCATTTGCGGCTTCGGCCATTCGCTGCTGTTTCCGGCGGTGGTGTCGCTGGGAGCCGGTGCGTTTCCCCAGGAGGCCCGCGGGGCGGGGACGGCGATCATTCTCGCGTTCGTCGATTTCGGCCAGTTCGTTTTTTCACCGCTAATGGGCCGCATCATTGTGGCGTACGGCTTTCCGACGATGTTTCTGATCTCGAGCGCGATGGGCCTGATCATGGGGCTGATCTATCTCCTCATCGCCATCCGTTACCACGACCACGAAACCGGCCCCGTCCCGGCGTCACTGTCGGGGGAGATGGATTGAAGCATCTCACGCAGAGACGCGGAGATCGAGGAGAAATGCAAAGCAAAGGCAGGCCTCGCACAGAGGGCGCAGAGATCGCTGAGCAGACAAAGCATATGATGAGAGCATGCAAGTTTACGCTGGCACGATGATTTCCTCACTCTCATTTTGCCTTTCTCCGTGACCTCTGTGTTCTCCGTGCGAAACATGCTTTCTGCATTTCGACATGGTACTGTTGCCGGGTGAGGATTCTGGATCACGCTGTGAAGCAAAGCCCGCCGTCGGCGACGGCGGGACCGGTCCCGGCGATGCCATCGCCGGGCTTTGATAGTTTGAGAAAACATCGCATGCCGTCCCTGATTGATCTCGATGCCAATGCCACGACGGCCTGCTTGCCGGACGTGATTGAGGCCGTCGCGCGCTGTCTGGCCGAGTGCCCCGGCAATCCCGGCAGCCGGCATGCGCTGGGCCGCAGAGCACGGCAAGTGCTCGAATCGAGCCGCGAGTCCATCGCGGCGATTCTGGATGCTGACCCCGAAGAACTCTTATTCACCAGCGGCGGAACCGAAGCGAATAATCTGGCGCTCTTCGGCCTGGCTCGCGGACCGGCGAAAACCATCGTGCTGTCGCCCGGCGAGCATCCGTCGAATCTCGAAGCCTGCCGCACGCTGATGAAGCGCGGCTGGGCGCTGAACCGCTTGCCCGTGAATCCCGAAGGCCACTTCACCGCAGGAAGCCTCGCTAGTCTTCAGTGGCCCGATGTCGGCTTGGCAACGACGATTCTGGCACATAATGAAACCGGAGTGATACAGGATGTCGGCCCGTTGATCGCCGAGTGTCACGCGCACGGCGTGCCAATTCATTTGGATGGGGTGCAGGCCGTCGGGAAGATCGACGTCTCATTTCATCAATTGGAAGCCACATCATTCAGTTTCGGCGCGCACAAGTTTCACGGGCCGCGGGGCGTCGGAGGATTGTTA
>Ga0105047_10008063_pt1 | contig 17652 bp, 15 predicted proteins | sample MAT04_FD_78384 | JGI IMG/M metagenome (GOLD analysis project Ga0105047, IMG submission 78384) | Freshwater microbial communities from Lake Fryxell liftoff mats and glacier meltwater in Antarctica - MAT-04 (megahit assembly) | ecosystem: Environmental > Aquatic > Freshwater > Ice > Liftoff...
CGCTCCCACTCATCCTTGCGCTTGTACTCCCTGCGTACGTCGTCCACGCGCAACGCAGGGTGCGCGCATGCGAACAGCGTGAAGCGCTCGCGCTTGAGCTCGCCGATGTGGTCGACGCACGTGTTGCGTGGCGATCAGAGCAGTCGATGGCCACGAGCGAGCTGGCTCTGGAGGTCGCCACGCGCATGGGCCTCTCGGTTGCCGCACGCCGACGGAGTTGGTGGATCGCACGCGCCATGGATGTCGGCATCGTGGGAACCCCCGAAGGCTCACTCTCGAGCCCACGCGATCTCACCGAGCGTGAACGCACCACCATCCAGCACCACTCCATCCGCTCGGGTGAGCTGCTCACGCTCGCCGGTTTTCCTTCGGCCGTCGCCGCCGGCGTGCGCGATCACCATGAGCACTGGGACGGCACGGGCGTGCTCGGTCGGGTCGGCGCCGACATCGCGCTCGAGACGCGCATCGCGTCCGTGTGCGATGCCTGGGTGGCCATGACATCTGAACGGCCCTACCGACCCGCGATCGACCGAGAGACGGCGCTCGTAACGCTCGCTGCAGAAGCGGGTACGCGCCACGATCCAGCCGTTGTCGATGCGCTCACCGCGTTCGTCGAACAGCTCCCAGCCCCGCGTCCGAGCCTCGATCTGTTCGATTGGTCCGCCGGCGCCGGCGCCGGCGCCGACGGCGACGGCGGCAGGGTCGAGGTGCTCACCTACGATCCCACGTCCACCGAACCGTGGCGTCGACTGCATGTGTTGTCGTGGTGTCGCGGAATCGCTGCGCGCGGCGACGTGCCAGTCGTGCTCGTCGATGCGGCCGCCACGGTGGCCGACCTGGGTTGGCTGCATCACCGGGGTGCCGAGATCTGGGCTTCTCCTACGACCATCATCATCAACGATGCGGCTGGGGTGACCATCCATCACGACCACGTCATGCCGTCCGCCGGAGGCGGTGCGCGGCCGCACGATGAACGGCCCCGTTTCCGTGGTCCGGTGGCGATGTACCGTGGCCGGCGCGGTCGCGAGCTCACGCGCGGCGTGTTCGCCACGTGGTGCGTCACACCAATCGTGGTCACGGCACTCCTCGCAGCTGCCTGGCAGCTCGCCCACTGAGTGATCGACGAGTCCCAGCGGAATCGGGACAGGTCGTGCATGAGGCCACCGTTCGGCCGTTCTTTTCACATTGACTGTTGACGGATCTGCACACTGGGCGCACCTTAGAGCTACCCATCCCCTCGACGGACACCCAGCGGCCACACACCGGCCGGTCCGAGAAGGAAGTATCTGAGATGACACCTGCCATCTCCACAGGCATCGTCGGCACACAGCTCGCACTCATCGTGCTCGGGTTGATCATTGGTCTCGTGGCCAAGAACCGACGTGTCCCACTCATCTTCGCGTGGATCTCAACGGTCCTCGCCTTCTTCGCGATCGGCCTTGCCGCCGCTGCGGCGGCACCCGGTGATGCCTTCGGCACCACGGGTGAGACGAGCTCGTTCGTGGTGTACGCCATCACAGCGTTCATCGCCGCCGCTGTCGCCTGGGGCGTGGTCGCCGTCGTCGGCGTCCGGCTGCGCTCAGAGCAGGAGCGCTACTACGCGAGCCCCGAGACACGCGATGCCATGGCATCCGAGCTGCGCGATGTCCTGCGACAGGAGGGCATCTCGCTCGACGCTCGCCTGGCCCAGGCCGAGCAGGAGCGTGAGCAGTTCCTCTACGCACTGGAGGACCAGCACGCCAAGCAGATTCGCGGTCTCGCGGACGAGTACCAGCACGAGGCATCGACAATCCTGCGCGGGCTCATGGACCAGCTCGCAACGGAGCGTCTTGAGCCGATGATCGCCGAGCGCCTCGACGAGCAGCGCACCCACATCGAGGGTGAGCTCAAGGCCATCGACGCCAACGCCACGGGCGACGCCTTGGCCAAGGTGCGCGCCGACTATGCAGACCTCGTCGCCGAGGTTGATACCGCCAACGCCCGCATCGAGGCGATGCGCGAGCTCAATCCGGACCTCTCCATCGAGGAGCAGGCTGCGCTGCGCCTGACGAAGGTCGACGCTACCATCGAGACCCGCCTGGCCGAGGCCGCGACGCTCATCGAGACCCGTGTGGCCGACCGCGCCACGCAGCTTGAGGCTCGTCTCGCCGATATCGACGTGCTGCTCGACGACAAGATCTCCGCCGCTGGCAACCCGCTCATCGCTCGCATGACCGAGACGCAGGGTGCTGTGGAGGCGCAGCTCACCACCTGGATGACGGTGCTCGACACCCGCTTCGCGGAGACCGAGCAGATCCTCAACCAGCGCATCGTCGAGCAGGAGCACGCCCTCGAGCATCGCGTCGTGGAGCTCGAGCGGGCCATCGAGGAGCGCCTGACCCAGCACGTCGCCGCCGTGGAGCACGTCCTCGACGGCCACGACACGCAGCTGCAGGCGACGCTCGGTGAGCAGTCAGCGGCCATCGGCTCGCACTTCAGCGTCGAGCGTGACCGCCTCATCGGTGAGCTCACCGAGCACGGTCTCCACATCCAGGAGACGGTCGCCAACGAGCTCGTCTCCGCAGAGCAGCGTGCCCGTGAGACGGTCGAGGCCACGCAGTCCGCGTGGAACGTCTTCACCGACGAGCTCGAGCATCGCTTCGCCGAGACGCGGGACGAGGCCGTGCGGGCCGCCCGTGAGATCGCCGATGACGAGCGCGAAGCGCTCCGTGCCCAGCTCAACGAGATCACGCAGGGCGCATCGAGCGACATCGCCCAGCAGGTCGAAGGTCTGGGGCGCGAGGCCGCGTGGCAGCGAGCTCAGGTCGAGCGCAGCGTGCGGGACACCATCGAGGTGCTCCAGCAGCAGGCGAGCGACGCCGTGACCGACGCCGACCGCGTGTTCGGGGATCTCGAGCGCATCGGAGCCGAGCGCGTCGAGCGCATCCGCCGCGACGCTGAGGACGCCCTCGTGCAGAGTCGCGACTACGTGGGTCAGCTCCAGGAGAGCCTCTCCATCCACCTTGAGCAGCTGCGCGACCGCAGCGGCGAAGTGGCTGACGAGATGAACGAGCGCTTGGCCTCCATCGCCTCGGCGAGCCACGACGGTGCGGCCCAGCTCGAGCAGTACGCTCGTGACCTGGTCGACGCCACCACCCGTGAGCTCGGCAGCGTGAGCGAGCGAGCCGCGAGTGAGCTTCAGACCCGGGTGAACACCGAGTTCACCGCCACGGTTCAGTCGGCCCTCGATGCGCAGCAGCGCACCTACGAGGCGCACCTGTCCGAGACCGCGCAGCGCATCATGCAGCAGGTGCAGGGTGACCTGGCCGGCCTGGCCGAGCACGCTCGCAGCGCGGTGACTGGCGAGCTCGATCAGATCATCGCCCAGAGCCGTCAGCACGCACAGGATGCACAGGAGCAGGCGTTCCGACAGGTCATGAACGACCTCGCACGCCAGGGCACCGAGCTCGCCGAGCAGGCGCGCAGCGCCGGCGGCGACGCACAGCGAGTGCTCGAGGAGGCATGCGCGAGAACCGCCGTCAGCTCGAAGGCGCCATGGCGAGCATGGGAGCCCACATGCGTGAGGAGCTCGTTCGCTTCAATGACGAGGGGCAGCGTCGCGTCGACGCGGTCGTGCAGCAGCTTCGCTCCAAGGAGCAGGAGATCGTCCGGGATGAGGATCGCAAGCTCGGACAGGCCCGCCAGGAGCTGGTTCGCCAGCACCAGGGAGCCCTCGAAGAGCAAGTTCGCAATCTCGTCGGTGGACTGAGTCGATCGCTCGACACCGGTGGCGCAGCGGATACCAGCTTCACCGCCGGGCTCGAGCGCCCGGGCACCCCGCTCAATCCGGGGGGCGCTGGCCACTTCGGCTGATTCAGACAGATTGGCTCGGCAGTGCGGCGCACCCGCCTGTCGATGCCATACGAGTTGCGGACTGTAAACGAGCTGGGCGTGAGCTGTGCCGCACACCTTCACGGGGTCGGATCTTCGGATCCGGCCCCGTTGGTGTGCCTGGCAGCGCGGTGTGCGTCAGATGAGCGGCGCGTCGGCCATCGGACCGAGCCGCTCGACGACCTCGGCGGCGGTGGGGCGCACGCGTGCGTCAGGGTGGAGCATCCTGTCGATGAGACCAGCCAGCGGGCGCGGTAGATCCCGTTCGGCGCGCGTGAGGTCGCCCGCGAAGCGCGACACAGCCAGGCGGTCGAGCACCGGCACCGCGCGCTCGGTGAGCTGCGGGTGCCCGGTTTCGGCGTGGAAGGGCAGTCGGCCCGAGACCATGCGGTACAGCACGGTGCCCAGGCCCCAGATATCTGCGGCAGTGGTCACGTGACCGCCGCGCACCTGCTCGGGTGCGGTGAACAGACGCGTGCCGGCTCCACCGCGCATGGCGCCCGGCTCCTTGGACAGATGGAAGTCGATGAGCACCGCGCGCGTGCCGTCGTAGATGACGTTGGCGGGCTTTACGTCGCGATGGAGGATATGGCGACGGTGGAGATGCTCGAGCGCGCTTGCGAGCTGTGCGCCGATGCGTGCTGCCTCACCGGCCGGTAGACGGCGTCGCAGCTTGAGCTCATCGCGCATGGATCGACCGGGAACGAGCTCGAGCACGAGTGCGGCGGGTTCGTGCACGATGTCCACGACTCGGACGATCGATGGATGCTCGACGCGGCGCAGGAGTAGCCCCTCGCGCACAATCCCGTGCGATGCGGCGCGGCGCTCGTCAGCTGCTGCGATGTCCTCGCGCACACGTTTGGCGACTACCTCAAGCCCATGCCACGTAGCGCGCACGGTGTCCGCGTGCCGGCTGCGGTGCAGCAGCACCCCCGGCGTTAACCCGGGCACGGCATGCGCGAACGTGTGCGCCGACTGCGGTTGGGAGGACGTCTCCATGGTATGTGGATACCCGCGGGTGCGCGTATCCACGCCCGCCGCTGGTTCCGTTGGCGGAGGGCGTGAACTACACTCCCATCCATGGTGTTGGCCGAACGTGGCATGTACGAGGGAGCGACCGAGCCGGTCTACTACGGCGAGCGTCAGGTGTGGTCGGTGACCGGCTTCGTGCTCGGCGTGCGCGGACGCATCGTGGACATCCCCACGCTCTGGGTGGAGGGGGAGATCTCCGAGCTCAAGGTGCCGCGTCCGGGGCAGAAGCTCGCGACCGTCTTCTTCACTCTCAAGGATCCCAACAACGGGTTCATGCTCACCTGCACCATTCCGAAGTCGCGCTACGAGGCACTCAAGCTCGACCTGCGCGACGGGGACCTCGTGCAGACGTTCGGTCGACCCGATATCTACGTGGCACGCGGCACGTTCCAGCTGCGGGTCACTTCGATGGAGCATGCGGGGCGTGGGCTGCTCCTGCAGCAGCTCGAGGCGCTCAAGGCAAAGCTCGAAGATGAGGGCCTGTTCGACGAGTCGCGCAAGCAGCCGCTGCCGTTCCTGCCGCGCCGCATCGGAGTCATCACCGGGGCGGGCGCGGCGGCGCAGGGAGACTTTCTGCGCAACGTGTACGAGCGGTTCCCGCCCGCCAAGCTGGTGATGGTCGAGACGCTCGTGCAGGGCGATCGGGCGGCCCCGATGATCGTCGCGGCGCTCCGCAAGCTCGACCGGGTCGAGGACGTGGACGTGATCGTGGTGACGCGCGGTGGTGGAGCATTCGAGGATTTCCTGCCGTTCAGCGACGAGCGCGTCTGCCGCGCCATCGCTGCGTGTGCGACGCCCGTGGTGAGCGCGATCGGACACGAGAAGGATTCGCCCATCTCCGACAACGTTGCCGATCTGCGCGTGTCAACGCCGACGGCCGCTGCGCGCACCGTGGTGCCCGATTGGCGAGAGGTGACCACCAACCTCGAGCGGGCGCATCAGTCCATGCGCCGCAGAGGTGGCGAGCACGTGCGAGGTCGCGCAGAGCGGCTCATGATGTTCCGCGCGCGGCTCGACGGTCGGTCACCCGCGCGGTTCGTTGCGGAGCGTCGCGCGTGGATTGCTCAGGTTCGTGCGCGGGGCGCGGGACTGGTGAGCGCGCGGATCGACGCGGCACGCGAGCGGCTGCGCCGCGATCGCCGCGACGTAGAGCGCAGCTTCACTGCGCGGCTTGCGGATCGTCGTGCCAGCCACGACGCCGCAATGGGCCGGCTGCGCGCGCTGTCGCCGCGCGCCGTGCTCGACCGGGGCTACTCCATCGTGCGCAGTGGCGATGACGGGCGCGTTGTGCGCTCGGTCGACGACGTGCATGTGGGTGAACAGATGTCAGTGATGTTGGCGCGTGGCACGGTCCGTGCCACAGTGGACGAGGTGGTGCTTGATGAGCGATGACAAGTCATTCGTTGACCTGGGTAAGCGCCCGGCGGTCGAGACATTGAGTTTCGAGCAGGCGCAGGAGGAGCTCGAGCAGATCGTCGAGGAGCTCGAGGATCGCCACACCGGGCTCGACGATGCGCTGGGGCTCTGGGAGCGCGGTGAGGCGCTGCACGCGTGGTGTCAATCGCGCCTGGATCACGCCGCTGAACGGCTCCACAAGCTGACTGTGACACAGGAGGAGATCGCAGCTGTCACCGCCGAAGGCGCATCGGATTTTGCGCCCGAGGGGGTCGTGCCGACAAGCGCGGCCGCTGATCCGGCGCCGGCGTCGACCCCTGCAGATGCGGCGGCCGACGACGAGGTGACGATCTTCTGAATGTGCTCCGTGTGATGGTACCCCCGTGCGCGATTCGGTGAGGCGGAGGGGCATCACGCAACGAGCGTGTCGTCACGATCTTCGGTCTCGAATCCGTCGGTGTCGTCTTCGTGATCGTCCCATTGTCGTCGCCGTGTGACGAGGCCGACGATCGCAAGCACGAGGACGAAACCCGCGAGTGCGAGCACCCACCATGGTGGCAGCACGAGGATCCATCCGCTTGCGCGCGCTGGCGCGAGCTTGGGATCCTGGGCGTCACCAACACGCGCGTCGTAGCGATAGATACCGAACCATGGCAGTCCGCGCCACGTCACCTCAAGCGGCACACGACCTTCTGGGAGGAGTGCACGCCCGGCGATCGGGAGCTCGCGCACCGTTGACCCGAACAGCGATCGGATACGCACGCGGCCGCTCGGCACGGTGTGAAGCGTGCCGTTGTTGTCGAGATCCGCGCGCCACGTCCACGGATCGCGATCCCAGCGCACGCGAGGCGCGCGCGCGTCACGCAGGTGGAGCTTCGCCTGTCCCTCGCCGCCGACACGCAGAAGGAAGGGCACTGCGATGCGGCTCACGACGCCGACGCTCGGTCCAACATCGTTGCCGTCTTCGTCCGAGGCGCGTGGCACGAACAGCAGCGCGGCGTAGGCCGATCCGACGGGCGGATCCTCGGGGACGGTCACGGTCACTGGCACACGTGCGAACTCGCGCGGTGCAAGCGTGACGCTCGGTGCGGCGGGACGCAGCCAGCTCGCAGCCGTAGTCGCCGCGTCCGGGTCGTTGGCGTCGAGGAAACCAACTCCAGCGCGCGCGCCGACGACGCCGCTGGTGCGCAGGTCGAGGGTCGTGGCGACAGCGCGGCGATTGCGAACGGTGATGGTGCATGTGAATCGATCACCGGCGGCGAGCGGTGCGCGCACGTCGATGAGTGGCGGTCCCACGATGAGCTTTGATACCGCCTCGACGTTGTCCGCGTCCATGCCGCGCTCGATCGATGGGGTGCCAACAGCCGGACGGCAGGCGCCGGCGACGTCGACGAAGGCGAAGTCGTTTATCGATGTGGCGGCCTGCGTCGCCGCTGGGAGCAGCGCGCACGCGAGCAGGATCACTACGATTGTCCACAGCTGTCGCACGGGGCGACGGTTCCCGTGAAACGGCCGTCCGAACCGCACCGACACGTTGGTAGGGACGTATCCAGCCATGGGAAGGGACCCCATGCCCAGAGCAGAGATCTTCCGACCGATCGCGGCCGGCAACCAAGCACAGGCACGCAACCTGCGTGAGGCGTTCGACATGGCGCGTGGTCGCCCGATCGGCGAGGCGCCGCCAGCAGTCGCGCCGAACCAGGGCTTCTCCGCCACACCCGATGGCGGGATCCCAGCAGGCGCAACCCCGGATTCCGCGTTCCCACTCGCGGGTGGGATGCCCGCGCCGTCGGTGCAAGCGCCGCCCGTAGGCAACGCTGCCATCTCGACTGAGCTCGGCACCGCTGTCGATACCGTGGCGCCCTTCGGTGTGTCGGCCTCGGATCCCGACGCCATGGCCCGTGCGGTACAGGAAGCTGCTGCGGGCGCGATGGCAGACCCCGCATTCGTCGCAGCGGCAACGCCCCGCGCTCCCGTGATCATTGATCCGACTGTCGTCATCAGGCAGGCCGAAGCGGTGCACATTCCGGTGACGATCCCGATCGATGCCGCAGATGTGCGCGTCATGATGGGCACTCCGCAGGCGGTGGTCGTCGACCGTGCCGGCAACGTGCTCAACTCGTCAATGCTCGCAGCGCATCCAGGCGGCACGTCTGTGGCTGCGGGCGGAGCATCCGCCGCAGTCGCCGCGATCCTCACACCTCAGCGTGCGGCTGTCGAGGGCGTCGCCTCAGCTGGTCGTGGCGTGGGACCCCTGTTCCAGCTCGGGAGTCTGACTGGCAGGGCTTCGCAGGTCGAGGCCGGCGCAGTGCAGGTCGCCAAGATCGCCGAAGGATCGCTCGGCAGTCTCGGCAGTCTCGGCAGTCTCGGCGGCGACGCGGCTGCGGCGTTCCGACTTATCACCAAGGCAAAGTGACATGAACCTGTCCGAACGCTTCCACACTCGTACACCGGCCGACCCCGCATTGCGGGGCCTCTTTTCTCCCCAGGTTCAGGGTGAGAAGTGGTCAATGCGCGACCTCGCCTCGACGTTGCGCTCGCCTCGTCAGGGGTGGGCCGAGCGTGGCGCCGTGACCTCGACGCCCAGCTCGATGCGCCAGCACGGGAACCAGGGATTCGCGGACACCATGCGCACGACGGTGAGTGATCTCGGATTCCTCGACACCACGCGTCGTGCCCGTGCGGACGAGCTGCCGGCCTTCGGGAGCATGTTCGCAACAGGAGGTGGTGGCGCACGCGTGGCGGATGCTGACGCGGCCATCGCCGAGGCGCGGCGACTCGTGCAGGCCGGACAGCTCGACGCCACCTGGGGTGGCATGTCCGCCCAGCGTCTCATTCGCCAGGGCAAGCTGACCGTCCCCGTGATGGGGCCGATGGCTGCGCCCTCGGCCGCTGCTGCTACCGCACCGGCCGCCGACACGGTCGCGCGTGTCCTCGCCGACGCCGCGCCGGTGATCTCCGCACAGGTGGAACGGGACCTCATCGGCCTCCACGGCACGCTCGCCTCGATGGCCGGGCCCGAACGGCTCGTCGCACTCACCCACGCGGTGGATGCACGCGCCGCGAGCGGTGTAGGCGTGAGCTCGGTCGACACGCTCTTTCAAGCAGTGATTGCCCACGCTGACGAAAGCGCCGTGCGTGCGGTGCGCGATGGCATCGCGCACGCAACCACGGAGACCGCCGCCGCAGTGGCCGCTGCACGTGTCGTGTCGGCTGCCGCGCCTACGGTGGCACACGTCGCTGCGCCGGTGGTCGCGCCGGTAGTCGAGCAGGCTGCCCGTTTGCTCACGCGGATGGCCCCCGCCGCCGAGCATGTCGCGCCCGCCGCCGCGCGAGGTGTCGTTGAGATCGTCTCCCATGTCGGTGCGACGCCGCTCATGAGCATGCGCGCGGGCATCATCGATTCGCTCGCCCTGCTCGCGCGCTTCCGGTAGCTACCCGGCAGGTTCGTCGACCTCAGATCGTCGAGGCAGTGAGCTCCACCGTGCCAGCGTAGGCGCCAGCAGGCGGCTGTTGACCCGCGACGGAGGCAACCGCGAAGGTCACAGTAAAGGGATCATTGGTCTGTGCCGTCGTGCGCTGCGCGACGATCAATCCGGGGTTGGACGTCGGCACGCCGGCGAAGAGCTCGCCCTGCTGGCCACCAGACGTGACCCAGGGAGATGCGGGGTAGCTGACCGCACCCTCGTTGTCCGCACCGCCGTCGCCGACGGCGACTCCCATGTGGGTCGAATCGTCTACGGCACTTGCCGGTATGGGAGCCGCCGCCGGCATGTCCGCGATCGATCCGCCTGCGCTCTTCATCAGTGGCGCTGCCCCGACGTTGCGCAGATACACCCGGTATCCCGTCGCATTGGAGGTCGTGACCTGCCAGCGCAACGCGCCTGCCTGGACGTCGGTGCCCGCCAGTGAGCCGAGACGCAACAGGCCGTTGGGATTGCCAGCGGTGTACGCAACGTCGCCACAATCATCGGTGTCCAGTGGCGCCAGCGTGTTCGTGCAGAGAGCTGGCACGGCGCCGAGCGAGGTCGGGTCCGTGAGCGCGATCGTCGCGGCCACGGTAGCCGTGGGATTCTGCGTAGATGCGGTCGCGCCGAACCCGGTGCCCGCGACGAGCGCAAGCCCCGCGACGGCGGCCAGCATCGTCCCGGCTGTGCGGGGCGAGGGGATCAGGCGTGTGAGCGCGTGGCGCATCCCTATGGATATCGGCATGAAGACGTCCAGACTGAAGCGCGGATGGCCCTCATCTCCCACATGCGCGGCAACATCCTCGACATGAGCTCCCCGAGCCCTGTATGGTTGCTCGTCGCAGCCCGCCTCGGGATCCGCATCCGTGCGTGCCCATCCCGGTCGGCAGCCCCAATCGACGTGAAGGTAGCGATGAAGACCTACAGCCCCAAGCCCCGTGAGGTCCAGCAGGACTGGTACGAGGTGGACGCGACCGGCAAGACGCTCGGCCGTCTCGCCACGGTGATCGCCGACCACCTCAGTGGAAAGCGCAAGCCCCAGTACGCTCCGCACGTTGACGTCGGCGACTACGTCATCGTCACGAACTGCGACAAGATCCGTGTCACGGGCAACAAGTTGCAGCAGAAAATCTACTATCGCCACTCGGGTTTCCCGGGCGGCCTGCGCCAGCGCACCCTCCAGGAGCAGCTCGATCGCCACCCGGAGGAAGTCATCCGCAAGGCTGTGAAGGGCATGCTCCCGCGCAACCGCATGGGTGCCGCTCAACTCCGTAAGCTCAAGATCTACCAGGGCACCGAGCATTCCCACGAGAACTTCAACCCCAAGCCGCTCCCCGGCTTCGAGAACTAGGGCACGACTGATGGCTGACGAGACTGTGAACGAGACCGAGGCCCCCGCCGAGGAGACCCCCGCAGCGGAGGCTCCCAAGGCCGCCGCTGAGGAGACCCCCGCAGCGGAGGCTCCCAAGGCCGCCGCTGAGGAGACCCCCGCGACGGAGGCCGCCGCTCCCGCTCCGAGCGAGGGCGACGACACGAGCGAGGGCACCTCTGAGGGCACCTCTGAGGGCACCTCTGAGGGCACGTCCTCCGAGGAAGCGACCCCCGAGGTTGACGTCGACGCCATCAAGGCGATGGTCGGCAAGCCCCCGAAGGGTGCCCGCTACCAGGCGACTGGCAAGCGCAAGCGCAGCGTTGCGCGCGTCATCCTGACCCCGGGCGAGGGCACGTTCCTCATCAACGCCAACGGCAAGGGGGCGGGCCGCGACCTCGCGACGTACTTCGACCGCGAGAGCGACCGCGCCGCGATCATGGAGCCGATGGTCGCCGTGGGCGCCGCCGGCGTCTACAACGTGTTCGTCCGCGTGCACGGTGGTGGCATCACGGGTCAGACGGGCGCGGTGCGCCACGGCATCTCTAAGGCATTGGCCGAGATCGATCAGAGCGTCCGCACCCAGCTCAAGGGCAAGGGCTTCCTCAAGGTCGATACGCGTCAGGTCGAGCGCAAGAAGGCCGGACTCAAGAAGGCCCGTAAGAAGCCGCAGTTCAGCAAGCGCTGAGTTCTCGGTTTCGGCATATTCACTTCGAACGCCCCGGCCTCGGTCGGGGCGTTCGTCGTTTTCGGGCCGCGCAACCACTGGCCGCACCGCCTCGCTCACGTCGCCCCGGCGCCGAGTTACTGATTCTTGCCGCTCAGCGGCAAGAATCAGTAACTCGGCGCCGGGTGGAGGGACGAATTGTCAGCCGTCGAGGAGCGCGCGGAGGTCGGGATGATCATTCATCGTCTCGAAATCCTCGTCATCACGTGCCCAATCGAGTGCCTCAGCATCGCCCTTGACGCCATCCGCGCACGACGCGTCCAGGCACGCATTGCCTCGTACTCGAACGGCGGATTCGACAAGGTCGATCCAGCATTTGCGTGGATGGTCGAACAGATCATCCAGCTCGCCAACGACCGTGGCCAGCGCCCGTACCTGGTCATCACGACGATGCACCCAGATTGCATCCGCCTGTGCGGACCGGCGGGATGGAACGCGCGGCGCGCCGAGGTGCTGCGCGCGCTGGAGGGAATGCGTGCACGTCACGATTTCACCGTGCTCGACTTCTCCGACCCGGTGTCGTGGGGAGGTGACGGAGGCGCATTCTTGGACGAGATCCACGTGCGTCAATCAGCGGCCGACGACACGGTGCGGAGCTTGGCGACGCGGCCCGACGTGTTCGGGCGCGAAGCTCCACAGTGTGCGGTGTATCGCACGCTCAAGCGCTTCGCGATGCGCGCGTCAGGCTGAGCGCGACGCCTTGCGCAGCCGCTTGTCGTCGTACATCGCGGCGTCCGCAATTCGGAGCGAATCAGCTGCTGCACCGATGTCGAGGGGAGCCTGTCCGATGCTGGCGCCGATCTCGATGGTTGCACCGCTCAGGTCGAACGGCCGCTCGAGCTCGCAGATGAGCTTCCTGCGCATGCGAGCCACACCAAGTTCGCCATCGTGGTGGTCCTCAAGGATGATGACAAACTCGTCGCCAGCGAACCGTGCGACGTAGCCAGCCGGGCCCACAGTCGCGACCATCCTGCCACCGACCTCCGCGAGGAGACGGTCACCCATCGAGTGGCCGAAGCTGTCGTTGACCTGCTTGAAACCGTCGAGATCGATGAACAACAGCACATGCGCACACCCCGCTGCGGACGGCCCCAGCTTATCGATGAACATGCGTAGCGCTGCACGGTTCGCAAGTCCTGTGAGTGAGTCGTGGTGGGCGGAGTGGTCGAGCTGGGCGCGGAGGCGCTCGCGGTCTCCGAACAGGCTCGCCGTACGGGCACCGGCGAGCGCGCCGATGGCCCCGGTTGCAAGCGAGGCGATCCCAATCCAGTGCAGTTCTTGGGAAAGCGCCGCAATGCCGATGCCGACCGGCACGGTCGATTGCGCAACCATCAGGATGAGGATCGACTGGCGGTCGACACGCTCGCCCGAGCCCGTGCGCACACGCGTTTCGCTGCGCGGGAGCAGGCGAAAACTCGGGTGCAGCACTGCTGCCGCCGCGACGCAGTACGACATGCACACAAGGGCACCGTTGATGAGGTCGGCAGCATCGCCGCGCGAAGTTGACAGCGAATACGCCATGTCGCTCGACGCCCACACTGCACCTGTGGCGACAAAGAGCCAGTAGGATGGAATCCCCCTGGCCGGGTGCGCAATGAGACGCAGGGTCACGGCAATGAGCACGACCGTGATCGTCGGTGAGATGGCCTCCAGGAGCTTGCCGGCACTGAGCGCGTTGAGGTTGAGCAGATTCGTCGAGAGTTGCGTCACGACCACACCTGCAGCCGCGAGGAAGACGGCAAAATCGATCCATCGGCCACGGCCCGCGAACGATCTCGACATGGGGAGGATGGCGAGGATGGCACCCACGTTGAAGACGTAGCCGATGAGGAACATGATCCCGAGTGGGACCTGGACGGAAGTGAGTGAGCCGGCCACGTCGAATACGTCCCATACGATGTTGCCCGTCGCGAGGATGGACATGCCGATGGCGAGGCGCAGCGCCGGACGTCGCGCCGCAGCAGATAGTCGCGCGCGCAGTCGGGCCTGGCGGATTGCGACGGTGGCACAGAGGAGGGCCCCGGTGTCCATGACGAGTGCGGACACCCAATAGTTGCGGGTGATGGCGATCACAGTGCACATCAAGAGCCCCGCGAGGATGACGAGCCTCCATGGCGACCGAAGGCGTACTGTTCCTGAGGTCGTCGTCGACATGTTCGATCCATCGGCAACGACGCTCCTGTGCGTGAATCATCTAGGCTGACGCATCAGGCGATCTTGGGAGCGGCAGTCCACATGGCACGACAATTCTTCGGTACCGACGGCATCCGCGGGGTGGCGAACCGGGAGGTGACCGCCGAGCTAGCCCTCGCGATGGGCCGCGCCGCGACGCTCTGGGTTGGTCCCGCATCGCGAAACGTGCGCCATCCGCGCGTCGTCATCGGTCGCGATGGTCGTCGCTCCGGCGCCATGCTAGAAGCCGCCCTGGCCGCCGGTGTCTCAAGCGTCGGCGGTGAGCCCGTGTTCCTGGGCATCATTCCCACGCCGGCCGTAGCGCTCATGGTGGAGCTCGACCGCGCGGACCTGGGTGTCGTCATCAGCGCCTCCCACAACCCGTTCCACGACAACGGCATCAAGCTCTTCGGCCCCAATCAACGCAAGCTCTCCGACGCCGACGAGGAGGCCATCGAGGCGCTGCTGCAGATCGACGTCCACACGTTGGTGGATGGTGACAACGTGGGCTGGTTCAGTCGCCGCGATGATGCGCGATCGCGATATGCGGGTGAGATCGTGGATCGTCTCGCGGACGTGCTCGATCCGCGCATGAAGGACCTGCGCATCCTCGTCGATTGCGCGAACGGTGCGGCGTGGCCCGCAGCGGGCGTTGTGTTCCAACGTGTCGGTATCCAATGTGACTACATCGGCACGGCTGCTGACGGCACCAACATCAACCGCGGCTGTGGCTCGACCGATCTGGGGTTGCTCTCCAATACGGTGGTGAACGGCGGCTATGACATCGGCATCGCTTACGACGGGGACGCCGACCGCATGGTGGCGGTCGACGAACGCGGCGATGAGGTCGACGGCGATCGCGTGATGGGGCTGCTCGCGTTGGATCTGCAGTCGCGCGGTGCGCTCGACGGTAACCGCATCGTCGCCACGACGATGAGCAACCTCGGGCTGCACCGTTCGCTCGCGGCCGCGGGTATCACCGTTGACACGTGCGACGTCGGTGACCGCTACGTCGTCGCGAAGATGCTGGAAACGGGCGCCGTGCTCGGCGGCGAGCAGTCTGGTCACGTGGTGTACACCGGCGTGCAGAGCACGGGTGACGGTATCGCGTCGTCGCTCCTGTTCTTGTCTGCGATCGCGCGGTTGGGTGTGCCGGTGTCCGAGGCGGCGGCTCGGATCGAGCGCTTGCCGCAGTTGCTCCGCAATGTAGCTGTCCAGAATAAGGATGCGCTCGTTACCAACACGGGAATCGCCACTGCGGTTGAACGGGTTCAGGCCGAGCTGGGCGACTCCGGTCGCGTGGTGCTCCGCAAGAGCGGCACCGAGCCGCTCGTGCGCGTGATGGTCGAAGCGCCGACACAGGAGGAGTGCGAGCGGCACGTCAGTGACCTGTGCGGCATTGTCGAGCGCGAGCTGAGCGGTGGAACAGCCGTCGAGGCAGCCTCGACCCACTGACCTCGTCCGTCAGGGCGCGAGCACCTGGAAGATGATGGGCGCGAGATACTGCCCCGGTGGGGTGTTGCTCGCCGCACGGAAGCCGAACCGGAAGCTCGCAACGCCATCGGTCTGCGAGTTGCCGAGCGTGCCAACCTGCGCGTCTGCGTCGAGCGCGTTGTCAGGAACGTCGTCCCACCACGTGCCGCTCGTGGTCAGTCGGACCACGAGCGCCTCGACGAACGGTGTGGAGCGGAAGCCTGGGACGTAGAAACGGCCCTGCGAATCCATCGCCAGGTTCTTTGCATCGCCATCTGAGATGTCGTGATACGCCATGATCGTTCCTGTGCCTGATCCGCCGAAGCTCGTGTCGGGTGTGCCGTTGGTGTTGAGACGTGTGACATAGAAGTCGTTGGCCGAGTGGTGGGCGTACACGATCTTGCCGTCGGGTTGGACGACGATGCCTTGCGGGTTCTCATCGACGAGTGGGACGTTGTCCACGTCCACAATGCCGTCACCGACTCCCGAAATTCCGTCCCAGCTTGTGTCCAGCACATCCGTCGGCAGCGTGCGGGTGATGCGAGCCGTGCCGGCATCGAGGGGACGTGCCATCACGAGGTTGCCGGTCGCAGGATCCATCGTGAGTTTGACCCGCGAGTATTCGTCGTTTCCAAGCCACGTGTTGCCGGCATACGACACGCTGCCGTTGCCCGTGCCGGAGTTGCCGTCAAACGACATGTCGAACATCCCCGTGCTGGCCTTGGCCAGGGCATCCCCGCCGCCATCGGCTTGATACGTCAGGAGCCGCGCTGCGTCGTTGGATGAGCCGAATCCGATGGTGCAACTGGAAGCGGTGCGCGTGAACGAGCCGGGAGTAACGTTCGTGAAATCGGTCCTGCCAGCCGCGCCCGCGAGACAGCCGAGCGTATCGATACTGGTCGCGCTTGGCACCGCGGCGGAGACCACGCTGCTCGACGACGCCGAGATGGCGGTCGAGGTGGCCAGGCTCCAGGCCAGTGCGAAACACGCGAGTGAGCATGCAAGGAGGGATACCGATCGGTGCACAATTCGTCTATCGGCGCTTGGCGTGCACTCTTTGGCCCTCGCCCAACGTACTCGGGCATTCAAGAATCTCCCCAGCGTGTGCCGATAGGTCGAGGGATGTCGTATTCCTCACAGGCTGAAGCCATTCCGCCACCGCCACCGCCCCTCGCGCCAGCACCCCCCTTCGCGGAGCGCCTCGCAGTGCCGCCACCGCCCGTCGCGATGGTCGAGACGGCGACGATGCAGGCGCCGGTGATGCCTGCGCCTGCGCAGGTCGCGACCGGACTCGGCTATGACCCAGGTTCCGTCGCCCCTGATCTGGAGGCGGCACATCTACGCGCTTTGGTCGGCGCTGCGGCACCCGTACTGGCTCCTGATCCGCATCCGGAGATCCGGCTTGAGTTGGCACCGACGGTCGATCCGTCCGGTGCGTGGTGGTCGCCGGGTACGGCGCTCATGCTCGTATGGGTCACGCTCGCGTGGCAGTTCACCGGGCACTACGCCCGCGAGATCCTCCCCAGCAAGCGTGCCAGCGGTGCAGAGCTCATCCGCTTCGACGACATCCTCGGGTCTGTTCCGCTCCTGAGCACGTCCGCAGGGCAGTTCGTCGGCTACGCACTCTTTGTCGGCACCGTGGCCCTCATCTGGGTGGGGATCCGAAAGGGTGCGCGCGATCCCGTCTTACAGGGCGTCGTTGCAGTGCTTGCCGTCGTGGCGCTCGTTGCCCCACTCGTGCTTCCGGGCGCGGCAACGAGCTGATCGTTCGAGTTACGGATTGACCTGCGTGGGCGCGCGTTGGTGCGGCCCCGATGGCCGCACGTGGTGGCCCAGGCGGGCAGCTGGGTCATCGATGATGCATGAATCCCTTGTGTGCAGGGAAAACTTCTGGCATACCGAGGTGCGAGGTGGCACCGGGCCGCCTCCGTGGGCTCACGAACCCGCGTCCACCGCATCCAAGCACCCCATCCGCACCGAGCTTGGTGTCGGACGCGGTATCCTTCCCAGATCGGTGTGCGTCCTGCGTGCATCGGCAGGACACCCAGGCGGGCCAGCCCGCAGGAGGTAGGAACCACAGCATGTGCGGAATCATCGGATACGTCGGAAACAAGCGAGTCGATTCAATCCTGCTTGAGGGGCTGGAG
>Ga0105047_10008064_pt1 | contig 17651 bp, 15 predicted proteins | sample MAT04_FD_78384 | JGI IMG/M metagenome (GOLD analysis project Ga0105047, IMG submission 78384) | Freshwater microbial communities from Lake Fryxell liftoff mats and glacier meltwater in Antarctica - MAT-04 (megahit assembly) | ecosystem: Environmental > Aquatic > Freshwater > Ice > Liftoff...
GACGCCGCCCGGCTCGACGACTACCGCTTCCAGATGGGGCACGACGCCGGCAACCTGGCGCTCGCCCTCGACCAACTGACGGACGCGATGACGGCGGTGGCGCTACACGCGACCCACTGCCGGGTCGAGCGCGGCCCGCGGGCCGGGCAGCCGCCGCTCGACGTGGTGCAACTCCTCGGCGTGCTGCAATCCGCGAAGGGGTTGGTGCAGGAGTCGTTGTTACGGCTGAAGGGGGCGACGTAGGTCGTCGAGGCTCGGTTCTTACCCTCTCCCCTTGAGGGAGAGGGTCGCGGCGCAGCCCGCGGGGTGAGGGGAAGAGCTGCCCCGTTCACTGGGACGCGAACCGGGGGGGGTAGGCCTTCCCCTCACCCCCGACCCCTCTCCCTCAAGGGGAGAGGGGAGCAAGAGGGCGAAAATCGACGACGAGAGGCCCACCCCATGTGAGCCCGTCACATCATCTGCCGCCGCTTGGTCGCCCGCGCTTGGTTGCACCCGCCGCAGACGCCGCGGATCACCAGCGCCCGGGCCTCGGGCTGGAACTGGTGCTCCCCCGCCACCTCGCGCAACACCGCGTCCAGGCCCGGGTGCTGGAACTCGATCATCGCGTCGCACTCGACGCAGACGAAGTGGTCGTGCGCCGGGTAGCCGTAGTCGTGGTCGAACACCGTCCGCGACCCGATCTCGATCCGCCGCAACAGCCCGGCGTTCACCAGCAGTTTGAGGGTGCGGTACACGGTCGGCCGGCTCACTCGTCGGTCGGCCTGCTTCAAGTCCTCGATCAATTCGTTCGTGTCGAAGTGCTTGTGGCGCGCGAAGATGTGCTCGACCAGCTCGCGCTGCTGGTTGGTGAACCGCTTCGGGTCCGGCCGGCTGGCCAGGTACTCCCGGAACTTGCCCTCCGGGGATTGGGACACCGACACCGCGGGCAACGACACGGGCACGACCTCCGGAACCGGGCGACCCACCCCCCCGATTATAGCGACCCGGCGCGGCGGGGGGAAAACGCGACCGGCACGGCCGGCCGCGGGCCTGTTCGGGCCGCACGACCAACCGTGCCGGGGGGTGTTCGGGCGGGGCGGTCAAGCCCCGCCGACGCGGGCGAGGAGGCGATCCTCGGCCGCGAGCCACTTCTCGTCCGTGTCGTAGGTGCCGGCCTCGATCTCGCGGCGGACCCGGGCCACGAGTTCCTGGCGGATGCCGTCGGCCCCCGGCGGTTCCGGGGGCCGGGCGGGCACGGCCGCGGCGAGGGGGTGGCGGGCGAATCGGTCCGCGGTCGGGCCGCCGGCCGGGCGCTCGACCAGCGCCACCCGCCACCGCTGCCAACGTCCCCGGGCTGCATCACGCATGGCGTCTCGTCTCCCTGACGGGCGGACCCCGCCGGTATCGGCGGAATGTACCCGACAGACGTTCGGTGTGCGCGGCCGGGGGGCCGTTCAACCCCCGGCCGCGCACGGTCGTCGCACCCACCCTCGGCCGACGCCCGACGCCGGCGACCCCATCGTCGCCGGCCCCGGTTTCGTCCTCGATCGGCCGTCCCCGCCGCGCCTCATCCGGAGACCGCGGGCGGGACATCTCACCGGCGGGGGAGGCTCGCTCCGCCGCCCGGGATAGGGTTCACCTGTTCAGGCGACCGCATCCCATTCTACGCATGTCTATCGTCGGGGCGCGGCGCGGGCCGTCACGGAATCCGCCGCCGTCTGCCGCATCGCGGACCGCCGCCCGTCCCAGCGGGCGCGTTGCCCGGAAGTTGCGCGGCGGGCCAGTCGCGCGGCGGCCCCAACCCCCTTTTCGGGTCGGGTTTCGGGTAAACCCCTCAAGCCCCCCGGTCTTGAGACCAATCGCCTTCGGCCCGCGTAAGCCCACCCATTGCAATGGGTGGGCTTTAACGACTACTTGTCCGGTCAAGGCGCGACCCGGGGCGGCGGCCCCGTTCGGCCCGCCGCCGGTGCGACATTTCCCTTCCGATGAGCATAACCACGCGCCGCGGCGGACTCAATTCGACGATTCGGGGCATTAGTAGCGGGACGTTCCGGACCGCCCGCGCACCCGGCACGAACGGGAAAGTTCCCGCGGCCGTCGCCAATTCCACTCGCCTGCTAAAGCCCCGGGACAGCCGTCCCTGGGTCTCGACCCGGCCGCGTCGTCGGCTCGTCCGACAGCTCGAAGTCGAGGAGGGGTTCGTCGGCGAGCTTGGCGGCGACGCGGACGGTGAACGAACTGCCGCGGCCGAGTTCGCTGTGCAGCGCCACGTCGCCGCCGAGCAACTTCGCCAGCTCGCGGACGATCGACAGGCCCAGCCCGGTGCCGCCCTGCTCGCGGGTCATCGGGTTGGCCGCCTGGCGGAACTTCTCGAAGATCAAGTCCTGCTCGTCCGGGGCGATGCCGACGCCGGTGTCCGCCACCGTGAACACCAGCTCGCGCCCGTCGCCGACCGCCTTGAGCGTCACCCGCCCCCCCTCGGGGGTGAACTTGACGGCGTTCGACAGCAGGTTCGTGAGCACCTGGTGCAGCTTCCCGGCGTCCTGGCGCACGGGCGGGCCGGCGGCGTCGGCGAGCACCTTGAGGTCGATGTTCTTCTTCTCGGCCTGCGGGCGGAACATCGCCGCCGCGTGCTCGCACACGTCGGCCGCCGACACCGGTTCGGGGTGCAGGCGCATCTTCCCGGCTTCGAGCTTGGCGAGTTCCAGCACGTCGTTAATCATCGCCAGCAGTTGCTTGCCGCCGGTCATGATGTTGCCGGCGTAGCGCTGCTGCTTGTCGCTCAGGTTGTCGGCCCCGAGGAGGACTTCGCTGAACCCGATGATGCTGTTCAGGGGCGTGCGGAGCTCGTGGCTCATGGTCGCCAGGAAGTCGCTCTTGAGGCGGTTGTTCTCGTACAGGGCCATGTTCACCCGGGCGAGTTCGTCCACCTTGCGGTCGAGGTCGGCGATCAACTTCTTGTTCCGGTCCTGGACGTTCGTGAGGTTGCGGAGCATCCGGTTGAAGGTGTGCGACAAGTCCTCGAACTCGTCGCCGGTCTGGATCTCGCTGCGGATGTTCAGCTCGCCGGCGGCGATCGCCTCGGACACCTCCTTGAGGTGCTGGACCGGCTTGACGATGACGTAGCGGATGATGAGGTAGCTGCCGGCGATGATGAGGAGCGACGTGCCGATGGCGAACGAGATGAGGACGGCCCGGTTGGTGTGGAACCCCTCCTCGATCACCTGCGTCGAGAGGCGGATGCGGACGACCGCCATCAGGTCGTTCTCCTGCAGGGCGGGGGTCGCCTTGTTCCCGACCTTGTCGGGGTTGCGGTGGCACTCGACGCACGACCCGCCGGCCCGGATCGCCCCGTAGAAGTAGTACGCGCTCTCCTTCGGCACCTGCCGCGACTCCTCGGCCTTCTGCGGGTCGGAGATGATCCGCCACAGCGGGGCCATGTCGTCCGGGTCGGGCTTGTACTCGGGTTCGGGCGAGAGCGGGTACTTGACGAGTTTGTAGTTGTACCCCTTGAGCTGGGCCGGCCAGTGGACCTCGCTGAGCTTCTGGAAGTCGTCCACGGCCTGCAGCTGCTCGCCTTTCACGTGCAGCCGGGCGACGATGGGCGAGAGCAGCGCCCGGCCGGTGGTTTCGAGCTGTTCGTAGGCCAGCCCCTCGGTCTGGTGGGCGTACACCCAGAAGCTGCCGGTCATGAGGATGAGCACCCCGGCCCCGAGGAGCCAGCGGCACTTCCGCTCCAGGCTCGTCTCCCCGAGCAAGCGTTTGAAGGCGCGGTAGGACATGGGGAATTCACCGCAGAGGGCGCGGAGTACGCGGAGGAAAAACGAGAGAGTTACGAGTTACGCGGCTGCAGGTTTTAGCCCCGGAGGGGCGTGGGACCGTAGCCAGGGGCGGAGCGCAGCGCAACCCCTGGCGGGCCGACGGTAGCACGGGTGTAGGGCTGGTCGGGTGGTTGGCCTCGCGTCCAGGGGTTGCGCTCGAAGACTCGCTCCACCCCTGGCTACGTTCGGTCGCCCCTCCGGGGCTAAAAACCACCAACCGCGTAACTCATAAGAGAGTTAGAGGCGAGGGTTCTCGACCCGGGCTTCGGGTTTCCTCCGCGGTCTTTGCGTGCTCCGCGGTGAACTCTTCTGGCACCGCGGGCAGAAGTGCGACGACCGCCCCGCGATCCGCACGCATTCGATGGCCGTCGCGCACGCCCCGCACGGCTGCCCGGTGCGGCCGTAGACGCGGTGTTCGTGCTGGAACCCGCCGCGCAACCCCGACCCGCCGACGTAGTCGCGGATGGTCGAGCCGCGGCCGGCGACGGCGGCCGTCAGCACCGCCCCGATCGCGGCGCGGAGGCGGTCGGCGTCGGTCGGTGTGAGCGATTCCCCACGCCGGCCGGGGTGCAAGCCGGCCCGCGAACACGCCTCGTCCGCGTAGATGTTCCCGACGCCGGCGACGACCGTCTGGTCGAGCAGCAGCACTTTCAGAGTGCGCGTCGTCCCGCGGACGGCGGTGCGGAAGTACTTCGCGTCGATGTCGAACGGTTCGGGGCCGAGGTCGGCGAAGAGCGCCGCGACCGCCGCCTCGTCGTCGTGCAGGGTGACGCTCCCGAACCGCCGCGGGTCGCGGAACCGCAGTTCGGTGCCGTCGTCGAGTTCCAACACAAGGTGCAGGTGGTCGGGCGGCGCGGCGGCCGCGGACACGGCGGTGAACTGTCCGGTCATGCCGAGGTGGACGACGAGGCGGGGGCCGTCGGATAAATCGACCACGATCCACTTCCCCCGCCGCCGTATCCCCTCAACGCGCCGCCCGACGAGTCGTTCCGCCCACTCCGCCCGCCACGGCTTGCGCAGCGCCTTCGCCCCGGCCCGCACCGCGCGCACCGTCCGCCCCACGGCGAGCGGCCGCAGGTCGCGGACGACGGTTTCCACCTCGGGCAGTTCGGGCATAATCGGATGAAGGGGTGAAGGGGAGAACGGGTGAAGGGGTGATTCCGAGCCCCGCCAAGCGCCTAGTATAATGGCCGCGGGCGGCTACTCCACCCGAGCTTTCCTCGCCCCTTCACCCCTTCACCCCTTCACCCCTTCATGACTTCGACCACCGCAGTCCCCGACGCCCGCGGACGGTTCGGCCCCTACGGCGGGCGGTTCGTCCCTGAAACCCTCATGTTCGCCCTCGACCAGCTCGACGCGGCGTACCGGGAAGCGAAGGCCGACCCGGCGTTCGCCGCCGAGTTCCGCCGCCTCATGGCCGAGTACGTCGGCCGGCCGAGCCGCCTCTACTTCGCCGAGCGCCTCACCCGCGCGGCCGGCGGGGCGCGTATCTTCCTCAAGCGCGAAGACCTGAACCACACCGGGGCGCACAAGATCAACAACGCCATCGGCCAGGCGATGCTGACGAAGCGCATGGGCAAGACGCGGGTGATCGCCGAGACCGGGGCCGGCATGCACGGCGTCGCCACCGCCACCGCCGCCGCCCTCTTCGGCATGACCAGCCGGGTGTACATGGGCGAGGAGGACATCCGCCGGCAGGAGCTGAACGTCTTCCGGATGCAGGCGATGGGGACCGAGGTGTTCCCCGTCTCGTCCGGGAGCAAGACGCTCAAGGACGCGACGAACGAGGCGATGCGCGAGTGGATGAGTACCGTCGAGGACACCCACTACATCATCGGCAGCGTCGTCGGCCCGCACCCGTTCCCGGAGATGGTCCGCGACTTCCAGAGCGTGATCGGCGAGGAGACGAAGGAGCAGTCGCGCGAGCAGTTCGGGCGGTTGCCGGACGCGGTCGTGGCGTGCGTCGGCGGGGGGAGCAACGCGGCCGGCATCTTCCACCCGTTCGTCGGGGACGCCGGCGTCGCGCTGATCGGGGTCGAGGCCGGCGGCCGCGGGCACACGCTCGGCGGGCACGCGGCGACGCTCAGCTACGGCAAGCCAGGCGTCCTGCACGGCAGCTTCAGCTACGTCTTGCAGGACGACGACGGCCAGACGGCCCCGGTGCATTCGGTCAGCGCCGGGCTGGACTACCCCGGCGTCGGGCCGGAACACAGCTACTGGAACGACGAGAAGCGGGTGCGTTATTGCAGCGTGACCGACGCCGAGGCGCTCGACGCCTTCCACCTGTGCGGCCGACTGGAGGGCATCCTGCCGGCGCTGGAGACGGCGCACGCGGTCGTCGAGACGATGCGCGAGGCGGCGAGGCGGCCGGCGACCGACGTGGTGGTGCTGTGCTTCAGCGGCCGCGGCGACAAGGACTGCGCCGAGGTGGCGCGGCTGACGCGGCAGCAGGGGTGACGGTGAACGAAAAAAGCCCACCCGTCGCAACGGGTGGGCTTTGCCGCAGTCCTCACGCCCGCTTGGTCGCGTGCTTGGTCTCGGGCACGTCGTCCTTCGCCGCGTCGAACCAGTTGTCCTCGAACGCGATCCGCTCCTTCTTCGCCATCGCCATGTTCGCGGTCAGGGCGAGGATCGCGTCGGCCATCGCCACCTCGCCGTGGCAGCGCGGGACGATGTCGGCGTGGACGAGGTGGCCGTCCTTGTCCTTCTCGTAGCTCACCGGCTGCTTCCTCTCCTGCCACATCCGCACGCAGTAGGCGAAGTGTTCCAGCTCGGTCCGGTAGCCGCGGACGGCGCTGTCCCAGACGGGGCCGCCGGTCGCCGACTTCGTGACCGCCCCCGCCGCCCCGCCCCCGCCCCAAGTGCTCGTCGCCTCCATCGCGGCCTTCCCGGCCCCGGCCCCGGTCACGGTGATCTTCGTGTCGCGGCCGCCGGTGTCGCCCTTCTTGCTCTTGTCCTTCTCCCGCCACAGGTACACGTCGCCCTCCTTGTCGAGGAACATCGTGCCCTTGGTGCCCATCACCCACTCGCCGTACCCCTCGAACTCGTTCGTGTTGATCGACGCGAAGGTGACGAGCACCACGTCGTTCGCGTCCGTCCCGCCCTTGCCGGCCTTCGGGTGCTTCTTGCCGGGGAACTCGAACGTGGTCGTCACCGTGTCGTCGCTCTCGCGGTCGTTGCGGCCGGGGCCGTAGAAGAACTTCCCGCCGACGCCCGACACCGCGAGCGGCTTGACGTGGCCGAGGATAATCGACGAGGCGTCGAGCTGGTGGCTGCCGAGTTCGGCCATCAGCCCGCCGCCGGTCTTCTCCGAGCAGCGCCAGCGGACCAGCTCGGCCACGTCCTTGAACCCGTACTTCTCCGGGTCGCCGAACGCCAGCGCCCGCAGCGCCTCCGGCGGCAGCGCCTTGGCGTCCTCCTTCAACACTTCCTTCCACCACGAATCGACGTAATACGGGATGCCGTACTCCTCGGCGTACTTGGCCTTGTTGAAGGCCGCCGGGTCGTAGGGCCACGAGTTGTTCCGGTGCCACAGGGCGCGGATGTGCTTGATGTCGCCGAGGAGGTTGTTCTCGACGAGTTCGAGGGCGTGGGCGTACAGGGTGCTGTAGTGCCGCTGGTGGCCGACGCCGAGGAGCAGCCCCTTGTCCTTGGCATACCGGGTCATCTCCTTGCAGCGGGTGATGGTCCGGGCCATCAGCTTTTCGCAGAGGACGTGCAGGCCGGCGTCCATGCACGTCTTGGTAATGATGTCGTGCGTGTTCAGCGGGGTGGCGACGATCACCGCTTCGAGGCCGAGCTTCGACTTGTCGGCGAGCAACTTGTCGAGGCTGTCGTACTTCTCGATCTTGGCGGCCGCCTGCGCCCCGTACACCTTGTTCAGCCCCTTGCGCGGGCCGGTGTCGCCGGCGAAGATGCGCGCCACGTTCGACGGCCGGATGTCGCACACGGCGACGATCTCGTTGAACTCCGGGTTGTGGTCGCCGACCAGCACCCCGCCCTCGTCGCCGCAGCCGATCAGGGCGGTGCGGACGGCCTTGTTCCCCTTCCACGACTGGTAGCCGTAGTAGACCGCGGCCGACACCGGGACGACGGCCCCGGCCGCTAGCCCGGCCCGGAGGAAGTCGCGGCGGTCGGGCTTCTTCGGGTCGGCCGGGACGCCGCCGACGGCCATCGACTCCATCTTGCCCGCGCGGGCCAGGTCGCCGGCCGCCTGCTCGAAGTTCGCCTTGCCCGTCGCCTTCTGCTCGGGCGTCAGATCGAGTGCCATGGGTCCGCTCCGGGAGGGGGAAAGGTTGCGAAAGCCCAGCGATAGCTATCGCTGGGCTTTGGAAGTTCAGACAGTATCGCGCCGGTCGCACCCGCACACCCGGGCGATGAGCGCGTCCAGCCCCATCCAGCGGCCGGTCGGCATCGAGGCGAGGGCGAGCAGGGCGAGGCACTCGATCACGTTCTTGTTCACGAACACCGGGTTGCCCTCGGTGTTCGGCGGGGCGGGGTACCACGGGAAGGCCGGGTGCGCCAGGTACGTGACGACCAGGAACCCGGCCGCCAGCACGCACGCCAGCCGGGTGAACAGCCCGGCCAGGATGCACCCGCCGACGGCCACGAGGAACCACATCGTCACGGCGTCCATGCGCTTGCCGAGGCTCGGGGCGGCGGGTTCCTCAATCGCCTTGCCGCCGGTCAAATCCTTCTTCAACTCGGCGACGAACGCGAGCGCGTCCTTCGCCAAATCGCCCTCGGCGGCGACGAGGTCGGTGCGGACCTCGGCGGCCCGCTTCGCCTCGGTGCCGGTGCCGTTGCCGAGGCCGGCGGCGCGGCGGTCGTCGGCCGCCTTCACCTCGGCGCGGAGCCAGTCCAGGTGGGCGAGGCGTTCGGGGGCGGTGAGCAGTGGGTCGCCGGTCACGAACTTCACCTTCGCGGGGCGGCCGTCCACGCCGTACACCCAGCGGGCGTAGGTCGCCTTCGCCGCGGTGAGCAGGACCGGGGCCGACTCCTTGAACGACTCGGCCCGCTTCCTCACCTCGGTGCGGGCGGCCTCGGCGCTCGCCTTGAGCTTGGCCTTCTCGTCGTCGGTCTTGGCGGCCTTCAACCCCTTCTCCTCGGCCGCGCTCGCCGCCTTCTCGTCGGCCTCGGCCTCGGCCTTGATCGCCGCCTCGGTCGCCGCTTCCTGGGCGTCGAGTTCCTTCGCCACAACTTCCGGGCAGGCGTCGGCCTGCTCCTTCGCCGACAGCTTGGCGAACGCCGCCGGGGTGATCGGCTGCGCGGCCTTCACCCGCGCCGCGATGGCCGCCTCGGGGTCGTCGAATTGCTTGCGCATCAACGCCCCGACCGGCCCGGGGGCGACCTTGAAGTACGGCTCGCTGGTGAACACGCGGGTCGTCTCGTTCGGCCCGGCGAGGTGCGAGTGGACCTTGTTCAGGCCCTCGAACAGGAAGTGCCAGCCGATCGCCAGCCGCAGGGCGAGGAGGAAGAAGACGCGCAGCGACCAGCGGTTCTGGGCGGTGGCGACGATCAGCGCGAGGAGCGTCCCGCCGAGGCCGGCGTAGATGACCTCGATCGGTACGGGCAGGGTGGTCATGGGTGGTCAGTCCGGGAGGGGCGGCGAGTACGAGTCGGGACCGAGGTTGAAGACTTCGGGGTTGTGCGACTGGTGAGGTGGTGGGGTGGTGAGGTGGTATTCGTTTTTCACTACCTCACCACCCCGCAACCTCACTACCTCACACAGCACGACTATCCCCAACCCCGGCCGCAACCGCGTCAGCCGGTCGGCCCCCGCCGCGCCCAAGACGAACGCGGCGGTGGACATCGCGTCGGCCTCGGCGGCGGTCGGGGCGGCGACGCTGGCGCTCGCGGTGCCGGCGGCGGGGCGGCCGGTCCGCGGGTCGAGCAGGTGGCCGAGTTTCCGCCCATTATACGCGAAATACTGGTGGGTGGCCGCCGACGTGCCCAGCCCGCGGTCGGCCAGCCAGACCGTCCCGAGGGAACGCCCGTCGGCCGTCGGGTGCTTCAACCGCACGCCCCACCCGCGCGGCTCGCCCGGCGGCCGGCCGATGGCGTAGACGCTGCTGCCGCCGCCGTGCAACAGCGCCGACCGGATGCCCCACTTCGACCGCAGCAGGTCGGCGGCGCGGTCGAGGGCGTAGCCCTTGCCGACCGCCCCGAGGTTGAATTCCAAGCCCGGCACGCGGAACTTCACGGCGCGGGCGGCCGGGTCGAGGATGACGTGGCGCATCCCCGTCTGGGCCATCGCGGCGCTGCGCTCGCGCGGCGTCGGGACGCGCCCCTCGCGGCGGTAGAAGCCCCACGCCTTGACGAGCGCCCCGGCGGCGATGTCGAACGCGCCACCCGTCTCGCGCGTCCACCCGGCGCACGTCTCGAACAGGTCGAAGAGGTGATCTTCCACCACGACGGGGCCGGCCGCGGCGGTGGCGTTGAGGCGCGCGACTTCGCCGTCGTCGCGGTAGACAGTCATCTGGTCTTCGAGGGCGTCGATCAAATCGAGGGCGTCTTCGGCGGCGGGGACGGCGTGGGGCGTGCCGAACGGGAGGGCGACCTCGAACCGCGTCGCCATCGCCCGCCGCGACACGCGGACGAGGGCGAACTCGTCGGGCGCGGCCGGGGCGTCGTCGGCCGCGACGAACGGGGCGAGGAGGCGGAGGAGGTTCATGAGTTGCAAAAAGCCCACCCGTTGCAACGGGTGGACTTCGCCCATAAGAACTCAATCGTTCATATGGTCGTGGATCATCGGGTCGAGGTGCTTGGTGTTGCGCTCCACGGCCAACACGATCGTGCGCTCCTCCACCCCGTCGATGCTCGTCGCCACCGCCGGGATGATCTGTCGGCTGTCCGACAGGCTGAACAGCATCGTGAACGTCCCGTCCGGGCGCAGCTTCACCGGCTCGTTCTGGAGCGTGACGTGGGCCGACGGCTCGGTCTTGCCGTAGACGATCAGCTCGGCGTCGAGCTCGAAGAAGAACTTCTTGAGGCTCCCCGGCAGCGACGCCCCGTGGCCGAACCCGGTGTCCTTCGGGGTACCCATCGGCCGCCGCAGCCGCTCCTCGAACAGCTCCTTCAACTCCGGGTGGGCCGACGCCTCGAACCCGGTGGACATCGCCATGATCCGCTCGGCCTTCTTGGCGTCGAGGTCGGACCAGCCCACGTCGAGGGCCTCGGTGCTGCCGGCCTTCGGCGGGGTGACGACGTTCGACCGGGCGAGCACGAAGAAGTCGCCGCGTCGCGAGACGTAGCCGATGTCGGCCCGGTACGACCGGGGCGGCTGCGGCACGTCGATGTACCAGTTGTTGCACCCGCCATGGAGCACGATGTCGCGGATCGGGGTCTCGGACGTGCTGGTCGTGTCCTGGCTGGTCACGTCGAACAACCGGATCGTCGGCCGCGACCCGTGCCAGTCGTGCTTCAGTGCCGCCTCGGCCCGCTGGACGGACTGGTGCGTGAGTTCCCAGTAGGCGTGCAGCCAGAACGGGTCCGGGACCATCAGCAGGACGCGGTCCTTGGTGAACGCGGCGGGGCCGCTCGGCCGGCCGCTAGAGAGGTCTTTGCCGCTCGGGATCGGGGGCAGCGGGGGGAGAATCGGGCTGTACGGGGCCGGCTTCGGCGGCGGCTTGACGGCCTTCGGGGCGGCCGCGACCGGGGTGCCGGGCTTGGCGGGCGGGGCGGCGGGCACGGCGGGCTTGGCCGGCGACTTGGTCGCGTTGCCGAACACGCCGGCGAGCCGCCCGTTCGGGCCGTGCGCGCCGTTGAGCGTCGGCTTCGGCCCCACGACCGGCACCGGCTTGGCGGCGGGCGGCGGGGTCGAGGCAGGTGTGGGCTTGGCCGGCTTCGTCACTTTCGCCGCGGACTTGGCCGCCGGTTGCGGGGCGGACGGCCGGGCCGCGGGCCGCGGGTCGGCCTTCACGACGGGCTTGGGGAGCGGCTTGCGGGGCGGAACCCCGGCCGGCTTCGCCGCAGGCTTGAGGGGGAACTTCGCCGCCTTGACCGAAGCCCGGTTGATGGCCCGGATCAGTTCGTCCTTGCTCATCGCCTCCCACCCGCGCACGCCGCGGCGTCGGGCGAGGTCGGCGAGGTCTTTTTTGTTGCGGTCGCTCAGCGGGCCTGCGGTACTCATCGTGCGGCCACTCCCCACGCCGTTGCGACGGCGGTAGCGAGACGGACAAAAAGGCGTCCGTGCGTGACAAGGGACTCCCGGAGTCCGTTCCGAAGAGGGCGAGGCGGGCGACCCTGGAGCGGACCGGCCATTCTAGTGGCGGTCGGGCCGGGTAACAGTCCCGGCGGCGCGGGCCGTGGGTTCGATCGCCTCGGGTGCGAGCGGGCGGGTAGTTGGGCGGTCCCGTCGCGGCGTCTACGCGGCCCTCGGCCATCCGATCGCTGCGCGGGAAATACTTTCGTCCCACTATCCTAGAAAAACCGGGGCCGCAGTGTCAACGCAATTTGCCGGCGGAACCCACGCGGCCGACGAAGTTTAACCACTGCAACCGGTCCCGCCGTTGCCCGCAAGCTGGGCACATGGCGGCAGTTTTCCGCCCGGTTTGGCAGCGGAAATCGGTGGTCGCGGCCTAGCAATTTGCGTCACATTTGCCCTGCGTTAATCGCCCTAAATTGCTTTCCAGGTGAGTGATCGAGTCGCTTGTGAAATATTTCACGAGAAGAGAATTGACTTTGTCAGGCGTCCCCCGACAATACGGCTTCACGCCGCTTCCCGAGACTCGCACGCGGGACCGCCGCACGACATTATGGCTGCCGAACGACCGTCGAACGGGCCGCGCTTGCCGGTCGGACTGATGGTCGTCGGGTCGGAGATGGCCGGCTTCACGATCGTCGGCGTGATCCTCGACATGCTGGTGTTCGACTCGCTCCCGTGGTTCACGATCGGGCTGACGCTCCTGGGTGTGGTGGTGTCATTCTACCACCTGGTGAAGTTCGCCCGGGCCGCGACGAAGCCGCCGGACGGGGGCGGGCGGTGATTCGCAGCCTCCTGCTCGTCGCCGGGGTGCCGCTCCTGGTCGGGGCGGCGGTGGCGGTCCCGGCGGGATTCGCGGTCGGGCCGGCGCAGTGGGGGTTCGCGGCGGTCGGGTTCGGGTTGGCCGTCCCGCCGGGGGTGGTCGTCGTCCTGGTCGCCCACTACCTCATCCGAACCTCCCCCTACGGCCGGGTGCTGGCGGTCTTCGTCGGGACGTTCGTGCGGCTCGCGGCGGTGTTCGGCGGCGGGGTGGCGGTGTTCTTCCTCGCCGGCCCGGTCGAGCGGCCGGACCGGATCGCGTTCTGGGCGTGGCTGTTGTTCGCGTACCTCACGACGCTGGTGGTCGAGACGGCGACGCTGGCCCGGCCGGTGTCGGGGGCGGTGGGTGTGGCAGGGGAGGGCGGTCATGGCGGCTGAAAAGCTCGACCCGTTCGGCCACGTCAAGAACAGCGGCGAAGTCCACGTCTTCGACACCCTCCACTGGGGGCTCCACGGGCTTAACCTCGACGGCCTCGGGCCGATCAAGTTCCAGATACTGATGCTCGTCAGCGCCGCCGGCGTCGGGCTGACCCTGCTGTGGCTGGCCGGGAAGATCCGCAGCGGCGAGACGCCGCGCGGCTACCTGTGGAACCTGGTCGAGAGCCTGCTGTTCTTCGTCCGCGACAAGATCGCCCGGCCGGCCCTGGGCGACCACGACGCGGACAAGTACCTGCCGTTCCTCGTCACCCTGTTCCTGTTCATCTTCGCCAACAACGTGATCGGGCTGCTGCCGTTCTCCGCCTCCCCGACGGCCAGCCTCATGGTCACCGGGACGCTGGCGCTGGTGAGCTTCTTCGTGATCCACACGGCGGGGCTGGCCGAGCACGGCGTGAAGGGCTACCTGAAGACGTTCGTCCCGCACATCCACATGGAGGGCGGGTTCGGGATGAAGCTGTTCGGCTACGGCTTGGCGGTCGGGATGGCGGTACTGGAGTACGCGACGGCGTTCATCCGGGCGACCGTGTTGGCCATCCGGTTGTTCGCCAATATGCTGGCCGGGCACACCGTGCTGTTCATCCTGCTCTACTTCATTCACATGATCGGGGTGGCGGCCCAGACCTCGGAGGCGGCCGGGTGGCTGTTCTGGCCAGTGACGGCCGGCAGCGTGGCGATGGTGTTCGCCCTGACCCTCCTCGAACTGTTCGTCGCCGGCCTCCAGGCGTTCATCTTCGCCTACCTGACGGCCGTGTTCGTCGGGCTGGCGAAGCACCCGCCGCACTGACCCGAAACCGTAACCCGTATAGCGGAATCCCCCCTCGGAGGTACGACCGAAATGCGCCTCGTTCATGCCCTGGTGGCCGCCGCCGCCGTGACCCTCCTCGCCGCCGCCCCGGCGTCCGCCCAGACCGCCGCCCCGCTGACCGCCGAGCAGCAGGCGGCTGTGGCGAAGGCCGGGAACACCGGCCCCGGCATGGGGGCCGGGATCGGGATGGGGCTGGTCGTCGTCGGGATCGGCCTCGGCCTCGGGATCATCGGGTACGCCGCCCTGAGCGGGATCGCCCGCCAGCCGGAACAGGCCGGGGCCATCCAGGGGGCGATGTTCATCCTCGCCGGCCTCGTCGAAGGGGCCGGGATCATCGCGCTGGTCCTGTGCCTCCTGCTCGTCCTCCTGTGACCGCGGCGCTCGCTCGATTCTTGTGGCACGGGTCTCTGACCCGTGCGGGCCACACGGGTCAGAGACCCGTGCCACAAACCAAGCGAATTCGTCCTCCCGTGACCGGCGTGCCGTCCCGTTCACCCGTGGGAACCCGACCGATGACCCGACACGCACTGACCCGCGGGCTGCTCGTCGCGGCCGCCGTGCTGCTCGCCGCCGGCCCCGGGCGCGCGGCGAAGGCCGAGCCGGCGGCCCCGGCCCCGGAGCTGTTCGTTAAGGACGGCACGGCCTTCCGCCCGGCGACGGCCGCCGAGAAGGGGGCGACCGCCGCCCACGCCGCCCACCCGGAAGAAAGCAAGACGAGTTTCATCGACATCAAGCAGTACGACCTGGGCATCTACACCCTCGTCGTGTTCGGGCTGCTCTACCTGTTCGTGCAGTTCCTGGTGTGGCCGAAGGTGGCCGAGGGGTTGAAGAAGCGCGAGGCCGCCATCCAGGGTGCCCGCGACGACGCCCGGGCGGACCGGCAGGCGGCCGAGCAGCGGCTGGCCGACGCCAAGCGGCAGCTCGACGAGACGGCCGAGAAGGTCCGGGTGATGTTCGAGGACGCCCGCAAGCAGGCCGACGCGACCATCGCCCGGGCCAACGACGAGGCCGCCCAGAAGATCGCTGCCGGCAAGGCCGAGGCGGTCAAGGCCATCGGCATCGAGCGCGAGGCCGCCCGCCAGGAGTTGTACCAGCAGGCGGTCGAGCTGGCGTCGCTGCTGTCGGCCAAGACGATCCGCCGCCAGCTGTCGGCCGACGACCACCGGCGACTGCTCGACGAGTCGCTCTCCGAGTTGCAGGCCGGCGTGCGGCACTGATTTGTGGGCAAAGCCCACCCATAGCGATGGGTGGGCTTTTTGTGACCCTCGTTCCTTCCCGAAACGGGTCGATCATGCCCGAGACGCCCGAAGTCGGCCACGACAACGTCCTGACCGCCAACGTCCGGCAGGCCCGGATCGCGCGGGTGTACGCCGACGCGCTGCTCGCCGCCGCCGCCCGCGAGAACCGGGCCGACGAGGTCGCGGCCGAACTCGACGCCCTCACCCGCGACGTACTCGCCGCCAACCCGGCGGTCGCGGCCTTCTTCGCCTCGCCGTCGGTGTCGCGGCGGACTCGCGCCCCGATCCTGGCCAGCGCCCTCGCCGGGACCGCGTCGCCGCTGGTCGCCAACTTCGTCGGCGTGCTCAACCAGAACAATCGCCTCGACCTCGTCCGCCAGGTCGCCGCCGCCTACCGCCAGTTGCTCGACAAGCAGGCCGGGCGGGTCCGGGTGACGGTCCGGTCGGCCGTCCCGCTGACCGCCGCCCAACAAGACGCCCTGCGGAAAACGCTCGCGGCGTCGCTGAATCAGGAGCCGGTCTTGCACGTCGCCACCGACCCCGAGTTGCTCGGCGGGATGGTGGTGCAGGTCGGCGACAAGGTCTACGACACCACCGTGAAGGCCCGCCTGGCGGCCCTCCGCTCCCAACTGACCGCGCGAGGCACCAATGTCGTTAAAGCTTAACGCGAGCGAGATCACCTCGATCATCGGCCAGCAGATCGCCGACTTCGGTCAGCAGCTCGAAGTCCGGGAGACCGGCCGGGTGCTGGAGGTCGGCGACGGCATCGCCCGCTGCTACGGCCTCGCCCAAGTCATGGCCGGCGAGCTGGTCGATTTCCCCGCCGCCGGGGTCAAGGGGCTGGCGTTCAACCTCGAAGAGGCTTCCGTCTCCGTCATCATCCTCGGCGACTACTTGAAGGTCATTGAGGGGATGGAGGTCCGCACCACCGGCGAGTTGCTGTCGGTGCCGGTCGGCGAGGCGCTGCTCGGCCGGGTCGTGGACCCGCTCGGCAACCCGCTCGACGGCAAGGGGCCGATCGCCACGACCGCCCGCCGGCTGGTCGAAAGCCCGGCCCCCGGGATCGTGGACCGCCAGCCGGTCAAGCAGCCGTTGCAGACCGGGATCAAGGCCATCGACGCCATGACCCCGGTCGGCCGCGGCCAGCGCGAACTCATCATCGGCGACCGCAAGACGGGTAAGACGGCCATCGCCCTGGACACGATCGTCAACCAGAAGACCGAGAACGTCATCTGCGTGTATGTGGCGTGCGGGCAGATGGAGTCGAAGATCGCCGGGGTGGTCGAACGCCTCGAAGCCGTCGGGGCGATGGCGTACACGATCGTGATCGTCGCGTCGTCGGCCGACCCGGCCCCGCTCCAGTACATCGCCCCCTACGCGGGCACGGCGATGGCCGAGTACTTCATGTACGAGAAGGGGGCGGACACGCTCGTCGTGTACGACGACCTGTCGAAGCAGGCGGCCGCGTACCGCCAGCTGTCGCTCCTGGTCCGCCGGCCGCCGGGCCGCGAGGCCTACCCCGGCGACGTGTTCTACTGCCACAGCCGGCTGCTCGAGCGCTCGGCCAAGCTCGCCGAGAAGTGGGTGATCGTCCCGACCGAGACGGACGACGCGAAGGTAACGGCCGACTGGGGCGTGAACGGCACCGCCGACCCGCACGCCAAGCGGCCGGCGGGGGCGGCCGGGAAGGTGTACGTCGGGCCGGGCGAGGCCGGCGGGTACGAGGAGGCGAAGCACACGCTCAAGCACTTCCCCGGCCACCGGATCGCCAAGGTGCCCGGCACCGGCGGGTCGCTCACCGCCCTGCCGATCATCGAGACGCTCGAAGGCGAAGTGTCGGCGTACATCCCGACGAACGTGATCTCCATCACCGACGGGCAGATTTACCTCCAGCCCGACTTGAAGAACGCCGGCGTGCTGCCGGCCGTGGACGTGGGCATCTCGGTGTCGCGGGTCGGCGGCAACGCCCAGATCGCGGCGATGAAGCACAAGTCGGTCGCCGGCGGGTTGAAGCTGACGCTCGCCCAGTTCCGCGAACTCGAAGCCTTCTCGCAGCTCGGCACGGAACTCGACCCGGCGACGCAGCGGCAGCTCGACCGCGGCATCCGCATGGTGGAGATTCTGAAGCAGGGCCAGTACAAGCCGATGCACGTGCTCGACCAGATCATGATCATCTACGCCGGCAACAGCGGGGCGCTGGACAAGGTGGACCGCCGCAAGGTGAAGGTGTGGGAGGAGCAGTTCACCCAGTACATGATGGACCAGAAGCCCGAGGTGCGGGCGCTGCTGGGGCGGGAGAAGAAGATGACGGACGAGGTCATCAAGCAGCTCGACGCCGCCATCGCCGC